>Ga0118677_10001784_pt1 | contig 44817 bp, 60 predicted proteins | sample AliMusrvi5mmetaG_FD_86154 | JGI IMG/M metagenome (GOLD analysis project Ga0118677, IMG submission 86154) | reverse complement strand
CGCCCGACCGCCCGACCGCAGCAGCGCAAAAAAAGACGGCGCCCGCAGGCGCCGCCCTCAGTGATGTTTAATTGTCGCAGCGAAAATGAGGGCCACCGCAACCGTAGCAAGCTGGACCACCGCCAGCAGACAAAACCCGAAATGTTCGATCAGCTTGCTAAAAAAACCCTTCCGGCGCCGCACTAGACCGTCATCAGGAGCAGCTCTTGTGCCCCATAAACCGCCTTAGCGTCACAGGACTCGCAGACATAGCGCCGCGCGTCCGGCTCGACTTCATAAGCTTCCTCCCCGCAGGCAATGCAAAAGCCCATGTGCTCATCCGACTCGCAGGCTTCCATAATACGATCGGCAGTGATACTTGCGTGCATTTTCATCGTTTCGACTCCTTGTTTGAGATTGAATGGGGTGGGGCGCCGACGCGCGGGAAAGCGCGCCGCCCGATAGATCGGAAAGATGGGCGAGATCCGCATCAGTACACCGCCACGCCGCGCGAATAGTAGGACTCCACCTCTTTACCGTCCGGAATATCCCCCGGGCGGATCAAGTATAAAGCGCACCCGCGCGGATCGCCTTGCACATAGGGCGTTAGGTCAGGGTATCGGGAAAGGATCACGGACAGGCGCCGCAGCGCGCCGCGTTCCCGGTCAGGCGCCCGACAGATTCGGCGCCCGTCATAGGTGCTATGCCAGAACGGCGCACCATCCCCGGCATCACCTGCACGCTGAATCGCCCCGTTACACTCGTGCTCGTGCCACCTATGCAGCGCCATGGAAATGCGCCGCAGCGCCATGGCGTCATCTATTGATACACCAAGCGCGCGTACCCGTTCCAATACGCGCAGAGTCTCGACTGTTTTTGTCATGGCCGCCCCCTTATGCCTTAGCCTTGAGTCGTTCCGTTTCCGCCCTGAATTTATCTTCTGGAGTCGAACGCACCGCGCTTTGGCCGGTAAACCACGCAACGTCCGGCAGGTCCGCGTATTCGCCTTTAACGCGCATTGGCATTGCCACCCCGAACGCGCGGCAACCCGGTAACACGTCAGCAGGCAGCCAAGAAACCAACGCAGGATCTAGCCCGTTCTGGTGAATAACCGGCGTGGACTCCACTCCGGCCGCTTTGGCCGCCTTGGAAAAAACGATCATAATTTCAGGATCAACGGCCGCCGCTTCACCCGTTATCGTTTGAGGACAAACCTTGCGCGCCGCAGGATAAGACGCCTCAACTTCAAACCCGCTTTGCGTGGTGGCGTCAAACCGCAGCTGGAGGAATCGCGCCTGCAAATTGTCGCCCTTGGCATCAAACGACAGAGTCGCATAATCCGGAGACTTGCGCCCAGGTTTTACCTTGTCGACCATATCGAGCGGCAAGATGATTCCAGCCTGCCCCGCTGCACTATCGCCCGGCCCCGTATCGACTCGCACCTGACGCCCAGCGATTAGCTTATGCCCGTCAGTCGCCGTTAGCGTTATATGATCCGCGAAGAACTCCACATAAACGCCGCGCAAGTAATAGCGTGACTCGCTGTTAGTCGCCGCCAGCGCCACCGCTTTCAAGAGGCGCGCATTTATTTCAATATTGAACTTCATTGCTTTGGCTCCATGCCCTTCGAGTCGCCATTATTGGCGCCCGCCGATGGCGGCCCCGTAGGACCACCACTAGCAGGCGTCACAAGCGCCGCAGGGACGGTTCTAGATCATCCCCCGCAAACTCAATAACCCAGTCATTAGCTTGAGTCTGGACGCGCACCGTATAACCGCGAGACTTGCGCGCGGCGATAGGATCCGAGCGCCCACCGTTGCGCCAGAGGCGCCCAGCTTCATACAGCATCCAATTAGTCGACGACCACAGAAACGGATTAGACACGATGGAGTCGAGCCCCATTGTGAAAACAGGATCAACCTTGCTCATGCTTTCCCCCTAGGCGTTACATCAAACACGAACGGCGCGACATCGCACGCCAGCACCCCAAAGCGCCGCGCATCATGCAGGCGCACGAACCCAGCAGGCTCCCCCATATCAACGCACCAGCAGGATCCATATTCATCTAGCATCCATTGCGTGAACGCACAGAGCGCGGCGCAGTCATCAGAATCGAGCCCCGACTCGTCACCGTAGAACAGCGCACAAGCCCAATGCTCCGGCAGGTCAAAGGATTCTGTAATCATGGCCGCCCCCTCAAAACGACAGACAGATGATGAAGACAAACCCTAGAAAGGCGCCCAGCGCAGCCACTTCTAGAACATCGACCAGAAGGCGCCGGATCATGCCAGCACCCGTTCAGCAGCCAGCAGCGCCCGGCGCGCCTCAATAGCCGTTGCGCCCGTGTGGCGATCATCAAAAATGAACCACCCATAAGCGCCCGGCGCGTCATATGCGACCAGCAATTGACCGCCCGGCCCGCGCGCCACGAACGCATCGCGCGGCCCGTCAGAATAAATCGAGGTGGAGGTAAAAACACCGTGGCACCACTCGCAACCCCGCGTTACTTCATTCATGCGATCCATTTTATGACTCCTTGTCCGGTAGATGAACGGCGCCAGATCAGCCCGGCGCCGCCTTGCGTTTAGAAATTGTACGGCAGCACGCCGCGCGCTTTGCACAGCGCACGCGCCGCCCGCTTGTCAGCGACCAGCACGCGTTCCGCGTCTTGAAACTCTTGCCCATTGCAGGGACGCGCGCAGATAGCGAGAACGAACCCACCACCGTTGCGCTTGTGGTTCTTGTGAAGATACGCAATCACGCCCGCACCTCTTTACGAGCAGACAAAACCGCAAAGATCATCGAGTCGGACTGTCCCGCCAGATGAAACCCGCAACCGCCCCACTGGACCCACACACCAGCAGGATTCGCGCCTGCAGCGTAGGGCGTGGCCCGCCCGCGTACACCGTCGAAAGTGAAAAACCAGCTTTTCATTTTGTGACTCCTAGTCAACCCGTTCCCATTATTGCTGACGAAGGCGCACAGCGTGCCAGACCTCGACGGCTTCACGAAGGTTATCGTAGACAAAATAAAAAGTACCGCCGTTTGCCCAAACTATGTATTCCTTACCGAGGCAGGTTCGCGCCCACTCAAAACCGCGCGCCGTGATATCGCGGAGAATCAATTCGATTTTGTGGTCCTTCTGATCATAGTCGAAACGATCAAACATTTGTTGGCTCCTTGCCCGTGTTGACCTAATAAATGTAAGACAAAAACCGCAAACAGTAAACCCGATTCGGGCTTGCAGGAGGACAAATTGTCTTTTATTTTTGCGTTATGGCAAACAAAACGCTACCGAAACGACTCCCAGCCTTCGCAATCGAACGGCTGATGATGCACCCGCTTGCGCTGACGTTACCAGCGGCCGCGTTCGGTATGCTTTGCCGCCTGATTTTCCACTTTATCGCTTCCGAGTGTAGGCCAGTCCCGCCAGAAGGCGAAAACTTGCGCAGCATCATGCGAGCGCACAAATCGACATGGGCGATTCACCGGCTCGACATAATGGCCGTTTTTCGCGAACTTGAACCGGAATTGATCCGCGATCAGATGGAATACAAACGCAAACGCGAGCAAGTACTAGCCATGGGTGAACGCGGCAGAACCGCACAACGACTCCATACGCTCGCAAAACGCGGCGCCAGATCAAAACCCACCGACCCGATGCAGATCACAGCACCCAAACGGGCGCCAATTACGCACGCGCCCCGACCAATCCCGACCGCTTCCGATGGCTGGACGTGACCCACGCACCCGCCCGCGACGATGTTCCTCAAAACCCGAAAAATTGAAACCCAAAAAATTGTAAAAAGCCCTTTATACACACGCAGGCACGCCGAAACGCCGAAACCCCGCGCCTGTATCCGACCACCTTTCAAAATTGCGCCGATTCGCACTCGACAAACGCAGCCGGTCGGGCGATCGGGCGATCGGGCGATCGGGCGGTCGGGCGGTCGGGCGGTCGGGCGATCGGGCGATCGGGCGGTCAGGCCTTTTCAAAAAAAATTTTTTCGCTCACTCCGTTCGCTCACCACTACGAAACATGACAGCTGCTGCGGCTGTAACACCGATGCACCGGTCAAGTGATCCAACGTTGCGGCTGTGATACCGATGCACCGATCAGATGATCCAACGTTGCGGCTGTGATACCGATGCACCGGTCAGATGATCCAACGTTGCGGCTGTGATACCGATGCACCGATCAGGTGATCCAACGTTTCTCTTTCACTAAAAAAATTTTTCGCTCACTTCGTTCGCTCATTGCTACGAAACATGGCGACCGATACGGCTGACCGATGCCACGGTGATACTGTGGTACGGCGGGACGGCGTATGGGGGTGGCGGCAGGTCCGGCCCCCCAAGGGGCAAAGATTTCCGACTCCAGAACAAGAATGGACCGAAACTAAAATTTTTCCCGCGCCTCACTTGACCCGCCCCCCATTTTTTTGTGGGAATAGTTTTTAGGGTGTGCTAAGAAAACAGAATGTTCAGATGTTCAGCTAAAACTTGTGACAACTTGTCCGAAACGAAGGGCTACTGCCCCGCGTGCAAAGCCGCATACCGAAAAGCTTGGGCCGCTGCCCATCCCGGCTACCACTCTGAGAAACGCCGCCAATGGGCGCTCGACAATCCAGAGCGACAGCAGGAGATTGAGGCAAACAAATACGCCCGTCGCAAAGCACGAGAAGGCTGGGGCGACCAAGTGATCCTGACGGAAGACGAACGCAAAGAGCGTCGTCGCCAACGCTGGCATGACATGGACCCAGAGAAGCGACAGGCGCGGTCAATGACGCGACGGGCCATCGCCAGAGGGCGGCTGGTTCGTGGCCCCTGTATTGTTTGCGGGAACGCCGACACGGAAGCGCACCACCCGGACTATTCAAAACCGCTGGACGTGCAATGGTTGTGCAAGGAACACCATCTGGCGGAGCACGGAAAGACGCTCCGCACATTTGGCTTGTTCGATTAGGAGATCGTCATGCGCCCTCACCTTGAATTGCTCCGCCATCTCGATGTCCGGCCGCTGGTCGCCCAGCTCGAAGCGAACCCCGGACTGTGGAACCGGATCGCCATCCGCCAAAGCTATCCGGGCTCTGCGCACGCGCAGACGAAGTGCATCTTCATCCGTGGTCCGCTGGGCTTCACGCCGCAGCTGTACTTCAACGATCTGGGTAGCGTGGATTACCAGTTCGAACAGGTCACGCTGCACACCGCCATGCCGCTGGTTGAATACGTGTGCGCCATGCTGGGCGTGACGGAGCTGGGCAGGGTGTTGATCGTGAAGCTGGAAGCGGGCGGCGCCGTCACGCCGCATATCGACGAAGGCCTTTACGCCGACCACTTCTCGCGGCTGCATATCGTGCTGACCACGAACGAGATGTGCCTGAACATCACGGGCGGGCGCCCCGCGCACTGGAAGACCGGCAGCGTCTGGTGGTTCAACCACAAGCTTGAACACTCCGCCCACAACCATGAATACACCGACCGCATCCACATGATCGTCGATGTTGTGATGCCTGATCCACAAGACAGCTTGTCACCGCAGATTTGATCTGATACGATCACATCAACTTGAGGGTTTTGAATGGACAAGCAGTTTGAAAGTTTCTTAAACGACCTTGCTGGGGAGTTGAAGAAAGCGGCAGAGTGCCCGGTGTGGGAAATCCCCATGAACCATCGCACCAAAGACAGCATTTCGGCGTTTAGAGCCAGCGTTGGGATGTTGTCCGCGATTGTGGTGGAGCTGGTGAAGAAGCACCGGGCGCCTGCCGATCAAACTGAAGAGAATGCCGATGTGGCCGTTGAGCAACCTGTGGTCGAAGCTGACGTGTTTGCTGTTGCCACTGAGCCCACCTCCGCCGCCGATCCCACGCCTATTGCCTCAGACGCTGAAAGGCTGTTCGATAGCGACGCCGACAAGCCCCGTCGTCGCAGAAGCCCCGGAGCGTAACATGCCCCTCAAGAAAACCTCGTCTGAGAAAGACGTCAGCAAGAACATCAGCAAGTTGGTGAAGGAAGGGCGGCCACAGAAGCAGGCCGTCGCCATCGCCAAAGAAACGCAACGCACGGCCAAGAAAAAGGGGAAGTGACCATGGCGAAGATGCCCAAAGAGCTTGGCGCCGCCAAGACACCGGTGAAAGCTTTTTCAAAGCTTGGCGCCGCTCCTACGGCCAAGACGGCGGCTACGGCAGTCACGCCCAAAGCGGTTGAGATGAAGCCCGCAAAGTCTGCCGCCAGTCGAATCGCCAATCTTGGCGCCTTCGCCCATCCGGCGAAAGGGAAAAAGAAGAGCTGATGCCCCGCATTTACAAGAAGAAAGAGGACGCCAAGCGGGAGAAGGTGACTGTTCCCGTGTCGTCTACCTTTTTGGAGCGGTTGAAGAATTACGCCGTGACGGTGCAGGTGTCTCACACCGAAGCCGCACGGCGTTTCATTGAGCTGGGACTGGACCGGGAGACGACCAATGGACATTCAGAAAACCATCGACCGCTGTGACCGCGTGGTCCAGATGTGGGCGGAGCGCGCAGCGACTATCGAGATGGTGGAAGATTTCGCCCGTGCGTTGGGGCTCCAGCTGGAGTTCAAACTGGCGCCGCTCGTGAGCGTCTTTGAGATCAAGACCGAAGAACCTTCGACTGACGAGACGCCCGACGAGGCGCCGCAGTACAAACTGTTCAACGAGCTTTCCGCTGAAGACAAATACGCCATGAAGAGCTGGCGCAGCAACAACGGGTTGTGACAATGACAGAAAAAAAAGTTTTTGTGTCTCACGAAGGCCTGTGTGGGTTCTGCAACAAAACTCGCCTTATTATAGGTATGGTTGGGGTCGAGGAAGAAATCGACTGGACTGAAGATAAGCCGATTTGTGAAGCCTGCGTTCTCGAAATGATAGCTCAGTCCAAAACAACCAACTGACGGAAAACTGGCGTGGCTATCAAAGCATCCAAGTGGCTGAAACTGTTTCAGGACTTCATCGGCGATATTCGCATATCGTCGAAGGAGTCCACGTCGCAGGACGAGCGCGGCGCGAAGCTTGAGCTATGGGAAAGCCAGCGCCGCTTCATTCAGGAAGTTGGTTCTGGGCTGGATCAGGACATCCATAAGTTCTATTGCTTGAAGTCGCGCCAGTTGGGCGTGACCACTGTCTCGCTGGCGATTGACGTGTTCTGGATGGCGCTTCATCCAAACATCATTGGTTGTCTGGTGACGGACACGGAGAAGAACCGTGAAGCGAACCGGATGTTGTTGGAGAAATACGTCGAGTCGTTTCCCGATGGATATTTCGGCGACACGTTCAAGATCGTTCGTTCTAACCGGCAGATGCTTCAGTTCTCCAACGGGGCACGTCTCGACTTGCTGGTCGCAGGCACCAAAGACAAAGGCACGTCATGGGGCGAAGGCGTCGGATACGCCTTCGGACACTTGACGGAGGTTGCGGCTTACGGCTCTGCGGAAGGTTTGAAGTCGCTGGAAGAAGGGTTTGCGCAAACGAACCCGAACCGGTTGTTCATTTATGAGAGCACGGCCAAGGGCTTCAACCACTGGCGCACCCGCTATGTGGACGGCATCAACGACCCGCTGACGGCGCGCTCGTTTTTTGTTGGTTGGTGGGCTGGCGACACAAACAAGATACCGCGCAAAGACCCCCGCTTCCTTCAGCACGGCTTGCACCCGCCGGACTTCGACGAGAAGGAAGTGATTGAACAGGTGCGTGAGCTGTACGGCCACAAGGTTACGGCGGAACAGCTGGCGTGGATCAGGTGGAAGACAGAGAGCGCAGGCGCCGAACAGGCGCTGCTGGATCAGAACCAGCCGTGGACCGCAGAGCAAGCCTTCGTCCAGACCGGCTATTCGTTCTTCCAGACGCGGGTGATCACCGCTGACATGAAGAAGCTTGAGGAAGAAAACATCCGGTACAAGGCGTATCGGTATGAGGTCGATGGCGACTTCTTCAATTTCAAAATGATCGAACTGAAACCGGGCGTTGATTCGCCCGACGACATCGAGCTGAAGGTCTGGGAAGAGCCGATTGACGGTGGCAAATACGTCATTGGCATGGACCCCGCCTATGGCCGAAATGACCACAAGGATCACCACGTCATCTCCGTGTGGCGGTGCTTTGCCGACAAGGTGGTGCAGGTCGCGGAGTATTGCACCGCCGACGTGGAAGCCAAGCACGCCGCATGGGTGCTGTTTCACCTGTCGTCCGCCTATGTGGACTGCTTGGTGAACCCGGAGGTCGGCGGCCCCGGCGCGCTGGTGCTGGGAGAGTTCGATCACTTGCGGCAGCTGCTGTCGTTGGAGAGCAACGCCAAGAAGGTGGAAGCGCGGGGCTGGCAGGACGCCGGCGCCCACGCGCGCATGTACCTCTACAAGCGCCCCGATTCGATGGGCGCCGGTTACGTGATCGGCTTCGCCACCACATGGTCTACGCAGTCGGTGCTGATGCACCAATTGCGCGGCTGCTACGTGTCGCGGGAATTGGAGATCAAGTCTCGGTCGCTGCTGAACGAGATGTCGTTGATCGTCGTCGAGGACGGGCACATTGGGGCGCCAGAGTCGCGGGACGAGAACTGCAAGGATGATCGCGTCTTCGCCATGGCCTTTGCGGTCAGGGCGTGGAAGGATTGGACGCAACGTGAGATGATGGGGCAGGGCATGACCTATGAGGCCGTCACTTCGGCCCAAAAAGGTGAAAAGCCCAGCGCCTCGACCACGGTAAACCGTATTGTTTTCAACTACTTGAGAACGATGCAAGATCAGGCGGAAAACGAAGTTGAGCCTGAAACATGGCAATCGGAGTATGGGCTATGAGAAGATCAGACGTTCAGTTTAAGGCGAAGGTAGAAGACGCACTGTTTTCTGAAGCGCCAATCATCGAGGCGACGGTTGTTGACGCCGACGGTATCCCTGAAGGTTGGGAGCCATTGCCAGAAGTTAGCCCCGATTACCCGTATGACGGCCAGCCGGTGTGGGTGACAGAGGATGGCGTCACCGCGCACCCGGCAACATGGCGCACCACGCGGGCCTATGATGCCATCAACGTGAAGTGGGTCCACGAGTCCTATTGGGCGCGGCGTAACTCTGGCGGCCAACGGATCGAGATAACCCCCATCGCCTTCAAGAAGCTGGAAGATTGAAATGACGCTCACGCTGGGGATCGACATGGATAAGTCGGATAGCTTTTTGGAGCCCACCAAGTACAAGATCAGGTATCAGTGCGAGCTGTGCGGCCATGAGTACAGCCGCACCTACAAGGCCGTGCCGATCAAAGACCCGCCTTGCCCCAGCAAGGCGTGTCTCGCCAAGCAGGAGCTGGCGTCGCTGAAGAAGCAGGTCGAGAACCTTCAGCGCATGGTGCAGGAAGGCCACGCGCCCGGTTTGATCGGCGACAAGGTTGTCGTCAAGGCGGTGGACGAAACGGCCCGGATCGTCATGGAAGATTACAAGATGACGGACCTGAAAGACGGTATTCGTCACGGCGAAGCTGTAGCGCCAAAATTGCCCGGCCAGCAACAGACATTGGCGGACAACTATTTTGGCGGCGGCGCCATGCAAGCGGCAGGGATCAACAAGAAGCAGGCGGACCTTTTAGGTCGTCGCGCTATTTCTGGGGCTTTCCGCAGCGCCGCTTTGAACCCCAGTTCTATCCAACTTCCAGATGTTCGAAATGGGCAATCCGCATTACGAATGATGCGGACAGAACCGACGGGTAAAAAATGAGGGGGCTTTGGCCCCCTTTACTTTTTCTTGTGTGTTTGAGCTTTGAGTTCTTGTTCTTTTTCTGCCGCCTCGGCACGGGCGATCTCGCGCCGCATGATGTTGGCGCGCAGATCGTCGGGATCGCTGACATCCACATGATCGACCAACTGCGCCGGGGACATGGCCCCAATGCGCTGGAGGCTGAAAGCCAGCTCCTTGGCGTCTTGCGAGAAAGCGGGCGAGGAAGAGTGCGAGTCCACGGTCAATGACACATCGTCCGGCAGATCGGCAAAGGTGAACGTCACCGGCACCAAACCCTTGGCGGGCGGGATCAGCAGCTTCTCTTCGCCCGGCGTTGAACTGTCTTCGTACCCGGCGGATTCCTTGGGCACCCAAGCAATCATCTTCTGGTCGATGTGGGCGCGGGCGAGATCAAGCATCAACGCGCCAAACTTCTCGACGTCGCGCTCAACCAACAAGGCGCGGTCTTTGAAGCGCGGCGAGAACATGCGGATCAGCGTGTCGGCGTGCGCACCGGAGCGCACACCCTGTTCGCCTTGGCCTTTGGCAATAGGCGGCAAGCCCATCATTTCATCGAACATGCGCTCATATTCATGCAACGACGCCCAAAGAGCTTCGGGGATTTGCACGTTGTCGCGTTCAATCTTGGCGTTGGGGTTGGAGTCGGTCCAATACCCGCCCGGCTTGTTGAACCGTGACAAAGCCTGCTGGTTGACACCGGTGGAACCCACGAACTTGGTGGCGGGCTCTTCTTGTTTGCGCAACATCTTGTTGATGCCGGTGATGCGCGAATTGATCGCTTCCTGAAGCAAGATCAGGCGGGTGATTTCTGAGACGCCCCAGAAATATTCCGGCACCGGATTGGCGCAGAACATGCTGAACGGATGGTTGCCCTTGAGTGTGGGGTCCGTTTGCCGCATCTGCGTGTTGTAAGAGAAGGCGCTTGTGATCTGGTATTTTCCACCAAGCAAGATATTGTCGCCGATGATTTGGAATGTAGCCCAGTCGCCGCGCTTGTCATCCCACACCCACAGCTCGTCCATCTCCAGCATGGAAGATTCAACCGTTGGATCAATGTTGGCTTTGGGTTGCGCCATCCAATCCACAATGCCTCGGCTTTGATTTGGTAAGCCAGAACCACCAGCTTGAAAAGGGTAGAGGCCACCGGTGACGATGTTCATTGCCGACCCCGACGCGTCCCGCATTCCGCCGCTCAAACCTTGCATGTGCGACTTGGCACGTTCTTTCAAATCGGCCTCGTCGGGGCGACCTTTGATCAAGTTGCGGAACTGCGCGGGCGTGATCAACATGCGATGCGTAAACGCCTCCATGTCAGAATCAAGTTTGCAGTGGTTCTCGTGCAGCACGCCAAAGTTTTCCGGCTGGACCAGCTGGTTCGAAAACTCTTTGTTGACGACGCCGCTTTTGATGAGCCCCAGACCCTTGCGCAACGAGATACCAACCGCTTGCGAAATCAAATTGTCGGCGTCGGTCTGGCGGCAATATTTACGAATGCGAGACGCTGCGACGCGACCCTTCGACTCGTTGACAATATTAGGCAGATCGGGATCGGTGATAGCGAAGCGCAACGACACCGGAGAAAACAACAGCGACTCAAGGTCATCGAGCGCCGCGTGGGTCTTGTTAAACATCGCAGGCGCCGACGCATCCGCTGATCCAGCGGTCGCGTAGGACTCAAAAAAGGTGCCGCGATTTTGCCGCGATGGGCGAGACGACATACAAATATTAGCTAGATTTCGGGCGAAACCTTCAAGATCGCGTGTTGGTATGTGCATGTCATCCCATCCTATCGTATTGATAAAGCACAACTTTACTTGTTTGTGCCTTGACACGACTTCTATAGCCACCGTAAGCTGTATTTGTTGGGATGGTAAGCTCTCTCAACGTCCCCAGCAATAGGAGTTTAACATGAACGCTCTTCCTTTCGAAATCTCCATCGACAAGCGTGGCCGCAAGATGCACCGCAAGGGTCGCAAGTGAGCTTAGGCTCATGAAGAGCGGAGGCCGCAAGGCCTCCGTTTTTTACCATTCTACGGAGAAATAACATGGCTACTCGTTCTAAGCGTCGCACCTGCCGCTAAACTGCTCTAATCCAGAGAGTGTAGATTATGGCTTTACCTCCTATGCCAATGCCCGGTGGTCCCGGTGGACCTGCTGGTCCCGGTCTTCCCGGCGCTATGCCCCCGATGGGCGGCGCAGGTCCGGCGACGATGCCCGGTCCTATGGCAGGTTCTGCCCAACAAGGAATGTCGGCCTTGAAGGTCGGCCTTGAGTCGCTTCAGAAGGCGCTCCCCCAGTTGCCTATGGGTTCAGCCCTCCACCAGTCGGTGTTGAAGGCTGTGGCCGACATTGGCAAGCACATGGAAAAAGAAGGCGGCGGAGGCGGCGACCAGATGGGCGCAATCCAGCAGCTGATGGAATTGGCGCGCAACGCCAAAACCCAGCCAAACATGGCTGGCATGATGCCGGGCGGCGCAGGCGCCCCACCCCCACCAACACCGCCGATGGGCGCATAGGAGAAGATCATGGCACAGGGCAAAGTTCCTACCGCTTACGTCAATGACGTCAAGGAAGACAACGCGATCATGCACTACGTCGATTTCCCGGTTATGGGCATTGGCGCGCGCAAGTCCGGTCTTCCCGACAGCACCAATCACATCAAGAGCCTTGAGCACGTTGGCGAAGATGCTTCGCGCGGCAATGGCAAGAATGGTTCTACCGCTCCCAAGGGTCGGAAGTAAGCCATGACCATGACCCCGGAACAGATTGCCCTGCATCGCTCCAAAGAGCTGATCGACGCTCTGTGGAATGACGGTGAAGTCGGCCAGAAAATTCAGCAGGCCGCCAAGGCCAAGTGGAACGATATTAAGACGACCGACGACGTGATGTCGCCGATCATCGAACCCCACATGAATAAACTCCGGGCAATGGAAGCAAAATACGAGAAGCTTCTTGAAGAGCGGATGGAAGAGAAGCGCGCCACTGAAGACGAGCGCGTTAAGGTCAAGCTCGAAGAGCAGCTCGAAAAGGCTCGGCGCGATTACAATCTGACTGAAGAAGGCTTCAATCAGATGATCGACCGCATGAAGTCCACGGGCAACTATTCGGACGCAGAAGCCGCTGCGGCGTATGTCGCCAGCAAGGCTCCGCCAGCAAAGGTTGCCGGTCCCACTTGGGCTCCGCAAGACCTCGATCTTTTCGGGTCCAAGAACCGCAACGATGCACTCGTCGAACTTCATCGTGACCCCATGGGTTACATGGACTCACAGCTCTCCGAATTTGTATCCGACCCGGACAAGTATGTGCGGGACACGTTCGGGCGCGCAGCGTAACTAAAGGACGTCACCCATGGCTCTACCTACCTCACCAGTAGCCACGCTGACCGGAAGTGGTATTACCCCTTCGGGCGCGCTTGGCGCACAGCTCGCCGCACTCACGCGCCGCGCTTTCTTGCCTTCCGTTTACGTGCAGATTTATCAGTCGCATCCCCTTCTCAGCCTGTTCATGTCGAACGCCAAGGCTGCGCGAGGCGGTGTTAGCCAGATCACGGTTCCGGTTCAGGGGTCGTCTTTCGTCTCCTTCAACTGGGGCTCGTTCGCTGGCGACTTCCCAATGCCCACCGATCAGGCCGCGATCCAGAACGCTCAGTTCTCGCTCAAGCTCGGCATGGTTCCGGTTGGCTTCTTCGGCATGGAAGCGATCATCCAGTCGTCGGAAGTGGTCATTCCCAAGCTCCGCGCAGTAATGTCGGATGCGGCGGTTGTGATCAAGCAGGCCTACGCGCAGGCGCTGTATTCCAACAACTACGCCAACACGCAGGTGTGGGACTCTCTGACGCAGGCTTACGACGACGGCACGAACGTCCCGTCCTACGGCGGCATCTCGCGCACCCCCGGCTCGTTCTGGTCCGGCCAGCTGATCACGAACACGGGCGCTGCGGCGACCACTCGCGTCGGCATGGCCCAGCTGCTTACCCGCATTCAGTCGGGCGCTGGCGGTGAGGCTCCTGACTACGCCGTGATGAACCCCGCCAACTGGGCGGAACTCATGTCCGACTTCATGTCGCTTGAGATGTTCACCACCAAGCCCCGCTCGATCTACGAGAAGGATGACGCCGTGAACGCGGGCTTCCGCGCCATTCGTGTCCTCGATACGCCGATCTTCCCCGATCCCTTCTGCCCGCTCGGCACTTGCATCGTGGTGAACTCGCGCTACACGGGCCTCTATATGTCGGAATACGCTCCCATGACCTTCTCTGGCTTCGAAAGCCAGATTCCGGTCGGGCAGATTTCGGACATCGGCGTTTTGATCTCGGCTGCGGACCTCGTTTGCGCGAAGCCCTCTTCCGGCGCTCAGATCACCGGCATCACCGGCGCCGCATGGCCCAACGTACCGGGCACGTATCCCGCAGTCTTGTAATAGGAGCTTCCTATGGGTCTTTTTTCTGGTTCAGGCGTACTTCCTTCTCTGAAGGGCGTTGCCACTAACGTCGTCACCTTGCAGTCCGGTCAGTGCCAGACCATCAGCCCCGCAGGCTGGTACATGGTCAGCACAGGCCTTTACACCGTCGTGCAGCAGTATGATCCGATCACCGGTATCTGGCGCAACATCGGTAACGGCGACCATGAAGGTGGTGTCAAGTACATCTATTCCGATGGCGTCAACTATCGCCTCGCCAACCAGACCGGTGCGGTTGTTGGCGCTCTGCTGACCAACGGCGGTTCGGGTTACACCTCGGCCCCCACGGTCACGGCTTCGGCGGGCAGCTCCATCTGGCGCGCGATTGTTGGTGGTGCGGTCTCCACGACCGTCACCGTGACCAACGGCGGCACCAACTACACCTACCCCCCGGAAGTGCAGTTCGCTGCGCCCCCGGCTGGCGGTGTGCAGGCCACTGGTTACTGCACTCTGAGCGGCAGCGCGGTGTCTTCAGTGACCGTGACCAATCAGGGCGCTGGCTACGCTTCTGCCCCGACCGTTGTATTCCTCAACGATCCTCGCGAAGGCGTGAACGGCGTGACGCAGGGCTACAACGCTGCGGCCACCGCCACCCTAACCGGTGCGGGCACGGTCACTGCGGTTCTCTGCGTGGATCACGGTCAGGGCGGTCAGACTGCGGTCCCCACTCTGTCTTTCGGCGGCGGCGGCGGCGCCAGTGCGGCGGCTACGGCCATCATGTGCTGGTCGATCACCGCTTACGCGGCGGGTACGGCAGGTGTCGGTTTGGCGGGTTCGGTTGCGCAGATTTCTGCGGAAGACGCTTTCCCTACCACGGCCTCGGCGTACACCAATCCGTACACCCAGTCCACGCTGGTTCGCACACGCCCGGCCAACATTAAGGCTCCGATCTCCAGCGGCGGCATCACCGCCACCGGTCAGGTCATCATTGACGGCGGTGTCTACACCTCGTCTCCGACCCCGCTCGTCATCGCGACCGCTTCGGTCGTGACGACGGCCCCGGTCGTGACCTTCACGATGGGCGGCCAGATCGACACGACCTACTTGACGCAGGTCTAATCGGTAGCATCGGATCAAAAACAGAAGCCCGTGCTTGCGGCAACGCGGGCGCGGGCTTTCACTTTTTGGACGGTACTCATGTCTCTCAGTCAGCTTCTCAACGACACCTCGGCGTTGCTGAACGATCAAAACTATACGTTCATCTCGCAGGCCCAGTTGACCCGTTGGGTCAACACAGCGCGCAGAAACGCAGCCAAACGCACCGGCTGCATCCGTCGCTTGATCTCCGGCCAGTCGGCGTTCGGTGCGTCAGCGGTTCCCGGTAACGCCATTCCGACAGCGGCGCAGCCCGGCGCGTTACCGTATGCGTTCCCTAACTCCAACACGCAGTACGGAAACCCCGGCAACAACGGTGACTTCAACACCGACTACAACAACGACTACAACGTCTTGCAATACAACAACAATTACCCGATCAACTACACGCCAAATGGTCCGTTTCCGTCGGCTTACGGCGCCGTGACCAATTCGTGCATGACGATCCCCGGCGTCGAGCGGTATCCCTATCAGGGCTTCTTCAACAACTTCTTGAAGGCCCAATACGAAGGCACCGCCTACATCTATGACGCCATCTCCTGCGCGGTAAATTGGGGTGGAACCACAAAGCCCACGCTAGATTGGCTCCCTTGGGACGATTTCCAAGCGTACTGTCGCGCCTACTCCGTCTTGAACATGTCTTACCCAGCGGTTTGGTCTGTTTACAATGACGGCCCCACCGGTGAAATTTGGATGTTTCCGGTTCCCTCGCAATATTGCGAGATCGACTTGGATGTTTCGGCGGCGCCCGCAGACCTTTACAGCGACAACGACTACGACGCCATACCCGGCGCGTTTCAAGAAGCCCTGAAGTACGGAGCGGCGGCGGTGGCGTTTGAAACAACAGGGCGCTACGCCCAAGCACAGGTAATGGAAGACCGGTTTGCCGAAAACCTCGGCATCGCGCGAGTGGCTGTTGATCGCGGCAAGACACCCTCGTATTATCGGTCCAGCATTTAACGGAGCGGGCCAATGGCGGGCGTTCACGATCAACTAGCGTCTACAGTTTCGCTTGCGCGCGTCTTGTTGAGCGGGCTCGACCGCTCGCAGGAATACACGCAAGTTCGGGTCGCTACGTTTGCGCTCATTCTTGAAACCCTGATTGAAAATGGTTCGTCGAACCAGAATGCGCGCGTGCAGGAATCAAGCGGCAAAGAAATCGGCACTTTGATGGCTTCGTTTGCTTCAGTAAAGGATCGCGGGTGAGATGGAACCGTTAGACAGCCCGCTAACTCCCCAATCTCTTGCTCCGCCGCTTGCCCCGGCTATGCTTGCCCCTGTTCCTACCCCTGCCCCGGAAATTACGTCGGCGCCGGCGCCCATGTCTGCGCAAGTGCCCGAAATACAATCGCCAGATAATTTTTTTGAGCGCAACAAGGCTTATGTTCTGCCGGGCAATCATACGTACAACACCGATCTCACACCAAAAGAAGAATTAACTTTTCGTGAATGGGTAAACCGCAACAAAATTCCGTTTGATGTCAACGCACAAACAACAGACTATGATATGCGCGGTTTTTGGAAAGCTTATTCATCCGGCGATCCGAGGGCAATGTCGCAGGTAGACCCAAACGACAAACAATTGCACTACAGCGATTATTGGAAAACCCCCTACCACGAAACATTTTCTGCTGAGAGCCAATGGGCAAACCCCAAAACGGCACCTACGTGGAACGAACAGGATCAACTCGTACTTCCTGACGGCACCATTTTGTTTGATGACCGAGCGGCAAACTCAGAACAATCGGATAAGGTGACAAATGGCAATTAACCCTGAAATCTCGGCCAAGGCGGGACAAGCTCTCGGCCTTCCGCCCGGCTTCAAAGTCCACAGCCCTTTCCCGTTCAAGGGAATGAATCTTCACGACGCGCCGCACGCGATTGAAGATCAAGAATTTACGTGGATTGAAAATTTTGTGCGCCTTGGCAACGGCAGTTTTCGCACGCTCTGGGACAAAGGACCAGCTTCGTACACGGCGCCTAGCGGAAAAACCATCGTCTATTTCTCGTTTTATACATTGGCGACAAGCTACTATTGCGCCATTTTTTTGTCGGATGGATCGGCTGTTCAACTCGACATGACGTCATTAGCAACAACGACCATTGGCCCCGCAGGAACTTTTTATGATCCTGTTAGTGGCTATCTACCGTATTGCAAACAATGGGGATCAATCTACCTGCTGATTTGCAATCGCAATACCGAAAACGATTATTGGGCGTGGGACGGAACGTTGCTTTACGGAGCGGGAACAGCGGCGCCGCAAAGCGTCAATGTCAATTCCACCGGATTTTCTTATTCCAGCACGCCAACAATTGCCGCCTATGGCGGTAGCGGCAGCGGGATGACTTTCAGCTCCGTGGTGAACAACGGCGGCATCGCGGAGATCAATATCACCAACCCCGGCACGGGCTATCAGCCGGGCGATGTGGTGCAGTTAGCGTTTTCTGGTGGCGGTTCAGATACGTCGGCGATCTTGGAGGCGGTGCTTTCCAGCGGCTCCGTCGGCGGCGTGTCCATCACAGCGGCAGGTTCTGGGTACACATCGGCGTCGGTTGCTTTCACCGGCGGTGGTGGAGGCTCCGGCGCCGCCGGTACAGTCATCATTAGCACCGGCAACGTGACCAGCACAACCAGTCTTGTGGGCGGCAGCGGTTATACGACTGCGCCGACTATTTCATTTACAGGTGGCGGTGGCGGTTTTGGCGCAACGGCGACGGCTACGGTGTCTGGTGGCGCCGTGGTTGGTATTACTATTGTTAACCAAGGGTCTGGTTATACCACAGCGCCAAACATTGTTTTTTCTGGCCCCGGCACAGGCGCATCCGCCACAGCCGTAATCATCGGGCAAGGCAAAATTGCAGGCGTCACTATCACCAACCCCGGCTCTGGTTACACCAGCGCCCCCACTGTTGCTATTTCTGGCACGGGCTCCGGTGCAACGGGGCAAGCTGTTTTAGCTCCTGTTGGTGTGGCGTCCGTCAATGTAATTAATGGCGGCAGCGGCTTTACCACAACACCACTTATTACGTTCAAAGGTGGTGGCGGTGCGGGGGCAACAGGTCTTGTCATTTTGAACCCGACGTCAATTTCCGCCATCAATGTGACCGCCGGAGGTTCGAATTATACGTCGGCACCAGACGTCACTTTTCTTGGCGGCGGCAATGGCGCAAATTTGCCGTCGGCGGTCGCCAATCTGGTTGGCTCTTCTGTTGGATCAATTACAATTACGGATGCTGGCTCCAACATAACAGAAGCCGTGCAAGTTGTTATCAAAGGCGGCGGCGGCGCGGGAGCAGGCGGAAACGTGTTGCTCGTTCCTACATCCATTGCATCGGTCGTTGTATCCTCAACAGGGCAATATTATACCAACGCCCCGGCAGTTGTAATCACCGCTGGCGCTAATAGCGCCGCCTATGCGACCGTATCGCTTATGCCCTATGGCGTGTCCGGTTCGGCCATGGAAACTTATCTGTCGCGCGTGTGGATTGTGGACCCGGCAGTGCAGCCCTATTCAACAACGCCACCCGGTAACTTGTGGTCGTTCAGTGCGCCCGGTTCCATTTTTGATTTTGCCACATCGGACGGCGGCGGAAACGCAGTTAACACCGACGCTTTTTTGCAAACAAGATACACAAATGTTCGGCAGTCCTCTGGCTATCTTTATTTCTTTGGCGATGGATCGGTGTCGGTCGTTTCCAACGTCACCACGTCTGGCACGCCAACGGTTACAAATTACAATTACCAGAACGTCGATCCGCAGGCGGGCGTCAAGTACCGCGATTCGCTTCAAGATTACGGAAAATCCATCGTCGGTTCTAACGAAATGGGTATTTATGCCGTATACGGCGCGTCGCTTGCTAACGTGTCAAACAAACTGACGCAGCTGTTCACCAATGCGGTTTACCCCGAATCAGGTGGCATTACGCCTTCGTCGGCGACTGCCACAATTTACAACATCAAGTATTACATAAACTATCTGACGGTCATCGACCCCGACACCAATGTCGCACGCAATGTTATGCTACTGTTCAATGAAAAAGAATGGACCATCGCCAGCCAGTCGGGAAATTTGACGTTTATTGGCACTCAAAAAATCGCCAGTGAATATCGGGCATGGGGCACAGACGGTTCTAGCCTGTACCCACTGTTCTCTACGCCATCGTCAACCTTGCCCAAGCGCCTTGACACAAAAGTTTACGGCGCGGACAAGATGTTTGTTCAAAAACAGGCGCTTGCAGTTTACATGCAAGCCACAGACAACAGTTCGACGTCTTCAGGAATTACGGGCAGCTTTTTGCTATCCGTGTCAGGGATCGCCTTACAAAACTTCTTTCAGCCCAGCTTGCAGAGTGGTACATATAACGTGTCGCTCGTTCAGCCGGACTTTCAGTCGCCGTCGCCCTATTATGGCTTCTGGGGATCGTCGCTCGAAGGCGTGGGTTTTGTAATGGCCGGTCTGCGTTTCTCGTCCACAAGCCCCGACTTCACGCTGGGGCATCTTCTCATGGGCTATTCCGACGTGGTAGCCTCGTACTGATAGGAGCCCCGCATGAAAAACCAACGCCTCCGCAAGCTGAACTTCGAAGAAATTATTCAAAAAGGCGAGAACCCCAAGGGTTTTACGGCCCAGACTCCCAACGGCACTGCGCATTGGGAAGGCACCGGCTGGAACAAGGATTTCTTTGCCGATTATGACCGCCCGCAGGTCGAGCCCGACGCTACCCGTCCCGCCGGACGTTCAAATCGTACAGGTGAGTAATGCTTGCGGCGCTGTTGAACGTGCCAAAGACGGAAGAACAGTGGCAGCAATTCTCCTACGATCATCGAAATAGCCACGACAAAATCCGCGCGGCAATTTTGAAAAAGTACGGCGTCAACCTGACCGATTATCTGATTGACCCGATCAATCCAGATAACGTCAAACAGTTCTTGCAGAACAATGCTGCACTGCACACCGACATGAACAGCATCTTGCAATCGCAGTCGTCGGACCTCTTGGACGTCAAAATTGACGATCCGCAACAGCTGGATTCGTGGGTAAACCTGAATTACCAAGAACATCAAAACGCAGAGCAACTGTTGGGGATCTAGATGCTCAAAATTCAAGTCGAGACGCTGGCCGATGTGAAAGACGAGTGCGGCGACTTGATTGTCGCACATTGGCGCGAAATTGCTGTGTGGCAGGACATCCCGCTCGACCCGGAATGGACGACCTATGAGCATCTGGAAAAGGCGGGGATGCTGGTCATCTACACCGTCCGCACCGACAACGAGAAACTGGTCGGGTATGCCGTTTTCGCCATGCGCAAACATATTCACTACAAAAACCACAGCTGGGCGCACAACGACATTGTGTTCGTTCACCCAGATTACCGTGACGGACGGATCGGGCGGCAGCTTGTCCGGTTCTGGGAGCAAGACCTGAAGGCTCGCGGTATCCATGTGGTCCATGTTAATGTTAAAGTGGCACACCCGGCGCTCGACCTTGTGCTTCGCTTTGAAAAATACACAACGGTCGAGAGCGGACTTGAGAAAAGGCTAAACTAATGGGCGTTAGCTTAGGAATTGGCGCACTCGCAGAGGGCGCAGGAGCAGCAGCGGTTGACTTTGCGCTTCCCGCAGCAATCACTTCCGGCGTAGAGGCAGGTATCGCAGATGTCGGGCTGGGCACGCTTGGCGCGGAAGCGGCTGGTGCCGGACTTGCGGGAGACGTTGCCGCCGGAGGCCTTAGTGATTTGGCCGCAGGGACCACCGCAGCAGAATTGGTGGCGGCAGGTGTTCCTGAATTGGCCGCTCCGGTAGAAGCTGGCGCGGCGGCTGGCGCTCTTGCGCCAGCGGCAAGCTCCCTTGCACCGGCTGTGGCTGAAGCCTCCCCGGCAGTGGCGGGTTTAGGTTCCGCAGCGTCTAGTGCAATTCCGGGAGCCCTTGCGGAAGGCGCGGAAATAGCGCCGTTGACAGAAACAGCTGTTGAAACGGCGGCGGCAGCACCTGCCGCCGCTGCGGCTCCGGTGGATGCGTTGGCGACACCTTTGGCGACGGAAACGGCGGCAGCGGCACCCGGCGCGGGGCAAGTGGCGTCAATGGCGCCTAACATAGGCACCGCAGCATCGGGGGCAGGAGCTGATCTTGCTTCTACTGGCGGTACAACTGCGGCGTTTAATGCGTCGGCGGAAGGTATCACTGCTCCTGCCAGCACGTCGTTGTCTACGCCCGCAATAACAGAAAGCGCGGTCGCCAATGCACCTACATTAGGACAAACTGCAACAGCCAATTTGGCTCCGGGACAAACATTAACAAGTTCGCTTGCACCGCAAGCCGCGCTGACTCCCGGACCAGAAAGCTCGTATTTGGCTTCATCTGCCACAACCCCCGCAGCCCCCGCAGCCGCTAGTACTCTGACACCTGAAGCCGCTAGTGCAGGGCCGGGTGTAGAGGGGTACACTACCGCCGATTTGGCTGGGCCTCCCGGAAGTCCGGCGGTTGGCGACAAATTGCTCAGCGCGGGACTTGACGCAAATGCTGCGGCGGGCGGCGAAGGCCTTACAGGATCAATCAGCAATATTGCCGGTAAAGCTGGCGATTATCTTGCCAAGAACCCGACATCCATTCTGTCGGCCTTGGGCATGGTCGCCAACATGATGAAGGGCAACCAACCACCCAGATATTCCGCCGAATTGCAAGCGCAGGCCGCTGCGTTGCAGGCGCAGGGAGCCCAGCTGCAAGGCTACCTCACCTCCGGTACGCTTCCGCCCGGCATTGGCTCCGCTTTGCAGGGCGCGCATGATTCGGCAGCGGCGGCCATTCGTTCGCGTTACGCCAACACCGGCATGTCCGGCTCGTCCGCCGAAATGCAAGACCTCAACAACCTTGCGCAGACCACTGTGTCGCAAGGCGCGGACATCGCGAACAAATTGTTGGCGACCGGCGTCAGCGAACAGCAATTTGCGTCCGGCCTCTATCAAAACTTGATGGCGACTTCGATGGCGCAGGACACTAATATGAGCAACGCAATTGCGGGCTTTACAAACGCAATGGCGAAGGCTTCGGTTCAGCCAACGCCAACCGGTTGAGGATAACACGCCATGTCTAAAGAAGACGACGACAAGGCCGCTGCCGAGGCCAAGGCCGCCGAAGAAAAAGACACAGCTGACAAATCGGCCATAAAACCCATGCCGCAGCCGGGAGCATTGGGTGGCGGAGCCGCGACCAGCAGCGTGCTTGCGCCACAAAAACCCGCGTTAGCTCCTGAAGACCCTGCGGCGGCGGCACAAGCCGATAAACAAAAAGGTGACGCTTTGGCGGCGGCGCAAGACAAGGCGCGTGACGCAGAGATTGAAGCTAAGAAAGACGAAATACGTAAAACGCAGGAAGCCACAACCAAGTCGGACGCGGCGCAAGCTGCGGACGAAAAGGCTGCGCTGGATGCAAAACAGGCCCGCGATATTGAGGCAAAAAAATTTCGTCCTGAACCTGCCAAGCCAATACCCTACAAACCGACCAAACCAACAGGTCTTGTTGATCAATGGGGGTCAACCGCTATGTTGATCGCTATGTTGGGGTCTATGTTTACGCGCAACCATGCGGTAACTGCATTAAATGCGGCTGCGGCGGCTATGAACGGTTTCAAACAAGGCGACGAGGCTGCGGCAAAGCAAGCTTTGGAACAATGGAAAGTCGCCAACCAGAACATGCTGGACACTGCCAACTACCAGCAAAAAGTCTACGACAACATTATGAAAGACGCAAACGACGCCAGCCAATACGACCGCGAAATTAACACCGCCAAAGGCAAGGCGAGAACGGCTGAATTGAAAGCAGCTGCGCTATCATTTCAAGACAATACATTGTTGAAACATATGGAGACGGAAAAAGCGGAAAACGTATTCAAGGAATACGAGCGTCAAAAATCGACGGCGTTGAAAGCGCAGGAAGAGCAACTGAAAATAGACGAAAAGCTTATTGATCAAAGCTATAGCACTGAAGTGATGAGCAAATGGACTTCACAAACCTCGATGTCGGAAAGACTAGCTCAGACGTATGCGTTTCAAACAAAAAACGCAGCGGAAGGCAAACAGACGAGCAAATTGGCCGAAAAACAAATAGAGCTTATAGAAAAAGGGCAGAAGATTAACCGCGAACAGCTCAACGATCTTGAAAATAGCGACGAAATGAAAGCGGCAAAAGCTGCTAACGACAACGTGCGGATTTTGGAGCTTCGCTCTAAATTAGACCCAAAAGCAGCAACTGCTTTGGATAAGCATTACGCAGACAAAGCGGCTACGTCTGAACGATTTATGAAAGATCCGCCTAAAAACTCTGAAGAACGCAAAGTGTTTGATGACGAGATGTTGGACTACGCTCTTTACCGGAGCGAGAATAAACAGCCGTCTCCAAATTCTAGAAATTTTGAAAGCTCCAATCAAAGATACAATTTTATCAATAATTACATTCGAACTTACATAGACCCTAAATACGATCCGTCGCTGTTCAATCGTTACCGCGATGCGGAAAAAATGTGGGTGACCGGTAAACGTTCGGACATGCTGCTTAATCAAGATACGTCTGCACAGCATCTTGCGGAATACGAAGGTATTCTAAAAGACATCAAGGATGCGTCCGTAACCAAAGACGAAGGGTGGTTTAACCGCGCCACACAGACTCTTCGTTCAGCTACCGGTAATCAGGACATAAGATTTGAAAGCGCAAAATCTATCTACGAGTTCGTAGCAGCCGAGCTTATCAAATCTTCTGCGGGCACAACCGCATTGCATGATCGTATGGCTGCGGCGGCCAAGCTAGACCCGGCGCAAGGTCTCGCTGCACTGTTGCCCGCAGTAGACGAGCTAAAAAGCTTGCAAGGTCACAGGCTCAACAGTTTGTACACGCAGTACAAGAATAGCTTGCCGCAAGGGTTCAAAGAAGCAAAACCCTTTGCGTCAAATTTTGGCCCCGAAACCATTATTGAGTTTGGTAAATATATGGACGCCACACCAGAACAGGTGCAGGCAGCAAAGGATGAGCTGGCAAAGCGAAAAGGCGAAACCCCTGCCGCAGGCGCTGCGGGCAGCACTGCGGGAGCCGCATCTGCAACTAACGCTCGCCCCGCAGGGATTCCGGAAAATGCGTCCCCGTACCATGATGCGGAAGGGGATTTTTTCTGGGATGGCGCGGCAAAAATTGGGTACGATAAAGCTACCGGAAAAATGTTCACGTATGACGCCGCCAACAAGCGGGTATACAAATAAGGTCAAGCGCCATGGCGGAATTAGAGCAAAATGAAGGCCCGCCCGGCGCAACGCCGGGGTTTAAGAACGACCTTCCCCCCGGCGCAGAGCCGGGGTTTAAGAATGATTTGCCGCCCGGAGCAAAGCCGGGTTTTGACGTCGAAAAACCTAAAACCGAAGGTTGGGCTGATTGGGCAAAACGAAAGTACACAGAATACACAGAGCCCACGGAAAAGCTGCAACAGGCGGCGGCAGGTCGTGTGATGGGGCTTGGCGCGGGTGCGGGACAAGCCGCTACATCGGCAGGAAGCGCCGTGGCGGACTATGCCGGTGCCCCCGGCATGGCAAAATACCTGTCCGATATGGAGCAGAAATTCACAAAAGGCGCGGAAGCCGCTAAAGAAATATCCTACCCTAAAGGATTGACCAAAGAAGAAGCAAAAAGAGGTCAATTAATTGGCGATATAGGGGCAATGGCGTTGCTGGCTGAAGCCGCTCCCGGCGCTATCGGCTCTTACGCTATGCGTATACCCGGCGTTGGGCCTGCTGTTGAAGCAACCGAAGGTTATCTCGCGCCGAGAATTGCCCAAGCCGGTGAATACCTCGCACCGAAAATGTCCGCAGCTAAAGACTGGTTGACTAAACCGTTTCGCGGCGCAGCAACAGAAGCAGCGGCAGGCGAGGCCGCTACGGCAGGCGAAGGTGCAACAGGGGCTATGTATAAACGCACGGCTACGGAAGCAGCTGAAAAAGCAGCGGCTGAAAAAGCCAAGGAAATGACCAAGCTTCAAGCGGGGTTGGAGATATTAAAGGGTTCTACAAAAGCGGCGCCAAAAGGAGCGGCACTTTTTGGCTCCATGGCAACTATAGACCCAAGAACTGAAGCTACGCAAGAAAAGCGCGCCAGTGCAAGATGGGAAGAAATGCGTTCAAGCGCCTTGGTGGGCGGCGTGCTTGGTGGCGCAATGGGGGCTTTAGGCCCCGCAGCGTACATATTTAAGAAGACTTGGGGAGAGTTAAGCCCCGCAGAAAAACAGAAAGCTGTTGAAGTCATAGAGCAGCAAATTGTTGCTGAAGGAAAAAACTTGTCTGGCGGCGCAAAACAAGTAGTTGAAAACCGTCAAGAGCTAATTGAAAAAGCAGGTGAACGTAAAAGTTCGGCTGAAGCCGCACTTACGCCGCTCGAACAAAAAATAGATGAACTTGCACAAGCTTCTACAGAAGCTACGCGGCGCGAAAGGTACGAGGCCACTGACGCGCAAGCACGGAAGATTGCCGGAAACACAAACCTTACACGTAAACAAGCGGATGCGTTTGTTGCTGAAAGTCAAAAAATATTTGAGGAAGCGGAACAACAGGCGGAAAAACAGTGGTCAGCTCAATACACCGCTGTTGATCCCGTAACAGGGGTTGAAGCAGGTAAGGCGCTGGGCGAACCCCTCGTTAAAAGGGAAGAAGCTCTAAAAACTTTACTGGAAGACAATTCTGGGTGGTCAGATTTGACAAAAGAATTGGGCACTACGCCTAAATTCCCTGTAGCAGACGTGATAGCGCAAATAGACCGGCTATTCGCTCCCGGCGAAAGCGCCGCAGGTCCGGCGTTTGAAAAATTTGCAAAGGGCATTAAAAAAGAATTGGAAGAAGCAGCTGAAGCAGCGGGAGCTGACGGTAAAGTATCGGGTAAAATCGTAGATGACATCAGAAAAAGAGTGCAATCGGCCATTTCCAAAGGTATTGCAGATTTGGGCGGAGCTGAAAGAACAACGGCAGGCGCAAATCTTGAAAAACTTGAGCCCATAGAAAAGGCGCTCAAGCAAAGCCTCATTGATGGGGATAAACGGTTTGAATCTGTAATCAAAAACTATGCAGAACTCAGTGAGTCGCTTGAACCGTTTAGGAAAGAAGCCGGAGCGTTCAACAAACTAACGGAAAAATTCTTCGGCAAAAATCTTCAGACTTCTCCTCGCGTCGTTCTTGATCAAGTTATCAAACGCACTGAGGATGGTGAAGAAGGCTTGAAAGAGCTTGTTGACGATAACCCCAGCCTGAAAAACGTGTTTCGCAGATATTTCCAAGGTGAATTGTTTGGCGCCAGTGAAGAATCTGCAAGAGCTGTCACGGCGAAGGCGCTTGACGAGTTTAGAAAGTCTAACGCCGAAACTTTGCTTCGCACCGGGCTGACAAAAGAGTTTGAGGAGTTGTCGGCGGCACGCCGCGCAGCAGAACAGAACATTGTCAAAGCCCAAAAAGGTCTTACTGAAGCCGAAAAGCTTCGAACAAGCACGAGTGAGCGTCTTACTGAAGAAGAAGCTCTTCGCGAATTTGAATCAGGCAAGGCGGAAAAAGAAGCCGCCCCCCACAGAAAGACTGCTAAGGAAGCCGCCGATGAAATGAAGCGCGCTGCGTCCGAGCAAGCGCAAGTTAATGACAAAATGGCCGAACTCAACGCAACACTGAATGCCGACAAAATTGTTCCAGAAAAAGTACTTTCTGAATCAAAAAGCATTGCAGAAATGTTGTACTCACACGCCAAAGACTATTTGCCTGCAACAGAGCGTGAAGCCGTGCTAACAAAATTGAACAATCTTGAAGCTGAGTTAAAACGCACAAACGACCAACTGAAATTTGCCCGTGATGTTCGCGCAACAATTTCTACTTTTGCTGCGCGGGCGGCTGCGGCGGCAACTGGGTCTAGTGTGCCGGTTGGCTACGGTCTGTGGCGGTTTATGCGCGGAGCACCCTAATGGTTGAGTCCTACTTAACACCCAACAACGGCAACCAACTGGTCACTCCGGCGCAGATGCAATATTCGCCTGCGTTCCTGAAAGCCGACGCCGAGATGGCGAAGTTGGCGGGAGACAAGGTGCCGCAATCGCTGCGGTATCAGTATTGGCAGACGTTGAATGGTGATCAGCTGGCGGCCATTGACCCCCGTGCGGCGACACTTGCCTATGACACCGCCATTATGGTGAACCCGCAAGCAGCTTTTAATTTGGTCAAACAGGCTGGGGGCGACCCTGCCAGAATGTATCAGGCTCGCAATGCTTATGCACAGCAAATGGTAAAACAAGACCCGCAAAAATACGGACCGCTGGAAGCGGCGTTCAAGCAGCACAATGAAAACATTGGGCGCTCGTTGGGATTGACTCCCGCTGCCAATCAGCCGGGACAAGCTCCCGCCGCAGGCAACCGCGACGCGACGATCAACAACATTATGCGGACGATCCGGGGCGGTGAGTCTGGCGGAAAATATGGCGTCACCAGCTTTGCTGAAGGCAAGGGTTCTAATGCGTCTGGCGGCTACCAGTTTGCTGACGCGACGTGGCAAGAGCAAGCTCGCAAGCTTGGCGGCGAGGCGACGAAGTACAAGCGCGCCAAAGACGCTCCGCCGCAAATTCAAGATGCGGTCGCTAAAAACTACGTCTCTGACATTCTTCGGCGCAACGGCGACCAGCCCGCCGAAGTGTTCAAAGAGTGGTATGGAGGGCCGAAGAAGTATCTTACCCCGCACGAATTGGAGGTCAATCGTGGATTGACCATGGACAAGTATCTTGCCGCCCGAATGGCGAGCTACAACAAGTTTGCGGGCGGACAAGCTGGCCCCGAACAAGCGGCTTCAGCACAAGCACAGCCGCAAACAGGTGAAAGCGGCGCGGGAAATGCGCCTGCAAACATCCCTGCGGAAAAACCCGCAGAACCAGAAAAATCCACTTTTGAAAAGGCGGCGGACGCCGTTTCATCTGGGTTGTCTGCCGCAGGCGACGAAAAGAAACCGCAAGCCGCCCCAGCCGTTCCAACCACCAAGCCGACTGTTCCGCTGCCGACCGGGCCTATAGCGCCCGCACAGCGCGACATGTATGCTAGGGCGTTGGACGCGATCTTGAAACGGAACAGCGCCCCTGCGCCGTCACCTGCCCAGACCGCCAAACCAACTGATGTGCGAGACAAGACCGCACCGTTGACTTCGACGCCGGTTGCGTCCGCAGAACCTACCCCTGAAAAAGAGGCGGTGACCCCCAATGACGACCAAGCTTGATCTTCTGGACGCCCTTGATATTGCTGCCGCACATCTCTTGGAAAAGGCGGGAGTAGGTGCTACGGTAGAAGGCGAAACCACCGCCAAGGAAGCGCCCTTGACCGAACAGGTCAAGGCGTTCGAGGCGGTCGTCGATTGGGCAAAGACGCGCAAGGATTTGCGCCCGCCAAAGAAAGAGGAGTCACGGTTCGATGGAATCAAGCGACAATTCAACGGTGCGGCGCCTGAACGTGGAAGAAGTGGCCCCAAGAAAAAGGCCAATGGAAGTTCTGTCAGCGCCAGCGCCGACGACTCCGACGCCCCAGCCCTCAACTCTTGATGTGGTTGTAAGCGCGTTTGCGGCGTTGGGCTACGCCCTGTCCGCTCGCGCCCTCCTGCTTCTGTCGCTGATTGGCGCTTTCGTGCTGTCGCTGATGGCGATCACCTCTCAGACGCTCCCGGCGCTGGAAGTGTTGGTCGCCTATTGTTGCTTCACCGTCATCCCGGTCGCGTATCTTGAAATTCGCCGGAGACAGCAATGAGCGTAATCCCGACCGTATCAGCTGACGGCGTTGGCACCATAGCGGCAGGCCAGCTTAATGCCTATGAAATCAGTTGTTACAACACGGGTGTGTTGCGCACAATTGTCGGCCAAACGGGCATGACCGTGTTTTTGCAGGGAATCAACACGCCCAACGACGGCGGGCAAGGTAATTTTTATTGGGATTACACATCCACCGCCACGGATAATAATTCCACCGTGATTCGCCCCTATGGCGTGATCTATGGAGCTTGGCTAAAAACCTTGCTGCCCAGCTACAACGTTTTTACTACGGTGGAGACGGTCAACGTTATCAACCCTTCCGGCACAATTAATAATCTTGTGCTTGACGCCGCTGGCGATGTCACGGTCGGCGCGGATTTGACGATAACAGGGGCGGCCACGGCGGGCGGCATTCCGGTTGTGGCAGTAGACCCCGGAACCAGCGGCAATGTGTTGACGTCGAATGGTTCTGAATGGGTGTCGCGGGCGGCTACTCAAACCGCAATAGCACCATTAAACCGTTTGATTAACGGTGACATGGCCGTAGATCAACGCAACAATGGCGTTCCGCAAACCATCACGGCGGGCGCAGCTTTAGCGTACACAGTAGATCGTTGGTACGCTTACTGCACGGGCGCTAATGTGACGGGGCAACAAGTTACTGGCGCCACGGCAAACCAATACAGATATAAGTTCACGGGGGCCTCGGGTGTTACCGCCATAGGGTTCGGGCAGCGCATTCAAGCAGCCAACTGCGCTGACATGGCAGGGAAAACAATAACGTGGTCGGTCGATCTCGCCAACAGCTTGTTGACTTCAATCACATGGACTGCGTACTACGCCAACACAACCGACAACTTTGGTACGTTGGCGTCACCTACCGTCACGCAGATCGCCACCGGTACGTTCACCATATCTTCAACGATAAACCGATACAGCACGCAAGTCGCTATTCCATCGGCAGCAACAACCGGGATACAATTTGTATTTACCGTTGGCGCACAAAACAGCGGCACATGGACGATTGGTGATGTGCAATGGGAGTTAGGTTTAACGGCTAGTGCCTATCAAAGGCAAATATATAGTGATCAATTGGCGCAATGCCAATACTATTACCAAACCACCATTGGATACCAGATCACTGCGTATAATCCTTCTTCGTCTACGGTCGGCGTGACAACAGCATCTATACAGATACCTTCTATGCGCATTACGCCCGACGTGACTCCCAGTGCTATTATCTATAGTTCAGGAAGCGCGTCTGGGCTAACGCTTACTCCGGTAAGCACAAATGCGGTACAAACGTATTTCACCATTCCCGGATTAAACTCTGCGTGGTGTAGTTTCACCTACGCTGCAAATGCGGAGCTGTGAGATGAGTGTTATCCCAACCGTCTCACAAAACGGCGTCGGCGTCGTCGCCGCAGGGCAACTGAACGCCTACGTCGTTTCTGCGTACAACACTGGGGTTCTTCGCAGCATCACCGGACAAACAGGTATGACGGCGATCTTGCAAGGAACCAACGTCCCGGCGGATGGCGGCCAAGGCGTTTTCTACTGGAACTACGCTTCTGTTGCTCCCGACAACAATTCAACTATCATTGTCCCAAGCGGGGCTACAACTGGCGCTTGGCTAAAGTTGCCGATAACGTAGGAGTCAAGCTATGTCGCGCATTGTAGGATTCACAGAACAGCAGGTTTTGACACCTGTTTATCGTGCGGATGGATCAGTTACCACGGGCGGCACAGCCCAGCTTATTGTGCCGCGCGCCGCACCGCGCTCGTCTATCGTTATTCAGAACACATCTACCAGCGACACCCTCTATTTGGAATTTGGGTGTGCTCGCGCAACGGCGACCGTATCTGGCGGCAAGGTAACGGCGGTCACTGTTACCAACGCCGGATTCGGCTTTACCTATGCCCCCAGCGTGCATTTTTTGGGTGGCGGCAACCAATTAAATGGGCGCGATCTTGGTGTTGGCTACCCCAACCAGCTGGCTCCCACCAACTACGCTGCCGCGCATTGCGTGATGTCCGGCGGTTCGATCTCATCCATCGTGATTGACAATCCCGGCTCTGGCTACGACTGCGCGCCCTACGTGCAGCTCTTAAACGACCCGAACGACAATTACGGATGCGCCGTTCCGTCAACCTCAAGCGGGTATAAACTGGCGGCTGGATCGGTCTTCCGCGAATCGTACAATGTGGTCACGACGGACACCATTGCGGTCTATGGCGCCACAACCGGTGATTCTTGGTTCTTTATGTACACAACCTGATCTCTCTGGCCGCGTAAGGGCTCTCAACTATGTCGGCATCAGAAACGCGCAACCAGCTCCTTGCCCAGATCAATTCGCAGATCATTGCGAACGGGCAAGGCGCCATCACCGGCCCGGTCCTGAACAACATTCTGGACAGCATGGTTTTGTCGTCGCTGTTTGATGCTGGTACATGGTATGCGTCGGCCACATACACAGCCCTTGATGTCGTTCAGTATAACGGTTCGACTTATATTGCGCTTACCACCAGCATCAATGTTCCGCCACCGAATGCTACGTATTGGCAGGTGTTTGCTTCAATTGGTGCAACTGGGCCGCAAGGTCCGGCAGGCCCATCTGGCGGAGCTTTGGTTACGGTCGGTACGACAGCGGTAAATTCCGGCACCTCCGGGTACTTGCTGTACAATAACGCCGGGGTTCTGGGCAATCTTTCCATTGGCGCTCTAACGGTAAACGCCGCCACCAACCTTGCCGGTGGCGCCGCTAATCGCATACCGTACCAGACGGGCGTCGGAGCGACGAGCTTCATTGCGGCGCCTACAACAGCTAGTACCTATCTTCAATGGAACGGATCAACTTTTGTTTGGGTAGGCTCGTCGGCGCTCGGCGTTTCAACTTTCAGCGCGGGCACGACCGGACTGACGCCCAACACAGCGACAAGCGGCGCGGTGACGCTTTCTGGTACACTGGCGGTCGCCAATGGCGGCACAGGTGTGACAACTTCAACCGGCGCGGGTTCCGTCGTTCTTTCCAGCTTTCCGACGTTGGTTTCCCCGGCGCTCGGCACGCCCGTCTCTGGCGTCATGTCGAATGTCACGGGTTTGCCGATCTCAAGCGGCTTGACTGGCGCGGGCACCGGCGTGATCACGGCGCTCGGCAACGCAACCAACGCGACCGGCGGTTTTGTCACTTACAGTGGCTCGTTGGGAACGCCGACGCAGGGCGTGTTGACCAATGCGACCGGCCTGCCGCTCTCGACCGGCGTGACCGGCAATCTCTCCGTCAACAATTTGAACAGTGGTACAAACGCCAACAACGCGACTTACTGGCGCGGCGATGGAACATGGGCGGCGGTATCGGCAACCGCGTCCGCCATCACCATTGGCACCACCGCTGTCAATAGCGGGACAACCGGGTACATTCTTTACAACAACGGCGGGTCTCTCGGTAATCTTGCCACCACCGGAACAGGCAGTGTTGTGTTGGCGACATCGCCGACGCTTGTCACTCCCATCCTTGGAACACCGACTTCGGGCACGCTAACGAACGCTACCGGCCTTCCAATCTCGACCGGCGTGTCTGGTCTGGGTACAGGAGTCGCCACGTTCTTGGCGACACCTACCAGCGCCAATCTGGCGGCTGCTGTCACAGACGAAACCGGGTCTGGCTCGCTCGTGTTTGCGACGTCGCCGACCTTGGTCACTCCGGCGCTTGGAACGCCATCATCCGGCATTCTGACCAACGCGACCGGCCTTCCCTTGACTACCGGCGTTACTGGAAATCTTCCCGTTTCAAATCTGAACAGCGGCACGGGCGCCAGCAGCACAACATATTGGCGCGGTGACGGTACATGGGCATCCGTTCCATCGTCGGCTACTGCAATTACGGTGGGAACAACAACCGTCACAAGCGGGACGAACGGTTACGTTCTCTACAATAACTCCGGTACATTGGGCAATCTTGCTAACACCGGAACCGGCAACAATGTGCTGGCGACGTCACCTACACTCGTCACGCCAATTCTGGGCACGCCGTCTTCTGTCACACTAACCAACGCCACAGGGTTACCGGTCTCCACCGGCATCTCCGGTTTTGGCACCGGCGTCGCAACGGCGTTAGGCGTCAACGTTGGATCAGGCGGAGCTTTTGTCGTCAATGGCGGCGCGTTGGGAACCCCGTCTTCCGGCACTTTAACGAATGCGAGCGGCTTGCCGATAGCGAGCGGCGTTTCTGGTCTTGGCGCCGGTGTCGCCACGTTCTTGGCTACGCCGACAAGCACCAACCTTGCGGCGACAGTCACGGATAAAACTGGGTCTGGGTCGCTTGTTTTTGCGACATCACCGACACTGGTTACTCCGGCGCTTGGCACGCCAACGTCGGGCATTCTGACCAACGCCACCGGTTTGCCGCTAAGTACCGGCGTAACGGGAACATTGCCTATTCTCAACGGCGGTACTGGGCAGACCACGGCCTCTGCCGCGTTCAACGCCCTGTCGCCAATTACGACAACTGGCGACCTGATCATCGGCAATGGCACGAACAGCGCCACACGCCTTGCCATTGGAACCAACGGCTACGTGTTGACGTCCAACGGCACAACCGCCAGCTGGGCAGCTAGTGCCGGTGGAGTTACGTCTTTTCAAACTTCTTTGAATGGGCTTACACCTAACACCTCCACCACGGGGGCGATCACACTGGCGGGAACGTTGGGGGCTACCAGCGGCGGTACTGGGTTTACTACCTACGCTGCGGGCGATCTTATTTACGCTTCGGCCACTAACACGCTTTCAAAGTTGACGGCTGGCACAAACGGTTATGTGCTTACGCTGGCTTCTGGTGTACCGACATGGGCCGCATCGACAGGTGGCGTAACATCATTCTCCGCTGGCAGCACCGGCCTGACGCCCAGCAGCGCAACGACCGGGGCGATCACACTGGCGGGTACGCTGGCAGTCGCCAATGGCGGTACGGGTGTTACAGTATCAACTGGCGCAAGCAGCGTTGTTTTGCGTGATGCAAATTCCAACATAACGGCAAACTCTTTGTTTGAAGGGTTTACCAGCGTCGCGGCGGCGGGCACGACAACAACGTTGACGGCGGCGTCCGCCCCCACTTACGTGGTGACAGGATCGGGCGGCCAGACGTTCCAGCTTCCTGATGCAACTACACTTCCCGCAGGAGCGCAATTCTCGTTCAACAACAACCAAAGTTCCGGAACAATTATTGTCAAAAATAATTCCGGCACGACGTTGGTTACGTTGCAGTCAGGAGCGTTTGTTAACGTCACGTTGTTGGTCAATTCTCCCGCAGCGGGATCGTGGGACACGCACAATCAGGCGCCGTCCAATGCAAGCTGGTCCACAAACACATTGAGCTGGGCGGGATCTTACACAAGTGGAACGTGGAACGGAAACACCATTGGCGCCATCTACGGCGGCACGGCGCAGACCAGCTACACCACCGGCGACATTCTTTACGCATCGGCGACCAACACCCTATCAAAGTTAGGCATTGGTTCTACCGGGCAAGTGCTGACCGTTGCATCCGGCGTGCCGTCTTGGGCGGCCAGCGGCGGCGTGACATCCATCAGCTTTGGCTCGACTGGCCTGACACCTTCTACTGCGACGACTGGCGCTGTCACGGTTGCTGGGACGTTGGCTGTGGCGAACGGCGGCACGGGAGTGACAACCAGCACAGGCACTGGAAGCACGGTTTTGTCGGCTTCCCCCACGTTGACGGGCACGTTGACGGTGCCTACGATTACCAGCCCCTCCGCGACGGCGCTGACCATCAAGTCGGCTGGCACGACTGCGATGACGGTGGACACGAGCCAGAATGTAGGGATTGGGACGACTTCGCCTGCCCGACTTTTGGACCTTGAACAGCTTTCAACCGATTATCAAATGCGGATTGGTGACACTTCAAACTATTATGACATTGGTCGGAACACCGGCAACGGTTTATTGACGTTTTATGGGAGCCAAGCGGTAGCAAGCGGCTACGTGTTCTCAACTGTTAATGGTGAACGTATGCGCATCGCCACCAGCGGCAACGTGGGTATTGGGACGACATCTCCGGGTACAACGTTGGATGTTAACGGAACCATCCGTGGTAATGGCAATGTGTCTACAGCAAATGGCACTGTTTTTGGATGGGGGAATTTTAGCTGTTACATTGGTGGAAGCAGCACCACGAATATTGTAAATATTGTTACTAACGGCACTGAAGCCATGCGCATCGACTCCAGCGGCAATTTGCTGGTGGGGACGACGGCTCAGCTCAATGGCTCTTATGGTTCAAAAATGAACCTTTTTGCCGGTTCAAATAATGGGATTATCACTCAGTCTACTGCAACAAATTGGAACCCATTAACCGTTCTTACAACTTCGGGAACATTGTGCGGGTCTATTAGCAGCAATAACACTCTTATTTCATTCAATGCTACATCTGACTATCGCCTAAAAGAAAATGTCACCCCAATAACGACCGGGTTGGCAACCGTCGCGGCGCTCAATCCCGTTACCTATAGTTGGATCAGCGATAGTTCTGCGGGCGAGGGGTTCATTGCCCATGAACTTGCAGAGATAATACCTCTTGCGGTAACAGGCGAAAAGGATGCCGTCAACGAGGACGGCTCCATCAAGCCGCAGGGCGTAGACTACAGCAAGATCGTCGTCCACCTCGTCGCCGCTTGCCAAGAACTATCCGCCAAGAACGACTCGCTCATGGCCCGTGTGGCTGCACTGGAGGGTAAATAAATGACTATCACCACCACTTGGATCATTGAAAAGATAGACTGCTACGCGCAGTTTGACGGCAAGACAAACGTTGTTTTCACCATTCACTGGCGGGTCAATGGCACAGATGGCGCCTACACCGACACCAATTACGGCACTATTAACGTGCCCTATAGAACCACCGATTCAACTTTCACGCCCTACGCCAGTCTGACGCAAGATCAGGTATTGGGTTGGGTGAAAGACACGATGGGCACCGCTATAGTGGACGATATTGAGGCAGGTCTTGGCATCCGCATTGCCAACCTCGTCAACCCTCCTGTAATATCGCCTGCGTTGCCGTGGGCAACGGTCTAACCCCATGAGGAGCTTATCATGGAAATCTCTCTGAAGCACACCCTTGAAGAAGTTAACTATATTCTTCAAGCACTTAGCCAGCGTCCGTTTGCGGAAGTCGCCGATTTGATCAACAAGATCAAGGCTACGGCCACCAGTCAGTTGCCGCCTCCCCCGGCACCCGCAGAAACCCCGTCGGAAGACCCTATTCAATAAGGCTACGCCATGCTGGATGCGCAAGCATTGTTCAACATCTTAGCCAGTGCCTTCTTGGCGGGCGTTGGATGGTTTGCGCATTCACTCTACGATTCGGTCAACAGGTTGCGGGAAGACGTGCACCAGATAGAGGTGGACCTTCCTAGAAGCTACGTTCTCAAAGACGACCTCGACAAACGCATGGATCACATTGAAGACATGTTCCAGCGTATTTACGATAAGCTTGATGGGAAGGCTGACAAATGACCATTGACAACCGCCAACAACTTCTCGGCACCATCAACTCCCAGATCACATTGAACGGAACTGGCGCCATTACCGGCCCAATCCTGAACAACATTCTGGATACAATGGTCAATTCGTCGGTGTTTCTGACGGGTGCTTGGTCTCCCTACACCAATTATGCGCCGTTGGACATTGCGACGTACAACGGGATTCCGTACACGGCGCTTGTCACCAATGTTAACGTAAACCCCGCACTCAACCCCAGTACATGGACACCATTCATTGTAGGTACGACTGCCCCCGGAGGCGTGGGGCAAGCTGTTCAATATAACAGCGGCCTTGGGACTTTTGCGGGCAGCGCGGCGTTCACATTTGACGGAACAACGGTGACGGTTCCGTCTGTGTCTGCAACGAACGGAACGTTTTCCAACATAACGTCTAGCGGAAACGCCAGTTTCGGCACCATCACATCCGGCACATGGAATGGGGGCGCTATCGCAGTTGGTTACGGCGGCACCGGCACAACGACATCTACCGGAACGGGCAGCGTTGTGCTCAACACCAACCCAACCTTAGTGACGCCAACACTGGGCGCGGCGACCGCGACCAGTGTGGCGATGACGACCGGTTCTGTCACGACGTCACCGACCGCCACAACTGACATTGCTAACAAAGCTTACGTTGACGCGGTTGCACAAGGTCTTCAAGTCAAAACCCCGGCTCAAGTTGCGACCACGAGCAACATTACGTTGTCCGGAGAACAGACAATCAACGGCGTAACAACGTCATCCAGCCGAGTTTTGGTCAAGAACCAAGCAACAGCATCTCAAAACGGCATCTACGTCTCGTCTTCCAGCGCGTGGACCCGCGCCACCGACGCAGATACGTGGGCGGAGCTTGTTTCGGCTTACGTGTTTGTCACGGCGGGTTCAACGCAAGCCAACACCGGATGGGTTTGCAATGTTGCTCCGGGCGGCACGCTGGGTGTTACGGCGGTAACGTGGGTGCAATTTTCTAGCGCCGGTACTTATACCGCAGGAACAGGGCTTACGCTTGCGGGAACGCAGTTTAGCGTCACCAATACCGCTGTCACTGCTGGTTCCTATGGTTCGTCCACCGCCATACCGAACTTCACCGTTAACGCGCAAGGTCAATTGACGGCAGCGTCCACCGCCGCTGTCATTGCTCCGGCAGGAACGTTGAGTGGCACGACGTTAAACAGTACAGTGGTTTCTTCTTCGCTGACCAGCGTCGGAACAATTGGAACAGGTACTTGGAATGGTACTTCTGTAGGTGCGGGATACGGCGGAACCGGGCAATCAACTTATTCGGTGGGTGATATTCTATATGCCTCTGGCACAACAACATTATCTCGGCTTGCAGATGTCGCGGTGGGTAATGTTCTTGTGTCTGGAGGCGTGGGCGCCGCGCCGTCTTGGTCTTCCACGCTTACCATAACAACCATCACAAGTCCGACGTCTACGGCGTTGACCATCCAGTCCGCTGGCACGACTGCGATGACGGTAAATACTTCTCAATATGTTGGTATTGGGACGACTTCGCCTACATCAAAATTGCAAGTAAATGGTGGCGTAACAATCAACGCCAGCTCTGCACCAACAAGTGGCGTCGGAATGGAATTGTCATGGGATGGCGCCGAAAGCGTCGTCCAAAGCTACAATAGGAACACATCATCATTTCAACCTCTTTGGCTTGAGGCTGGTTCATACACTCGGTTTGGTATGAATGGTGGAGAAGCCATGCGCATCGACACCAGCGGCAACGTGGGGATTGGGACGACTTCGCCGAACCGCAAGCTTGATATTGAGCAAGCTTCTACTGATTATCAAATGCGGATTGGAGATGCTGGGGGAAATTATTACGACATAGGCCGCAACACCGGCAACGGATTGCTGACGTTTTATGGGAACCAAGCCGCCGCAAGCGGCTACGTGTTCTCTACCGTCAATGGTGAGCGTATGCGCATCGACTCCACTGGAAATGTTGGTATTGGAACAACGTCTCCAAGCCAGAAACTTCAAGTAGCAGGCACCATCTACAGTACGTCAGGTGGATTCAAATTCCCTGACGGCACAGTGCAAACCACTTCAGCTGGCGCATCTGCTACGCCGATCTATCTGAACATCCTTTCCTACGGAGGCAACGGTAACGGTTCAGCGGACAATGTGTCGGCGTTGAACAGCGCCTTCTCTGCGTTGTCCGCTTTCCCTGCGGGCGGTACAATCTATTTTCCGCCCGGCAAATATCATTTTAGCGCCGCCGTGTATTACACCACACCTTCTTCCGCAAGTCCGTGGAGTGTCAGGGTGTTAGGTGCGGGGTCAGATAGTTCTATTTTGCAATGGGGTTCTAGCGACGGGCTTACACTTACTGCCTCAAATCCTCAAAGCTCCCTACATGCTGAGGCGCTAACGTTCAGCACAACAGCTTCTGGAGGACACACAGGGTTAACTTTTCAAAGTTATACTGCGTTGGGATTATTCGGGCAGAACGATATTGTGCGATGCACGTTTCGTGGAGATACATACGGAGCATCTAATGAATGGTGGAGCAATTGTGTTCAGTGTTATACAACACCCAACGTAAATTTTGATGGTTGCTTGTTCCACGGCTATCACGCTTCTGCGTATGACGGAAACGGCATCGGCGTTCTTTTGCAAAGCACATCTGCCGGTGACGGGATTGTTTATAATTTTAATCAGTGTGGGTTCTTCTATCTGGGAATAGGCATTTATTACGGCACGCGCATTCAAGGTGTGCAAGTCAATCTGTGCAATTTTACCAACGGTATCACAGGGATTTATTGCCCAAGTGGCGCAGTAGATGGAGCCCAATTATCTGTGGCTAACAGTCAGTTCAACACTTTCGGCAATGATATAGAGTTGCAAAGCGCGATAGGGCAAGTTTCTTTGGTCAACAACTTAATGTACGTATGGCAAGGTAACACCGGTTTGTACGCGCCCTACGCAGCTGGACTAATTATCGTTGGAAATAACTTTTCCAATGCAGGCTCGCAAAATGCCGGGCAAAACGGCATCATCATAAACAACAATGGTTCTCCTTCGACCATAACAGGCAACGCTTTTCTCTATCTCACCACAGGGGTTTGGTTGCAGTCAGGGTGTTCAAACGTCAATGTGCAATCCAACGAATATGTTGGTTGCAACAACATAGTAATTAACAGTGGTTCGGGAAACACGGTGGGCGGGGGATCGGCATAATGTTACAAGCCCTAAAGAATATGTTCACCGGTGTGGACAACATGACGTGGGATATTGGCCGCATCTTGTGGGCCAAAATATCTGTCGTGTACTGCGCGATCAGTGGTTACCATGCGATCATGCACGGTACGTTTGATCCGCAAAACTGGGCGATTGGCGCCAGCGCCATTCTGGCGGGTGGTGGCGGCGCACTTTCTTTGAAAGCGCACACGGAGCCGAAAAATGTTGACCCTGCTGCTTAACCCAACCATTCGCAAGGTGCTGATCGTTTTCGGTCTCGCGCTTGCCATGTTGCTGGCCTACTCTTTCTGGGCTGCGCACATGCAGAAAGTTGGAGCTGAAGCTGAGAAGCTGCGCGAAGAAGCTATCGCCATTCAGCACGAGCAAGAGGTCACGTCGAAGGCGACCACGATTGATCAGAACGTCGCCAAAGACCCGACCCCGCAGGACACGTTGCAGAAGGAGTGGAGCAAGTGAAGCGTCTCGTTCTTCTCACTCTATTCTTCTTGACTGCGTGCGCAGGTCCGCCAGAAGTTCAGATGGTCGATACGTCTTGCTCGTGGGTGAAGCCGATCTTCATCAGCAAGGCCGACAAGTTGACGGATAAAACGGCGGGCGAGATTCTTGCGCACGACGAAAAATGGAAACAGTTCTGCGGAGCTAAGTGATGAGCGCCGAAAATTTTGATCAAGCTTTCGCATACGTCCTGAAGTCGGAAGGCGGCTACGTGGATAATCCGGCTGATCCGGGCGGCGCCACGAACCTTGGCTGCACCAAAGCGGTGTGGGAAGCGTTCGTCGGCCATCCCGTGACCAAGGCCGACATCAAGGCGCTCACACCCAACGACGTGAAGCCGCTCTACCGCAAGCGATACTGGGATGCGGTGCGCGGCGACGATCTGCCGGACGGCGTGGATTACGCTGTCTTCGACTTTGCCATCAACAGCGGTTCGGGCCGCGCCATCAAGGCGCTTCAGCGCGTGCTGGGCGCCAATCCTGACGGGCAGATCGGCCCGGCCACTCTTGCGCTGCTGGATGCAGCCAACCCGCGCGACATCGCCTCACAAATTTGCGAGACCCGGTTGGAGTTTCTTCAGGGGCTCTCGACTTGGGCGACGTTCGGGCGCGGGTGGAAAGATCGCGTCTCCACGGTCGAGAACCGGGCGTTCAATATGATTGGATAGGAGTTAGCATGGCCGGGCTTTACGACAACATCAACGCCAAGCGCGAACGCATTCGTAAAGGGTCGGGCGAGAAAATGCGCGCACCGGGCGCGGCTGGCGCACCGACAAACGAGTCCTTCCGCAAATCCAAGCGCACAGCCAAACGGCGCGGGAGGAAGTGATGGCTGAACGCAAGAAAGGCCCCAGCCTCTCCGTCGGGCGCGGCGAGAAACTGTCCGTCAAGCAGGGCGGCGGCTTGAGCGCCAAAGGGCGCAAAAAGTACAACCGCTCTACCGGTAGCAGCCTGAAGGCGCCGACCAAAGACCGTAGCAACCCGCGCCACAAATCGTTCTGCGCCCGGTCGAAGAAGTGGAGTAGCGCCAGAGGCAAGGCTGCTCGCCGCCGTTGGGGATGTCGGTGATGGAACAGATAGACCTTTCCAAAATCATTAACATGGTGTTCCCGATTCTGGTGGCGGTAATTGGCTGGCTGTTGTCACAGATCACAACTATGAACACGAAAATGCAAGACATTGAGAGCAAGATGCCCGCACTGATCACGCCGCAAGGCGTGCCGACAGACAGTCCAATTTCTGCGGAAGCGCGTTACCGACTGCGTGACGAGCTGACGAAGCAGCTCAACGAACTTCACGTTCGTGTTCGCCTTTTGGAAAAATCGGCAGACGGCAAATAATTGAGGACAACTTGTCAAAAGACGAACTGTCCTCTATACAGAGCATATGTTCGACTTCAAGACCTTCCTGACCGACCACTGGGGCAACGCAGACAACCTGCACAGCTTCCTGAAGACCTATGGGCAGAGCTACCAGCGCGGGGCTCTGTATAAGTGGTTTCTGCGCGACACCATCCCGGCGGAAGGCTTTGCCGTGCTTGTCGCGCTGCTGGAGCTGGATTCAGGAAAACCGATTAGCTTAGTCGGATATATGCGGGAACCCACATGAGTTTTGAATGGGATTTCGAACTCATTCTTGACGGGGAACCCATCGGTAAAGGCCGCCCACGCTTCTCTCGCGCCACTGGTCACGCGTACACGCCAGAGAAAACAGCCCGCTTCGAAGAGCGGCTGGCATGGGCGGCCCAAGACACTATGAAGCGCCGCCCGCTCTTTGACGGCCCGCTCAGGGTGTTGATAAATGCCTACTTCTCCATTCCCGTCAGCAAGGCCGCCAAGTGGCGTCTAGCCGCGCTGGAACAGAAGATATTGCCTACCAAAAAACCCGATATTGACAACATTATCAAAGGTGTAGCAGACGCGCTCAACAAAATCGTATATGTCGATGACACCCAGATCGTGTCGCTGGCGGCGGGCAAATTCTATTCCGACCGGCCTCGCATTGAAATATTTATTCGCCGCGTCAATTGACAAGTTGTCCTTCGGGACTTATGTCTTACACATCGTTGAAACAGAGGGCAAGTAGCCGTGATTCCAATGCCAACCCAACTATCCGGCGCGAAGTTTTTGGCGTCTCGCCATCGAGCCCTTCTGGCGGACGAGCCGCGCGTCGGCAAAACTGGCGCAGCCATCATCGCCGCCGATTACATCCTCGCCAAGACCATTGATGTCGTCACCACCGCGTCGGGCCGAGCCGTCTGGCGTCGAGGTTTTCATACGTGGAGCAAGATGGGCCGCACAATTGGCATCGTCGGCGTGGACAAGAACGCCGCCGACTGTGACGTCCGCATCCTCTCCTACAACGGCGCCACGACCTTCGTGTCCAAGCGCGCCACTGAGCTGGTGATCCTTGATGAATCGCACAACTGCAAGAACCCCGATGCCAAGCGCACTCAAGCTATTCTGGGCAAGCCTGTCGCGGGTGGCAGAAGCCTGTTCACGGAAGGCTCTATGGTGCGCGACGCGACGCGCGCATGGTTCCTCACCGGCACCCCGCTGCCGCACGACCCTTCAGATATATGGACGACCATGCGCTCGTCATGCCCGGAGCGGCTTCTTGCTGACGATCAGCGTGATTGGCCGGACGTAACCCGGTTCGAAGATTTTCGGAGCCGCTACTGCATCGTGCGCATGAAGCAGATCAGCCGCTTCAACAAGATCGCCGTGGTGATCGGCGGGCGCAACGAGAGCGAGCTGCGCGCCCGCATGGGCGACTTCATGCTGCGCCGGACCCAAAAGGACATCGGCATCCGCCCGTCAGTCTACGAGCTGTTTCCGCTCGTTGTGTCCAACGCCGTGCGCAAGCAGGTGGATGGCGATCTCGACAAGACGGCAATTCTGAAAGCAGCGGAGCTTGGCGCGACCAAAGAGCTGGAGATGGAGCTGGGACCGCTGCGGCGCCTGACCGGTAACATCAAGGCGCAGGCCGTCGTCGAGGCCGTGCGCGAAGAGTTCAACAACGGGCTTAACAAGATCGTGCTGATGTACTGGCACAAAGAGGTCGGCGATGTGCTGGAGGCCGGGCTGGAACAGTTCGAACCCCTGCGCATCGACGGCGCGACCCTGACCAAAGACCGTGAAAAGTACGAACTTGCGTTCAGGGGAAACACCAACAACCGCGTGATGTTAGGCCAAATCCAAGCTGCTGGCGAAGCAGTGGATTTTTCTAGCGCAAATGAGCTGTGGTTCGTCGAGACATCGTTCTCGCCGAAGGATCAAGCGCAGGCCGCCATGCGAATCACCAATGTCAATCAGACGCGCAACACCTTCGTTCGCGTCTGTTGCATAGAGGGCTCAATCGACGAGGCGTTGCAAGCTTCGTTGTTGAGATTGTGGACAGCTATCAACGGAGTGCTGAAATGATCGAGATCAAGTTTACCCTAGACCCCAACAAGAGCGTGTATGACCAGTTGTTGGATCATGTCGCGGCGTTCTTTCCGCAGGACATTGTTATTGCGGCAGATGACGATGAAGAGCCCGTCACCCGCGTCACGCCCGATAGCCCGGTCGAGACGGAGCCGACGGAGCCCAAGAAGCGTGGCCGCAAACCCAAGGAAACAGCTGTCGCCGCCAAGGCGGAAGCGGAACCGGTGGTTGTGCCTGTCATTGACGAGCAAGACGTGGCTGACGAAGCAAATGAAGCTTACCACGACAAGCTCACACATGACGATGTGCGCGCGGCTGTAGGGAAATACATCAAGCATTTTGGCATCGTGGTTGGGCAAAAGAATATTCCGGCGTTGTTGGGTTGCTCGATTTCAGACATTCCGGATGATCAGAATCAGATCAAGCTGGCGATTTTGAAGATCGAAGCTGCCCTTGCGCCCACACTGTTCGACGAGCATGTGGTCGCGTCGGAGAAGGAGATCACCGAAGCTGACGTGCGCGACGCCTTGATGGCCTATGCCGCCAAGTATGACGTGGACGATAAGATGGCTAATACCCTTATAGATGGTCCGGACATTCTCAAGAAGACGTTTGGCCCTTCGGTCTCGGCGCTGCGTCTGGTTCCCAAGGATGCGGCCTCGTTGCGCAAGGCCTATGACGCGATCAACGACGCCACCGACAACAACTGGTACAACCGAAAGGTGGTGCTATGACCGTCCATTCCAACCGTTATCACGCTGTCTGGTCGGCCAGTTCCACCGCCGCCAACTGGACATGCGCTGGCCGGATGGCGATGGTCTCCATTTCCCCGGACCAGAAGTCCAGCATCTACGCTGCGGAAGGAACCGCAGCGCATGAGGTCGCAGAGAAGGCGCTGCGCGGCGACAAGGACTGCTCGAAGTTCTTGGGTGACGTCTACAGCATCGACGGTTTTGAGGTGGAGATCACGGAAGAGATCACCAACTCCGCGCAAAGGTACGTCGATTACGTGGTAGCGCAGTACGATCCTGAAGCTGGTGACGTGCTGCTCTTGGAAGACCGTCA
>Ga0118677_10001783_pt1 | contig 44822 bp, 25 predicted proteins | sample AliMusrvi5mmetaG_FD_86154 | JGI IMG/M metagenome (GOLD analysis project Ga0118677, IMG submission 86154) | reverse complement strand
GAAGAGCGTGGTCGATGCCACGGGCAACGCGGAGGTGGCGGCGGCGGCGGGGGCGGCGTGTGTGTTTCAGGGGGCGGAGGAGATCGCGGTGCAGGGCGTCGGTCTTTCGCCGCGCAAGCTTGGGGCGAGCTACATCAACTCCGATTTCGGGTACGTCAACGACTGCGATGCGGCGGATCTGTGGCTGTTCGGTGTGCGCGGCCGCGCCGGCGCGGGCAAGGTGTGGGACGTGTCGCAGATCGTGGAGAGCCGCGAGCGGCAGCGGATCGTGGGCGACTGCTGGGTGACGCCGCTGGATATTCTGAACGAGCGAACCTTTCCGGACACGGTGGTGCAGTCGCGCAGCAACTTTGACAGCCACGGCTATTCGGTCGCGGACATCTGTTACGTCAGCGAGCCGACCGCGAAGAAGATTTTTTCGGCCAACGTGCCGTACCGCGCGCTGCTGCCGAAAGGCATTGAGGGCCTGATGGTCATCGGGCTCGGCATCAGCGCGCACCGCGATGCGATGCCGATCATGCGCATGCAGCCGGACATTCAGAACCAGGGCTATGTGGCGGGCGTGGCCGGCGCGACGGCTGCGCGCGAAGGCAAGACCTTCCGGACGATCGACGTCAAAGCTCTGCAAAAGCATCTGGTCGAAATCGGGAATTTGCCCAAGGAGGTTCTGGAGTGGAAGGACAACGCCTTGGTGGGCCGCGAGCGACTGGCGCTGGCCGTCAAGAATCTGGGCAGTAACTATAAGGACGTGAGCCTGGTGCTGGCGCAGTCCGAACAGGCGCTTCCGCAGATGCGGCGGGCGTATGCTGAGGCGCGGACGCCGACGGAGCGGCTGGTGTATGCGCACGTGCTCGGCATCCTGGGAGACGCCACAGGCGCGGAGACCCTGGCGGCCGTTGTGTCGGGTCAGCAGCCCGCACCCGGGCTGAGCGTGAGGGACGAGGGCGCGTTTGGACGTCGGGTGAGCGAGATGGACAGCTACATCGTGGCGCTGGGTCGGACGAAAGACAAACGGGCGCTGGCGCCGATTCTGGACACGGTCGCGAAGATGGATGCGCGCTCGACGTTCGCACGTTTCCGGGCGGTCACGCTGGCGCTGGAGGCGATCGGCGACCCGGCTGCGGCCCGACCGCTCGCCGAGTTGCTGCAGAAGCCCGGCATCGGCGGATACGCGATGACGGACGTGAAGGCGCTCTCTCCGGCGGGCGGATACGGAGCGGGTGTCGGCAACGAACGTAACCTCTGTCTGCGGGAGATCGCGTTGGCGCGGGCGCTCTATCGGTGCGGCGATTGTCAGGGAGTTGGAGAGAAGGTGCTGAAAGCGTACGCATGTGACCTGCGCGGCGTGTATGCGCTGCATGCGACAGCGGTATTGAAAAAGGATTGAGTGTTCGGATTCAAGCTTCGACAGACGCAGACGGCTAGACAGACGGAGCGGTGTTTGGAGCGGATGCGTCTTCCCAGCGTGTGGCGGCGCGCCCGTAGGAAATTCCGAGTTTGCGCATGCGGGCACGCAAGGTGTTGGCCTGTACGCCGAGGAGTTCAGCCGCGCCACCTGTTCCCTGAATCTTACCGCGTGCAGCTCGCATCGCCTTGCGAATGTGCTCGGCGTTGATGGCATTGAGTGTTGGGAGGGTCTCGGTGCGTGGCGTGGGCGGTTGCGGATGAGCGGGGGCTGGAGGTGCGCCTGCGAAGTCGGGAAAACGCAGCGGCCCATTGCCCGAGGTGATGAGGGCGCGCTCCACTACGTTCTGCAGTTCCCGCACGTTGCCAGGCCAGTTGTAAGTCTGAAGCCTTGCCAGCGACTCCGCGTCGGGAGGTGGCGGCGAGGGCAGATTCAGTTCGCGGCACTTTTGGTTTAAGAAGTAATGGAGCAGTTGAGGAATATCTTCCCGGCGCTGCCGCAGCGGCGGGATCGTGAGCGGAAAAACGTTGAGCCGGAAGAACAGGTCCTCGCGGAAACCTCCTTGCCGGACGCGCTCAGGCAGATCGCGGTGCGTGGCGGCGATCACGCGCACATCGATGCGCAGGGTCTCTGAACCGCCCACGCGCTCGACTTCTTTCTCCTGCAAGACGCGGAGTAGCTTGACCTGTGCCTCGGGGGTGAGTTCGCCGATCTCATCGAGGAAGATGGTGCCTTCGTGCGCGCGCTCAAAACGGCCGTAGTGTAGCGAGGTGGCGCCGGTGAACGCGCCTTTCTCATGGCCAAACAGTTCGCTGTCGAGGAGCGATTCAGGGATCGCGCCGCACTGCACGCGGACGAACGGTTTGTCTCGGCGCGGGCTCAGCGCGTGGATGGCGTGAGCCAGAACCTCTTTGCCCGTGCCCGTTTCGCCCAGCAGTAAGACCGGGCTGGTGAGGGGGGCCACCTGTTGCACCAACTCCATGACTTGGCGCAGCCCGCCGAACTCGCCGACAGTCGCCGCCCCAGAAGCGGCGCTCAGATCTCTGGACAAGGCCTTGTTTTCGCTGTCCAGGTGGTCTTTGAGCCTGAGCAGGTCTTCATAACGGCGGGCATTGCTGAAAGCGATGGCGAGCGGCTCGATCGCGTCTTCGAGCAGACGCGCGTGTTCGCAGGTGTACGCTGCGTCCGGCCGGGCGGCTACGAACAAGACGCCAAGGTGCTGGTTCTCGATATCCAGGTGAACCGTGACAAAGCTATAGCCCTCCAAGCAAAATCGTTTGAAACCTTCCTTGAAGGCTGGGTGAGGCGGATGGTGCGGTTGCTTGTGCCCCTGATTCATGATCTCGACGCGCGGAAGTTCCTTGCCCAAAGGCGGTCCTTTCCGAATCACGGCCATGGCCTCTTCCGGAAACGCAAACAGCGTGTGGCTTTTGTGGCTGATCCGCTTCCCGTTCTGCATCTCAACCCAGGCCAAGCGCCGCAACTCTCCGGTGTCGTGGTCGATGTAGTTCATCTGCAACAGGTCGCACGGCATCCGGGTGCGCAGATACGCGAAGAGATCTTCGAGCATTTGGGTCACATCCAACCGCCGAGAGACGAGCAGGGTCACCTCCCTGAAAAAATCTTTTCGGTCAGGCATAAGACCTCCTTCATCATTTAGTAACATCACTTGCACTCGAACGATATTAAATTTTTAGCATAAAATGACACATTTCGCATTAATAAATGACATATATTTCATTTGATGGGCAAAAATCCCGTGAGATGCCTGTTTTTTCGCATGGTACGGATTGTGCGAATTGCAGAAATATGAAAGCGAACAAACAGATGCGTGACGACGTGGCAACGCCGACCCTGCTGCTGGCTGTTCACGGCGGACGGGAGGAGGAGGTTCGGAATCTGTTGGCCACAGGGGTCGACGTGAATCTCGCCGACGCGGACGGGATCACCCCGCTGATGGCGTCCGCGATGAACGGCAATATCACGGTCGCCCGTCTTTTGCTCGACTCGGGTGCGTGTCGTGACAGGTTCAATAAGTGGGGGATGACAGCCCGCGCCATCGCTATCTGGCACGGTTACAGCGCCCTGGCGGCCATCTTGGATGAAGCGCCGAGTTCGGTTGCTGTCGAGCAGCGGCCCGTCAGGCAGTCGAGTCACTCCTGAACCCCGAAGCCCGAGTGTGAAACGGAAAGAAAGCAAGGCATGAAAGACGCAATAGGTGCAGTCGGTCGAGGGGTTCTGCTTCTCAGTTCTGTCGTGTTCTCGATGGCGGGGTGTATGACGGCTGGGCCTGACTACAAACGGCCGGAGACGCTTCTGCCGACGGCGTGGAGCGGAGAGTCAGGCGTGTCGGCGACGAATGCCGTTGCCATGGACGATTCGGCTTCGTTGTGCTGTTGGTGGTCGGTCTTCCGCGATCCGGTCTTGTCGGCGTTCATGGCTCAAGCGCGAGCGAACAACCGCGACGTGCGGCAGGCGGAGGCACGTCTCCGCAAGGCGCGTGCGCAGCGCAATCTGGCGAAAGCGGAGCGCCTGCCGTCGATTGGTGCCAATGGGTCGGCGAGCCGGAGCCGTGGCAGCGAGAAGGCGGGCGGCGGCGGGACATCGACGATGTATGCCAACGGGTTCGACGCCAGTTGGGAGGCGGATATTTTCGGCGCCAAGCGGCGCGCGATCGAATCAGCTCAGGCCACGCTGGAGGCTTCGCAGGAGGATTTGCGCGATGTGATGGTTTCGCTTTTCTCCGAGGTCGCCCTGAACTATGTGGAGTACCGCTCGTACGGGGCGCGTCTGGAGATCACCGAAACCAACTTGGCCGCGCAGACGGAGACGTGCGACATCACCCGCTGGAGGCAGCAGGCCAACCTGGTCACGCAGTTGGATGTGGACCAGGCGCGGCTGAGTCTGGAGCAGACTCGCGCAGGACTCCCCGCGCTGCAGACCGGGCGCGATCAGGCAGAGCACCAGCTCGCCACGCTGCTCGGACAAGCGCCGGGAAGCCTGAAGGCGCTGTTAGACAGCCGTCGGTTGGCGGTGCCGGTCGCCGCTTCAGAACTGGCGGTGGGCGTTCCGGCGGACGTGCTGCGGCGGCGTCCGGATGTGCGGCGTACCGAGCGCAAGCTGGCGGCGCAGACTGCGGAGATCGGCGTGGCTGAGGCCGCGCGCTATCCCGACCTGACGCTGAGCGGCTCCATCGGTTTGGAAGCGCTGAAGGCGGGCGAACTTTACACGTGGGGCGCGCGGACCGCCGCAGGTGCGGTGAAGGCGGGATGGACGCTGTTTGACGGCGGGCAGATCCGCCAGAAGGTCGCCGTGCAGACCGCCTTGCAGGAGGAGGCGCTCGGAGCTTACGAAGCCTCCGTGCTGACGGCGCTGCGGGAGGTCGAGGACGCGCTGACCGCGTATGCCAACGAGCAGAACAGGCGCAGTGCCTTGCGCGAAGCGGTGGTGGCCGGTCAGAGCGCCTTCGGCTTGGCGCGCGATAAGTATGAGTCCGGGCTCATCGATTTTCAGACGGTGCTGAGCACGCAGCAGTCGCTGCTGACGGTTCAGGACTCGCTGGCCTCCAGCGAAGCGGAGGTGACCTCTGACTTGATCCGTCTGTACAAGGCCCTCGGCGGCGGATGGGATCCGCTCGCGCCCGAGACGAAAGGACAATGGAAACAACGATGAAAATTTCCGATAAACAAGAGACGAAAGAAATCGCCCAGACGTTGGGCCTCCACGAATCGATGGCCCGCAAATTGATTGTTCGAGCGATCGCGCTTGTCCTTCTCGCCGCCGTCGCTTACGCGGCCATGGTCTTTTTCAGAAACAAGAAGAACGAGGCGGCTGCCGTTCGCTACGAAACGCGTCCGACGGAGCGAGGCAATCTGGTGGTGACCATCAGCGCCACGGGAACGCTCGAACCCGTCAACAAGGTGGAGGTCGGCTCCGAAGTTTCCGGCACGCTGAAAACGGTCGACGCCGACTACAACGATCAGGTCAAGATCGGACAGATTCTCGCCCGCATCGACACCTCCAAGCTGGAGGCGCAGGTGGTGCAGTCCTCGGCGGCGCTGGAGGCGTCGAAGGCGAAAGTGCTGGAAGCCGAAGCCACGCTGAAAGAGGGCGAGGCGCAACTGGCGCGTCTCACGCAGGTGCGCAAGCTCAGCGGCGGCAAGGTGCCGTCCCTGTATGAGTTCGAGGCGCAGGAGGCGACGGTTGCGCGGGCCCGCGCCAACGTAGCCAGCGCGCGGGCGGATGTGGCGCAGGCGGAGGGAACCTTGAGTGTCAACAAGTCGGACTTGGGGAAAGCGGTCATCCATTCGCCGATCAACGGCGTGGTGCTGACGCGCAAGGTCGAGGTGGGACAGACGGTGGTCGCTTCCATGGAAACCCCCGTTTTGTTCAAACTGGCCGAAGATCTGAAGCAGCTCGAACTGCAGATCAACGTCGACGAGGCCGACGTGGGTCAGGTGCGCGAAGGGCAGGAGGCGACCTTCACGGTGGACGCTTATCCGGACAAGCGTTTTCCGGCCTGCATCAAGCAGGTCAGGTATGGATCGACGACGACCGACAGCGTGGTCACCTACACCACGGTGCTCAAGGTGAACAACGACGATCTTTCTCTGCGTCCCGGCATGACGGCGACGGCTGTCGTCATAACGAAGAAACTTGAGAACGCTCTGCTGGTGCCGAATGCGGCGCTGCGTTTTGAGCCGCCTTTGGCGCCTGTGGTGGCGTCCAAAGGTAGCGGCGGAAGCCTGATCGACTCGCTGATGCCGCATCCGCCCCATCAAGAGGCAAAGACGAACGAGCCCGTCTCAACGTCGACGAACAAAACGCAGAAGGTGTACGTCCTGCGCGACGGCCAGCTCCGCGCCGTGCCTGTCACCACGGGTCTGACGGACGGACTGCACACCGAAGTGGTGAGCGGTGCTTTGGAGCCGGGCATGAACGCGGTGATCGAAATGACGACGGGCAAACAATGAACGCGACGGCGACAGATAAAGAAACGGCGGGTGTGCCGCTGATTGAGCTTAAGGGCGTCACTAAGGTCTACGGCGTCGGCAGCGCGGCCATGAGCGCGTTGCGCGGGGTGGACCTGAGTATCGCTCAGGGCGAGTTCGTTGCCGTGATGGGCCCCAGCGGTTCGGGCAAAAGCACGAGCATGAATATTCTCGGCTGCCTGGACAAGCCGACGGACGGCACGTATGCCTTCATGGGCGTGGACGTCGGCAAGCTCACGCGCGACCAGCGGGCGCTGCTGAGGCGGAACTATCTCGGCTTTGTTTTTCAGGGCTTCAACCTGCTCAACCGGACGTCGGCGCTGGAGAACGTCGAACTGCCGCTGATCTACCGAGGCGACTCGCGCAGCGAGCGGCGGGCGCGGGCCAGCCAAGCTTTGGCGCAGGTGGGGCTGGCCGGCTGGGAGCACCACACGCCCGGCGAGCTTTCCGGCGGCCAGCAGCAGCGTGTCGCCATCGCCCGGGCCATGGTCACCAGCCCCGTGGTTCTGCTGGCCGACGAGCCGACGGGCAACCTCGATTCCGAGCGCAGCAGGGAAATTATGGATTTGCTGATGGCGATCAATCGCGACGAAGGCGTCACGGTGATCATGGTGACGCACGAGCCTGATATGGCGGCGTATGCGAAGCGGATGATTCGTTTCCGCGACGGACTGATCGATAACGATCACGTGCACACGGGAGGTGTGTAATGTTGTGGAATGCGTTTCTCTTGGCTTTGCGTGAGTTGCGTCGGAACAAGATGCGCTCGTTTCTGACGATGCTCGGCATCATTATCGGCGTGGCGGCCGTCATCACGCTGGTCACGCTGGGCAGCGGCGCCACCCAACAGGTGACCCAACAGATCGCGGGTCTGGGCAGCAACATGCTCATGATCAACCCCGGCAAACAGATGGGCCCTGGACAGTCGTCGGGCGCGGCCCCGTTTAAACTGGCCGACGTCGAGGCGCTTGCGCGCGACATTCCCTCGCTCGTCGCGGTCGCGCCGACGGCCGGAGGCTCCATGACCGCGATTTACGCGAACGAGAACTGGAGCGCCAAGGTGACCGGGACCGCGGAATCGTATTTCACGATCAACAACCGCAAGATCAAAAGCGGGAGGATCTTTACCTCCGGCGAGGTGCGCTCGGGAACGGCGGTGTGCGTCATCGGCGAGACCGTTCGGACCAAGCTTTTCGGCTCGCTCGATCCGACCGGCTGCCGCATCCGTCTGAACAAATTGTCCTGCGAGGTGATTGGCCTGCTTGAGCCCAAGGGCCAGTCTTCGATGGGAACCGATCAGGACGATCTCGTCGTGATTCCACTGCGCACCTATCAGCGGCGCGTCGCGGGCAACACCGACGTGAGCATGATCCAGGTCTCCGTGCGTGACGGCGTGTCGACTGAAAAGGTTGAGAAAGAGATCACGCAACTGCTGCGCGCGCGGCGTCACCTCTCGTCCAACCAGGAGGACAATTTCGATGTGATGGACCTGAAAGAGATCGCGACCATGCTCACCGGAACGACGCGGCTTCTGACGTCGCTTCTGGGCGCGGTGGCGGCGGTGAGCCTGCTAGTCGGCGGCATCGGCATCATGAACATCATGCTGGTATCGGTGACCGAGCGTACCCGCGAGATCGGTACGCGCTTGGCCATCGGCGCTCTGGAGTGGGAGGTGCTCCTGCAGTTTCTGGTCGAGGCGGTAGTCCTTTCCTCGTTCGGCGGCCTCATCGGCATTCTTTTGGCGCTTGGTTCCTCTGCGCTTTTGGCAAAGGTTCTGATAGTCCCGTTTATTTTCAACCCCCCGATTGTGCTTGTGTCCTTCCTTTTTTCGGCCGCCGTGGGCGTGGTGTTCGGCTTCTTTCCGGCCCGCAAGGCGGCCCGCCTCGATCCGATCGAAGCCCTGCGCCACGAGTGACTGTGTCAACTTTGTCCTGTCTGTTGCGGAGCGATTTTAGTAAATTGTAAGCTAAATGGGAGAGGTGAAACAGATGAAAAAACGGGCTCATGGTTTCATGATGGCGGTCATGTGTTTGACGATGGCGGCGCGGGCACAGACGGTTGCGCCTGAGCTGACGCAGCAGGCGCGTGCGTCGGTGGAGAAAGGGCTCGCTTGGCTCAAAGCACAGCAGAAGCCCAGCGGGGCGTGGTCGGAAGAGAACATGCCCGCGCTAACCGCGCTGCCGCTGTGGGCCTTTGCCGCATCGGGCGCCACCGCCTATGCGCCCGTGCAAGACAAAGCCGTCGCTTATTTGCTTTCGTGCCAGCGTCCGGACGGCGGCATCTACGTGCCGCAGCCGGAGAAGAAGGGCAGTGGGCTTGGCAACTATAACACATCCATCAGCGCGATGGCGCTGCAAGCCACGGGCCGCCGGGAAACGGTTCCCGCGCTTCTGAAGGCGCGCGCTTACATCGCCTCCTCTCAGCACATGGGCGACGATTCGCACGCGGGCGGGTTCGGTTACGACAAAGAGACGAAGCGCGCCTATGCCGATCTGAACAACACCCAGTTCTCCATGGACGCGATGCGACGCACGCAAAACGTGGAAGATCAGCGTCCGGCGGGAGAGAAGAAGGCGGACATCAACTGGGACGCCGCGCTCAAGTACGTCCTGCAGATGCAGAACAAGGAAGGCGAGACGGCTGGTGGATTCGCCTACAACACGGAAGACCCAAAAGGCGGCACAGTGACCAATGCCAGCGGCAAAGTGATGCTGCGCGCGTACGGCAGCATGACCTACGCCGGCGTGCTGGCCATGGTGCATGCGCAGCTCGACAAGAGCGACCCGCGCGTGCGTTCGGCCGTCGATTTCGGCAGCCGGTATTGGACCGTCGACGAGAATCCCGGGCAAGGGCAGCAGGGGGTCTACTTCTACCTCAACATCATGGCGCGTGCGCTGAGCGCGGCGGGCGTGGACTCTCTGCGGAAGAGCGGATCGTCGGAGGACATCCGCTGGCGCGAAGAACTCGTCAAAAAGCTCATCGCCCTGCAGAAGCCTGACGGCTCTTGGGTGAACGCGAACAACCGGTGGTGGGAGAACGACCCGGTGTTGGCCTCCTCTTACGCGCTGTTGGCGCTGGAGTTTGCAAGCGGCATGACGCGCTAAAGAGCTGTTCAGCAGCCACGCGGACTCACCAATAAAAAAGGAGCGCGCAGGGGTGTCTGCGCGTTCCTTTTTTTAAACCCTGTCTCCTGAACTAGGAAACCTCTCTTACACGGTCCACGGTCCGCGGTATTCGCGCGTGAGCCACTTCGGATCGCCCGTGCCGTCGCGGAAGGCGAACTTGGCCGGGTCCCAAAGAATCTTCGCGTGGTTGTAGTAACACTGGTTCATCAGGTGACAGCAGATCGCTGAATGACCGCCCACCTGTTCGCTGGTGATCGGTTTCTGACGGCTCTTGACGCAGTTCAGGAAGTCGGTCGGGTGCGATTTGCTGACGTAGAGCTTCACCTTGGCGTCCTTCAGGAACTCCTTCTCAGCCTTCTGCACTTGGGCTTCGCAGGAAGAGCCATCCTCTTTTTTGGTGAACTTGGAGATCTGCTGCCCATTGCGCGTGAAGGTGAATTTGCCGCGGTTGACCTGCACTTCGCCCTCTGTGCCAAAGAAGTCCACGCCGAAGCCTTCCTTGTGGGTCACCGTGATGCCGTTCGCATAGACCAGCATCGCTCCACGCTTGTCCCCGGCCTTCTCGGGCGGGCGGACTTCGACGGGGCCGCTGTCGTCCATGCCCAGGCCCCACTGCGCAATGTCGAGGTGATGGGCGCCCCAGTCCGTAACCATGCCGCCGCCGAACTCACGGTAGTTGCGCCAGTGAGGGAAGTGATCGTGCATGCCGCGCGGGCTGAGCGTCGAGTTGTAGGCCACCTTTTGCGCCGGGCCGAGCCACATGTTCCAGTCCAGCCCGGGCTCCATTGGCTCCTCGGGCAGGTCATAGGGTTTGCCTGGGTCGCCGAACTGGCATTCGACGCGTTGCACCTTCCCGATGGCGCCGTTGAGCACCAGCTCGCAGGCGACGCGGAACTCTTTGCTGGAGCGCTGCATCGAACCGGTCTGCAGGATGCGCTTGTTGGCGTCCACGGCCTTCATCACTTCAATGGCTTCGTGGATGTTGTGCGTCAGCGGCTTCTCGCAGTAGACGTCCTTGCCGGCGCGAAGCGCGGCGAGGGTGATGACCGCATGCCAGTGGTCGGGCGTAGCGATGCACACCAGGTCGATGTCCTTGCGGGCAAGCAACTCGCGGAAGTCGTTGTGCGATTTACAGTCTGGTGTGCCTTTGGTCGGATTCTTCGCGTAATAATCGTCCACTTTCTTCTTGGCGTCTTCGCGGCGCGTGGTGTCCACGTCGCAGACGGCAAGCACCTGCACGTCCTGGTACAGGAAGTTCGAGAGCAGTCCGCGCGACTGTTTGCCCATGCCGATGAAACCCATGCCGGGGCGGCTGTTCGGCTTGGTTTCCGCTGCCCAGATGTGCGACGGGAGAATGAAGGGCACGCTTGCGACGGCTGCGCCCTTAAGAAAATTTCTGCGGTTGGTGTTCATAGCGTGTTCTGACCTCTCTTCACTTGCTGACAGGCGTGACCTCAAAGTGATGCACGATGGGCTTGCGGGCAACCTCAATCTGCGCCTCGAAATCGGCGATCTGTTTGTCGAGTTCGGCCAGGCGCTCCGGCGTGCCGTTGGCGAGTTGGACTTTGCGCCAGCGCTCGAAATAAACGTTGTTCTTTTTGAACACCAGATCGAGCACCTTGAGGGCCTGCTGTTCGCTGGGCGTGGCAACGGTGGCAAGGTTGAAGCCTTTGTCCAGATCCTCCTTGGCGAGCGTGGCCACCTTCACTCCGTCGATGGCCACGTCGTAAGAGGCTGCTTTCAGCCCGGAAACCTTGAGCATATAGAGATTGAGGTCGTCGGTCACAGGGGCGAGCTTGAGAGCTGCGGCCGCGCGCGTGTCGATCGGCATGGGCAAGGCGGCGTCCAGCCGGTCGAAGCTCAGCGCTTCGCCAGCGGCCTTCACATGGGTCACGGCGCACTGTTTTTCGCAAGTGACCTTGCCGCTCGTACCGTCGATACCGGCGCAGGAGACCAAAGCCGGCGCGTTCAAGCCCTTGAGGATCGCCCAGGCCATGATCGTGTGGCCTGCCGGACCGGGATGCACCGCGTCGCCGCCGCCGATGTGGGCGTCAGGCTTTTCGGCGCGAGCTTTCATCATGATCGCCATGTACGGGTCGAACTGGTCCACAAAGGCGGCGCCCTCTTTGGCGGCGACCTCTTTGATGCCGTCTGAGAATTTGCGCAGCGACTGATTCTTGACGCACTTGTCGGGGTCGGGCCGCTTGTCTTCGATGGGCTGGGTCGTCAGCAAGGCCACCCGCGCGCCGTTCTTCTTGAGCACGTCGACGATCTCTTTCTGGCTGCGGACATGCGCGCGGAAGATGTCGGGCCGGAAGGCCTGATAGGCGTGGTCGTTCATGCTGAAGTCGACCGTCACCGCCGTGGGCTTGAGCGGCAGCACGTCGCGGGCGAGGCCGGCGCCGACAGCCTTGGTGACCATTTCGTCGAGCACGCCGTTTGTCGCCGCGAAAAGCGCTTTCTCATCCGGATGGGCGCGCTGGCGCAACCACGCGGTGTCGCCGCCCCAGCCGACGTTTCGGAAGGTGAACTTCTTGTCTGGGAAACGGGTCAGCGTGTAGGCTTCGACATAGGTGGTGTAAAGCTTCTGTTCGGTGATGCTGTCGCCTAAGAAGACGACGGAATCCTTGTCATGGAAGAAAAACTCCGCTTTCGCCGTTTCGCTGCGGGCTAAAGTACCTGCCAGCAACATACACCCGATCAACACACTCCGAAACTTCATCGTCCGTCTCCTTTGATTCATTACGACCGTTAGCAGCTTGAAGCAGGCAAGTTCCCCCTTGCCAAGTTTCAAACACATTCAGGAAAGATACCGTGCCTTTCCCCGCTTGTCGAGTCCTGATGTTTGGCGTGGACAGCGGGCAGAGGTTGGGATACCGTATTGACAGTCTGGTTGACTGATCGTATCCATGAGGGGGGACAGATGAAATATGTGTTTGCTTGGGTCGTGGCGATGGCTGGGTTCGGGTTGGCGCAGGAGGTGCCAACGCCGCCCCCAAGCGATGCTGTCTTCCCTGAGTGGCGGGCGTCGACCGACACCGCGTCAGCCCGGAAGCTGTTTGTGCCGATGGACGATACGCCGCCGGTGGAGCGTGCGGCTGCGGGCTATGTGCGGCTGCCGGTGAATTTCGTAGGTACGCGCCACGAGCGCGTGAGTTGGGATATCGGCGTCAAAACCGATCTGCGCAGACCGCGCGGGATTCAGTTCGACTTCTACTGCCGCGACCTTGAGCCGTTCGCTTCGTTCAGCCTCTATTTTCGCAGCGGCAAGGGCTGGTATCACGCTTCGTTCAGCCCCGAAGCTGCGGGGGTGTGGCAGCACATCGTCATCGATAAGTCGGATACGCGCATCGAAGGGAAAGGGGCTGGATGGGGCGCGGTGGACACGTTTCGCCTCTCGGGCTGGCGCGGAGGGGATGTGGATACGGTGTGTGCGATCGCGAATCTCGGCCCTGCGGGCGGCCGGCCCGACGTGCTGGTCGTACGCGCCGACTCCAATGTGAAGCAGGATGCGAGCGAAGCCAAGGGCTTCAGTGAATACGCGGCGACGCTCTCTGCCACATTCGATCGGCTGGGAATTGCCTCCGCACAGGTGGCGGACACGGACCTCGAACCAGAGCTGTTAACGGGTGTGAAGCTCGTGGCGTTGCCCTACAACCCGCGTGTGCCGCCGGAGGCGGTCGAACTTCTGCGTGCGTTTGTCGGCCGGGGGGGCAAACTGCTCGTGTGCTATTCGCTCGCGCAGGGAATCGACAACTTGCTGGGGATCAGCGCGACTGGCAGCGTCGTGGAGGAGGGGCATGCTTTTTCGGGTTTCGCCCGCACGGCGCAAGGCCTCAAGACCCAGCCCGCCTTTGCTCCGCAGGGGTCTTGGAGAACAACGGTGGTTAAAGCGGCTGAAGGCGAAAAGGGTCGCGTGATTGCTGTTTGGCGCGATGCGAAAGGGGCCGATACGCAGATTCCCGCAATAACGCTCACTCCGGCCGGCGCGTTCGTGGGGCACGTCTGGTTCCATCCGGCTGGCGAAACGAGCGTCGCGCTGATGCGGGCGGTGACTGGGGAGCTGGTTCCTGATATATGGCGGAGAACGGCTGAACAGGCGCTCGCTAGAATTGGCACAGTCGCAGGCGCTGCTGATTTTCCCGCGCTGCGTGCGGAACTTGCTGAATCGGCCTCTAAGACGGCAAGGAAAGAGCTCGATACGGCTGCGAGGGAGCGGGCCGATGCGGAGAAACTCTTAAAGGCCGGACAGTGGAGCGAGAGCGTGGAGGCGAGCAGCCGCGCGGAGACCGCCGCGTTGCGGGCGTGGTGCCGGAGTCAGAAAGCGGTCTCAGGCGAACACCGGGCCTTCTGGTGTCACAGCGCATTCGGCTTGGGAGACAGGGGCTGGGACGAATCGATCCGCCTGCTCAAGGAGAGCGGATTCAACGTGATCCTCCCGAACATGCTGTGGGGCGGGCTGACGTACTACCCTTCCAAGGTCTTGCCCGAATACGCCGGATTGGCGGAGAAAGGCGATCAGATCGCACACTGTTTGGCGGCGTGCAAGAAATACGGGGTGCAGTGTCATGTTTGGAAGGTGAATTGGAACACAGGCGGCAGAGCTCCCCAAGCGTTTCTCGAGCGTATGCGGGGTGAGGGACGGTTGCAGAAGGAGTACTCCGGGGAGACGAGCGACTGGCTGTGTCCTTCCAATCCGACCAACCAAACGTTGGAAGTGGACGCGATGCTGGAGGTCGTGCGGAGCTACGCGGTGGATGGCGTGCATTTCGACTACATTCGCTATCCCGGCGAAGAGGCCTGCTTCTGCGACGGCTGCCGCGCGCGCTTCGAGGCGGTCTTGGGGCATGCGGTGGCGTCGTGGCCGAAAGACACGCGCAAAGCGGGCGAAGTGCGCGAGAAGTGGTTAGACTTCCGGCGCTCCAACATCAACGCAGTCGTGCGGCGCGTAGCTGAAGAGGCGCGGAAGATCCGTCCGGGTGTGCAGATCTCGGCCGCGGTGTTCCGCAACTGGCCGACTGACCGCGACGGTGTGGGGCAGGACTGGAAACGGTGGTGTGACAACGGCTGGCTGAACTTCGTTTGCCCCATGGATTATATCGAGTCCAATACGCTGTTCCGCAATGCGGTGACGGCTCAGAAGGGCTATGCGGGCAAGGTGCCGCTCTATCCCGGCATCGGGCTCTCCTGTTGGAAGAACCCTCACGACGCGGTGAAGATCGCAAAACAGATCGAAGTTGCCCGTGAGGCGGGGCTGAAGGGTTTCACGGTCTTCAATTTCGACAGCAACGCCGAGTCTGTGTTGCCCTATCTGCGGCTCGGCGTCACGTCGAAGTGAGCGAAGGCGGACGCAGGTTAAGAAACCCGACGGCACCAAGGAACGCCGGACGAAGTTTCAGGGACGGGTTGACTGCAAGCACCTTGTGAAGGGCCGGCAGTCTCATAAAAGCTGTCTGGCCTGTAACGGATCTGTTAATATTTTTAAGAAGCTTACGGTGGTAGACGTATACCGTTTGAACTCGGAGGAATTGATATGAACAGGAAAACGGTGGCGGTGGTTTGTTTGGCACTGGCTTGGCTTGGCCGGGCGCAGGAGATCGGGTATGTCGAAACCTTCAGCCTTGCTGGCGACCGCGAGGCTGCTCTGAAAGAGCTGGTCCCTGGCACGGACGACTATTTTTACTACCACGCTCTGAATGCGCAGAACGCCGGGGCGCGCGACCGGTTCAAAGAGGTCGTGGACCGCTGGATTCGCGAGCGCAACGGCAATGTGACCGACAGCGCGCGCGAGCTGCTGAACCGTCAGGCGATGCTCGATTACGACAAAGAGCCCAAGGCGGCCATCGACTACCTCCAGCGCGAATTAGGCCTCTTTTTCGGACACGCGCGTAAGACGGGCGACCGCGTCAGCAAAGCACCCGCCGTTTTGGATAACGCCCGCATCAGCATAGGGACGCTGCTTCAGCGTGCCCTCGCCGAGGAGCCTCGCAGTCTCGAACGCCTCGAGGATGTCGGACTTGCCCTCGCCACCGGGCAGAAGATCAACGACGAGCAGCGGCGCAATCTGCTGTCGCGTCTGCGCCGCCCCGACTATCCCAACCTGGCCGACCTGATCATTGCCGATCTGAAGTACCGCGACAGCCGCGGCTTCGGCTCGCTGCCGATCCATCGACTCTTGACCCTCGCACAGATGGATGAGCTGTTGCAGAAATGGCCCGTTCTCCGTAACGAGACCGGCTTTGTGAATGCCTACCTCGCCAAGCTCGCACCGGAGAACGAGGCCGACCTCGACTCCGATTCGGCGGCTCGCGAGGCCTACTACGAGCGTGTTTGGGCCTTTGTGAAAGCGCTCGAACCTGTTCATAATTCGCTCAAGGCGAGCGTGCTCTACAACCGGTTGCGCCACGATCAGAGCAGAGGGGTTTATGACCGTGAACGCTTCATGGAATACGTTAAACTGCCGCGCGATGTCTACTATCTGCGCCCGGAATACCGTCAGCAGGTGGCGCGCGGCGACTACTTTGCGCAGTTGAGCCGGGATTTCCGGCTGATCGCGCTGCCACCCGTGTCCAACGAGGAGCCGCTGGTGCGCAGCTTCCTGTTGGAGTTCCTCCGCGAGGCGGCGGACTACGAGGCGTTCCGGGCGTACCTGCGCGATGATTTCCTCAAGCCGCTCTTCGCCGAGGCCAAGATTGTCAATGGCGTCGGGGATCCGCAGCAATGGGCCTCGCTGCTCACACCGGACGCGTACAAACGCCTACAAGAGCGCGTGGACATCGATTTTGCGGAGAACAACCCTGCCCTTTTCAGTTCTGGCGATGCGGTGAAGCTGATCGCCTTCGTCAAGAACGTTCCGGCGCTGATCGTTAAGGTGTACGAGATCAACACCTTCAACTACTACCGCGAGACCGGACAGCCGCTCAACCTCGCCATCAACCTCGACGGGCTGGTCGCCTCCGCTTCGCGCCGCGTCGAATACAAGGAAACATCCGAACGCCGCGTGGCTCGCACCTTTGATTTGCCGGAACTCAAAGCGCGCGGCGTGTATGTGGTGGAGCTGATCGGCAACGGCAAAAGCAGCCGTGCGCTGGTGCAGAAGGGGCGGCTCGATGTGATTCAGGAGGTGACCGCTGCCGGGCACGCCTTCACGGTGTTTGACGAGGCTGGCAAGCGGGTGGCCGACGCGAGCGGGTGGTTGGGGGGGCGCGAGTTTGCCGCCGACAAGGAGGGCCGCATCCTCGTGCCCTTCACCACCGCACCGAAGAGCGAGAACCTCGTGATCCGCAAAGACGGTTTCGCCTCGCTGGTGCGCTTCAACCATTCGGCTGAGAACTATGCGCTGAAGGCCGGAGTCTATGTTGACCGCGAGTCGCTAATCCGCCGTGAAAAGGCGCTGGTTGCCGTGCGTCCGGTGCTGACCGCCAACGGCAGGCCCGTGAGCCTCAAACTGCTGGAAGAGCCGCGTCTGGCGATCCGCTCCACCGACCTTCATGGCATCGTGACCGAGAAGGAAGTCGCTAGCCTAACTCTCCGTGAAGACGCCGAGTTCGTCCAAGAGATCCTTGTACCCGAGAACACAATCGAACTTGCTGTGACGCTGAAAGCGCGGATTCAGAATCTGAGCCAGAGCAAGAAACAGGATCTGGCCGATGGCGAAACATTTGCGCTGAACGGGATCGAGCGCACAGCGGATGTGCAGGCCCTGCATGTCGGGCGCAATGCGGCCGGATATTTCGTCGACGCGCGCGGGAAGAACGGCGAGGTTCTGCCGGGCGAACCGCTGGAGTGCTTTTTCAAGCACCGCTGCTTCCGCGAAGACGTGCATGTGGAGCTCAAAACAGACGCGCAGGGACGTGCGACCTTGGGCGCGCTGGCGGGAATCGAGCGGTTCCGCATCAGGGCTGCTGAAGGCGCTGAACGCGTGTGGTCGCCCTCGCGCAACGTCTGCTCCTATCCCGAAGCGTTGCATGGCCGGGTGGGCGACACCTTGCGCGTTCCGATCACCTGGGATGCGGCGGATACGGTCGCCGAGGCCTCGCTTTTGGAGACGCGCAACGGCCAGTTCGTGAAGGATTGTCAGACGGCCTTGGCTGCGGTCGACGGCTTCCTGGAGTTGCGCGGTCTTTCTGCCGGCGACTACTCGCTCGTTCTCAAGGCCGAAGGGCGCGAGATCGCGGTGCGCATCACCCAGGGCGATGCGCGCGATGGGTATGTGGTCTCGCCCCGCCGCGCGTTGGAGCGCCCCCGCCTCGCGCCGCTGAACGTGACGGCGGTTTCGCCCGCAGCGGAGAGCGTGGAGATCCGGCTCGCCAATGTGACGCCGTTCACGCGCGTCCACGTGTTCGCAACCCGCTACCTGCCCGCGTATGACCTGTTCGGGCGGTTGGCCTTCTCAGGCACTCCGGGGCTGTTGCAGCAGAGGTGGCAGCCGGCCCGCACGTTCTACGAGTCAGGTCGGGACATCGGCGACGAGTACCGCTACATCATTGACCGCCAGCAGGCTGTGAAGTATCCGGGCAACATGCTGGAGCGCCCGGGACTGCTGCTCAATCCCTGGGCGGTGCGCGCGACCGAGGCGCAGGCCGAATCGCTGGCGGAGGGCCGCGAATATGCCAAGCGTATGGCGGGTGTGGCGCATGCCGGAGGCGCTGCCGGCGCAAACAAGGAGTCAGAGGGCCTTTCGCCAGAGGGCTATGCCGCGCTCGACTTCCTGAAGCAGCCCGCCGTGACGCTGCTGAATCTGGTGCCGGACAAAGAGGGCAAGGTCGTTGTCCCACGCGCCTTGTTGAAAGGGCTTCCGTACCTGCGCGTGCTGGCAGTGGACCCGATGACCACCGTGCTGAAGTGCGCCGCGATGGAGGAGTCGCCGACCGAGACTCGCGAACTGCGACTCGCGGCCGGTCTCGATCCCAAGAAGAGCTACTCGGAGCAGAAGCGGATCACACCCGTGGCGGCGAAGTCGGCTGTGACGCTCGGCGATGTGACGACTGCCCGTTTCGAGACCTACGATACGGTGGCCAAAGCCTACCGTCTGTTGGCCACGCTCAATGCCGACACGACCTTCGGCGAGTTCTCCTTCGTGGCGAACTGGCCCGATCTGGACGCCAAGGAACAGCGGAAGCTCTACTCGAAATACGCTTGCCACGAGCTGAGCTTTTTCCTGTACCACAAGGACCCAAAATTCTTCGCTGCTGTGATCGCGCCGTATCTGAAGAGCAAGAAGGACAAGACCTTCATGGATCACTGGCTGCTCGGCGACGATCTCAAAGGGTATCTGGAGCCTTGGCGTTTCGGTCGGCTGAACGCGGCGGAGCGCGTGTTGTTGGGCAAGCGTCTGCGCGGGCAGGAGGCCTCGGTGGCGCGCGACACGCGCGAACGCGCGGAGCTGCTTCCGCCGGATATGGAGGCGTTCAACCGTCGTTTCGACACCGCCGTGCAAACCGGTTCGCTGGAGGCAGAGCCATGCGCCGCGTTCGGGGCGATCGACGAACTCCGCAAGGGCGTGAGTGAGAAGCAGGCGCAGTCGCTGTCGGTGCTTGGTGAAGTGGCGGCGGCAGGCGCCGTTTTCTCAAGGCCAACAAATGCGGCGGCAGCGCCAGCGGCGGCCCTTGCGCCCATGTCGCTGATGGCGGCCGACGGAGTGGAGCGGGCCAAGGGTGGCCGGCCCATGATGCTCGCGGCCAAAGCGAAGCTGCCGGACAGCCAACTGCGGCAACGCGGCCTGCGTGAGGAGTCGGATCTGAAAAGTGAGTTGAGCCGGGATGCGGCCGCCGACAAACCTCAAGAAGCGCTTTTCTATTCCGTACAGGATAAGGACAGGGCAGAGGCGCGTCGCTTCTTCCAGAAGCTCGATAAGACGCAGGAATTGGCTGAGAACAATTATTATCACCTGCCGGTCGAGCAGCAGGTCGCCGACCGCGTGCCGGTCAACGCCTTCTGGGCGGACTATGCAGCGCACGATGGCCAAACGGCCTTTCTGTCGAAGGCCTTCCCTGAAACCTCTTCGAATTTCACCGAGATGATGCTGGCGCTGTCCGTGCTGGACTTGCCGTTCAAGGCGGCCGCGCACGGAGAGAAGCTCGCCGGGCTCAGCTACACGCTTCAGGCTGGCTCGCCGGTGCTGCTGTTTCACCGTGAAATCTGCGAGGGCACGCGCGACACGGCACCGGCCGGCGTGCTGGTGGCGCAGCACTTCTTCCGCGCGGACGACCGCGAGCGCATTGAGAACGGCGAGCGTTTCGACAAGCTGGTGTCCGACGAGTTCCTGCCTCACGTCGTCTACGGTGCGCAAGTGGTGCTCACCAACCCCACCGGCAACCGGCAGAAGCTGCAGGTGTTGCTCCAGATACCCATGGGTGCGATGCCCGTCAACAACGGGTTTTACACGCGCGGCGTGTATGTGGCGCTGGAGCCCTACAGCACGCAGACGCAGGAGTACTTCTTCTACTTTCCGGCGACCGGCGACTATCCGCACTATCCGGTGACCCTTGCCCGCAACGACAAGGTGGTCGGCAGCGCAGAGCCCTTCACCTTCCATGTCGTCGCGAAGCTGAGCAAGATCGACACCACCTCGTGGGCGTGGATCTCTCAGAACGGCACGGAGGACGACGTGATTGCGTTCCTCAACGCGGCCAACATCCACCGCATCAGCCTCGACGAAATCGCGTGGCGCATGAAGGACGCCGCTTACTTCAAAAAAGTTACTGCGCTGCTGGAGTCGCGCCACCTTTACACGGACACCCTCTGGTCGTACGGCGTGTTGCACAACGACCCCGCCGCGATCCGCGAGTTTCTGCGGCATCACGACTTTGCCTGCCGGTGCGGCCTCTGGCTGGCCTCGACGCTGCTGACGCTCGATCCGGTCGAGCGCTTCAACTACCAGCATCTGGAATATGCGCCGCTGGTGAACCCGCGTGCGCACCAGGTCGGCGCCAAGCGCACCATTCTGAACGCCTGCTTCCGCGAGCAGTATCAGCGCTTCATGAAGGTGCTCAGCTACAAGCCGGAACTGGATGCCGCCGACACGTTGGCCGTGGCTTACTACATGGCGTTGCAGGACCGCGTGACCGAGGCGTTCGACTGGTTCGGCCGCGTGGACCGCAAGGCGGTGGCGGAGCAGCTCCAGTGCGACTACCTCGAAGCCTACCTCGCGTTCTACAAGGGTGACACCGAGACTGCGCGCAAGCTTGCAAAGCGGCACGCAGACGAGGGCGTGGACCGCTGGCGCGACCGTTTCGCGCAGGTGCTGAGTCAGCTCGACGAGATCAGCGGCGGTGCGGCTGCTGCGACGGATCAGGAGAAGCGCGACCAGGCGCAGGCCGCGCTGGCGGCGACAGAGCCCGTGCTGGAAATGCAGGTCGAGGCGGGCCGCATCCGGATCGATACGCGAAATCTCAAGAGCTGCACGCTTAATTTCTATCCCATGGACATCGAGCTGCTCTTCTCGCGCAGTCCCTTCCTGCAGGAGGGCGCGGCGCAGTTCTCGTACATCCGGCCATTGCTGAGCCAAACCGTGGAGATTCCCGCAGGCAAGGACGGCTTGGCCGTGGAGCTGCCCGCCGAATTCAAGGCGAAGAATGTGATGGTGGAGGCGCTGGCGGCGGGTGTGCGCAAGACCCAGGCCTATTATGCCAACACGCTCAAGGTGCAGATGATCGAGAGCTACGGACAGCTCGTGGTGGCGCACGCCGAGACGGGCAAACCGGTGCCGGGAGCGTACGTCAAGGTTTATGCGAAGATGGCCGACGGCACAGTCAAGTTCTTCAAGGATGGCTACACCGATCTGCGCGGAAGGTTCGACTACGCCTCGCTCAACACCAACGAGCTGGAGAACACGGCGCGGCTCGCCGTGCTGGTTCTGAGCGACACCTTCGGCGCGGTGGTGCGCGAGGCTCCGCCGCCGAAGCGGTAAGGTCAATCGGAAGAAGCGGGTGAACGGGCGGATTCGATTCGACCGAGTCATTCGACTCAGTTGATTCCATCTGAGGAAAAAGAGACCTTCTTTGCTGAGTGGAGAATAAGGTGTGTCATGCGAGTGTTGAGGATTGCTGTTGTGTTGGCGGGCGCGGTGTTGGCGGGTGATGCGGTCGAGTGGAAGAACGTCGGGCCGGGCGGGGGCGGCTGGATCCAGTCCATGCTGACAAGCCGACACGGCGATGACACCTTCTACGTTGGGTGCGATGTAGGGGGCTTCTACCGCTCGGACGATGGCGGGAAATCGTATGCGATCCATAATGCGGGCTTTGAGGACTATTTCATCGAGAGTCTCGCCGAACATCCCGCCGATCCCAAAGTTCTTTATGCGGGCTGCAAGGGCGGCGTGTACAAGAGCGTGGACGGCGGGCTGACCTGGCGCTGGCTGCGCGAGGGCTTCCCGCCGGTGCAGGAGTATGCGTATTCTGCGATGGTCAGCAAGGTGGTTCTTGATCCGCAGAACCCCGAGACCGTCTATGCCGCGATCGGCCAGCCGCGCGAAGGACACGGCGGCCAAGGCGCGGTCTACAAGTCCGAGAACGGAGGCGCATCGTGGAGGCAGATCGTGCAGAAGGGCCAGCTCGCGGCGGATCTGATCATCTCTGACCTTGCGGTCGATCCGCAGGACGCCCGCCGCATGCTGATCGCTACGCCCAAAGGGGTGTTTGCGAGCGTGGACGGCGGCGCGACATGGGCGCTGTCGAGCGACGGGCTGCCACCGCACCTGCGCACCCTGCGGCTCGCGCAGTCGCCGTCCGATCCGCAGATCGTCTATGTGTCTCTTCGAGGCAAGGCGGGCGAAACGCCGTGGCAGGCGGGCGTGTATCGCTCCGAGGACGGCGGGCGCACGTGGCAGCCGCGCGTGAATGGACTGAGGCAGGCGGCTGGCCAAGCTGGGACGAGCGACATGCTGTGTTCGTGGGTGAGCGAGCTTGCGATCCATCCGCAGAACCCCGATGTCGTTTACGCAGGCGGGGCGACATGGTGGGACGCGACGGTCTACAAAACAACCGACGGCGGCCTGAGCTGGCACTGCGCGTTCGAGTTCGGCGAGAAGGGCAATGCCCGGCAAGCCTGGATCGATATGTGGGGGCCCAGCGTCACCTGCCTGACACTTTCGCCGAGGCGTCCCGACACCGTTTACTTCGGCACATCGGGGTACATTTATAAAAGCGTGAACGGCGGGACGACGTGGCAGCAGCGCTATACGCAGGAGCGGTTTGACGGACTGATTGGCGGTAGCGGGCTAGAAGTTACCTGCCTGCATATGGTGACACCGCACCCGCGTGTCAAAGGGCGAGTCTTCTTCGGCTTCTATGATGTTGGGCTGCTGGTGTCAGACGACAGCGGCGCGACGTTCCGGCGGTGCATGAAAGGCGTTCCCAGAGACTACGACAACTCATGCTTCACGGTGGCGTTCGCGGAAGATGACAGCATGCGGGTGTGGGCGGGGTTCGGCGAATGGGGTGCCAACAGGGGCTTGGTCGCTGAGAGCCGTGACGGAGGCGTTACCTGGAAGCCCTTGAACAAGGAGGGAAGCGGGATGCCGGATGCGCGTCCGCGTTGTCTGACCAGTCAACTGCCGTTGAAAGACAATGCCGCCAGAAGGCATCGGCTGCTCTGCGTGGCGGAAGGCCAGGGCGTTTTCGAAAGCTGTGACGATGGCGCGACATGGGCGGCTTGCAATGCGGGTTTGCCCGCCGCACGCGTGAGCTGTCTCGCCTGCGCCGCCGACTGCGCCGACGTGTTCTATGCGGGTGTTTCGAGCAAAGGATCGGAGCCGGGTGCGGTGTATCGCAGCGATGACAGGTGTTCGACGTGGCGGCGGGTGAGCGCGCCCGGAATGCGGTTGGCCGAGGTACGGCAACTCGTGGCACAGAAGGGGCGCGTGTATGCGACGACGCGCGGTGCGACGGTCGGGAAGAATTATTTTGCGGGGGGCGTATTCCGCAGCGACGATGGCGGGGCAGAATGGCGGCAGATTTACACCAACCGTTTCTGCGAAGCGCTGGCGATCGATCCGCGCAATTCAGATCGCGTATATGCCAGCCTGTACGACCATCCGTATCATGACCGCTCGACCGGCGGCGGTGTGATCGCAAGTGAGGACGGCGGTGCGACGTGGCGGTCGCTCACGAATGACTCGCTCACCTGCAAGGGCGTGACATGGATTGCGCCCGATCCCTTCGAGCCGGAGCGGCTGTGGCTTGGCTCGGCCGGCAACGCGGCCTTCACCGGGGTTGTCGGTCAATAGTTGTCAGTGGTGTGACTTGCGCCAATCCCGTGCTTTTCATGCGGGGCGGTTCTCGTTAGAATGTTGCGTCAATTCTCATAAAGGGAAATCCATGCGACAGACACTTTTGGCCCCCCTGCTCCTTTCTCTGTGTTGCGCTGTGCAGGGCGCAACGGATCGGCTGAGCTACATCGACCTGAAACGCACGCCCGATGCGGTGTGGACTGTCAGCGGCGGCGTCACCAACGCGCTGGCCGAAGTTGCGCCGCGGGTGTGGAGCAACGCGGTGGCTCGCGTTGAACTGCCTGGAAACAAAGCCGGCACGCTGGTGCGGGTGAGCGCTCCTAGCGCAGCGTTGGAGTCGGTTGTGATGCGCTGGGAGGGCGTTCTGCCGGATTCGGTGAAGCTGCTCGGCGATGTCTGGGAGCGCTCTTACGGCGATCTGGCGTGGCGGCCGCTTGCGGCAGCGCGGCCCATGCCGTGGTACTTCTTTGCCTCCGACGGGCGCGTCACGCACAGTTATGGCGTGGCCGTGCAGCCGGGCGCTCTCTGCTGCTGGACGGTGGACAGGGGCGGCGTTACGCTTGCGCTGGATGTGCGTGCGGGCGGCGTAGGTGTGCGACTGGGCAAGCGCACGCTGAGCGCTTGCACAGTGCTGAGCCGCGCGTGGGTTGCCAACGAAACGCCGTTCCAAGCTGCGGCCGCGTTCTGCAAGCAGATGTGCCCCACGCCGCGGCTGCCTTCGGAGCCGGTTTACGGGTTCAACGACTGGTACTGCGCCTATGGCATCAACACGGGAACCAACTTCCTTGAGGATGCGGCGTTCATCACGTCGCTGATCCCCGAGGTCAAGAACCGCCCGTACCTCGTGATGGACGACGGGTGGCAGGTGAACGCGGCGGCCAAGGCGGGTACGAGCGGTTTCGGCCCGTGGGACCGCAGCAACGCGCGTTTCGCGATGGACATGGAGACGTTCGCCAAGCGGGTGAAGGCGCTCAACGCTAAGCCGGGGCTCTGGTACCGTCCGCTCTACGCGTGGGCCGAGGTGCCGGAATCCTGGAGGCTGAAGAAGGCCCGCGATTTCATGGATCCCACGGTGCCGGAGGTGAAGCGGCAGATCGCCGGGGACATGGCGCGCTTCCGCGCGTGGGGTTTCCAACTGGTGAAGATCGACTATTTGACCTTCGACATGAATAACCGCTGGGGCTTCGACATCGGCGGCAAGGTGGTACACGACGACCGCGTGTGGGCGGATTCGAGCCGCACCACGGCGGAGGTGATGCTGGATCTCTATCGCACGATGCGGCAAGGCGCTGGCGACGGCGTGGTGATCATCGGCTGCAACGCGCTGAGCCATCTGGCGGCGGGCGTCTTCGAGCTGCAGCGCATCGGCGACGACACGAGCGGGCTTGACTGGAAGCGCACGCGCAAGTACGGCGTGAACACGCTCGCGTTCCGCGCGGTGCAGGACCGGGCGTTCTATGCGGCCGACGCAGACTGCGTGGGACTTGCGAACGCGGGTGCGGTGCCGTGGGAGAAGAACCGTCAGTGGCTGGACCTGGTGGCGCGGAGCGGCACGCCGCTGTTCGTGTCATGGAAGCGGCAGCTCGCCGGACCGGAGGAGCGCAAGGCGTTGCGCGAGGCGTTCCTGCGTGCGTCGCAGCCCGCGCCCACGGCCGAACCTCTGGACTGGATGGAGTCGCCCACACCGAAGCGTTGGCGTTTCGGAAACGAGACAGTCACCTACGATTGGGGCGAGTGAAGGCGGGACAACCCAAGCAGGTGGACAGACTGTAGGCTGTTAGACTGTTAGTTTGGAGAGCCGCACGCAGCGGAACGTCTCACCTAATGGCCTAACAGGCTAAGCCGCTGAACGCCTTTCTGCGTTCAGCCCGGGATCAGGCCTTCGAGCCCGTTGATCTTCAGCTCCAGAGCGATCTGCATGATGCGGCCGAGTTCGCCTTTCGGGAAACCCTTCTGCTTGAACCAGAGTAGGTAGTCCTCAGGCAGGTCGATGATGCGGCGGCTGCGATATTTGCCGAAGGGCATGGTCATGGATGCGAGTTTCTCCATGTCTGCGCGGGCTTTCGCTTTGAAGTCGAGTGGCAGTCCGTCTGCGTTGTTCATGCGCAACTCCTTTGCCGGCCACGCACGGCACAGCAAAAACGGGGGTTCAAGAGCACGGGCCGATTTTCTGTTCGCATAGGGTCACTAGTATGCCATGCCTGCTCTGTCCGTCAAAAGGGTTTCTGCTGTCGTGCGCTTGTCAGGGAAGAGGCGCTGTGCTAATTTTAGTCCATGAATCAACATATTCTTTGTATCGGTGCCGGCTACGTCGGCGGGCCCACGATGGCCATGATCGCGCTGAAGTGCCCCGAGATCCGTGTGACGGTAGTCGATGTGAACGCGCAGCGCATCGCGGCATGGAATTCAGACACGTTGCCGATTTACGAGCCCGGCCTCACTGAGGTAGTGCGGCTATGCCGTGGAAGAAACCTGTTCTTTTCGACTGAAATTCAGAAAGGGATCGAGGAGAACGATATTATTTTCGTGGCGGTCAACACGCCGACCAAAACCTTCGGACACGGTGCGGGGAGCGCGGCGGATCTGCAGTACTGGGAAAAGACAGCGAGGTTGATTCACGACTGCGCCAAGGGCGATAAGATCGTCATCGAGAAATGCACATTGCCGGTGCGGACTGCGGCTGCGATGTCGCGCATTCTGCACTCGGGCCTGACGACGCACCACTTCGAGGTGCTCTCAAATCCTGAGTTTCTTGCGGAAGGAACGGCGGTGGTGGATTTGGAGAACCCCGACCGCGTGCTGATCGGCGCGGATGCTACGCCGACTGGGCAGCAGGCGCTCGAGACGGTTGCGGGCATCTATGCGCACTGGGTGCCACGCGGCAAGATACTCACCGCCAATGTGTGGTCGAGCGAGCTCTCCAAACTTGCCGCGAACGCCGTGCTCGCACAGCGCGTCAGCTCCGTCAACGCGCTCTCCGCGCTGTGTGAAGCGACGGAAGCGGATATCGAGGAGGTGGCGCACGCGGTGGGTATGGATACGCGCATCGGCCCGAAGTTCCTCAAGGCGGGCGTAGGATTCGGCGGTTCCTGCTTTAAGAAAGACATCCTCAATCTGGTCTACCTCTGCGAAACCTATAATTTGCACGAAGTGGCGGAGTACTGGCGGCAAGTGGTGGTGATCAACGACTGGCAGCAGGACCGGTTTGTGGCCAGCATGCTGCATGCGATGTTCAACACTGTTGCGGGCAAGCGCGTCGCGCTCTTGGGCTTCGCGTTCAAAGCGGATACGGGGGATACGCGTGAGAGCCCCGCGATCCGGGTGGCGCGGATGCTGGTTGAAGAGCATGCGCGGGTGGTGGTCTGCGATCCGCAGGCGCTGGGCAATGCGCGGCAGGATTTGGCAGACTTGGGTGACCAGGTGACGTTCGAGGCCGATCCGTACGCGGCGACAAAGGATTCGGATGCGGTGGCGATTCTCACCGACTGGACCTGTTTCCGCACGCTGGATTATGCCCGTGTTTACGCGGGAATGCGGCAGCCGGCTTTTCTGTTCGACGGCCGCAACTGCGTCGGCCATGAGGCGCTGTACAAGCTGGGCTTCAACGTCTATGCGGTTGGCAAGCCCGCCCGTTCGCACTTCAATTGAGCCAGCCTTAAGGGATGGAACAGGCAGGGGTACTCATGCTGACCTTCGGAAATAGTCGCGCCATGCTTGGCGCTCTGTGTTTCTACGGCGCCGCGCTGAGGGCGGCTTGCGCCGATGGTCAGACGAATGAAGACGCGACGCTCACGGCGGACTTTGCGTCACGCGACGCGTTGCCCCAATCGACGGTGCCCGTGTCTCCTTGGGGCTCGCAGAAGGGCTGGGGCCCGAAAGCGGCTGTTTATCCGCCTGTCGAGGTGCCGCCGGGACGCGATCCCGTAACATGGAAACGTGCGCGCGTGGTCGCTGTCGCCAAGAAATACATTGGGCTTCCCTACCGCCACCATCACATTCCCGGCTGGGAGGCTTCCGGTGTGGCCGATCCGAAAGAGGCGGGAAAAGGTCTGGACTGTTCGAACTTCAGCGCCTGGGTCTACAACTACGGCTTGGGCATCAAATTCACGGGCGATATCGGGGAACAGGCCCAAGGTGCGAAGGCTCCTGGACGCATGCTCACGGTGGGCGAACCCTTGCAACCGGGTGACCTGCTTTTCATTCTCAAGGGAGACCGCTCATGTGTGTCCCACGTTGTGATCTACATCGATGAGGATCACATTATCGACAGCCACGCGGACGGTGTCACTGTGCGCGCTTTCACGGGCTGGTATAAGTCGCACCTGTCGCATACGCGTCGGCTCGTGGAGTGAATGGCGTGCAATCCGGGCCGTGCCGTGCTATTCTTGCCGCACAATTGAAACATGTCATGGGGGGCGTATGGTGAGGAAGAGCGTTATTCTGGCGGGGTTTTTGGCCTGCGTGTTAGGCGCGGCGGCGCAAGAGACGAAGTCGTACGACCCGTACAAAGTGACGAAGGAAGAGGTCAAGGCGCGGCTGGACAAGATGCCCGCCACACATCCTCGGCTGTTTGTGAAGCGGCCGGACGCCTTCGTCAAAATACGTGCGGTGATCGACCAGAAGCCCGAGTGGAAGCTGATCCGCGATTGGATCGTGAAGGAGGCCGACGGCGAGCTGAAGAAAGAGCCTGTCCAGCGGGCCATGCAGGGCATGCGCATGCAGGGCCAGCACGAGGTGGAGAAGCGGCTGGGCCTGCTGGCTGCGGCTTACTGGCTGACCGAAAAACCGGAGTACGCGGAGCGCGCCAAGAGAGAGCTGCTGTCCGCTGCGGCTTTCGAAAATTGGAACCCGAACCACTTTCTCGACACGGCCGAGATGACGCTCGGGGTCGCGTTGGGCTACGACTGGCTGTATGACACGCTGGACGACGCCACGCGCAAAACGGTGTGCGAGGCGATCCGCGAAAAGGGGCTGAAGCAGGCGCTGGCGAAGAAATATTTCTGGTCGAAAGGCAACAACAACTGGTCGCAGGTGTGCTGGGGATGCATGGTGGCCGGCGCGCTCGCGATCCGCGATCAGGAGCCCGAGTTGGCGCTGGAGATCATCCACACCGCGGTCACCTCTGTGCCCTATTCCGTCAAGCCATATGAGCCCAATGGCTGCTATCCGGAAGGGCCCGGCTACTGGACTTATGGGACGACCTACTACGTCTACATGATGGATTTATTGCGCAAGGCGCTGGACACCGATTTCGGACTGTACGACCTGCCGGGGTTCGCGAAGACGGGCGACTTCATCAACGTCGCGACCGGCCCGAGCGGCAAGTTCTACAACTACGCGGACGGAGGAGACGGCCGCGGCCACCTGCTCGCGCTGTGGTGGCTGGCGCTGCGGAGCGGCCGGCCCGATTGGCTGGGCCGGGAGATCGCGGACGTGCGCGAGGCCGTACGTCTCAACGATCCGAACAAGACGGGGCTCAGGGGCATGGCATTCCCCGTGCTGCTGCTCTTCTGGTATCAGGACATGGATGCGCACGCGAAAAACCAGATGCCGCTCAACTGGGCGAGCGAGGGGCATGTGCCGATCATCGTCATGCGGACCTCGTGGGACGACCCGAACGCCGGCTATCTGGCGACCAAAGGCGGCCCAGCCGTGCAGAACCACGGGCACATGGACTCCGGGTCGTTCATCTACGAGGCTGACGGCATCCGGTGGGCGGTCGACCTGGGCTCGCAGAACTACTACTCGATCGAGAAGCTGGGCATGAGCCTGTGGAGTTCGGCGCAGGACTCCGACCGCTGGAAGATATTCCGCCTGAGCAGTGCGAGCCACAATGTGGTCACTATAGACGGGCAGTTGCATGTGGCGAAGGGCTTCGGCAAGGTCGTCGCATTCGACAACGATCCGCAATTGCCGCACTCAGTGATTGACCTCAGCGAAGTGTACGCGGGTCAGGCGAAGGGCGTGACGCGGGCCTGCGCGCTGCTGCCGTCGCGCACAGGCGTGATTCAGGATCGTCTGACAGGCGTCAAGCCGGGAGCGAAGGTGCGCTGGGCCATGGTGACCAACGCCAAGTCTTGTGTGGCGCAAGGCAACGACATGGTGCTCAAGGACGGCAGTAAGTCGCTGACGGTGCGTGCGGTCTCACCCACGTCCGTGGCGTGGAAGGTGACGGATCTGACGAAGCCGCCCAACACATGGGACGTGGCCAACAAAGGGTCGAGCATGATCAGCTTCGAGGCTGAAGCGCCTGAGGGAGGGGCATTGGATTTGCGCGTACAGCTCGTGCCTGGCAGCGCGCAAGCGGAGAGAGCTGTGCCGGATTTTCTGCGGGACATGCGGTGACGCACCCCGCCTGGCAGTCCGCTGTCTGCCGCCGGTTTGGCACATAGTTCCTGCTCGCCACATCACCGGGCGGGCTCGCTCGTTTCGACGGGTTCGGCGCGGTTTGCGACGTTATCACCATCCTAGGCGTTGCTCTGGCGCAATCGGGCCAAGGCCTTTTCCTCATGGTTCTTCAGCAGCATAAGATACTCTTCGGGCAGATTCGTCTTGGCAGCAGAAAAGGTTAGCCGGATGTCCGGAAACTCCCGCCGGAACAGGAACTGCGCACGGGGAATATGGAAGTCAGACGTAACAACGATCAATTCGGTTATCCCGTGGCGCTCGACGATCGGCTTGGCGAGCGCAGCGTCTTGGACCGTATTCGCGCTTTCGGCACACTCGATGAATTGCTTTTCGGGAACACCCTGTGTCGTCAGGCATAGCCGGGTGTAATAGCCGTGAGGTTTGTCTGTCGTGTTAAAGTGTTCTCCCCATCCTCCGGTCGGTAAAATACAAGCGTCAGGATGGCGTGAATACTCGGTCAAAGCTTGCTGACATCTCTCAAGCGCGATGGAGGAAAGCTTTCCGTCAGCGTCGTTTGGCGACCCCAGAACGACAATTGCCACTTTTTTCATCTTGTCCATTTCATCAAGCGGTGCCGCTGTCCCGAGCGCTTCAGCGTGCGCGGTCCGACGTCTGGCTCGGCAGTCTCTGTCTTCTTTCGAGTGCGCCAGACAGTGACCCATGCGCAGAACACTCCGGATCTTGCCCAACCGGGTTGACCGTGTAGTGGCCGTGTTTTGGGCAGGTCATGCCGCTGAGGCGTTTATTTAGATAGTGCGAGACATCCTGTTCTGACACGCTGTCCCCCGCTTTATAGCTGTGCTCCAAAGCAGCCTGTTCTTTGGCCTGATTGATCATTCTCATGTTATTGGCGCATGCGGTCGTTTGGGCTGCTTCGCGCGCTTTGACGAAAGACGGAATCGCGATGGCTGCCAGCAATCCTATGACTGCGACTGTGATTAGAACATTGGCCCCTCCGGTGCTTCGGCCCCCAACGGTGAAAAAGGCGAACAGGTAGGCGAGGGGATGACGGTCTGCCCGCGGCAACCTGCGGCCTTCGCTGAGGGCGAGCAGGCTTGCAACTCGCTGAGAAGTTGTCGGATAACCCGAGATCAACTCATACCACGAAACAAAGAAGCCTCTCTCGTTGGCATACTGTGATGCAAAAGGCGCTGGCGTCATGGTTGACTTGGCTTGCTTGCCGCCGGCCAGGACCAGCATGGCATTAAGCGCTCCCTGACTCTGACGTGCCGCATAGAAGCCGTGCCGGTCACAGGACGCCTCACAGCTCCGGCTATAGGCGCTGCCGAGCAGAGGAAAGAGAAGGCCCGGCGCGAGAAAGAGGTGTTTGAGCAGGTGGTTCCGTTTGATGTGCCCAAGCTCGTGTCCCAGGAGGAACTCGATCTCTGCGCTGTCTGGCCCATACGTGTCGAGTAGCTCCGAGTACACCACAACGAAATTTCTTCCGCTGTGCCGTGTGGCGAAGGCATTCAGCATCCCGCCCGACTGAAGGACATAAAGATCGGGGATCGTCTGGATCTGCAATTTCTCGCACACTCTGGCAAACGTTGCCGCCAGCTCCGGCAATTGGTCTCCTTCGATCTTCACGGCGTCAGCCTTGAGTTGGGCGACCAGCAAGCCGTTCCCCAGCCACAGGAACAGTCCCATGATTCCGGCAATGATGATGGGTGTTATTGTGACCACACAAAGTAGCCAAGCAAGGATTGAGATAACGAGTGCAACCCGGAAATAGGTGGTCTCTCTGGGTTCTGTAAGATCTGACAAGGTCAGCGAGCCATTCATCTGCGCCTCCTCCGTTTGTTGCCTGAGTGCTATCTGGATAGCCGACAGCATTGCTGATGTCTGAACCAAACCTTGTATAAACACTTTCACATTCTCGTGAGCAAAGCAAGCTGGAGTTGCGTCAAACCGCTTTTTGTGCCGAAGGTTTTGTCCGCCGGGAAGCGGTCGAGGTTCTCAGCATCCCCGATCTTCGGACGCTCATGCAATTGCACAGGGTTCCGATCGGCATTCCAGGTGCCCTGTATGCGAAGCCGAAGGACGTGCCGGGTCGCCTAACGAGTTGCCGCGCGGCTACGGCGAGTCATTCTTCCCCGCATACTATTTGACAAACTCCACAAAGCACCAATACCATATCGCCTGTTTGTGAATTTCGATGAGTGTCTGATGGGGGGGGGGACACTCGGAAGTCAGGCATGATTTTTGTAAAAGCTCAACGTTTAGAGGGAGAGATATGAAGAAAAGTTTGATGTTCGCCGTAGGGCTGGTCGCGGTCAGCGTGCAGGCGGCTGAGCTGGTCGCGAATCCGGGTTTTGAAACTCTGACTGCTAAACAGACCGTCGAGGATTGGGATTTATGGACGCGCGAAAAAGACAAAGGGCAGGTCGAGGTCACAAATGACAAGCACGAGGGCGCACGAGCCTTGCGGATCGTTCACGAGGGCGCGAAAGATTGGGCGCTGGCGAATACGCGGCACACAGCGGTCAAACCGGGCGAGTCCTATGTGATCACCGCATGGATGAAGCGCAACGGCGACGCCCGGGCCGGATCGGTCAATGTGGTCGGGTACGGCGGCGGGAAATGGGTCGATTGGGCCATCGGGAAAACAGCGGAGCCACGCGGCGACGGGTGGAAGGCGTTGAAGGCCTATTTCTCTGTGCCCGAAGGCGTCGATACAGCTTTTGTCCGGATTGTCGGCGCAGGCAAGACGGATTTCTGGGTGGACGACGTGCAGGTGGAGCCGGGTACGCCACCTGCACGGATCAAGGGGCCGAAGGTCGCTGGCTGGGCGAAGGCGCGCCCGGCCGAACCCATGGGGCGCGGCGTGATCGCGTCCGAGACGCGCGACGGCGTGTACGTGAGCTGGCGGCTGCTGAAGGACGACCCGGCCGAGATCGCATTCGACGTGTTCAGAGAGAAGGGTGGACAAAAAGTTAAACTGAACACCGCGCCGGTCCGACAGACAACGGATTTCATGGACACGAACGTATTCGACAACGCGGCGGCGTATACGGTTGCGCCGGTGGCTGGCTCCATCGGTGCGGCGCAGACGGTGCGGGTGATCGGGCTCGACGGACACAAGACGCCTTACATCCGCATCCAGCTGGCGTCCACCAACGCGACGGCGCAGAAGGTGGGCATCGGCGACCTGGACGGCGACGGCGTCTACGACTACGTGATCAAGCAGCCTGGGGAGAATATCGATCCGTGGGTCAAGTACTGGTACAAGTCGCCGGAGACCTTCAAAATTGAGGCGCACAAGTCGGACGGCACGCTGCTGTGGATCAAGGACCTCGGCTGGAATATCGAGCGCGGCATGTGGTACTCGCCGATGATCGTGTGTGATTTAAACGGCGACGGCCGGGCTGAGGTTGCGGCCAAGATCGGTCCGGAGGAGGACATGCGTGATCCGGACGGCCGGGTGCAAAAGGGGCCGGAGTGGGTGGCGGTGTTCGACGGGCGGACAGGGCGTGAGATCGCGCGGGCTCCTTGGCCGGCGCGCGACGGATTCGAGGAGTACAACCTCGCGTCGCGCAACCAGCTCGCCGTGGCTTATCTGGACGGCAAGACCCCGTGCTTGGTCACGCTTCGAGGCACGTATGGGCTCATGCGGGCCGAGGCGTGGCAGCTCAAAGAGGGCAAGCTGGAGCGGCTGTGGTCATACAGCAACGAGGATCTGCCGGGCAACTGCAAGGGGCAAGGAGCCCACAGCTGTCTCTGCGCAGACGTGGACAACGACGGCCGCGACGAGGTTGTCTTGGGGTCATTGGCTTTGGATGACGATGGCTCGGTGCTGTGGACCACGGGCAAAGGCCATCCCGACGCGCACTACTACGGCGACATTGATCCGCGGCGGCCGGGCATGGAAATGGCGTACATCATCGAGACGCGGCAGAGCAAAGAGGGCGGCATCAACTTGATCGATCCGGTCACAGGGAAATTCCTGTGGCAACTCGCAGAGCCGACGGTTCATGTTCACAGCTGCGGGATGTGCACGGACATGGATGTGATGAGCCCGGGGCTCGAGATCTATGGCGCGGATGCGAATGACCACAAAGTGACCGAACGCCGCTGGCTGTTTTCGAGTGACGGTCAGATTCTTAAGTCCGGCACAGTCCTCGATTTCAGCTTCGGTATTCCGAGCGCATGGTGGGACGCGGACTTGCAGCGCGAGCTGATCCGCAAGCAGATATTGGATTACGAGGGCGGAGCGGTGAGCGAGAAGATCGAAGGGGACGTGCTTCTCGTGGCAGACGTGATCGGCGACTGGCGCGAAGAAGTCGTCACAACCGTCAAAGGCGAGTTGCGAATTTACACTACGCCGATTCCGGCGATGGACCGGAGGGTATGCCTCATGCAGGACGCGCCATACCGGATGCGCACGACGATGAACGCGATGGGATACATGCAGGTGCCGATCCTTTCGTACGTGCCGGAGGCCTTGTCCCCCAATCTGAATCTGACCGTGCAGAAAGAGGGCAAGCAGAACAGATGTCGCGTGGTTGCCGTTGCTCCTCTTGACAAGACCATGAAGGGCGTCCTGACGCTGACCGCGCCGAAGGGGGTCAAGCTCTCGAAGACCTCTTGGCCGGTGGATCTCAAACCCGGCGCGAGGCTGGCCGAAACCGTGCTGTTCGAGGGTTCTTCAGAACGGGGCGAGTTGATCCGGGCGGAGTGGGCCATCGACGGAGGCCCGGTGCTGCGAGGGGCTGTGCCTCTGGGGCTGTGAGACAACAAGAAAAGTCGCCGGTAGTCGGCATCTGGTTTTTTCGCTACAATTCCACCCATACAGGAGAGATAGGTCAATCCATTAGGAACACTATAATGAATAATCGTCATTTCAGCGTTTGTGTTGTGTTTGCCTTGGCACTCGCACTGGGTGCCATTGACGTTCACGCGCAGACACGGACATGGAACGGCGGCGGCAGTGACGACAACTGGAGCTCGGCAAACAACTGGGGTGGTACCGCACCTGCCGGCGGCGAGTCGCTTGTGTTCGGCGGAACGACGCGGTGTACCAATGTGAACAATATTGCGGCGGACACCTCGTTCAGCAATATCACGTTCAACAGCGGGGCGGGGCTTTTCTCACTTTTGGGCAACCGCATTACGTTGGGTGGCAATGTCGTCAACAGCGCCACCGCCAGTCACCGCCTTAATTTCGACATGATATTGAACGCGACGCGCACCTTCAATATGGCCAGCGGCAGCATGTACCTGAACGGCAATGTGAGCGGCAGTGGCGGCATCACTCAGAGCGGCGCCAACACCCTCGTGTTGGCGGGAACCAACTCGTATCAAGGTGCTACGACTGTCTCGGGCGGAATCATTCGCCTGCTGAGCGACAGTGCGTTGGGAACGGCTGATGCGGGTACGACGGTGTCGAACAATTACCGTCTGGAACTCGGCGGAGGCGTGACGGTGACAGGCGAGGTTCTGACCATCACCGGTAGCGGCGGCAACAGCTGCGGTGCCCTGCAAGTGCAGAATGGCAGCAATACATGGGCGGGCAAGATCGTTTTGGGGTCATCGGGCACACGCATCGGCGTGGTTCCCTCCGATGGCGTACTTGTGGTGACTGGGCCGATCGACGACGGCGGCAACAACTACGCGTTGGCTATCCGGAACGATACGGCTGGCGGCCCGACCGTCATCGCGAGTTCCAATAACACGTACAAGGGCGAGACGCAGGTTGTCGTCGGTACGCTGCGGCTTAGCGGGGGCGACAACCGCCTGCCGGTCAGCACGGTCGTGGACATCGGCAACAGTGCCGATCTTTATTGGGCGACGTTCGATTTGAACGGCTGCAACCAAGAGGTCGCAGGTATCACGCAGCAGGGGATCACCCTCCCGAGGAAAATCACCAACGCGTCGAGCAACCAGTTTGCGACCCTGACCGTCAACACGGTTCAACCCTCCACGTATTCGGTGGTTCTCGACGGCAACCTGAACCTCGTCAAGAAAGGCACGAACACGCTCACCCTTTCTTCATCCGTCAACCCGTTTACGGGGCAGACGATCGTCCGCGAAGGCAAGCTGGTGATGGGAAGCACATGGGTGATTCAAGACAGTACGGTCAACACGGGGGACGGTGCAATGGGCGTGTTGGCGTTCGGCACCAACACGACTGCTAATTTCGGCGGGCTGGTCGGAACCAACGATCTCGTGATGACCAACAGTTCGGGCACGGCCGTCACGTTGCGGATCAGAGGTTCGCAAACGACGGTCTATGACGGACACGTGGTCGGCGGTTGCGATTTTACCAAAACAGGCACCGGCTCCTTCACGATGAAATACGCCGGCAGCTATACAGGCAAAACGTATATCGTGAACGGGAAGCTGATGATTCCTTCGGAAGATGTGCTGGGTGTTATGCCCGCCGGTTTCGTTCAGGATCAGATCACCTTCGATGGCGGCACTTTGAGAATCTTCAGCAACACTGTTTTCAGTGCCAGCAACCGGGGCGTCACGTTGGCGGCGGGCGGCGGCACGCTCGAAGTGACGGACTACACGAATGTTCTCACTGAAGCGAAGACCCTGATCGGCGTCGGCCCTCTGACCAAGAGAGGCGCGGGTGTCTTGACGATGGCCTGTTCCAATGCGTATGACGGCGTCACCTCAGTAGCGGAGGGCGTCATGAGGATAACGGACAACCGCGCGTTGGGAAGTACGTCGAACGGAACAGTGGTCAGCACCTTTTGCCAGTTGCAATTGGCGAATGGTCTGGTGGTTACTGGCGAGCCGATCTCCATCAGCGGTGCCGGCCTGACAGCTACTACGCCTCCCTCGATTCCGCAAGCCAACCGCGGGGCGCTGCAGGCGGACGCCAACGCGACCGCCGAGTGGGCGGGCCCGGTGACGCTTGCTTCGGGCGACTCACGCGTAGGTGCACAGGACGGCGGCAACCTCACAATCAGCGGCGTGATCGGCGGCAGCGCGGGCAATGCCTTGCGCACGAGTTCCAATCCGGGCGATCTGTTGCGCGGCACGGTTCTGAAAGGTCAGAACACCTATGCAGGAAACACAGAGATCACGCGCGGCACGCTTTTCATGGGCGCGGCCAATACGCTGCCGGCCGCGTCGCTGCTGGATGTCCACTGGTCAAACGCCAACAATTACGACTACGCGGCACTGGACCTCAACGGGTTCGACCAGACGGTGGGTGGTTTGCAGAATACAGGTGTGAGCGGTGGCAATGCGGTGGTGACCAACAGGAGCACGACCGCGGTGACATTGACGGTCAATCAGTCTGTCACAACTGATTTCAACGGCGTCCTCGCGGGCAAGATCTCGCTCGTTAAAAGTGGAAATGGAACCCTGTCGCTGACGAACCGCAACTGGTACACGGGCACAACGACTGTAAGCGGCGGTACGCTGCGGTTCAGCGTGAACAATGCGATTCCAACCAACAGCGCGGTCGTTCTTTCGGGGGGCACCTTGGACATCAGCTCTGCCACGAACACGTTGGCCTCACTCTCCGTCACGTCGAACAGCACCCTCGCCTGCAGGACCGGCAAACTGACGTTCAACAGCCAGAGTGCTGCGGATTGGAGCGGCCAACTCAATCTGACAGGAACGCTTGGCACGACCACGCTGTCCTTCCAGCCGGCTCTGAGCGCAGAACAAATCGGGCTGATCCGCTACGGAGGCAAGCGCGTGACGCAGAATTCCAACGGCTACATTGTTCTGCTGCGCGGAACGCTGATTAGTGTCTTATAAGATCGAGAAACATCTGAAGGCGCGGCCGGATGCAGAGCCTCAAGGCTCGCCTGCGGCCGCGCTTCTTGTTGTGTCCCTGATCGCAGGCGTGTCCAAGGTTGACTTCGTTGTCGTTCTCCTCGCATAATACGGCCGATAGCTGGTTTAGCGGTGCGAAGGAGATGGTCGCTATTGGGGAGAACGACGGATGAGTCCTGCGATTCGAAGATGTGCTGCTGTTCTGGTTTTGGCGATAACGGGAAAGATCGTTGGAGCCGCCGATCTCACTGTCGCTATGGACGGCAAGGACTCCAATCCCGGAACTGCGTCGCTCCCCTTCGCGACGCTTGAACGGGCACGAGATGAGCTCCGGAACAGGCGTAAAACGGACGAAGGGAAAAGAGAGCCATGGACGGTCTGCGTGCGCGGCGGAGTCTATCAGGTCGCCAGGCCGTTGGAGCTGACTGCCGAAGACTGCGGAGATGAAAAGGCTCCGGTGGTTTGGCATGCGGCACCCGGTGAGGCAGTTCGGTTTGTGGGCGGAAAGCGGGTGACGGGCTTTAAGCCGGTCACCGATCGTGAGGTTCAGGCGCGTTTGGCCCCCGAGGCCCGGGATCACATTTTTCAAACGGACTTGAAAGCGTTGGGCGTTCGCGATCTGGGTGCGGTTGCGACTGGCGCTGGCAGCGGCAAGCGGGCCGATTTGTTTTGCAACGGGCGATACCTGGCGTTGGCTCGCTATCCTAATGAAGGCGAGTGGCTGAGGATTGCCAGCGTTCCGCAGCAAGGCGCTCAGAAGTTCGGCATAGACCCAGGGGCTCATTACGGCCTTTTCACCTACGATAGCGACCGCCCATGCCACTGGAAAGAGGGGCGGGATATTTGGATCCACGGATATTGGTTCCATGATTGGAGCGACCAGTACCACCGCGTCCGCACGCTCAACGTGTCGAAGCGCGAAGTGTCTCCCGAGCCGCCTTATCATGGTTATGGCTACAAAAAAGATCAGCGCTTCTATTTTCTGAACGTGCTGGAAGAGCTCGATCAGCCGGGCGAATGGTTCCTTGATCGCCTAAGCGGTGTTCTGTATCTCTGGCTGCCGTGCGCGCCGGAGCGTGCGGAAGTCATCTTCGCAGAACTGCAGGAGCCGATGCTGGTTCTGCAGAACACGCGTCACGTGCAACTGAGGGGAATCACCTTCGAAGGGTCGCGCGGCGGTGCGGTCGTGATAAACGGCGGCACGAGTAACGTGACCGTCGGTTGCACCTTCCGGAACCTCGGCGGCACAGCGGTTAACATCAACGGCGGAATCGGCAACGGTGTCCGCAGTTGTGATGTCTACGAAGTGGCCGCCACCGGCATCAGCCTGAGTGGGGGCGACCGCAAAACGCTAACGCCGGCTGGAAACTTTGTGGAGAACTGTGACATCCACCACTTTGGCCGGATCGAGAAGACCTACCGGCCGGCCATTCAAATCAGCGGGGTTGGAAACCGCGTCTCTCATTGCTTCATCCACGATGCTCCGCACATGGCCATCGGTTACGGAGGCAACGACCACGTCATCGAGTACTGCGAGTTCACCCGCATCGCCCAAGAGACGGGCGACGTGGGCGTCCTCTATGCGGCGATGGACTGGACCTGTCTGGGGCATGTGGTCCGTTACAACGATTTTCACGACATCCACGGCCCGGGCCAGTTGGGCTGTTTCACCGTTTATCCCGACCTGCCCTGCGGAGGCATTCATCTCTATGGCAATGTCTTCCGCAATGTGGACCAGGTCTTCCACACCAACAGCGGGCGCGGCATGAACATAGAGAACAACCTTTTTGTGAAATGTCGCGGCATGAGCTTCCAAGTGTGGCACGACCCGCTGAAATTCGCCGAAGGAGGGGACTGGCGCATGGTTGAGCGGCTCAAGGAGGTCAACTACGATCAGCCGCCCTACAGCTCGCGCTACCCGGTGTTACAAAGGTTGGCAGAGGATTTTCGCAACAGTGGCGACCGACTCATCGAGCGACGGTTGCCCAAAGACAACCTTGTGCGACACAACGTGAGCTGGGGTTCGAGCTTCCTTAAACTTTCCGGTCCTGCGACGTTGGAGCAGGTCAGGGTTGAGGAGAATCTTATCGCCGATGAGATCATATTCACCGGTTCGCTGGACGGGACCAGCAAGGCGTCGACCTATCGCAACGGTGATGCCTCGGTGGCCGCGGTCTTGGGTAAGCTCGGAAACGTGATCGTGCCGGGTGATCCGGGGTTTGTGGATGCCGCCGCCGGCAACCTTGAATTGAAGCCGGAGTCGCCCGCTTGGAAACTCGGCTTCAAACGGATTCCCTTTGCGGAGATCGGGCTCATTTGCAGCGGCGAACGCCCGGGCCTGCCTCAGCCGCCGACACCCCAAACAAAGGAAAAGCCATGAACGGTTGCCCCATTCTTCTGCTAACTACAGCATTCACGCTGGTCGCGCAAGCCGATCCGGCCCTGACTTTTCACGTTGCGCCGGACGGTGACGATGCCCATCTGGGTAGCGAGACGCAGCCCTTCGCCACGCTGGAGCGGGCGAGGGATGCGGTCCGGCAAGTCAAAGCCAAGGGCGCTCTGCCGGACGGCGGGATCGCCGTTGAAGTGCGTGGCGGTGTGTATCAGTTGGCCCGGCCGCTGGAGCTTGCCGAGGCTGACAGCGGAACCCCGAATGCGCCGATTGTGTACTGCGCCCAAGCTGGAGAAAAGGTTCAGTTGGTCGGCGGACGGATCGTCACTGGTTGGACGCAGGTGACGAACGCAACTGTGCTTGCGCGGCTAGACGAATCTGCCCGCACCAACGTGTGGCAGGCGGACCTGAAAGCGTTGGGCGTGACCGATCTCGGGCAGATGAAATCCGATTCCGACTGGACATCGTCCTCGCCGGGGCTTGAGCTTTTCTTCAACGACCAGCCGATGACGCTCGCGCGCTGGCCGAATGCAGGCACGGTCCGCATCGGTGATTTGAAAGTGCCGGACGGTCATACGATCCACGGCATCAAGGGCAGCATGGTGGGAACGTTCGGATACGAGGGCGACCGCCCGAAGCGCTGGTCCGGTGAGAAGGATGTGATGCTGCATGGCTACTGGTTCTGGGACTGGGCCGACCAGCGCTACCGCGTGGAGTCCATCGATGCCGACCAGCGGGTCATCACCCTCCCTGCGAAACCGCAACACGCTTTCGGTTTCCGCAAAGGCCAGTGGTACTACGCCTTCAACCTGCTCAGCGAACTCGATCAGCCCGGCGAGTGGTACCTGGACCGCGACAGCGGCATCCTATACTTCTGGCCGCCTGTTGCGAACCCCGAGAGCGGCAAGGCCGTCGTTTCTGTTCTGCCCATGTTGGTGAAGCTGGAAAGAACCAGTTTTGTGACGCTGCGCGGCTTTACACTGGAAGCCTGCCGCGGCACGGCGGTCACGGTGTCCGGCGGGAACGGCGACCAGATCCTCGGCTGCGTGATCCGCAACGTGGGCGGCTCGGCTGTGAGCGCGTCAGGCCTGCGTCACCGCGTGGCCGGGTGCGACATCTATCAGGTGGCTCATGGCGGCATCAGTCTGACGGGCGGTGACCGCAAAACGCTGACGCCCGGAGGGTTGGTTGCGGAGAACAACCACATCCATCACTACAGCCTCTGGAAGCCGGTCTATTGCGCGGCGGTCCGCCTCGACGGCGTGGGCAACCGCGCATCGCACAACCTGATTCACGACGCGCCACATATGGCGATCGGCTTCAGCGGCAACGATCAGGTCATCGAGTTCAATGAGATCTACAGCGTGGTCACGCACTCCAACGACGCGGGGGCGATGTACTGCGGCTTCAACTGGAGCATGCGCGGCAATGTGATCCGCTACAACTATCTGCATGACATCACCGGCTACGAAGGCAAAGGTTGCGTGGGCGTCTATCTCGACGACCAGTTCTCCTCCGCGCTTATTTTCGGGAACATCTTTTACCGCGTCTCCAGCGCGGCGTTCATCGGTGGCGGTCACGATACGACGATCGAAAACAACGTCTTCGTGGAGTGCGGTCCGGCGCTTCACATCGACGCGCGGGGGCTCGGCTGGCAGGCTGACAGCACCAACCGGCTGGTGAAAACGGTGACGGATATGCCCTATGGCGAAGAGCCTTGGAAATCGCGCTATCCGGCGCTCTCGGGTCTTCTCGGCGATCCAGATCACATGGCGCCCAAAGGCAACGTGATCGCCCGCAATATCCAGTGGAAATGCAAAGGCGACGGGATTGAAAAGAAGGCATATCCCTATCTCGTGTTTCAGAACAACCTGCTCGACCTCGATCCCAAATTCGTGAATGAGAAGGCGCTCGATTTCCGCTTGCAGGACGACTCGCCGGCCTTCAAGGTCGAGTTTGTAAAGATCCCCGTCGAGAAGATCGGCCTTTATCAGTCCGACACCCGCGCCTCCTGGCCTGCCGTCCGGTGAAAGGAACCTATGTCCATGAACGCACGCGCACTGGCGATCGGGTTGGCTCTTCTGTTGGCACCGCACCGCTTGCTGCATGCCGTCGAAACGGCGTCTCCAGCCCTTGCGGCGGCAAAGCTCGTCTGGCGTGTGGGTGAGACGCTGCCTGCTTCTTTGCCCCCGCTAGAAAAGGCGATGACGCTTGCCGTGCGGCTCGAGAACCTGAGGGCCACAGGCGAGCTCGTTCGGTGGAATGGAAAGGACGGGCGTATCGCGGTGCGGTTGCTGACTGGAGAGGTGAAATCGAAGCAGTCGCTTCTGGCAGAGCTTTCGACCGATGCGAGGCCAGCCCCGCTCCAACTCACTGTCCCGCTCGACGTGATCGGTGCCGCCGAGCCGCATGACATCGTGGTGCGTTACATGGGGTGCCGTCTGGAGTTGTTTGCGGACGGCGTGCTCGTGGATGAGGAATGGCCGCTTGGCTCGCTCGTGCCAGCTCAAGGCCCCGTCAGAGTTGTTAGCGGTTCGGTCACGCAGATCACACTTTGGACTTGCGACTTGAACGACGACGAGGTGCAAAGCCTCTCCGGCGGGCGCGCCCTTCTGGCCGACAGAGAGAGCCGCTACTTTGGCCCTCAACTCCCCTTCGGGCAATACTGGCGGCCCCGCGGACTCAGCGCTTTTGCGGGCGATTGCATGCCTTTTTTTCACGAGGGCCGCTTTCATCTCTTCTATCTGTTCGACCGCCATCACCATGCGAGCAAATGGCGGCTCGGCGCGCATCAGTGGGCGCACGCATCAACTACGGACCTCGTGCATTGGGAGCAGCATCCGATGGCGGTTCCCATCACCGATGAAAAGGAAGGCTCGATCTGCACCGGCTCGGCTTTTTTCAACGACGGCACCTACTATGCCTTCTACGCCGTGCGCACGACTGACGGTTCGCCTGCGCCCTTGTATGCGGCCACGAGCACGGATGGAGTTCACTTTGCCAAACAGCCCTCCATCGCCCGTCTCGCCGAACCCTACACAGGCGGCAGCGCCCGCGACCCCGTGGTGTTCAGGGAAGAGGGCGCCGGTCTTTTCCACATGCTGCTGACCACATCGCTCAGAGAGCCTGCGATCGCTAACCGAGGCGGCTGCATCGCACACCTAGTCTCGCGCGATCTCAAGCAGTGGGAGCAGCGTGATCCCTTCTTGGTGCCCGGCTATCCGGGAGAGCCCGAATGCCCCGACACGTTCGAATGGCACGGGTGGCACTACCTCGTTTTCAGCAACCAGGGGGTCGCCCGGTATCGCATGTCGCGGTCTTCGCTCGGGCCTTGGGCGCGGCCCAAAGTGGACGTGTTCGACGGGCCGCAGGCGGTGGTCATGAAGACGGCGGCGTTCACGGGTGACCGTCGGCTGGGGGTGGCGTTCCTGCCTGCGGGCGGATACGCCGGTGACGTGGTGTTTCGCGAAATCATCCAGCAGGCCGATGGCACACTCGGCACGAAATGGCCAGCTGAGATGATTCCTCCCACAGGCGCAGCGCAAGACCTGCCTGCGGTCAAGCTCAATGCCGTGCAAGGCCTCGAAGCCTTCCCGCTCGGAAAAGTGCCGAAAGATTTCGTGCTGCGCGCCCATATCAAGCCAGCGCCCGGCGCTTCCTGTTTCGGGTTTCGGCTTCGCACGGGTGACAAAATGCAGGGTGGCGTCGACCTTCGCTTTGAACCGCGCAGAGAGAAAGTCGGGCTGCGCGGTTCCGACGCGAGTTCCAAGGACGAATGCGCCGACTCATCCGTCTACGACGTGGCCCGCCTCGACAGGCCATTTGAGGTTGACGTGTCGGTGAAGGGCGATGTGATCGACGTCTGCATTGATCACCGTCGCACGGTGATCGCGCGGACGTCTGCCGCTGACACGGGTCTGTTCGCTTTCGCGCAGAACGCAGAGGTGGAGTTTGAGAAACTAGAAGTGAAGCCGCTTGTTCCCTGAGCGCCCTGAATCGAGGTTCAGTATGAGTCTCGCCCGCATTGTTCTGCTGTTGGTTTCTTTGACGGTGCTGCCTGCATCTGCAGCCGATTGCTTTGTTCCGCTGGATCTGCGCGATGTCAAGGTCGGAGGGGAGATCGGACGTCGCATCGATATCACACTCACCAACAATCTGCTCAAGCTCGACGTTGACCGCGATTTCCTGCCGCCGTTCCGAACGAAGGACGGCAAGACGAGCTACATCGGGCTGGGTAAGCTGATCGACTCGGCAGTGAAACTCGCGGCCTACTCCGGCGATCCGAGGGCGCTCGCACTGAAACAGCACCTTGTCGATGAAGCTCTGAAAAGCCAAGGGGCCGGTGGCTATATCGGTCTTTTCCCTGTGTCGCAACGGATCAAGACCCTCTGGGACGTCCACGAGATGGGGTACATCATTTGGGGCCTGCTGAGCGATTATCGGTACTTTGGCGACAAGCGTTCTCTTGCTGCGGCACGCAGAGCGGCGGACTATCTGGTGAAGAACTGGGGGGCGCTTCCGCGGGGGTGGGGGG
>Ga0118677_10000402_pt1 | contig 44866 bp, 35 predicted proteins | sample AliMusrvi5mmetaG_FD_86154 | JGI IMG/M metagenome (GOLD analysis project Ga0118677, IMG submission 86154) | reverse complement strand
TAAGAGGGTGAAGCGGACTCACGCCACGCTTCATTTCGGTGAGGACTCACCCACAAATTCTGCGGAAGAGCCATATCTGCTTCTCATCACCAATCATTGGAATAATGGAGTAACATTGGACCAGATGCGCCTCCATTGCTCTACGAAGACTGGCAGTGTAGCTGTTACCATCCAACCTGCTGCTGACGTAACTACACTATCTCAACTTCATGCGTTAGCCAAGCTGCACCGTTTTTTCGGCGGGCCGGCTTGGCGCATTTTCGAATTGACTACGAAGGAGTAGGATCGGATAAGGTGACGCTTGACTACCCAGAGTAAGGTCCTGCTCGCCCTCAGTATCGATGCAGTTGGTGTAGGACGTCTGCCTGAAGTACTTGCCGAGGCAGGCTGCGAAGTTACTGTGATCAGCGGCGCCGGCCTCGCCGTAACCAATTCCCGCTTCGTTTCCCATCATATCTGGACCGGCTACACGCCGCACGAGGTGAGGCGGGGGCTTGAAGAGCACCTGTCCGGAAATCCAAACAAATACGCCCGTGTCATCCTGGGCGACGAACCGCTACTGGATACAGTGTTGCATCCGGCGGACACCGCCACCGTCGCGACCAACGTGCCACTTCCCGCGGAACCAGAGGTTTTGCGACGGGTTATTTCCAAGATTTCGTTTTCGGAGGACGCTGAGCGTTTTGGGATCTCCGCGCCTGGCTTCCGGACGTTGCTCAATCAGGACGACCTGGCCCGGGTAGCCTGGAGCGGCCAGCCATTTGTTCTGAAGGCGGCTGTCAGCCTCTCCGGTTCAGGTGTGCGCATCATCCGCAACGCGGCCGAACTGGCGTATGCGAAGGAAGTCTGGAATGGGCCGTATATTTTGCAGGATTTCGTACAAGGCAAGCTCGCAGCAACGGCGATTCTCTATGACCGGGGTGTGCCCACCTGCTGGTTCACCTATCTGATGTGCCGCAACTGGCCCAATGCGCAGGCGTCATCCAGTGCGCTCCAGCCCCACTGGCACCCTGAGATTGAATCCGGAGTCGTCAAACTCGGGGAGATGACCGGTTTCGACGGCTTGTGCGGAGTCGACTGGGTGATCGACGAAGTGAGCGGCCGCCCGTACATGCTGGAAATGAACGCCCGCCCGATACCAGGCATGCGCTTTGCGCAGTTCTCCGGAGTATCCTTTCCGAAAGCGATTGCCGATTGGATCAGCGGCCGGAGAAATGTCCAGAAACCCAATGAAAGTACCTCCCGTCTGTACCGTATGTTTCCGCAAAACCTGTTCCGCGCGATCGATGACCACGATCCGGTGGAGTTCGTCCGGACATTTGCAGATGCCCCGTGGAAGGATCCGAAACTTCTGCTGGCCCAGGGGAGGCGAGTGGCTTCGCATTATCTGCCCGAGTCGTTGCGGGCGCGATTTAGGCGGCGTCGAAGCTGATCGTTTGCAGGCTAGCCCGCAAACTCAACGGTGAAGGTGGTGCCTTGTCCTGGCGCCGACTCAAACGACGCTTTTCCACCCAGATAATTCTCGGTAAGCAGTTTGACGCTGTAGGTGCCCAGCCCGCGGCCCGCGCCCTTGGTGGAAAACGAACGCTGGAAGACATGCGCACGCACAACCGCGGGCATCACGGTGTCATTGTGAACCGAGAATCGGATGCAGCCCCAATCGGATTTGACGCAGGTGATCGTCACGGTGGATCTTGCGGCGGAGGCCTCCAGCGCATTCTTCAGCATATTGACGAGTACGCGGCCAAGCAGCGAAATATCGGTATGGAATGTGATCGATTGTGCGTCAGGCTGGATCTGCACCTGCTTGTTTTCCGCGAAGCCAAACGCACGGCAGGCGGCGACGGCATCCCGCACGGCCGCCAGTGAATCGCAGGCCGTGACATTGACCGCCAGTTCACGTCTTTCGGCAGCGAGCAGGGTGCGCTGGCTCCTGACATCTTCCACCAGTGCGCGTGCGGAGGTGGAAAGCATACGCATCAGCTCCGCACTTTCCTCTTGCGAGCAGTCGCCCTCGATGAGCATTTCCGAGACGCCTTCCACTGCGCTGGCGCGGTTCATAATGTCATGGAAGAAAATATGCTCCAGTGCCTCGCGCCGCTTTTCACCGCTGATGTCTTTGAGCGAATAGCACTGCCATCCTTCGCCGATTCGCGGCAGCGGCCTGACCTCTACCGCATACTCGGTCGAGGATTCGTAGTGGTTATCGAAGCATTGCAGCAGACACTCGCCAGAGTTTGCGCGGCCCTTTTGACCGGCAACCAGCGCCTGGGCAAGACCACAGTAGCGGCAGGAAGCGCTGGTGCCACAGCCGCCGGGCTGATCGTTGGCATGTACACAGTGCAACAGTTCGCCGGGCCTCATCCCCAATGCTTCCTGTTTGTCAGCAAGCCCCGCGGCTTTGACGCAGGCGGCATTGCAGAGGACGACCTGGCGCTCGGGATTGAGCAGCGCCATCATGTCGCCGGAGGAGTCCAGCATGGCGATCAGCACGTCCGATTCGCGTACCTGTTCGGACTGGTCAAGTATTTCGGGAAGCGTCAGTCGCTCAGCAGGAAGAAAGTCCGTATGCATCGTCATATTACTACCAGCTCCACTCATTCTCTGATTTTGCACAGACGAAGGCGATTCACTCCGCCTTCACTGACGTACGCGGTTTCATCCATGATTTCGTGAATGAGTTGCAGACCCATCCCGCTTTCGGGCAGTGACTTCAAGTCAGCCGGATTGAAATCGAGAACCTGGCAGCCGTTTTGGAGGCGTTCCACGTACTGTGGCGGCATCGGATCGCCGGAATCCTGAATCTCCAGTTCGATCCGCTCCTCGTCGAACCGCATCAGGACCGTCACCTCTTTCGCAGGCTGCAAATGATACGCGTGACGGATTGCATTCGTCACGCCTTCCACGGCACAGAGCTCAATCTTGTATGTCTCTACCTCGTCAAGGCCCATGGAGCCGCAGACCTGTTTGACCACCAGTGAGACGAGAAAGATCTCATCCAGTTTGCTTTCGAAGCTGAAGCGAAGCCAACTCAAGCTGTTCTCTCCTTTTCCGGGCTCATCAGGGACATCGCTTCGGTAAGCAGAGTCTCCAATGCTCCGAAACTCTCCTTGTAGTCAGCCAAGCTGTTGCTCACGACCTCCAGTGCTTCGGCCCGGTCATAGACCTCGGTAATTGTTGTGGCGCTCGTTGTTGCGCCCGGGGGCAGTTTGTAGGTCAGGAAGTAATGCCGCAAACGATCCAGCGTCGCCGTCGAGACCTCGGAGATGGAGCGGTACTGCCCGTACACCGCATCGCCCTTTAGGACGGCAATAATCTTATCGTCCGCTTCTTCGTGATCTATCATGCGAAATCCGCCGATCGGCAGGCAATCCACCAGAATATTGCCGTGCGTTATGGGCCGCTCGGTGAGGATACAGATGTCCAGCGGGTCACCATCGCCAACCAGCCCGGCACTGCCGCCGATTGCCGACAACCCTGCCACCCTGTCGCCGCAAAGCGTCTGGGGAACAAAGCCGTAGAGGGTCGGGCAGATGCTGGAATACTTCTGCGGCCGGTCAAGCCGCAGATAGCCGGTCACCTTGTCTATCTCGTACTTCACCGTGTCGGTAGGCACCACTTCGACAAAGCACAGCAGTTCGTCCGGCACCTTCTCACCCGGAGAGATGCCGTGCCAGGGGTGGGCCTTGTAGAGTGTCCCCAGCAGCTTCCATAGGGAGTCCCGTGAGCTAGCGCTACTGTGATTCGTGTTCATCGACGACTCAGGAGATGGAAGCCACAGCTTCTTCAGCGGTCGCAAACAGACGCAGGACTTTGTCCATCCTGGTCAGCTTGAACATGGTTGCGACAGTACCTCGCGCACCGGCGATGACAAAATGCCCATCATTGCCGATGGCTTTCAAGCTACCGATCAGGGCGCCGAGCCCGCTGGAGTCGATGAACGTTACCGCGGAGAGGTCAAGCACAATGTCCCGCTCGCCGCTTTTCAAATAGCCCGCCAGTTGCGCCTTGAATTGCGGCGTTACATCCGCGGCGATGCGTTCGTCCAGGACTTTTGCCACCAAAACGGTGCCGACTTTATTATCTTCAAACCGCATAGACCTGTCTCCTTATTTCACTTCTGTTCGTCAAGCGACTGCGCGAATTCCATCAGTTCCAACTGCTCGGTCGAAAACACCTGCCGCTTCCGCGCGTCATCCACCACCCACCCGATTCCTGCCTGTTCGATATCCAGATACTCGCCGGTTGGTTCAATGCAGTGATTGCCGTAGACCAGCACGCTGTCGAGCCTGGCGAGGGAGCTGACCCTGGTGTAATCGCTCAGGATGCACTCATTGATATGGGCTCCAGGTTCGATCACGCAGCCGGCGCCGATCACTGCCGGGCCGTTGATGACGCACCCGTCGCCAAGGGAGCTGCTGCCACCGATGATCACCGGTCCACGCACGGTCACGTTTTCGGGATTCCACTTCACATTGATGCCCATCCGAATGCCTGGCAGCACCTCGCGTCCAGGCAGCCGGTAGTCGCGGATCTGTCCGTTAACGGCCATCCGGGTTGCCGTCCAGTAGTCCGCCACCGAGCCGATATCGACCCACTCAAAGGGGAGTTCCACGCCGTAAATGGGAGCCCCGGCCGCTACCATCGCAGGAAACAGTTCACTGCCGATGTCGAAGGGGCGGCCCGACGGGATAAAGTGGAAGACCTCAGGCTCAAAGATATAGATGCCGGTATTGATGAAGGTCGAGATCGCATCCTGGACGGCCGGCTTTTCCTGGAACGTTGTCACCCGGCCATCTCCATCACAGGCGACCACTCCGTAGCGGAACACCTCTTCGCGCGGGACATTACGCAGGACAATGGTTGCCATGGCACGATGCTCGCGATGGAATCGCACCGCCTCCTGCAGGTCCACGTCAATCAGCGCATCCCCGCAAAGGACGGCAAAGGTGTCGTCAAAGAAGCCGGAATGATCCTGAATCCGCCTCATGCCGCCGGCTGAGCCGATCGCCAGTCCCTCCAGCCGCCCGCCGTCCAGCAGGCCTTCAAACGAGTAGGCGATCTGTACGCCGAGCCTTGTCCCATCGCGGAAATAATCTTCGATCACCGGAGCCAGATGGCTGGTGTTGATGACAATCTCATCGAAGCCGTTTGTTCGCAAGTGCTCGATGATCGATTCCAATACCGGTTTTCCAAGGATTGGAATCATCGGTTTGGGAACCACACTGGTGATCGGCCGGACGCGGGTTCCCTTTCCGGCGGCTAGAACCATTGCTTTCATATCGTTTCCTTCTCCGGGACTTCAATAGCGAGCAGCGAGATGTCATCTTCGAACTCCCGCTTACCGCGCCAGTTCTCCATTTGCAATTCCAGTCCGTCGAACATCTCACAGAGCGGCTGCGTACAGGAGCGCGCCAGGCTTGCCTGCATGCGGCTGTCGCCAAAGAGCTCTCCGCAAGGGTTCGTGCACTCCGTTACGCCATCGGAATACATCAGGAACCGGTCGCCAGGTTTGAGCTGAACCTGGACCGATTCATACTCAGCCATGGGCAGGATTCCCACCGGCGGCCCGCCTTCGCCAACAGCCTGAACCACACTGCCTCCGCTCAGCAACAGGGGATGGGGGTGCCCTGCCTGGCAGAAACGGAGGACCAGGTCGCGCGTGTCCAACAGGCCGTAGATCATCGTAAAATACTGATCTTCCCGGCTCTGGAAGCGGCGGTTCAACTCGGCGACGGCAACTTCGGGAGCCACCGGCACATAGCGCTGGGCGATTTCGTCATATTGTTTCAGCGGGTTTTCGCGCGTGTTGTCGGGGGTGAGCAAGGTTCCCAACATCACCGACAGCATGGCGGCGGGCACGCCGTGGCCCGAGACATCCAAAATGTAAAAGGCGACGTGATGCTCGTCGATCGGGAAGATATTCAGGGTGTCTCCGGCCACGTAGCGGGAGGGCCGGAATCTCCATTCCGAGCTGATCCCCAGTATGCAGGCGGAAGGCTTAGGCAACAGACTCGCCTGCATCCAGGCGGCAGCCTGCAAATCGGATTCGATCTGGCGGTGGGCTTCCAACAATTTGGCGTTGAGGCCAACCAGGTCCCGGTTCCGCTGCGCCAGTCCCTGCTCCAGGTTGACGATCCGCTCTCCCGCACGGACACGGACGTGGAGCTCCGCTTTTTCGAATGGCTTTACCAGAAAATCGTCGGCCCCCGCCTCCATCCCTTCGATAAATGCCTTCTTGTCCGCCTTGGCCGTGCAGAGAATGATGTAGGTGTAGTAAGCGGACTCTTTCATCCGGATTTTGCGGCATACATCGAGGCCGGAAAGATTGGGCATAATCCAATCGCTGATTACGAACTGGATCGGTTCCCGGTCAAGGATCTCCAGCGCTTCCGCCCCATCGCTCGCTTCCACCACCTCATAGCCCCAGATCTGAAGAAACCTGACGGATAATGAGCGTGCTACAGGGTCATCATCCACGATAAGGAGCTTCATACTCGGGTTATCGGCTCTCTGGCGTCGTCGCGACCGGAATTCGCAAACTCAAAGTGATCCGCTGACTGGAGAATCGTAGCGCGGACACTCGTGTCTGCCGTGTCCCGACTCATCGGGACACGTTCTTCTGAACTTCGAAACGTCTCGACACGAATGTCGAGGCGGCACGCAAGAATGCATGCGCCACAAACACGCGAAAACTAAGCGGCATTGGGCGGTATAGCCTCCAGGCCCCAGATGCCGTCCGCATATTCCTGGATCGTGCGGTCGCTGGAGAAAACACCGGTCCGGGCGACATTGAGAATTGCCCTTCTGCTCCACTCCGCCGGGTCGGCATAGCAGGCGGCGGCCGCGGATTGAGCTGACAGGTAAGCTGGCAGATCCGCTAAATTCAGGTAGGGATCACCCTGCATCAATCCTTGAAAGACCGGCTCGAAGATGCCAGGAGATTCGGACGAGAGCCGGCCGTTGACCAGCGTATCGAGCAGTTGGCGGATCCGTGGATTGCTCTCGTACAAGTCGCGGGGCCGGTAGCCGTCCGCCTTCAATTGACGCACCTGGTCTACCGTATGTCCAAAGATGAACATGTTTTCCCGGCCGATCTCTTCCATCATTTCCACGTTCGCACCGTCGAGCGTTCCAATGGTCAAGGCGCCGTTCATCGCGAATTTCATGTTGCTGGTGCCAGACGCTTCCATGCCGGCGGTGGAGATCTGTTCACTCAGGTCCGCGGCAGGAATGATGACTTCGGCCAGCGACACCCGGTAGTCGGGCAGGAATACCACTTTCAGCCTGCCGCGCGCACGGCTGTCGTTGTTTACGATGTCTGCAACGGCGTTGATCAACTTAATGATCAACTTCGCCATGTGGTAGCCGGGAGCCGCTTTTCCGGCGAAGAGGTGGACCCGCGCCACCTCCGGCGCGAGTCCATCGTCGGCGATATGCAGATAATCGTCGATGACGCCCATAACATGCAAGAGTTGCCGCTTGTATTCGTGAATGCGCTTCACCTGCACATCGAACAGGGCATCTTCGGGAACCCTCACCGAAGTGGCGTGGAGGATGGTCTTCGCCAGGCGGCGTTTGTTCTCCTGTTTCACCTTGAGGAAGGTGAGTTGTGACTCCGGGTCCGATGCGAACCGCTCCAGTTCCCGCAGGAGACAAAGATCCTCCTGCCAGCCTGCCCCGATCCGATCCGTAATCCAGGCGCTAAGCGCCGGATTCGCATGTTTCAACCACCTTCTGGGACTGACGCCGTTGGTCTTGTTGCAGAATCGCCCGGGGTAGAACTCGTGAAAATCGGGCACCAGTTCCGTCTTCACCAGTTCAGAGTGCAAAGCAGCCACGCCATTCACGGAGTGACTCCCGACGATCGCCAGGTTCGCCATCCGCACCATGCGCGGCTGTGACTCTTCAATCAGCGACATCCGCTGCTGTTTACCGGCATCTCCCGGAAACCGCGATGCGACTTCGCCGAGAAAACGGTGATTGATCTCAAGGATGATTTGCAGGTGCCGGGGCAGGACCCGCTCAAGCAGTTCGACCGGCCACTTCTCCAGGGCTTCAGGCATCAACGTGTGATTGGTATAGCCGCAGGTTGCCTGCGTGACGGCCCATGCCTCACTCCAGGGAAGGTCATACTCGTCAACCAGCATCCGCATGACTTCGGCGACCGCCAACGCGGGATGCGTATCGTTCAACTGTATGGCTACCTTACCGGCAAGCAGTGCCGGGTCAGAGTGGACGGAGAAGTAGTTACGGAAGATATCGCGGACAGCGCAGGCCACCAGGAAATACTCCTGAATGAGCCGCAGTTCACGCCCTGCCGCCATGGAATCGGGCGGGTACAGAACCTTGCTCACCGTCTCCGAATGAATCTTCCGCTCCACCGCCCTGAAATAGTCGCCGTTATTGAAAATACCGATATCGAACTCGTCAGACGCCCGGGCGGAGAAGAGCCGCAGCCTGTTGATGGTGTTCCCTTCGCGTCCAACAATGGCAAAGTCATGAGGAACGCCGATAAGCACTTCCCAGTCAAGCCACATAGGATTGTAGCCGCCCTTGCGGTCCAGCCCGTTGTCGATCTTGCCATAAAGCGGGACAACCACTGCCTGATCCAGGTGCTCTATCAACCATGGCGAGTGCTGGCTGGCCCAATAATCCGGGAGCTCCTTTTGATACCCGTCGTGAATTTCCTGCCGGAACAGCCCAAATTCGTAATTGATGCCGTAGCCGTTTCCCGGCATGTGAAGCGAGGCAAGCGAATCGAGGAAGCAGGCCGCCAGCCGGCCGAGTCCGCCGTTTCCCAGCGCGGCATCCGGCTCGACCTCCAGAACATCGGCCAATCGCAGGCCGAGTCTGGAAACCGCCTCATCCACCACTTTGTAAAGGCCGAGATTCTGCAGGTTGTTTGCCAGCGATCTTCCCAGCAGGAACTCCATGGAAAGATAGTTCAGGGTCTTGGCGCGTGCATCCCGGAAGCGCTCCGAGGTACGCAGCAGGCCGTTGATGATTTGCGGGCGGAGAGCACCTGCGACGGCTCGAAACAGCTCATCGGGAGATGCATGACTCACGTGCTTCGCGAACTGATTCCGTAGTTGCTCCTGAATCAATACTGAGTAGACCTGGCCACCATCGGCCACCCTTTCAAGCGCCGCCATATCTGTTCACCTCTAGTTGTTACGTTGAATCTCTTCGTTCTCCGGATGGATCGTGGCGGAGATGATTCCCTTCGCTGAACTGTATAAGTTCTGCAATTGAACCAGCTTGTCTTCGGCTTCCCGCCACTGTTGCGCCTCGCATTGCTCTTCGGTCGAGGCGACCGCTCTTGCCAGATCAAACAAGCCGATGGTTGCGCACGAGCCCTTTAACGTATGTGCCGCGATGCAGGCTGGTTCCTGCTCCCGCCGCTCTATCGAACCGGCGAGCCGTTGCACAATGGGCTCAGTGGATTGCAGGAATGCTGCGAGCAGTGAGTCGATGCTCTCCTGCGGGAATGAAGCGTCCTTCAGTTCCTCGATAAAGGCCTGGAACTGATCGTTGCACAGGTCGGGCGGAGGCAATGGCACCGCCACCGATGGCTTGGCGCGTAGCCACAATTCCAGCTTGGCGATAAGGTCCTCCGGCCGCACGGGCTTTGCCAGATAATCGTCCATGCCTGCTTCGAGGCAACGTTCCCGCTCCCCTGGCATGGCATTTGCCGTCAGCGCGATAATCGGAACCCGGGAGCTGCCGGTTTGCTGCTGGCGAATGGCACGCGTTGCCTGAAACCCATCCATCACGGGCATCTGGCAATCCATCAAAATCAAATCGAAGGCTGTCGCTGCGGCCAATCGCACCGCATCCTCCCCATCTCCTGCCAGATCAACATCGCAGCCCAACCTCGAAAGCCGCATCATGATCACAGTCTGGTTTGTCGGATTATCCTCCACCACCAGGACGTGGCCATGCAGTCTCCGCTGGCTAGCCACCGTGGCCGCCTGCTCTGCCGGCTTCCGTTCGCTCAGCACCTCAGAGATAGTCTGAAGCAGGGCTGCTTTTCGCAACGGTTTCACCAGGAACCTGCTGACACCCAAATCCCGCGCGACCGTTGCTTCATCCGGATCGCGATAGGAGGCGAGGTACACAATGGGTGTTCCGGAAAGTGACGGACGGCTGCGGATCTCGCGGGTCAACATCAGCCCGTTCATAACTGGCATGTGAAGATCCAGGACACCCAGATCAAATGGCCTGCCGGTTTGTACGGCATTCTGAAGCAGATCGAGCGCCTCGGCTCCCGACGAGGCCACCTCCACGTCCATTTTTGCCTGGCCTAACTGGCCAATGAGGATATTCCGGTTGGTTCGATTATCGTCCACAACCAGCACGCGTTTGCCGTGAAGGCTTACCATTGGGACGACCACGGGAAGTTCACCGGCCTTCCGGAAGGGCACGACAATGCCGAAAGTAGAGCCCACGCCCACTTCACTCTGCACTTCAATATCGCCTCCCATCAAGCCGACGAGGCGTTTACTGATCGCCAGGCCCAACCCGGTGCCGCCGTACCTCCTGGTCGTCGAACTGTCGGCCTGACTGAAACTCTGGAATAGTTTCTGCTGGCTCTCCTTTGTCATGCCGATGCCCGTATCCCGAATCGTAAACCGGATGCGGCAGGCGTCGCCATCCTGATCGTGCAGTTCCGCACTCAGGACAACTTCCCCGGACTCTGTGAATTTGATCGCATTGCTGAGCACATTCAGCAGAATCTGGCGGATGCGCGTCGAATCCCCGACCACAAAGGTGGGCACGGATTCGTGAATCAGAGTGCAGATTTCCAGCCTTTTCCGGTGTGCGAGGCTCGCCACCAGCTCGATCGATTCCTCGAGCAGGTCGGGCAGATTGAACGAGTGCAACTCCAAGTCCATCTTCCCGGCCTCAATCTTCGAGAAATCCAGAATGTCGTTAATAATACTGAGAAGCGCCTCACCTGAATTCCGGATGATTTCCGTCCAATCCCGTTGCTCCGGGGTAAGCTCGGTCTCGATCAGCAACCCGGTCATCCCGATCACCCCATTCATGGGCGTGCGGATCTCATGACTCATGGTCGCCAGAAACTCCGACTTTGCCTGGACGGCAGCTTCCGCCCTCACCGCGGTCTGTGCCAACTCTTCCGAATACTTGGCCAGCTTGATTTCGGTCTCTTTCAGCAGCGTGACGTCCATGATCACGCCGTTCCATACCTGTTCACCGCTATCCTGGCGGTTCGGAACGGCGGTTGCGGAGAGCCAGCGAATGCCGCCTTCGCGCCGTACCCGGTAAGTGCAGGCGAACATCGTGTTGGTCTGCATGGCGCGGGCCAATTCGCCCATCACGATCGGGACATCCTCCGGAAACACCGACTCAACCAGGAGCAACGAATTGTTCATGACCTCATCGGCGGTCCTGCCGCAAAGGCTCTCCAACCCCTGGCTGATGAACAGGAATTTCCCCGGAGCGGTACCGTGCTTTTGGAACTGGAAGACCACACCTGGCATGTTTGCAGTGAGATCCATAAGTTGCTTCCGCAGCCGTTGAGCCTCTTCATCCGCGCGGCATCGCTCCGTGATGTCACGCAGAATCCCGATGTACTGGCGGTGGCCTTCCACCTGCAACTCAGTGATCGAAATGTCCAGAATGAACTCGGTGCCGTCTTTGCGCAGGCCGTGCGTCTGGCGGATCACCAAGCCGACGGCCCGATTCGCATCAGAGGCCGAATGGGCCTCGAGAAAGGAGTCGTGCCTGCTCCGGACCGGCGCGGGCATCAGCATGTTTATCTTGGAGCCCGTGAGTTCGTCGCAGGAATACCCGAACAGCGCGCCTGCCGCCGGGTTGGCCGTTACAATGATACCTTCTTTATTGATCAGAATGATGGCATCGAGGACGTGCTCAAAGATCAGCCCCATTCGCTGTTCACTGGCCCGCAACTCCGTCTCCAGCTTTACGCGTTCGGTGATCTCGGTCTGAATGGTGATGTGCCCATCCATGATTCCATTGCTGATCATCGGCTGGCAATTGATCGCCAGGTGGATGGGAGTCCCTGACTTTGTGTATTGCACCAGGTTCGTACAGAAGCTACGTCCAGCAGAGAGCGCGTCACGCATCTTCTGGACCTCCGCCTCACAGGTCTCCGGACCATGCAAAAAGGTCTCTGGTTTTCGTCCCATCACCTCTGCTTGTGGGTATCCGGTGATATGGGTGAAGCTGTCATTCGCCCATATGATTCTTCCCTCAAGATCGGTGATCATCACCGAGTTTGTCGTCTTCGAAGCCACATGTGCCAGCCGCTGCGATTCTGCTTCCCGCGCGGATAACAGCGCCCTCGCCTTCTCCAGGTTGCCGCTGACCGCCTTCAGTGCCGAAAACGACCGGTACCGCTCCAGGTTGACGAGCAGATAGCAAAGAAATGCCCCCAGCAGGACAAGCAGCAGTCCGGTCTCCACCATGGTGCGGTGAAGCATCTGCATCATGTTATTCAGCTGCGTATTGGAGGCGTTCTCCAATTCCTGCTGCACAAGGATACTTCGCTTCTTGACCTCATCAAATGCCGGATATACCTTTTCAGCCTCCGTGATAAGTGCTGATCGATGCCTTGGGTCCCAGTTGCCTGCCACAACCTCTTCCCGAATCGCCAGATAAGCCTTCCAGCTCTGCGTAAGGTCATTCAGGGACTGTTGGCATGCCGGGTTCAAGGCCAGTTTAGAGAGCGTGGCGACGGTCTGGTCAACAGCTACATCGGCAGAGTGCGCCCGGTCAAGATAGTCCGCTTTGCGCTTTGGATCATCGGTGGAGAGCGCCAGGATATAGGAACTTTCACTCGCCTGAAGGTTGAAGGCAAGCTCTCCGCCTTCCCGCAATCCGAAAACCTCAACGTGGAAAAACTGCTCAAACCGGCCCGCCTCGGAGACTAAGTCCACACCGAGTCCGACATACAATCCGCTGCCCAACACAACCAACCCGGCTAGTGCCAGGATCATGACAGTACTATTTTTAGGACGTCTCTTGTCAAGCACTGGAAAAACTGCCCCCCCACTTGCGTGAATCCCGGGCTCAAACTCCTTGGTATATCTTTTCCTTACGCATAGGTTTATCGGCATCGCCGCTCCACCCGGTCAACAAAAGAGCCCTATACGGTGAAGTTTGTATGCTAACATCAGTTAACGGTTAGCAGATCTTTTTATATAAATAGATTGCAAAATAGTGTCGATAGATCCGCAAAAGGATTAACACCCAAAGGATCGAGACAATGATGACCTGTACCGTGTCCGGCTTGCCTGTCCATGATGCCGGTATCCTCCCGGCTGAAGGTGCCACAGTGGCACTGAGACAAGGGAACGCCAAGGCCGCATTAGCACAGACTGGGACCTGCCTATCCGCCCCAGCGCGGCTTGTGGTGTCCCATGCCCGGGACGTAGCGGCAGACAAGGCACTCGAAAAGCGAAATAATCTTGTACTCGAGCACCTGCCGCTGGTAAAAGCGATCGCGGCGCAATGCCGCTCCAAGCTTCCCACTCATCTGGAATTCAGCGACCTGGTGCAGGCCGGTATTGTAGGCCTGCTCGATGCCTCTTTCAAATACGATTCTGACGCGGAAACGGCCTTCTCCACCTACGCGACTTACCGGATTCGAGGTGCGATCCTCGACAGTCTGCGGGAACTGGATCCGGTGCCACGAAAAGTCAGAAGACGATCCAAAGAGCTGGATCAGATCCGGCGCGGCCTGACGCAGGAACTGCAGCGGTCTCCAACGGAAGCTGAAGTTTCGGACAAGTCCGGAATCGATCTGGAAAGCCTGCGCAATACGACGTTATCGATTTACAACCTCCAGCAAATGTCATGCTCCTCCGGCCCTTGCCGCGCAGGCAGCGGGGAACCTCGCTCACACGGCCTCGACGAGCCGGAATCGGTACTGGAGGGGATGGAGCGCAAACAGGTCTTACGCGAGCTGATCGGGCGTCTTCCCGAATCGTTCCGTATGATCCTGGCGCTCCATTACTCAAAGGATTTGACGCTGCGCGAAATCAGCGGCAAGGCCGGCTTGCCGGAGCGGCAGATCTCGCGAATACACAAGCGGGCGCTGGAGCGCATTAACGCGATGTTACTGGCCAAAGGTATCAGGGCCATGGCCGAAATCTAACAGGTGAGAAACAAATGCAGATATCCCACAAAAAATTGAATCAAGATCAGGCGGAAGTGATCGTAATTTCGGTTGCCGGCCCATCGCTCGATGCAAGCAACAGCAAGAAGTTCAAGGCCGAGATCGCACCGGTGGTTCAGACAGCCAGGCGGCTGGTGCTTGATATGACCGCCGTGCAGTTTGTCGACAGTTCCGGACTCGGTTCCATCCTTTCCTGCCTGCGCCAGCTGAATGAATGCGGCGCTGACATGAAAGTGTTTGGTTTATCGAAGCCGGTTCGCGCACTGTTCGAACTGGTCCGGATGCACAAAGTCGTCGAAATATACAACAGCAAAGAGGATGCCCTTGCGGCGTTCACCGCTTGACGCTGACGCTATGAGTTGCCAGAGGACTGGCAGTACGCACTAAAGAATTCCAAATGCAGTTTCTCGCCATACTTCCGGGTATCTGGGCGTTGATCGTAGCCTTCGCAAAGTCGCCGCAACGCGCCTTTCTGGATGTCTACATTCCGGTATTGCTTTGCCTGCCCGACTACTACCGCCTGATTCTGCCCGGGATTCCGAAACTCAGCTTCAGCCACTCCGCAATCATACCGGTCACGATCGCATACCTTTTCAGCAGCGGCCCAAAATGGAAATGGACACTGGGCGACCTGCTGGTCACCGGCTTCGTCTGCTGCGTTGCTTATTCGGAGTACTTGAACAGCGGTTACAAGGATGCCCAGAATCTGATGGTCGACATGGTGTGCCTGGCGCTGCTCCCCTATATCCTTACGAAGGCGCTAGTAGAGCCAGGAGGCCTGCGGGTGGCATTTACGAAACGCCTGGTGATGTGTCTGTTCGTGCTCTCCATCATTTCCCTTTATGAGTTCAAGTTCGCGCTTACGCCGTGGCGGTTGCTGCTCGACGGCTTCTTTCCCGATCAGGGCGGGGGGTGGGTGACAACGTTCCGCTGGGGCTTCACCAGGGTGGCCGGTCCGTACGGCCACGCGATATTGGCTGGAGCGATTCTGGTTATCGGCTACCGCATTCAGAGATGGTTGGAATGGAGCGGGGAATGGGAGCCACACTTCACCACGATTCCCCTTTCGTGGCCCAAGGCCACTGTGATCACGTTAGCTTTAGCGGCCGGAATAATCATGACGATGGTGCGCGGCCCATGGATCGGCGGCTTCCTGGGCGCTGGAGCCACCATGATCGGCAGAGCAAAAAACCGCTGGCTGACCGTGGGGATCCTGGCCGCTTTCTTCGTCGTCTGTGGAATCCCAGCAGCGATCGTCGCCTACAATTACGCCTCGGTAGGCCGCGCCAATGCGACATCCGACTCCCAGGAAACGGCTGCCTATCGCAAGGAACTGATCGACAAATATGTGGGTATCGCGGTCGAGCGGAGCACCTGGGGTTGGGGTAGGAATACGTGGCCCAAGGTGCCCGGAATGCCCTCCATCGACAACTACTACCTGCTGCTGGCGATCATGCACGGCGTGGCGGCGCTCGCTTTCCTGCTCGGGATTCTACTGATCACGCCAATCCGGCTCTTCCTGTTTGAAATGAAAGAACCGCCGCAACTTCCGCGCGGGAGTTCGCTCGGATTCACCTTTATCGCGATCTTTGTGGCCATCGGCTGGATCATCGCGACGGTGTTTTTGGGATCGCAGCTACTACCCCTGCTTTTCATCGTTACAGGATGGGCTGAAGGCTACCTGCTCATAGAAAAACAAAGTTCCACCAGCAACACAGTAAGCGAATATGTACCGGCGTTCCGCTTCCAAAGGACAATAGCATGACTCCGATCCGCCTGGCATACCTTGTCAGCCGATATCCTTCCATCTCGCACACCTTCATTCTGCGCGAGATACTTTCCTTGCGGGAGCAGGGGTTCTTCATCCGCGTCGCGTCGATCAATCCGCCCGACCGTCCTGCCAGCCAGCTCACAGCAGAAGAGAAGGCCGAAGCAGAGTCCACATTTTACGTCAAGAAGGCCGGCATTCCCCGGTTACTGTCGGCCGTTGTGCTGACATTCCTGCAGCATCCGCTCGGTTGGCTGCGGGGCCTGGGGTTTAGCCTTCGCATGGGCGGCACGGACCCTGGCAAAATCCTGTACGGCATTTTCTACTTTGTGGAAGCGCTCATGCTCGGGCGCTGGATGGCGGCCGGGAGCCTGGTTCACTTACATGTCCACTTTGCAACGCCAGCATCAATGGTCGGCTTGATCGCGACGAAGATATTTCCTATAGGGCTTTCCATCACGGTCCATGGGCCCGACGAGTTTTACGATGTGCCGGGCTACCGGCTGGAAGAAAAGATCGCGGGATCGTCTTTCCTTTGCACCATTGGAAACTACGCCCGCAGCCAGGTCATGAAGATCTCTCATCCTGACCAGTGGAAGAAGTTCGAAGTCTCGCCGCTGGGCGTGGACCCGGAACTGTTTGCGCCCCGCCCGGCCAGAAGCGAAATCGACGTATTCGAATTGATCTGCGTAGGCCGCCTGGTGCCGGCCAAGGGGCAGCACATCCTGCTGCATGCGATGGCACGGTTGTTGGGGGAGGGCCGCAAACTACGGCTGCGCTTCGTCGGCGACGGGCCGGACCGGCAGTCCCTGGAACGGGAAGTGGAGGAGTTGTCCATTTCCGGGTCCGTTGTCTTCGAGGGTGCGGTAAACCAGGACTGGATCCGCGGTCTCTATCAAAACGCCGACATCTTCGTTTTGCCAAGCTTCGCGGAGGGAATCCCCGTGGTGCTGATGGAAGCGATGGCGATGGAGATTCCGGTTGTCACCACCTTTGTCAACGGGATCCCGGAACTGATCCGCCACACCATCGACGGCTTGTTGGTGGCGCCCTCCGATGAGGAAGGACTGGCTGCGGCGCTAGCCTCGCTGATGGACGACGCCGCGCTCCGCGAACGCCTGGGCAAGGCCGGCCGCCTGCGCGTGATTGACCGCTATCACCTTGGCCGCAATACCCAGCGTCTGGCGCGTATCTTCCAGCGGAGACTGGGGGGCGCTGCTTGAAGCGCACGCACCTATCGACGCTCGGAATTGCGCTCGCGGTCGCTGCGCTGTGCCTGCGCGGCTCAGCATCGGATGGAGTCACCAAGATCGACCCGGAAGTCGCCGTGGCCGGGGTTAAGCGATTCGGGATCAACCTCGGACTGCGGACATCCTGGGGCGCAGAGCAATTGATTTCCAACGTCGTAATGAACCCGGGGTTCGAGGGCATCGTCGATCGCAGCCTGGTCGCTGCGGAGCCGGTGGGCCCATACCACTTCCTCGATCAGGCCTCGTGGCTGGGCCGCCAGGACAATTTCTGGGCAGGCGCCACTTATCAGATTCTGACCGGCCAGTCCGCAGGCTCTGGCGGCAAGATCGCCGGCTCCAAAAACATCGGGTCCCTGGGGCTTCCCGAATACACGACGGCCGAACCGCTGCCGCCGCTGGCGCCAGGCGACCGCATCGCCCTGACACAGGTAAACGATATCCACTTGCCCACGCAATGGTGGATTCCGAAGGACTCCGCCGGTCTTGTATCAGTCGCGATGGAGCCGCGTCCGCACAGCAAAGGTGTCAGGTCTCTGCGGCTCACTCCGGGCGCGGAGATTCATTCCTACCTCGACACGATTGGTGAGCGGGCCGGCATTCTGCTCCCCATCAGCGGAAGCTGGCGCCTCGCTTTCTGGGCCCGCGGCCGCGCGGCAACTTCGATTGCGGTCAGCTTCCAGCGGGTAGGAGCAACGGCATGGGTCGACCGGAAGGTCCCTGTCTCCAGCCAGTGGGAGCGGACAGTCATCGAGTTCGAAGGCGGCGAGAAGGGTGCAACTGCCGCACTGGATCTGTGCTTCAGAACCACTGGTGAAGTTCTGCTGGATGACGTCGATCTCTCCAGGTCCGGCGAGCAGCGATCGGCGTTCCGCCAGGAAGTGATCGGGGCGCTGGAAACACTTCATCCCGAGTACCTGCGAGACTGGCAGGGGCAGCTCGGCGATACGCTGGAAAACAGGCTGGCCCCGCCCGAGGCACGGCGCGCCTCCCGCTATCGCCCCGGTGACGATGCCGCGACGGACTTCTTCTATTCACTGCCTGAATTCCTCGACCTTTGCCGGCAGGTTCAGGCCAACCCGTGGATTGTGGCGCCCACTACATTCTCCGATGGCGAATGGGTAGGACTCGGCCGTTATCTGCGCTCCCGCGATGCCCTCGATCGATTCCCTGAGATCGTCGTGGAGTTCGGCAATGAGAACTGGAACGGCATCTTCGCATCCGCCGGCATCACCGATTCCGCAATGCACGCCGACGCCGCGACCCGCGCATTTCGCCGCCTCGCCGAAGGCAGCGGGGGCCTGCCGATCCGTGCGGCGATCAACGCCCAGTATGCCAATCCGGCTGCGGTGGAAGAGCTTGGCTCCCGCCTTCACATTCCGGCGATGATCGCCGTAGCGCCTTACTACCTGACCGAATTGCAAGCCGCGCAATCCCCACCGGCTGCACTCGCCACGCTGTTCTCGAACGATGTTCGCGGGCTGCGAACGATCGCCGCGCAGGTGGCCGGCCAGCAACGGGAAACCGCCGTGTACGAAATCAACATGCATACGACAGGGGGCGACGCAGCCAGCGCCAGCCGCACATCGATTGTCGCCGGCGCAGCCTCTGCCGGCTCCTTAGCGAAAAACCTGCTCGATGGAGTATCGCTGGGAATCCGCCGGCAGTGTGTTTATGTTCTTTCCGGCCTCGATTTCAAACTGCCGGGCCCGCTGGGCTATGTCCCGATCTGGGGCGTTGTTCGCGATCTCGGCCCGACCCGCCGCATGCGGCCAACGGGGCTGGCGATGGCGATGCTGAACCAGGCAGTGGCTGGCGATTTGCATAAATGCCGTGCCGCGGCGCAAGACATAACGGTGGCGCCATTCCATTCCGCTTCGGGCTGGTCCGTGGCGATTGTCTCCTCTGCCGCGGAGCCGCGCGAAGTGACGCTGCAATTCCCTGCGACCCCGGCCGCGCCGCTGCCAACCCGGCACCTTTCGCTGCAAGCGCCCGAACCGCTTTTCACTAACGAAGAGCGGGAGCGGGTCACCATCGGCGAGGATCCGGTCACGCCGGAAGGCCGCTCCATCAAAGTCCATCTGCCAGCCTACGGATTCTCAGTGCTGGTCCCAAAGGAAATCCGATGACTTCTGAACTCATGCAATGGTGCACGCGTGTAGCCGGCTGGTCGCTGGTCGCGGTAACCGCCCCCGGATCGATCGAACTGGTGATGTTGACCCTCGGCGGCCTGCTGCCGGCGCGGCGCAGCCGTGAATCAAGCCGGCCCCTGCCTCGAACCGCGATTATGATCCCGGCGCACAACGAAGAAAGCGGTATCGTCCGCACCGTCGGCAATCTTCTCAAGGAAATCGGGCGCGATGCACAGATCGAAGTGATCGTCATCGCCGACAACTGCGAGGACCGCACTGCGGACCAGGCCGCAGCCGCGGGCGCACGGACTCTCATCCGTGATGACACAAGCCAGCGAGGCAAAGGCTACGCGCTCCATTACGCTTTCTCCAAGCTTCTTGCCGAAGCCTTCGATGCGTTCATTATCATCGACGCCGATACACAAGTTGCACCCGGAACCATCAACGCGATCCGTCGCAGGTTAGCCGGCGGGGCCGATGCCGTCCAGTGCCGGTATGTGGTGGCAAATCCCGAAGCCACCATGCGCACGCGCCTGATGCATATCGCATTGCTGGCGTTCAATGTCATGAGGCCGCGCGGCCGCGACCGCTTCGGACTCTCTTGCGGCATCCTCGGCAACGGCTTCGCGCTGAGCAGAAAGACCATTGAGGCTGTCCCCTATGAGGCAGGCTCGGTCGTGGAGGACCTGGAGTATCACCTGCGCCTGGTGCAGGCAGGCAAGAGAGTGGAATTCGCAGATGAGGCAGCCGTACTCGGCGACATGCCGGAGGGTGGCCACGGCGCGAAGACGCAACGTGCACGCTGGGATGGCGGCCGGTTCCGGATGGTCTCTCAGTGGACCGTGCCGCTGGCGCTCGAAGTGCTGCGCGGCAGGCTGCGGCTGCTGGAGCCGCTGCTGGAACTGCTGCTGCTACCGCTGGCCTTTCATCTATCACTTTTGTTGCTGACCTTAGCAGTGCCGGAGCCGTCGATCAGATGGGCGGCGCTGCTGCAAATCGCCGTGGCCGTGGTTCACGTGGTGGTTTCACCACTGCGTTGTGGCGGAGGCGTGAAGAGCTTGATCGCGCTCGCCGCGGTCCCATTTTATGTCATCTGGAAAATCGCCCTGCTCGGAACGATGTTCCGGGCTGCACGGCGGAACGCGGCCTGGGTCCGCACCGCGCGCGCAGGCGCAAATGGAGAAAAACATTGAACTCGTCACCAGACGTAAGTGTCGTCGTCGTCTCATTCAATACTCGCGACCTGCTGCGTGAATGCCTCACGACGCTGGCCCGCGAGGCCGCCAATATCACCTACGAGGTGCTGGTGGTGGACAGTGCATCGCGCGATGGCTCAGCCGACATGGTCGAGCAGGAGTTCCCGAATGCCAGGCTGTTCCGAAGCGACCAGAATCTGGGCTTTGCCGGCGCCAACAACCTGGCGTTCCCGGAATGCCGCGGCCGGTATGTGGTGCTGCTCAACTCCGACGCGTTCCTGACGCCCAATGCCCTGCCGCTCTCCGTCAAATATATGGACGCCAATCCCCGAGCCGGCATCGGCGGAGCACGACTGGTGGGCCGCGACGGAGCGTGGCAACCCTCGGCGCGGATGTTCCCGTCCATGCTCAACGATTTTCTGAGCCTTTCCGGCTTATCGGCAAAATACCCGCGTTCGAAATTCTTCGGGCGAGGCGACCGCACCTGGGCCGATAACCTGATTGCATGCGAAAGCGACTGGGTTCCGGGTGCATACACCATCATACGCCGCTCCGCGCTGGAAGAGGTGGGCTACTTCGACCCACGTTTCTTTCTCTATTACGAAGAAGTGGATCTATGCCTGCGCTTCAAGAACGCCGGTTACAAGGTATTCTATTGGCCGGATGTGGTGGTAATCCATCTTGGCGGCGAATCTTCCAAGACTCTGCAGCAGATGACCATGTCGTCGGTGGGAGCTCAGCTGACGCTGTGGCGGATGCGCAGCGCCCTGATGTACTACCGGAAACACCACGGCTGGCAGGCATGGCTGGCAAAAAGTCTCGAATCGAATTGGCATGCGACGCGCGCCAGGAAGAACCCGGGCACCGGAAAGGCCAAAGAGTCCCTGGAAATCGTCCGGCTGATGGACCAGGCATGGAAAGAAACCGCGGGTGGACTCGTCTCCCCACCGCGGCCATGGTGAACGAACCCTATGTTTGAGAATATTCGCGAAGACTGGCGGACCTATGATGGCGACATGACCCGGCAGGGGTTGTGGGTCATGATCGCATACCGTTTCGGACGGTGGAGATACACATTCAAGAATCCCGTACTGCGCCTGCCGTTGTCGTTTATCTACAAGATTCTTAAGCTGTCAAGCCAGATTCTGACCGGCATTGACCTGCCCTGCGAGGTCGTCGTGGGGCGCCGGCTCGTGATCGAGCATTTCGGAGACATCATCATCAGCGGAGACACCCAGATGGGCGACGATGTTGTCATTCGCAACGGTGTCACGATCGGCCTGCGCAGAAGAGGCGTACGCGGCGCGCCCGTGATCGGCAACCGGGTGGATATCGGTACCGGGGCGAAGATTCTGGGCTCCATTCGAATCGGAGACGATGTCGCCATCGGGGCAAATGCGGTGGTTCTTGAAGACGTCCCCGACAATTCGATTGCCGTTGGAGTGCCGGCCACGATCCGTCCGCGCAAGAGAAGCAACGCAAATGCCGAAAACACAAGTCCACCGTCTGGCCAAGTGCCGATAAACGAGTAGGAGAAACATTACCATGGCTATCTTTGTTACGGGAGGAGCCGGTTTCATCGGTTCGCAGTTTATCAGGGACTGGGTCTCGCTCTACCCGGCGCAGACAGTGATCAATTTCGATCTGCTGACCTATGCGGGCAATCTGGAGAACCTTGAGTCTGTTGCCTCCCACCCCGGCTACCGGATGGTGAAGGGTGATATCTGCGATCCGGAAGCGGTCCGCAATGCGCTCCCGGAAGGCTGCGACGCCATCGTGCATTTCGCCGCCGAATCCCATGTGGATCGCAGTATTCTGAGCGCGGCGGAGTTCGTTCGCAGCAACGTGCTGGGAACCCAGGTCCTGCTCGACGCTGCCCGCGCCTGTCACGTCAAGCGGTTCCTGCATATCTCGACCGATGAAGTCGGCGGATCGATGCGCCCGGACCAGTTCTTCGCCGAGGACGCGCCGCTTGATCCTTCCAGCCCCTACGCCGCCAGCAAGACCGCGGCGGAGCACCTGGTACGGGCGGCATTCCGCACCTTCGGCATGGACACGCTCATTACGCGCACCAGCAACAACTATGGGCCCTACCAGTTCCCCGAAAAACTTCTCCCGCTGGCGATCTCCAACGCGATGGAAGGGCGCCCGATCCCGGTCTATGGCGACGGGCAGCAGGTCAGGGACTGGATCCACGTCGCCGATAACTGCCGCGCACTGCGCATGGTATTGGAGCACGGCAAGGCCGGAGAGACCTATCACATCGGCGGAATGACGCCGTTGCCCAATCTGGAAGTACTGCGCAAAGTCCTCCAGATACTTGGCCGCTCTGAAGATCTGTTGACAACCGTCACGGACCGGTTGGGCCACGACCGCCGCTATGCCGTCGATTGCTCGCGGATCGGGCGCGAACTCGGCTGGTACCCTCAAATCGGTTTCGAAGCAGGCCTGCGCCAGACAGTGGACTGGTACCGCGAGAATTCCGCATGGGTCCGGAATGCCAGGAGCGGGGAGTACAGGACGTATTATCAAAGGCTCTATGGCGAGAAGATTGCATCTTAGTGCCCTGCTGCCGAAGCAGATACGATTATCCGGGATTGCCGTCTCCGTGCTATCGATAGCGGCACTCGCCGCACAGGGGACCAACGTTGGGGCAGGCTTTCCTGCCGATGACAGCGGCTTCCGCCAGCGATTGAGGAGCCGCGCCTTTACGAGCGCCGAGATATTGAAATCGTTCGATAGTCCGCCTGACGAGTCGTACCGGCTCGGGGATGGCGACGAGATCTCCATCGACGTTTGGGCCCGCCCCGAACTCACCGGCAAGCATCAGGTGGGGCCTGATGGCAGAATCACGATGCCCCTCGTGGGCAGCATGGTGATCAAGGATATGACCCGAGAAGAGGCGGCCAAAGCGATTGCCTCCGCATATACCAACATCTATACCAACCTCTCCGTGTCGCTGCGCGTGGACCGCTACACTTCGAATCGGATTTACATTCTGGGCAGAGTCGCCACCCCAGGTCTCGTTCATTTTGATGGCTCGATGACGCTGCTGGAAGCCATCACCAGGGCAGGCAGCCTGCCGGTGGGCGGAGTGGGATCTGAAAAGGCTGCACTGACGCGCTGCGCGGTGTTCCGCGGACGGGATCAGATGGCCTGGATCGATCTGCGGTCACTGATGACAGGAGCCAATCTCGCCCTCAATCTCCGACTTCGGCGCGACGATATTATTTATGTTCCGGATGCCGACGATCAGATGGTCTATGTCTTAGGCGAGGTAAAAACGCCCGGCGCCCTGCATCTGACAGCGGACATGTCGCTGCTCGATGCGCTTTCGAAGGCCGGCGGACCTACCGAAGATGCCTCCACTGCCAAAATTCACGTCGTTCGCCCGAGCAAGGAACTCGATCGGGAATTCAGGCTCCGGGATTTACTGAGTCCCGACCCGGCGCTGAACTTTGCCCTGGAAGAGGGCGACATCATCTACATGCCGAAAAGAAGAACCGGCAGCGTTGGCTATTTCCTGCAGAAATTGGGCAGTATCAGCGGACTGGTCGTCATGGGAGGGGCTCTTTCCAAATGAGTGATGGCGGGCAGATCGAGGGCGGTACTCCCGGGACGTTAGGCCCCATGCCTGGCGCTGGCTCTGCATCCGGCCCGGATGGCGAACCGAAAAAACTGCCTTCGCGTGGCATCAATCCCATTCGCAGTGTGCTCTCCCACCGGCTGCTGGCGTTCAGCACCCTCGTGATTGTCTCGGGCCTTGCCGGCCCGCCCATCGTGTATCTGAAGGGGAAGCACGTCTATCAGACCGAGTCCTCTATTTACGTCTCTCCTCGGTTCGCCAAGAACCTCGAGCAGGATCAGGAGTTACTGCTCGAATCCAACACCCAATATCGCGAGTTCGTTCAGCAGCAGGTCCGGACTATCAACCGCTTTGACATCGTTTATGCGGCACTGCAGAAACTCGGTGACAAGCGTTTCCTGTGGCAACGTCGCGATGAACCGGACCGGCTTGCCGCCGAACGCCTGCAAGGAGCGATCGAAGTCAAACCGGTGGCGGACACCTACCAGATCACCATCGGGATGGAGGGCAAGAAGCCCGAGGGCCTGGCCGAAGTCGTCAATGCCGTGGTGGAATCCTATATCTCCATTTTCAAGACCGAAGAGTTATATGGCAGCAAGCAGAGAATCGAAGCACTGAGCGCCGAACGGGCCAATATCCTTGAGGAGATCCAGGTCAACACGGAGCGCAAGACGGAGTTGGCGCAAGAGCTCGCGGTGACCACGTTTAACGACAGCAACCCGAATCCTTACGACCAGCTGTTCCAGAAGGTAAATGATTCCTATTTGCAGGCACGGCGCATGCGCTTTGAAGCCGAAGCACAACTCGCCACCATTGCTGGCAAGGCATCTGGCACGCTGCACAGCCTCGCAGCGGACATGGCCGCACACGATCCGGGAATCAGCAGCCTGAAGGCTAACCTGAACCAACGGCGAGCCGAGCTGCTCACCAAACGCAGCGGGCTGGGCGAACGGCATCCTGGGCGCGCCGCGATCGATCAGGAAATCAAAGAAATCGACTCCGAAATCGACCGCATGACGAACAGCCTCATTGCCGGATTCGCCAAAATGCTGCTCGATCAGAAGACCGCCGAGGTGAACAAGCAGAAGCAGATAGAAACGGATTTGGGAAAAGAGTTGCAGGAGCACACGCTGAAGGCATCGCAGTTCGCTACCGCATTCCAGGAAGGCATCGCCCACGGCAAGAACATAGATCGCCTGCGCAAAAGACTCGATGCGATCGATGACCGCATCGGTTTTCTGGGCCTGGAGAATCAGGCGCCAGGTTTTATCCGAGTCTTCTCATTGGCACGCACTCCGCTGGCGCCATCGAAGGCGGGCCACACCAAGCTGGCGATCATCTTCGTCGCGGCCGGATTATTCCTCGCTATCCTGCTCCCGACCGCAGTGGATGTACTCGACCCCCGCCTCCACCATGTCAACGATCTTCACAATCTGCTCGGATTCGCACCGGCCGGGTGGATTCCCGAACGTCAGAAAGGTTCCAACCTGATCCGTCAGGACTGCCTGATGCGCCTGGCGTCAACCGTACTTCGAGAAAACACGTCCCGTGGCAGCAGCACGTTTCTTCTTTGCGGAGTGCGGCCCGGCTCCGGCACCACAACAATAGCCTTCGAACTCGCCGCGGAGATTTTGCGCCTGGGGACGCAGGCCATCGTGGTTGAGGGCAACGCCTTTCATCCCGACGCTCGCTATGATAGTTCACCCGGCCTAATTGGGGCGCTTACGGGAGAGGCAAGTACGGACGCCATCGTTATCAAAGATGCCGGACTTCCACCTCACATTCCGGTAGGCGAAGCCGGGCAGGATCGCAGGCTTCCGCAGATCAGCCAATTGCGGCCGTTCTTCCAGTCGTTGCGCGCCGAGTATCCGATTATCCTGATCGATGCCGCCCCGTTGCTGCTCTCCGCCGACACGGAGTACCTGATTGGCATCTGCGATGTGACAATGCTGATTGTGGAGGCCGAGGCCGTTACGAAAGACGACGTAGGCCGCGCCGCGCGCAACCTTGAGAAACTGAACCCGCCTGCCGTCGCGGCCGTGCTGAACCGGGTGCTCGGCTTTGGCGCCGGCGGCGATCAGAAGACCTTGCTCCATCAGTACGAGACCGCATCCAAACCTCGCCGGTCGATTCTATTCTCTCCCTGGCTATGGAAGTAAGCACGATGAAGATTCCACTCATTTACGCGCTCCATAGCGGCAACCTCTACGGCACCGAACGCATGGCGCTGGCCACCGCCGCCGCGCTGCAGGACGAGTTTGAACCCATCATGATGGCGCCTCCCGGTCCTGCGCTGCAACTGGCCGCCGAGATGGGCCTGGAGAACTACTCGTTCAATAGCTCGACGGAGTTTGCCATGGCAGTGCGTCCGCTGCTGGCGCGCGGAAGGCAGGTCGTCTTTTTGGCTACGGGTGTGGCCCATTCGCTCGCCGCCATCGGCTGGAATACCTTTCTGCGACGCCCAATGGCTCACCTGCACATCGTGCACGGCGGCGCCGATGAGCGCTTGAGCTATGGCCGCAAGCGGGTCTTAAATCGAGCCCGCGTCAAGCTGGTAGCCGTTTCGAGTTTTGTCAAAACCCGCCTGGTAGCGAACGGTGTGACTCCTGAGAAGATTCGAGTCATTGAAAACTTTCTCCCTTCCTCGCGAACCGAGGGCGCGCCACGTCGCGCGCCTTTCTCCTCACCTGGCATCCGCCGCATTGTTGTTGTCTCGCGACTGGATCCGATTAAGCGTGTGGACCTGTTGCTTGAGACCTTTGTGCGCTGCCCTGATCTGCATGACCTGCCTGTGCGCATCTTCGGCACAGGGTGGGAAGAAGCGCGGCTTCAGGAGTTTGCCCGACAGTCTCACCTCAACATCAAGTTCGAAGGCTTCCAATCGGCGGTGGCCGAAGGACTGGCGGAATCCGACCTGCTGGTTCACCTGTGCCCGGCTGAGCCTTTCGGACTTGCCATCCTGGAAGCGATGGTGGCGGGGATTCCGGTGCTGGCCCCGACTACGGGTGGTGCCGGGTCACTGGTCACGGACGGAGTATCCGGCTTCCATTTTGAGGCCGACAATTCGGATTCTCTCGCCGCCCGCTTAAGAGAACTGCGGCAGGCCTCCGCTGATCAGCTCAACAAGATCGTGGCCGGTGGAGATACGGCATTAGCGACAAGGTTTTCGCCCGCCGCACGCGTCCAGGATTACCGCTCGCTCATTGAGGAGGAACTGGCATGATCGACTCGAAGCCTACTCTGTCCGTTGTCGTGATTGGCCGCAATGAGGGCGCCCGCCTGGAGCGCTGCCTCAAGTCGGTAAAAGCCATCCGCAACTGGCAAGGCCACATCGAGACGATTTACGTCGATTCCGGCTCTACCGATGACAGCCGGACCCTGGCCCGGTCGCTCGATTGCTTGGTTACCGAAGTACACAGTGACCGGCCGAGTGCCGCCCTCGGCCGCAACGCCGGCTGGAGGATGGCCAAGGCGCCCCTGATTCTGTTTCTCGATGGCGACACCATCCTGCACCCCGACTTCCCGGTTAAAGCGGCAGCCGCGCTGACAGACCCGAACATCGCCGCCATTTTCGGCCGGCGCCGGGAGATCAGACCGGAAGCATCGTTCTACAACCGCGTCCTCGATCTGGACTGGATCTCGCGGCCCGGCCTTTGCGATTACTGCGGCGGCGATGCGCTCATCCGGCGCGTGGCGCTGGAAGTAGTGGGCGGTTACGACGACACCCTGATCGCAGGCGAAGAGCCCGACATGTGCCGCCGCATGCGGGGCCTGGGCTACAAGATTCTCCATGTAGATTGTGAAATGACCGGCCACGATCTGGCGATCCACCACTTTTCGCAGTACTGGCGCCGTGCGGTGCGGACCGGGCATGCATACGCCGAAGTATCCGCGCGCTATGCCGGCACGGAATTGCCCGCCTGGACCGCCGAATCGAATGCGAACGTGAAGCGCGGAGGTTTTTGGATCGCCATCCCGCTGCTCGCCATTGCCGCGTGCATCTGGCTGCGGAACCCGCTGCCGCTGCTCGTTCCGATCGCACTCCTGGGGATACTTTCGGTGCGCTCCGCGCAACGCTCCTCCTGGAAATCCACGGACAGGACTGCGCTGCTGCTGTATGGAGTTCACTCTCATGTGCAGCAGGTTCCGATTCTGATAGGACAACTGGGTTATTGGTGGGACCGCCGCCGAGGCCGGCGCAGGCGCTTGATCGAATACAAGGAGTCCACATGATCAAGCTCCAGGAACATACTTCAAGCCCATCCGCTGCTCCAGAAAGCAGCACGCCGCGCGTCCTGATGAGCGCATATCAGTGCGGTCCTGGGATGGGCTCGGTCTCCCAAATCGGATGGGAATGGTATTCGAGAATGTCGGCACGTGTTCCGGTTACCCTGGTCACTCACATCCGGAATCGCACTGTGCTGGAGGCAGCCGGGGCGCCGCTGCACGGCTCTCAGATTGTCTACATCGATACCGAGTGGTTCGCTGGACCTGTATATCGCCTTGCTGTCCGGCTCTTCCCCAAGAGCGAGCACGCCGTATTCATCTTATCGCTGACCGATTTTTACGTCTACGATTACGAAGCCAGGAAAACATTGCGGAAGCTGCAAAAACAGGGTGAAAACTGGGACATCGTCCATTGTGTGACACCGGTCTCGCCTATCGCATCCACACGGCTATACGGACTCGGCCTGCCGCTGATCGTCGGGCCATGGAACGGCGGACTGGAGTCGCCTGCCAACTTTCCGGAGATCATGCAGCAGGATTCCGGCTGGTTCTATCCGGTTCGCAATATTGGCAAGCTGGTGGATTTCATCCTGGGCGGCTCCCGCCACGCTTCAGTGATTCTCTCCGCAACGGCCGCAACGCTCCGCTCAATACCAGTGGCCAGCCGCAAGCACGCTGTGTCGATGATCGAAAACGGAGTTGATTTGAAGCGATACGAAGCTACCGATTGGGAATACACCCCGGGGACGGAAGGACCGCTGCGGATCCTGTTTGTCGGACGCCTGATTCCATGCAAAGGGATCCCCATGCTTCTGGAGGCCATCCGCCGAGTGCAAAGCGAGTTGCGGATCGAACTGCGGGTGGTCGGCGACGGGCCGATGCGCGAGGAGTGGTCAAACCAGTCCACCGCGATGGGCCTCTCCGGCTGCGTTACCTTTTGCGGGCCTGCACCGCTTGCGGAGATCCCGGCTCGGATGTCATGGTCGCACGTCTTTTGCCTGCCCTCAGTGCGGGAATCCGGTGGGGCGGTGCTGCTGGAAGCGATGGCCGCCGCACGCCCGGTAATCGCCATTGCCTACGGCGGCCCGGCTGAACTGGTCGAGGACACAGTGGGCAAGGGCATTGCGCCAACAGGCAAGGAGTTCGTCATCAATGCGCTGGTCGAAGCTTTCCGCGATGTCATCCGCCAGCCTGATGAATGGCGCCGACGTGGCCAGCAGGGCCGCAAGAACGCTGAGGCATTGTATGACTGGGATGCCAAGATCGGGCAGGCTCTCAAGATCTATAGCCAGGTAGGGAAATCCAAATGACTACGCCGCTGCGGCCGAAACGATATTTGTTGGTGACCCACATCCCGTTTGTAAGGCAGGAGGCTGGCGCAGTGTCGGTTGACGGGCTATGGGCACGCGATCTGCAAGGCCTGGTTCAATCCATCGGTCCGATCCGGGTAGCCGCTCCCGAACTGGCTCCAGACGACACACACAGCACATGGGGACCGAGCGCCGCTACCCTGACACCCGAAGACGGCGTGACCTTCGCCGGATTCCCGCCCATCCGGTCACGCCGTGATCTCTTTCGATGGATTTCGATCCGCAGTGTGCTGCGCCGCGAAGTCGAGCAGGCCGACCTGGTCCACACCTCGAACTTCTTTTCACCCTATGTCGGGCTCTCCTACGCTCACGACGTGGCGGTTGCCAGCGGGAGGAAGACGCTCTTCGTCATTGCTGAAGATTTTCAGGACATGCTGCAGTGGGAGTGGGTCCGTAACAGCAAAGGCGATTTTGAAAGGTGGCGGCGTCAGCGTACGCTCGATAGCCTCGAACGCCGAGTGGTAAAGAGCGCCCGCACGGCATCCCTGAGCTTTCTTCACACGCCGGCCGCAGTCACCCGCTACCGCCTCGAGACGAACAAAGGTCTTGCCGTCCGCCAACCCGGCCACGAGCTGGAGGACGTGATCAAAGAAGCGGAACTGGCTCAGCGGTGCGCTGCCATGCAGGCAGGTGGACCGCTCATCGTGATTGCGGCCTGCCGCCACAAGGCACTGAAGGGGATCGATTTTCTGATCGGCGCCGTTGCCATACTGGCGGGTCAGGGCGTGCGGGTAGAAGCGCGAGTCTATGGGGAGGGCCCCTTGACCACGCAATGGCAGTCGCTCGCTACAAGACTTGGGGTTGCTGATCGGGTACAACTTCCAGGATCACTCGATCCGGGTCCAGCCGTATACGATGCGATCAAGCAGGGACACGTTTTCGCCATGCCCCACCGCACCACGGACTTCGGCCGGGCCTTCTATGACGCGATGGCGGGCGGTACGCCGGTAGTGGCCTTCCGCAATCCAGCCAGCCTCGACACACTCCGCGACGAAGTGGATGGCTTCCTCGCTCCTCCAGACGATGTAGAGGGACTGGCTGCTGTCCTGCGCAGGCTCGACGCAAATCGAGGATTGCTGGCGGCCGCGTCCTATGAAGCCCGCGACCGGGCGCTTGCGAATACGCGAAGCCAGTGGTACCGGCTGCGTGCAGGATGGATCCAGGCGTTGTTTGATGTTCAGCCGGGAGGAGGACGCCCATGAGTGAGCCGCGGGATCAGCACGCCGAAAATGTCCGCTCGAGGATTTCCGGCAATATCTCGATTACCATTGTGGCGCGCGTCGTCTATCTGCTGACGCGATTTTTCATCCCTCCGTTCGTGCTCTCGAAGATCTCCATGGAAGCCTATGGCTTGTGGGCCACGGCCTTCATCCTGGTCTCCTACGTCGGTATCTCCACCATGGGGCTTTCGGCGGTCTACTCCAAGTACGTTGCCGAGTTTTCTGCACGCAAGGAGTACCAGCGGGCCAATGCCATTCTATCCACCGGTCTTTCCGTATCGATTCCAGCCTGCGCCGCTATTTTCGGAGTAATTTATCTTTTTTGGCCGTGGGTCCTCGGCCATCTGAACATCTCCAGCGCACTCCACGCGGAGGCCCGTGTTGTGGTGCTGATCGTGATCGGAAGCTTCCTGCTTACCCTATGCACGTCGGCCTTCTCCGATGCACTCACCGGCGTTCAACGGGAGGGGGCGAACCAGGGTATCTGGATCATCGCCTATCTGGTCGAAGCCGGTTTGATCTTTTTGCTGGTCGGCCTTGGCCACGGTGTTCGCGGTTTGGCGGAGGCGTTTCTCCTGCGAACGATACTTGAGGAAGGACTGTCAGTTATTGTTGCCTTCCGGACCATTCCGTGGCTGAAAATCTCACCGCTGCTGATAAACCTCGAATCGTTCCGCGCCATCATCTCGTTTGGCGGCGTCGTGCAGGTGGTGAGTATGTTCTCTATCGGCATCAACTCCGTGGAGCGCATGCTGGCCGCACCGCTGATTGGCCTGGAAGCGTCAGGACTGCTGGACATCGGCAAGAAGCTTCCAGGCATGGCGTCATCCATTCCTCATGCCTTCACCAGTTCGCTGGCGCCGGCGGCATCGTATCTGCAGGGCGCGATGGAAGGAACAGGGGCATCGAGAGAACCACTGCATAAGCTCTTTCTGAAGGGCGCGCGTTATATGAATCTTTCCGCGGGATACTTTTGCGGCTTCCTGGCCGTCGCATCGTCCCCCATTCTGACCGTCTGGCTGGGGAAGACTTATGAGCACGCGGCACTGCTGGCGACCATCTTCTCCATCGGGACGCAACTCCACCTGTTGACCGGCCCTGGAACTTCCATCCTGAAAGGGCTTGGCCGCCCCAAGGAAGAGTTTTACTACTGCATTCCCAATGTGATCGCGCTGGCGGTGTTTGTTCCACTGTCCCGCCTGGCATTCGGAGCCTGGACGGCCGTCGGCATCGCCCTGGCCGTTACCCTTTCCACCGCTGTTTCGATGACCTATTTCGTCCGCCACAGCAACCGATTGCTTGGCTTGCCCTCATCCCAGTACTGGCGGCAAGTGATCTTTCCCGGGGCCGTTCCCTATCTCGTCGCCCTGCCATTGGCGATTCCTGTCCTGTTCCTGGTAAACGGCATGAGCAGATGGAGTGCTGCGGCGGTGATTGTCGCACTGGGAACAGTTTATTCCCTTTGCCTGGCCGTAGTAGTGGATCGATGGGTATTGAATGAGGGAGAGCGGCTATGGTTTCGAGCCATCATTCGCAAGAGTCTGCAACGCTTTCAGAAGCCGGCGGTGCCCGTGCAGGAGTGCGCACCATGAGCGTAAACAAAGACTTGAATTCACGCCATCAATTGATCGCCGAATTGTCGGACCGCTATGGCGGGCAGTCCGGCGGCCATCTTGCCCGGTGGCGGTTTTACTGGAAGAAGTACGCCTGGCAGGTCCTCGTCGGTGGCGCGCGAGTTCTGAAGCGCGCTACCGATATCATCATCTCCGGCCTGGCATTGATTGCGCTCAGCCCGTTGTTTGCGCTGGTCGCTTTGGTCATCAAGCTCACCGACCACGGCCCGGTCTTCTTCTGGCAAACCCGCGTTGGCCAGTGGGGCGCGGAGTTTCCCTTTCCCAAATTCCGTTCGATGGTGATGAATGCCGAAGCGCTGAAAGCGACCCTCGCCGCACAGAACGATCATGGCCAAAGCCTGACCTTCAAGATGAAGAACGACCCGCGCGTTACCAAAATCGGGCGCATCATCCGCAAGCTTTCCATCGACGAATTGCCGCAGCTGTGGTGCGTCTTCCAGGGTGGAATGAGCCTGGTTGGCCCCCGGCCACCGCTGCCCAAGGAAGTTGCTGGCTATACGCTCGCCGACCGCCGCCGGCTCGACGTGAAGCCAGGACTCACCTGCATCTGGCAGGTCAGCGGTCGCGGCGATATCCCCTTCGACAAGCAAGTCCAACTGGATGTGCAGTACATCGAGAGCCAGTCTCTGTGGCTCGATATCAAACTGCTGTTCAGGACAATCCCGGCTGTCTTACTTGGTAAAGGTGCGTATTAATGGGCGAGACGCTCAAGGTGGATCGCAGCAAGGCCGCCGAGGAACTTCACCGGCGGCTCATCTCCGGTACACGGCCGAAAAGCCGTGCCCGCCGGATGCTGTTATCCACAACCTGGATCTTGAGCACCACGATTCTGGCAACCTCCAAACGGCTCTTCGACTTCTGCCTGGCGCTGCTCCTGCTCACCGCTTCGTCCCCCATCTGGATTTTGCATGCAGTGGCTGGGGAACGGTTAAACAGGACCGCACGAGTCGGTCGGTGGGCCCAGACGTTCCACGAATACTCATTCCCGCCTGACGGCGTCATTGGCCGGGTATTGGGCGCACTCCACCTGCTAAGCCTGCCGGCCCTCCTCAATATCCTGCGAGGCGAAATGTCGTTCATCGGCCCGCGCGCAGCCGACCCTGGCGAGATCAGTCCACGCGGCCGCATCGCCCGCCGCCGGTACGACGTCCGCCCGGGACTCATTTGCCTGTGGTGGGTCCGGCAGCGCGCTAATATCGCTTTCGAGTCAGAGGCGCAGTCCGACCTGGAGTACGTCGAATCGCAGACAGTCTCCGGCGATTTCGCGCTGGCTTTGCGCGCCATTCCGGCCATGCTCTACGGAGAAGGTGTCGCCAATGCGCCGGACGAATTCAGCCTCGCCGGGATTCGCATCAACAACCTGACTATGACCGAGGCGATCGAAACGATCGTGCAATGGAGCGAAGCGCCCGTTGCCCGGCAGGTGGCCTTCGTCAATGCCGATTCCGCGAATATCGCCTGGCGGAATCCGCGATTCTCGGATGCGCTGCAGCATTGCGATCTCACCTTGGGCGATGGCATCGGAATCAAACTGGCGGCGAAGGCGCTCGGCCTGCACCTCAAGCAAAACGTAAATGGCACGGATCTGTTCCCGCGCCTCTGTGACGCACTGCAGGGCAGAAGCGGCGGGTTGTACCTGTTGGGCGCCAGGCCACAAATTGCGGAAACGGTGGCGAATTGGGCGATAGCGCGTTACCCGAAATTGAAGATCGCGGGCTTCCGTGACGGCTACTTTAATGCCGAAGAGGAACCGCGGGTACTGGAGCAGATCGGCCAGTCCGGTGCGTCAGTGCTGCTGCTGGCTCTCGGGGCTCCCAATCAGGAGTTGTGGATCAGGCGGAATCTGGAAGCAACCGGCGCGAAGGTTGCTATAGGCGTCGGCGGTTTATTCGACTTCTACTCCGGACGCATCTCCCGTGCGCCCCAATGGCTGCGCGAAATGGGCCTGGAATGGACCTACAGGCTATATCAGGAGCCGGGCCGGATGTGGCGCCGGTACCTGGTCGGCAACATCACGTTTTTGTATCACATCGCTCTGGAGCGGCTCCGGAGCTAGCGGGAAGATTGGACTGAACACAGAGGATATACTCATGAAGGCTGTAATCATTACCACTGGAGATCACGCAAAACCTGAGGGGACGGCGGAACGGTCGCCCGGCTTCCTTATGCCGTTGATTGACCGTCCATTCCTGCAGCACGTGGTCGAGTCCGTAGCCGAATCCGGCGTGGCCGATACCATCGACGTTGTGCTTAGTGACTTTCCGGAAAGGGTCGAGGAGCTGCTGGGGGACGGCACACGTTGGGGGATTAAGATCCGTTATCATCTGGCCCGCGACGTCTCCCGCCCCTACGCCGCCCTAAGCCGTATCGCAGGAGACGATCCGATCCTCCTGATTCATGCCGACTGCCTGCCATGGGCGCCGTTAAGAGAGTGCGCTGTGAATTCGCACCAGCTGGCGATCTGTCACGAGGGGACCTGGACGGGCTGGGCCATACTCGATGCCGCGGTAATCTCCGGGATCGGCCCGGAATGGGACCGCGCGCGGCTGACGCATTTCCTGATTGACGAGTTCCAGCCCCGCGTTACCGTCTACCCTTGCCCCATCGTCATCGGTGTCCGCTCGGAAATGGAGTTCATCAACAGCCAGCGCGCCGCACTGGCCAAACGCTTCCCCGGGTTGATGTTCTATGGCCGCGAGGTTGATGAAGGGATCTGGATTGGGCGCAACGTGACCCTGCACCCCACGGCCAAACTGATTCCCCCGGTCTATCTGGGAGAAAACTGCCGTATCGACGAAGGGGTTCTACTTGGTCCGAACGTCGTAGTAGTGCGCGACTGCGTTCTCGATAGCAGCACCACGGTTGTCGATTCCACGATCCTTCCCGGCAGCTACATTGGCCAGGCACTCGAGTTGGACCATGTCATTGTAGATCGCAATCGCCTCATCAACGTAAAGGCAGGCGGTGAGGTTATCGTTCACGATGACTTCATCCTCAGTGGCATTACCAGCACATCCTTCCGCACGACGCTGATCAATCTGCTTTCGCGCACTGCGGCGACCGTGCTGTTGCTCTTCACCTGGCCGGTGATTCTCATCACTGCGCTGTGCCTGCTGCTGTTCCGGAAAGGCCCAGTTTCGCACCCCGTCCTCGCACTGCGGCTGCCCGCACCAGAAGACCACTGGGGCTGGAAGACCTTTTCGCTGGCAGGCTTTGCGCGCCCCGGCAGCAACCTTACGGCCTGGGAGCATCTGTTTCTCAGGTTCCTGCCGGGACTGCTCAACGTGGTCCGAGGCCATCTCCACCTTGTGGGAGTAGCTCCGCGCTCCGCCAAAGAGGTGCTCGCGCTACCCGGCGATTGGCGGATGCTCTACCTGCGCGCTCGCGCTGGCCTGATCACGGAAGCCTTCGCATTGCATGGCTCCGTTGCCTCCAGCGACGAGATCTATACATGTGAGGCCTATTATTCCGTCGCTGCAGGACCGGTTCACGACGGGCGTGTCTTCCTGCGGTACCTTGCGCAGCTGTTCCGTCCGCACCACACGACAGATCACTCCGAATTAGGCGGTGCCAACCTGGACCTCAAATGAAGGACCTGCTGCTCAAGCGCAAAGCCGTCGAGATCCGCACCATGGAACAGTGGCTCTCCTACGGGCCCAGGCATTTCCTTTTCCGCCATGAGAACATCATGCGGCCGTTGCTCAAGTTCGGGCTCAAGGCGGTTGGACTGCTGGCACGCGGGGAACGGAATGCGCGTAGTCCGGAGATCCGCCGGATGCAGGTTACCTTCGATTCCCTGCCCCCCGGCCTTTGTGGCTTCCGGATCCTGCACCTTACCGATCTCCACATCGATGGTATGAGCGGCCTGGCCGAACGCGTCGCGGAGTTGATCGCTCCGCTTGAGGTGGATGTCTGCGCGCTCACTGGAGACTACCGTTATGCCAACTCCGGCCCTTGCCACAATATCTATCCGGAGATGCGGAAGATTGTCCGTGCTGTCAGGTCCCGCTTCGGTATCTTCGGCGTCCTCGGCAATCACGACTTTGCCGAAATAGGCGTGGAACTCGCATCGATGGGAGTCCGCATGCTGATGAACGGCGCGGTGGAAATTGCAGGTCCGCAGGGAAGCATCTGGGTTGCTGGAGTAGATGATTCCTGGGACTACGATTGCAGCGATCTGCCCCGCGCGCTTACCGGTGTTCCCAAGGATGCCTTCAAGATTCTACTCTCGCACACTCCCGATATCATCCCGGAAGCTGCGGCCTCTGGAATCAATTTGTATCTGTGCGGCCACACGCATGCCGGGCAGATTCGGTTTCCGTTCATCGGCGCAACGCTGGTACCTACAAATTGCGAGCGGCGTTTTCTGCAGGGGAGATGGAACTACGAAGGGATGGAGGGCTACACCAGTAGCGGCATCGGATGCTCGCTTTTGCCGGTACGCTTCCTGTGTCCGCCTGAGATCGGGCTGATCGAATTGCGTTGCAGCCAGCATGACATCCACTGCCCGAAATAAATGTTGGCTGAGTAGTGAAGGAGCCGATAACCACTTCAGAGGACCCTATGAAAGGTATCGTTTTGGCCGGTGGTACCGGCAGCAGACTGTATCCATTGACGAAAGTTACCAATAAGCATCTGCTGCCCGTCTATGACAAGCCGATGATCTATTACCCGATCCAAACCCTGATGGATGCGGGCGTCACCAGTATCCTGATCGTCACCGGGGGGAAGAATGCCGGAGAGTTTCTGCGCCTGCTGGGCAGCGGGAAAGAATTCGGCAAACTTCACCTGAACTACACCTACCAGGAAGGCGAAGGCGGAATCGCCGAAGCGCTCTCCCTGGCGCAACAGTTCGCCGATGGAGATCAGATCTGCGTCATCCTTGGCGACAACATTATCTCCGGGTCGATACGTGGCCCGGTAGAGGAGTTCAAGCGGCAGGGCAAGGGCGCCAAGATCCTGCTCAAGGAAGTGCATGACGCACATCGCTTCGGCGTGGCCGAGGTTCGCGATGGAAAAGTGACCGGCATCGAAGAGAAGCCGGTGAACCCCAAGTCGAACTACGCGGTCACCGGAATATACATGTACGATGGCAGCGTCTTTGAGAAGATCAGCAATCTGGTGCCATCCCGGCGCGGTGAATTCGAAATCACGGATGTCAATAATCTCTACATCGCGGAAGGCACCATGACCTCAGCCATCCTGGATGGCTGGTGGACCGATGCCGGCACCTTCGAGTCGCTGCAGCGGGCCACGAATCTCGTTGCCAGTTTGAGACAGAGCCCGGATTCATCGATCGTTTCGGAAAAAGAGGTATTAGTCGGATGAGCCAATTAACAACGGAAGCTTTGGTGGAGGAGATCGCATCGCACGGAGATCTCCAATTGATTCTGCCGCAATGCACCAAGGGCATCGGCGATGTAATCCTTTCGGCCGATAGCCCGCGCCTGATCCAAGGTGTGAAGGTGCAGCCTGTGCCGATCTGGCCTGACGATCGCGGTTTCTTTGCGGAGTTCCTCAGAACCGGCCAGGGCCTGACGGCCGGGTTTGACTTAACCCACACCCAGATCTCGGCGGCGCAAACCTACCCCGGCGCAATCAAGGCCTTTCATTATCACCTGCACCAGACCGACTGCTGGATGTCAGCAGCTGGAATGCTCCAGGTCGGCTTGGTCGACCTGCGCCGCGGGTCCTCGACCTTTGGCGCGCGCAACACGCTCTACGTCGGCACCATGAGGCCGTGGCAGGTGATGATTCCTCCTGGCATTGCCCACGGATACAAAGTAATCTCGCTCGACCCGGCGATCCTTATCTATGCGACCGACCAGTTCTACAATCCAAAGGATGAAGGCCGAATTCCCTACAATCATCCCTCGATCGCATACGATTGGGAGCTTCAACACAAGTAGGTTCTGCCGCTCGCTGCACACGTTCACGGCAGGACCGATGCCCGCCAGAGGATAGGTTCGGACGAGTCCGGCAGAGAGATTGAGAACTCGCACGGGTAGCGATTCACCAGCGCCTCGCGCTCCGGTTGGCCGCCAACTTTGTAAGTGAGCTTCGCCCCGGTACAGCCGTAAGCCGGGGACGCAAGATAGACGTACAAGTGGCGAGTGATGAACGGGGGCGCGCTTATCACGGTGCCGACGGCATCATAGTTCGCGTTCTGTACTCGCTGCCGCTCTATCTTCGGGGTAGTGGGGAGCGAGAGTCTCGCTGGGCCTTCCTGATTGTGAGTGGCCACTTTGATTCTCGTACCTTCAACCATCAACGTAGCGATTCCCGCCGGAGGAAGTTCCAGCCTGGCGACTCCTTTTTCAAGCGTGAGTGACTCAGTAGTACCGTCTTTGCGCCAAATCTTCAAGACGCCTGTGTCCATCGACTTTCCAAGAGCGATCGGATCGAAGCGCACGTTGACAGTCTGTCGCTCTGACGTTTGATTCAGTAACACCGCAAAGAACTCGTTCTCGTTGTGTGCGAGCACCCGATCCACCTGGATGTTATCGACCGTGATCGCGGTGCGATGCAGCCATGGCCAGGCCTTTCGGCCATACACTGTGCCCGGGGCGTGGCCGAAGAGCCGCGAGTCGAACCAGACGTAGCCGTTCTGGCGCGTGCTCGGAAACCGGATCTTCCCTGCTGAGCGAACTTCGGCGTCAGTGAACAGATAATCGAGAACGTATGCGGCAAAGGTCGGGATGTGGTGGTAGTACAGCCAGGTCACATCAGGACCTTTCACTGGATAATCCGGCTTCTGATATTGATTGGTGAAGTCATCCACATAGTAGCCGGGATAGTTGGTGAAGCGGCCAATCGTGGCGTTGCGGGCCACCGTACGGAATAGGTCATCGCCAGTCAGCGCCGCCAGACGGAGCAGATTCGGAGCCCAAATACTCATGAAGATATTGGCCTGATTCCCGGAGCGCGAGTACGTGACCGGTTGCTCGAGTCCAAGGCCCGCGCTCTCCACTTGCCAGGCCGGCACGGATTGCTGGGCCAGCTTCGCGGGAGGCTGTTTGATGACACCTTCCGTGCTGAACGCGGGTTCGTCATAGAGGCCGAGCCGGAAGCGCTTGTCGCCCAAAAACCAAACGCGGTCTGGCTGCACGAGTTGGCCGCCAGGATGGATGGTGCGGTTGCCATCAGGAGTGAGCGGATGCATGAAGATGGTGGTGAGAAGCCAGCGCGCGCCTTCGGCCGCCGCGTCCAGAAAGCGCTTCTCGCCGGTGGCTTCGTAGAGGTGCAGCAGGTCCTCCCAATCGGGCACAAACGAGACATTGACGAACGGCTGCACGCCCAGATCATCGGTAGGGAGCTTTTTCATATTGGCGGCGATGTATGAATCCGCACCGGCGATGGCCTGATCGAGCCACTTCTTCTCACCGGTCAGGCGATAGAGCGCCAGCGAGTCTGCGAATGGCTTGGAATGAACATTGCCGATAGTTGCGCGGGCCGTTTCGCCCGTAGCCGCAAGTTCGCCGAATGCTCCGGTCCTGCCCTGCATCATCTCGAATGCAGAGGCCATCACCGTAGCGCCGTAAATGCGCGCCGGGCCTCCGCCGAGCGGATCATCGAAGTAATAGCCGCCATGCGGCGAGACGGCTGCAAAGTGAGGCGTGGCGCGGGAGAGCGTGTACTCCATGGCCGGCCTCGCGAACTTGTCATAGAATTCGCTGTCACCGGTCAACAGATAAAAACTCAAATAAGCGAGTGGAGAGGAATGGGTGACCGTGTTTCTGGTCTCAATGTTCCACGGCCCTTTGGCGCGCTCGTCCCACCCGGCCCCGCTCTTGATCAGATCGAACAGATTCAGCGCGGCATCGGAGAGAGATCCGTTAACAGCGCGGCGGTGGTCCTTCACGCGATAGATGTCCTGCGCAACATGCTTATACGCGTCGTACCAGGATCCCCGCTGGATGTTGACGCGGAACCGCGCGGTGACAGTGGCGCTCTTGGCAACCTGGCTGCCAGCCTGGCCCATTACCGGAGAGTACAACATCGGCTGCGCGTCCCCGTTCTCGTTCTTCATGCCGAGAGCGAATTTGGAGTTCTTGCTGGTGAGCCAGTCCTGCGTCAGTTCTGTGGGTTCAGCGATTAATGAGTACGAGACGCCGTGACGGTTCACCAAAGCCATCGGGGCGGAGGTCAAGGCGCTGAGCAGCATCGCCTGAGGGGGCAGGCGGCGGCCGTGATACATCGGAGGGAGCAGCACGAAATCCAGTCCGCCGACGGGTTCGGAGACGGAGCCGTGGTAACCGAGCGAGACATGTCCCGCTACCGATGGAGTGAAACTCAGTTCGACCCGTGCGTCGGGCTCTCCCGCCGGAAGGCGCCAGCGTGCGTGGAGCCGTCCTTGCGGAAGCGGCTCGAAATCGAGTTCGACGGTGGATTGGTTCACCTGCCGCGCGGCTATGGGACGAATCGCAAAACACATTCCAGACATCCATGGCGCCGTCGCTGGCCCTGCGCCCATGCGCACGGTTGCGCCGCCGGCGCTCCCTTCCGCGACCGGCCCTAGATTGACGTCCCACGATGGTTGGGCGCCGAAGGTCATGGCCGGTGGCTTGTCAGTGGGCCGGTACAGGACGCGGTAGCTCTCGGCTTCCGAGGAGATAGTCTCGCTCCCGCTTGTCGCGCGGACGACGACAGCGCTGCCGCGGGCGGTTCTGGCGCGATGAAAGGCGATCGTCACAGAGCTGTTCTTCAGGACCGCAACTTGATCGTCTACACCGAGGACATGTGGTGGAAGCAGTCCGTTTTCGTCGCTCAAGCTGCGGATTGCTACTGGCACTCGCGGAGCCGGGCTGAAGCGCTTCCACTCCGCGGATTCCTGCGGCACGAATCCCGGGTTGTCACTGAGCAGCAGCGCCTCGCAGCGCGCGAACGGCTGCGAGTTCTCGCCCACCACAACAAGCAACGGCCCAGCCGGCAGATCGAATACGCCGCCATCCTCCCACGCCCACCCGTCGTTGGCGCGCTTCCCGTGTTTGCCGAAGACGGCCGAGGCTGTCGTATTCCCGAGGCGAACCCGGAAGAAGCGAGTACCCGGGCGATCGTCCGGAAAGTCCTTCGATCGCACCCACAGCCTCCACTTGCCGGCCGAAGGCAGACTTGCGGCTCGAACCATCGGCATCCGCGCCGATGGTCCAGCGGCCATGAATGCCCTCTCCTTCTGCCAGGTGCCGGGATACTCGAATTGCTGGGCGTTCAACAGCAGCGTGGCAGCCTCGGCAGCGGCAGGCGCCAGCATCACAAGCAGGAGGGATAGGTATCGCATAGAGTGCTGCTTAAAATATAGGCCTTCAGGCAACCCGCATGTTGCGGCACTGTGTAGCGCACGCATTCCTGCGTGCCGCCTCGACATTCGTGTCGAGGTCCTGCAAGGTGTTTAAAACAAAACGTCGAGAAGAATCTCGACGGTGCAGACATAAATGTCCGCGCTACGATTTCACCCAATGTGAATTAGTGATTTGCTAGAACGACGCCGCACTGCGCTGCCCGATGTCACTCACCACCTGCGAGCCGATATAATGACCACGATGTCATTCCCCACTCCCGTTCTGCTTACACCCTTCATCACCGCCGGCGTCGGCTCTCCCCAACTCGCCGGCTCCGCTACGCCCGCCGGAAACGGCTGGGACCTCGTCGCAGGCGGCGCGGACAGCAGCTAAATCAGTGTTGCCACGCGCATCGGTGGGGATATTGACGACATCAAAGCCGCTCATGGAGGTTGTCGCCGGGTTTGTGCCATGAGCAGAATCAGGAATTAAAATTTTACAACGGTTGAAATCGCCGCGATTGTGGTGATAGGCGCGAATAATGGACACGCCGACAAACTCGCCTTGGGCTCCCGCAGCGGGCTGTAAACTAACACTTGCAAATCCACCGATTTCTTTGAGATATTCTTGCAATTCATACATCAGCACAAGACTGCCCTGAACCGTTTCGATCGGCTGCAAGGGGTGAAGGTGGGCAAAGCCTGACAACCTGGCGGTTTCCTCATTCACCCTGGGGTTGTATTTCATGGTGCATGATCCCAGCGGGTAAAAACCACGGTCAATGCTGTAATTCAATTGAGACAGGTGGGTGAAATGGCGAATTACATCCAACTCTGACAGTTCGGGCAAGGGTAAATCGTCACGGACAAATTGATCCGGTAGGGGAACCAGCGGAACATCAACTTCGGGGTAGCGAAAACCAATCCGTCCAGGTGAGGATAGTTCATAAATAGTGGGTTCACTCATGGTCCACCTCTGATAACACATCGCAGAGCATATCGATATCGTCTTTGGTGTTCATTTCGGTCACAGCGATGAGCATATGATCCTTCAAGTCTGGATAATAATCGCCAAGGTCCAACCCTCCCAATATGTGATGATCGAGAAGATGCATATTGATATCCTGAACGGGTCTTGGCGTTTTGACTACAAATTCATGAAAGAATGGGACCGTATTAAACTTGACACTATAACCGGGGATTGCATTTATCTTTTCTGCGGCATAATGAGCCTTTTGGTAACAGAGTTCCGCTACTTTCTTAAAACCATTTTTGCCAATGAGACTCATGTAGATGGTGGCAGCGAGAGCCATTAAACCCTGGTTGGTGCAAATATTAGACGTCGCTTTTTCACGGCGAATATGTTGTTCGCGCGCAGTGAGAGTTAACACATAACCGCGCTGTCCGGCAGCATCGATCGATTCGCCAACGATGCGTCCTGCAATTTTGCGAATGTAATCCTTTTTTGTGGCAAAGAAACCCAGATAGGGACCGCCAAAGGAAAGCGGTATTCCCAAGGGTTGACCTTCACCCACAACTACATCCGCACCAAAGGTGCTGGGTGGTTTTAGCAACCCCAATGCAATGGGGTTGACTGCCACAACAAATAACGCGCCGGCTGAATGGGCTGCCTGGGCAAGAGCAGAATAATCAAATACCCGGCCAAAAAAATCGGGATATTGAACCAGAACCATAGCCGTATTGGTATCAATAAATGGCGCAATGTCATCGGGCTCTAGTTGACTGTTATTTTTATCATCTCCAACAATTTGGAAATTTTTATAACCCGCGAAATAAGTGCGCAGGGTGGCGCGATAATGTGGATGGACGGAGGGTGACACCACAAACTTTGATCTTTTACCTCGAAAATGGTGGTAAGCAAGAATGCCTGCTTCGGCTGTCGCCGTTGCGCCATCATAATGAGAGGCATTGGCCGCATCCATGCCTGTGAGGGCGGAAATTAACGATTGGTATTCAAAAATTGCCTGGAGCGTGCCCTGGGCGACTTCCGGTTGGTAAGGGGTATAGGCGGTAAAAAATTCGCCCCGGCGGAGGAGGCTATCCACAGCGGCAGGAATGTAATGGTTGTATGCACCAGCGCCTAAAAAGCAGGCCATTTCGCTGGTACTTTCATTAGCGTTAGCAAGATCTTGAAGCTGAGCCATCACTTCCATTTCAGTCATGGCCGACGGCAGGTTTAATTTTGGAAAACGCTGCGCTTTTGGAATCGCTTCAAAAAGATCCTCAATATGTTTCACACCGATGGCATGGAGCATATCTTCCCGTTCTGAAGGCGTGTGAGGAGTAAACATTAATGGCTCCGTTCCTTACAGTAGGCCTCATAACCAGCAGCATCCATGAGCACATTGAGATCAGAGACATTTTCCATTCTGACTTTGACCATCCATGATTTGGTATAAGGTTCGCTGTTGACTATTTCTGGGTTTTGTGAAAGGGATTCGTTTATTTCAACCACCTCGCCGGATACTGGTGAGGCAACTTCTGCAGCTGCTTTTACAGATTCGAGAGAAGCGATGACTGATTTTTTGTCGATATGATCTCCAACTTCAACCGAAATTTCAACAAAAACCACGTCTGAAAGTTGGCTCTGGGCGTAATCAGTGATACCGATTGAGGCCAGATCGCCATTAACCTTTACCCATTCATCGGAGGTCGCATATTTTAAATCGGATGGATTATTCATTATTTTCTCCTGAGTTAAAATTTTAATGCCTATTCACGAGTATACCTTTTATATAAGTTTAATTCTAGAGATGAGATGAGACAATGTCAATATAACAAAAATCAGGGTTTTGATGATTTAAACTAATATTGATCACTAAATTGTTAATCATTCGAAAAAATGAAACATGAATTATAAAAAAATATCACGAGCATTAATGCACGAGTTACGCAAAGAGGCAGTAATTGCCACCTTTTTGCGCGGATATAATTATTCTCAAGTGGAGTTGAGCCGTAAGCTGGAGATTTCCAAGCCAATAGTCAGTTTACTGGTTAATGAACTGATTGAAGAAAAAATTC
>Ga0118677_10001781_pt1 | contig 44868 bp, 40 predicted proteins | sample AliMusrvi5mmetaG_FD_86154 | JGI IMG/M metagenome (GOLD analysis project Ga0118677, IMG submission 86154) | reverse complement strand
ATCTTATACGCGACAGATCGATTTTGTGGATAACTAGCAATATAAGCTATTTACCAGACTGAGACCGAAGAGTGTTGACTATACCCTCGAGATTAGCTTTTGCTTCATTCAAATCCTTCTGAGCAGCAGCGAGCTTTTGTTGAGCATCCTTAAGAGTGTTTTTATTTGAAGTTGCAACAGTCGTACTTCCCATATCCGGTTTCAATACATTGACTGCAGTTATCGCTGCATCTGCATTCTTAGTTGCATCTGCTATCAAATCACTTACTCCTGTTATCGAGATTTGTGTAGCTGTACTGCTCGTTGCTACGCGGCTTTCTATCTTTTTGGTAATAGCCGTCATCGAATTAGCGGCTGCAAGTATCCTTGATCCAGCTGATACTATTTCAGCCTGAGGTACTACGAGCGCATAAATTCGAGTATACTTTAAGACAGACCTAGCGACATCTTTCAATGCAGCTGAGCTTGTCGCGCTGTTGATCTGAGTCTTATATCCTTCAAGCTCTGCAGTTGTAGAACTCAAGGAATTCAACAAAGCATTTTTTGATGAGGTGGATATTTTGCCCATATTTTCAATGCGATTTGAAAGAACATTGAGTCTATCGATACGCTGACTCAAGGCCGCATCACCTTGCGTGCGAAGTTCGCTGACTGTTGAGCTACTCAATATCTGAGTGCCTTTATCTGCAAATTCATGGAGCTTGGCAGTGGTGCTAGCATTTTGTTGACGAGCCCCATTTCTAAGGGCATTCATGAGCGGATGATCCTGTGACGAACCTGTCTGAGCAAATGCTGAGACGGCGAGGAGAGAGACAACTGTTGCGACAGCTGTTCCGAGTGCGATCTTATGTGATTTCATGGTATTCATTGTTAATTAATTTTAATACGACTTTATTGAGGTAATGACTGATCTATAGATGATGCGTCTGTATTGATAGCATCTAGCTGGCCACCAACATTTTTCAAATCACTTTGAAGAGCGGCATCAGATGAATCTGAAGCACTTGTCACTGGTGCTGTTGTAGAGGTGACTGGAGAACTCGTTGATCCATACCAGACCCAACCTGCTATGACTAGGATAATAACGACGAGGAGTAAAAGAACTGTTCTTGTATGATGAGACATTTTGTTTTGTTAGATGAGTAAATTTTAAGCTAAATAAGGTAATAAATTGCGACCCCAAGCAATTATACATGGTCAAAATTTGATTGTAAACTAGCAAAATTAAGCATGCAAACTAGGCATGTAGACCAATCTGCAACTCATATAATCGTCGATATTCACCTCCTTTTATCTTAAGCAATTCCTCGTGTTTTCCAGATTCTATGATTTTCCCTTCCTTGAAAACTAAAATGTTGTCAGCTTTTCGGACGGTACTAAGGCGGTGAGCAATAATAAACGTGGTCTTACCTTCCATGAGCTTATCAAGTGATTCAGTGATTATCTTTTCAGTACCAGCATCGAGAGCTGAAGTTGGTTCATCAAGAACGAGGATTTTTGGGTTACGTAGAATGGCACGAGCAATGGCAATGCGCTGACGTTCTCCCCCGCTAAACTCATGGGGGAATCGATTTAACATGCTTGCTGATAGACCTACCTCTTCAAGAATCTGTCCCATCCGTTCTTGGGCTTTTAAAGATGAAAGCCTCTGAGCCCAAAGGGCCTCTTGAAGGATAGAACGTACTGTCCATAAAGGATCCAACGAGCTATAGGGGTCTTGAAAAACCATTTGGGTCATCCCTTTGTCAACTTGGATTGTCCCTTGATCGGGCTTAAGCAGCCCAATCATCAGCTTAGCCAGGGTGGATTTCCCACATCCCGACTCACCAATAATACACAAGCTTTCTCCCGCTGCCACGGAAAAACTTACCCCATCGACGGCACGCACCGAACCAAAAGATTTATGAAGATTGGACACTTCCAAAATCACGCGAAGGCCTCCATTAACTTCTGAGTATGCTTATGTTTAGGATGATGCATAATGCTCTGCGCGGGGCCGGATTCTACAACCTGCCCCTTGTCAAGAATAACGACTTCATCCGCCAAATGAGAAACCATCCCCAAATCATGAGAAATGAGCAGCATGGTCATCCCTTCTTGCTTAAAATGCCGGAATAAATCCATAATCCTCGCCTGTAATGTCACGTCTAAATTACTAGTGGGCTCATCCGCGATGATAAGCCTGGGGTTAGTCACTAACGCTTGGGCAATCATAGCCCGCTGACGCTGTCCTCCACTTAATTGATGCGGGTAACGGTTGACTATTTCTTTCGCATTGGACAATTCAACCTTGGCTAATACCTCTAATATCTTATATTTTCTGTCATCTTTATTATCATGATGATGCGCAGCTAAAAGTTCGTCTAATTGTCGACCGATCGTCATCAAAGGATTAAAAGCCCACAGCGGCTCTTGGAAAATCATCGCTATTTGCTGGCCCCGCATCAAGCGCATATCCTCTTTGTTAAGGGACATAAGGTTTTTATGGTCAAAGAATATTTCTCCATGGATTATTTCTAACGAAGGCGGCAAAAGCCTCATCACGCAGGAGGCAATAGTCGTCTTACCGCTGCCGGAAGCCCCCACAATGGCTGTAATCCTTCCTTCAGGGACTTTAAAAGAAACATTATGAAGCAAACTTTTAGGCCCCACATGCACCGTCAATTTATCGACTTCTAATAGATATTTCATAAGTTTTTATTTAAACATCGGATCAATGGCATCACGCAAAGCATCACCAACAATATTAAAACAGATGACCGTCACAAAAATAAAAATCCCAGGGATCATGATCCAGGGAGCAAAATGAATTTGCACAATGCCCATGGCATCTGAAAGCATGTTCCCCCAACTTGGGACAGGATCTTGAATCCCCAATCCCAATACACTTAAGCCAGCCTCTCCTAAAATATACGATGGGATCGTCAACATGATTGCCGCCAAAGAATACGAAAGCGTATGTGGTAAGATATGTTGAATAATAATTTTGATATCCGAAGCACCCATAGCCTTGGCAGCTAACACAAAATCACGCTGGCGCAAGGACAAACTCATACCCCTGATAATCCGTGCCAAAGAAGCCCAGCCAATAAAAGAGAGAATGACAACCACCATAAAATAAATCTGTAAAGAATTAAAATTATCAGGAACAGCGCTACGCATGGCTAACATCAGATAAAATCCCGGGATGAGCATAAACATCTCACAAAGGCGCATAAGAAAACTGTCCAGCCAGCCTCCAAAATAACCAGCAACGCCTCCAATGAAAAGCCCCAACGAAAAAGAAATCAAAACCCCGATAAGTCCAATCGATAACGAAACCCTCCCCCCATGCAGAATCCTGGAAAATAAGTCCCTCCCTCTGGAATCCGCCCCCCAGATATAAATCCGTCCAGGTTTTTCAACCCCGAATAAATGCCCTTGATAAAACAATCGTAAGGGATATTTCTGATCTCTAGCAATGGGATATCTTCGTTGATGAATACTATCAAAACTTAACGTACGTCCATAAATAAATGGCCAACTCAAAACTTTCCCATCGAAAAACTCAATTCGAGTTCCTGGAGAATAGGAATAATTACGGTCTTCATCATTAAAACGATACGGAGCTAGAAAGTCGGCAAACAAAGCACTAGCGTATAAAATAACCAGTACGTAAAAACAAATCCTGGCTAAACGATTTTTCCAAAAACTACTCAAGGCTATAGAAAATTGGCTTTGTGGCCTGTTATCCTTTGGCATAACGAATCCTCGGGTCTAAACGCGCTAAGGCAATATCTGCTAAGAAATTTCCAATTAATAATAAAGAACTTGTTAACAGAAGCTCTGCCATAACAACATAGACATCTTTGGAACGCACCGCTGTCAACATCAAACTCCCCAAGCCGGGCCAAGAACAGACAATCTCAATAAGAGCAGCCCCGCTAATAAGTCCAGATAATTCATAACCCAATAAAGTCACCATAGGATTAAACGCATTCTTAAGGGCATGGCGATAAATCACCTGGTTTTCCGGCAATCCTTTGGCACGTGCCGCTGTAATATATTGTTGATGTAAAACAGCGAGCATATTCCCCCGCATAATACGCTGCAGGCTAGCGATAGAAGCTAACGAAAGCACCACGGTCGGGATCACCAAATGCCTGGCCAAATCAAAAATCTTTAAAGGCCACGAAAACGATTCATAATCAGGGCTATGCATGCCTCCTAAAGGCAAAATCCCCCATTGGCTGACCATATACAATACAAGAATCGCTAGAAAGAAACTAGGTGTTGAAAAAGCAGCGAAGGAGAGTATTGAAAGGGATCTATCAACCAAACGGTTATGATGCAAGGCCGCCCACACACCCAAAGGAATAGCTAGGGACCATGTTAATAAAAGAGAGGCAAAAGAAAGAATAAAGGTGTTGCCAAGGCGACTTAGAATCACATGCGATACAGGCACATTATAAAAAAAGGAATAACCGAACTCCCCTTTGCACACATTAAATAGCCAACGGCCATATTGCACAAGCAGGGGCTGATTAAGCCCGTAGAGTTTTTCATAGCGGGCAATGGTTTCCGGGGAGATCTGAGGATTAAGTTTAAGACTATCGAAGAAATTCCCTGGCGTGGCATGCATCAACCAAAAGGTCAAGAAGCTAATGCCGACTAAAAGCAGGACCGCAATGAGGAATCTCTTTAAAGCAAAGAAAATCATATGCGGGTAATTCTACTATTAACAAACTAACTTGTCACCTTTTCGTTTGCATGACTTTATTAGTTCTTAATCAGCAATTTGTATTTTGCCGATTCCCTAGGGCGGAAGTATTGCGGATACAAAAGCTGCGCAAAAGAATATTCTTTATAAGGCGGGTCATTGGCCTTACGTACCTCCCTAAAAATATAATTGCCTGGGTATTGGGGATGGACGTAAAAAGAAAAACCAGGCTCATTCCCCTTTTCCTTGACTAAAAGATCAAGAGTCACAACCAATAAAACAGTACTACTGTAGCGCTGGCTATAATCAGAGGCCATAGAATAGATCCTCTTGCCCTGCAAAAGCCCTAATATCAAACTTGCTGTAACAAAAATTATTACAAGATAACGATTAATTTTGCTTTTTGTTGCAATCAACACAAATGCCATCATCACAACAATGATCCAAAAAGGGTATGAATAATAAGAATTGATCCCTACGGCTTGTTTTAAACTTCCCAAAGCTTCATAACGGCCCACCACTATAACAGCAACATACGCCAATAACATCCCCGTTAGAACAATAAAGGGTGTGATCTTTTTAAAAAAATCTTGACGATTAATCCACGCCAGAACACCAAAGGCCGACAATATAATTAATTGCAGTACAACCTGTACATTACTAAAATCAAGAAATTTAAACACCAAAACTTCATTTGGCCTAAACGCGGTACGAAGCCCCATTACATATCCATATAAACCATTAAAAACCCCTTCATAAAGCCACCAAGAACCTACATACACAATAGATCCTAAGAATGCCCCCACAGATGTCCCATGACTACTGATAGTTTTTATCACATGATGGACATAGACATAATTATAAAAACTAAAAAACATATATAAAACGACGGGCACACTCAATACTAAGCTTCGAGTTCTCATTTTAGGAAAGGACATGACCAATACCCCCATGATCAATAGGGTAAATATATTGGCGGTTTCATAAATAAAACAGGCCACGGACAAATAGATCAACATCCTTTGGATACGTTCCCAGGTAAGATCTTGCTCTTCAAAACAAAAAACCATCTGCTCGAATGCTAGAACCACAAAGGTCATCATCAAGATATAACTGGTTAAATGCGGCCAGCTGACTAATTCATAATTGGTGACGGATAAAGCAAAAAGCCACGCGCCAGCGGCCCCAAGCCAGGGGCCTGATAAATGACATAATAGTCTCAGCAACACCCACACCAAGGTCAAATGAGCCAACATTGCTACCAACTGCCACGCCCAGAAATTATGGCCCAAAATGACTTGCTGTGTCCCTAAAAACATATAGAGCAAGGGCCTAAACAACAACTCATCGCCGGGCGCGTAGACGCGATGACGGTTAAGGTCAAAGGTTCCAAAAATGAGATCACAAGGATGTTGGTTGTTAGCTATCTCGGCAAGGTAGGCGACTTGATCACATCGAGGAGGAAAATAAAGAGTTGGGAAATAAAACGCTACCACAGCCAAAGCAATAAGACCAAAGGCAAGCCAACGAAAGATATCATCGCGTTTTAACTGTTGTGTTAGACCATTGATGTTAAGCACATTTATAGAATAAAAGCATTTACGGCATCAAGCAATCTGAAAAAGAAATAAATACCCCTAACGTTCTGCTTTTTTAAGCCTTACCTACTTTATATTTCTTACCCTTAATCTTTCCTGCGTTTAAATGTTTGATGGCTCGATCAACGTGGGCACAGGTAATAGCAACATAACTATTAACTTCCAGGATGCGGATTTCCCCCACATCCGTTTTCGCTAAGCCTACGTCCTTTGTTAAAGCCCCTAAAATATCTCCGGGGCGCATGTTATCTTTTTTCCCACCGCTAATATAAATAGTGGCCATGGGCGCCTCGAGAGTGAAAGATCTTTTCACTTTAAGGGATTCTAAATCCACCGTCTCACACGGTGTTTTTAAATAGTTGCCAATATTATCCAAAAACGGCTGTTCCCTGCCGGTAAATAAACTTAGGGATAAACCTTCCTTACCTGCCCGGCCTGTGCGGCCGATGCGATGAACATACAGCTCATGGTCTAAAGGTAAATCGTAATTTATAACCGCCGACACATCTTTAATATCTAAACCTCTTGAAGCCAAATCGGTCGCCACCAATATCCCACAACTTTTATTAGCAAACTTAGTCAACACAAGCGTCCTATCCTTCTGCTCTAGGTCGGAATGGATTTCCAAAGAGCTCACCTTTTCTTTTCTAAGTAAATGAGCCACCGAGGTACATACAGCCCTGCTTTTGCAGAAAATAATAGCTGATTGTGGTCTAAAATGCCCCAAAACTCGCCTTAACGCCTCCGGTTTGGCCACTTCTCCCTGGACTTGGAAAAACAACTGCTTGATTTTGTTTTCCTGATGCTGAGAATCCACCGTCACCTGAGCAGGCTCATCTTGAATAGAAGCACTGAGTGTCTTAATACCATGAGGGAAGGTCGCCGAAAAAAGCAAGGTCTGTCGATTATACGGGCTAAAGGCCGCAATCGCATTTATATCATCAATAAATCCTAACTCCAACATACGATCAGCCTCATCGAGGACCAATACCTTTAACCCATCGAGATTCAGTTCTTTTTTTTCCAATAACTTTTTGATACGCCCAGGAGTCCCCACAACAATATGCGCCCCTTGCTCTAAAGATTTAGCCTTGTGTTTTTCTTCGACGCCACCGTAGAGCGATAATATCTTAATATTGCTTGTCGCTCTGGCTAGTCGACGAATTTCAAGAGAAACCTGTTGAGCCAGTTCTCTAGTCGGACAAAGCACCAAGGATTGTGGCTGATGATAAGACGCATCTATTTTAGCCAAAATCCCCAACCCAAACGCCGCTGTTTTTCCACTACCTGTATTCGCCTGAGCGATAAGGTCCTTGCCCTCTAAGATAAATGGCAACGCCTGCTCTTGCACAGGAGTCATCGTTAGATATCCCAAAGAATCTAAATTAGACAAAACTTCCTTTGCCAACCCTAAACTTTTAAATCCTTTAGATGCGTTCAAACTATTGTCCTTCCTTTAAGGCCAAGGCGCGGGCCTTGTCCTTCTTGCTCATCCGATGGCCCTTCACAGGGGCCTTGCCCTTTTCTTGAGGCAAAGCTTCTCCTGTCAATTCAAAGCCTTTAATACTTTCTCTCGTTAGACGTATCCGTATTCTTTTTTCTATCAAGGTCATGTGCGCCTTATCTTCATGACCAATCAGCGAAACCGCAACACCACTTTTTCCTGCTCTGGCTGTTCTTCCAATGCGATGGATATAATCGTTTGGTGAACGAGGAAGATCATAATTAATCACACACGGCAATTGATCAATATCAATCCCTCGGGCAATGATGTCGGTTGCAACAAGCACCTTGATCGTCTTGTCCTTAAATTCCTTTAACACCAAGGTCCTCTGAGCCTGCGTCATCCCCCCATGAAGAGTGCTTGCTAAAACTCCAGCTCTTGTCAATTTGGCGGCAAGAATATCTGCACCTTGAATACTCGCGACAAAAACCAAAACCTGCTCCCATCCTTGGGTATTGATCAAATGCCTCAGCAGCGGCCCTCGATTATTTCTACTCACCTCAATCGCTCTTTGATGGATGGTTTCAACCGTAGGTCCCTTTTGCTCAACCTGAATTCTTACGGGGTTACGCATAAACTTCTGCGTTAAGGCCACGAGAGACTCATCCATGGTGGCCGAAAATAATAAATTCTGCCTTTGAGTAGGCAAAGCTTTAAGAACCTGTTCTACCTCGTCGGTGAATCCCATATCCAACATTTTATCCGCTTCATCGATCACTAATACATCCAAAGAAGATAGGTTGATTTCATTACGCCTGACTATATCCAACAAACGTCCTGGTGTTGCCAGCGCAATATCCGCCCCATGATGGAGATTCCTTATCTGCATATTAATATTAAGCCCTCCTATCAAGACAATCGTCCTTGGAGGGCTCGATAAATTCCTTCCAAAAAGTTTTATAACACCGGCTACCTGCATGGCTAATTCCCGTGTAGGCGTTAAGATCAAAACTTTAAGAGTTCTACGTTTATTCTCTCTAGAATCTTCAAAAGATTGCAGGATCGGCAAAACAAAACTAATTGTTTTCCCACTTCCTGTTTTGGCCTGGGCGATTAAATCCTGCCCTTTTAAAATAACAGGAATGGCCTTTTGTTGAATATCCGTAGGCTGTTCATACCCTGCTAATTCAATGGAACGTAAAAAATCTTTATTTATTCCCAGTAAAGAAAATGACATGATTGACACTTCTCATTTAAGTAATTTAAGGAAGGTAACTTAAAAACGCTGTGTTTCTGAAGGAATCGTCCTTAACCGTCGAATTTGTGGGAGATTTTAACATGTCCTATCCGATTTGGCCAGAAACAAAAATCCCCATGCCCTCAGGCCCTCAGGCCCATCTACCAATCAACCGGATTGTAATCCTTCAAAAATTTACCTGACCAATGTTTGCCGGTCAGGATACCATTAAAGAATGGATCACACACCCGTGCGGCTCCATCGACAATATCCAAAGGAGGTTGGAAATCTTCATTTTCTTTCTTGCGCTCGGCAAAAATGATAGGGTCTTCATCCGTCACCCATCCGGTGTCAACCGCATTCATATAAATTCCATGTTTTTCCAAACCGCTCGCTGAAGTACGTACAAGCATATTAAGCGCCGCCTTGGCCATATTGGTATGCGGATGACGGTCCGTCTTGGTAAATCGGTGGAACTTACCTTCCATCGCCGATACGTTGACCATATGTTTCTTCCCCGTATTGTCTCTTTTCATCATATCCGTTAATTTATTACATAAAACAAATGGGGCGATGGAATTAACCAATTGAAGCTCAATCATCTCAGCCGTTGAAATTTCTCCCAGCACTAGTCGCCAACTGTTCATTGCTCTAAGGTCCACCTGCTGTAAATCAGCATCCAACCTTCCCTTGGGAAAAACTTTCTCGGCGGGTATGTTGTGATCATGAACATAAGGAATCTGTGAAAGCTTAGCCGAGGAGCTTAATCCCATGCCCATTAGTTTCCCGCCCCAAGAAAGTGCGGGCGCCAGCTCTGTTGAGCTAGATTTAATTTCAGAGGTTAGTCTATTTTTACAAATTTCAAAAGGACGAAGTAAGGCCTGAATATGAGCCGGTAAATCTTCAAAAGATTGCAGTTCATTGGCCATTAAATGAGCGTAGAAACCTGGCGGTCGACGGACGGTTTGAGCCGCATTATTAACCAAGATGTCTAAACGATCATAGTTTTGTTCAATATAACGGCAAAATAATTCAACGCTTGGGGTATGGCGCAAATCCAACCCATAAATATGCAGACGCCCCTTCCATTGGTCAAAATCTTTTTCTTTGGAATAGCGCAGAGCTGAATCCACAGGAAAACGTGTGGTGGCAATCACCATCGACCCGGCACGCAGCATCATCAATGAGGCCTGATACCCAATCTTTAAACGAGACCCTGTAATGAGGGCTACCTGCCCTTCTAATGACGCTGTTTGAAACCGTTTGGCGTAATTAAACTCGGCACATGAAGGACACATCGAATCATAAAAGAAATGCACCTGATTAAAAGATTCCTTACACACATAACAAAAACGAGGCTTTAATAACACTAACGACTTTTGTGTACTCGCATCGGTAATTTGTAAAGGAGCGGAAAATACTGTTGCCTGACGGGCACTGCGAATGCCTGTTGCGGCCCGCACACCACGTTCATGCTGATGGAATTTCTCTTGTCTTAGCTTTTTAGCGACCTTTTTTCTTTGACGGAATTCTTCGCGATGAGGACGGGACAAACGACCTGCTGCCTGTAAAAGGGCAATCCTTTGTTCATGAGACAACTGAGCTATCTCAATGCTATTATTGATTAGATCCTCAAGAACATCGATACATTGCTGTATTTCTGCTTGAGAATATTTAGTTGAAGAAATTTTATTCATGAATATTAAACGTACCCTGTATTAAATAATAGAATCAATTGAAGAATTAAAAATTAGTGACAGTATACGTTCTTTTAAAGATTTTGCAAATTTTCAAATATCGTCCCCAGCAAAGATTTGCAAAATCCATAGATTACACGTATACTGTCTACAGTTTTAAACCCTACGTAATCTATCTGTTCTTTCATATATGGGGGTGATTGGTCTCGACTTGCGTTGCTCAGATTTAAGTGGCGTGCCGCGGAAGCTTGGTTGGCCGCGATAACAATCCAGGCACAAATTAAACGCTAACGCGAATAATGAACATACGGTTCCATCCGTTGGTTTGAATCCTACGTTTGGCTTCTTGCCCGTAACAGGGTTAGTTGCTCAACAGGCCATACCAGCGATGGCCCGCTAAGCCTTAGTTACACCGTAACTAAGCCTGTTTACCCGCAACGCCTGCTAGTGGAATAAACAGTCAAAAAGCAGGCTGGTTCTTTTGAATGTCTTCTTCAGAAGGACAAGATCTTCGAAGACTAATTCCGTTATACTTTGTTGGTCTAGGAAAAACGGAGTGAGTTTTAAAAAAGACCGACTATGCACGTAGAGGCTTAAGTTTCGACATCCAAGGACCCGGGTTCAATTCCCGGCACCTCCACCAGCCTTCGCTGTCAGAATTAAAATAGCGAAGGCTGTCCGCCGTAGTCTACCGAAGGTAGACGAAGGAGGACTGCTGACAGCTTCGGCTGGCAGGCCAGCAAAATTATCATAGCGAAGGCTGTCCGCCGTAGTCTACCGAAGGTAGACGAAGGAGGACTGCTGACAGCTTCGGCTGGCAGGCCAGCAAAATTATCATAGCGAAGGCGAAGAAATGAATTCATGATATGTATTACGTTTATAGACTCCAATCCATAAAATATTCTGAACAAAAGTATACTGGTTTCACCTCTGATGTATTTAGACGTCTCGAAGCTCACAATAATGGACAAGTCACTCACACTTCAAAATATCAACCATGGAAATTACGAAATTTCTTTGCTTTTACTGATGAGAATAAAGCTAGAGAGTTTGAGTTATACTTAAAATCTGGATCAGGAAGAGCTTTTGCCCAAAAGCATTTTTAGTAGAGATCTTAGAAATTTAAACCCTTGTGATCAAAAAATTATACGCAGCTTTTATTTAAAATAGAATTACTTTAGTAGGGCTCACCATTTCAAACCACCACCAACCAACCCAAAAGAATCACCCAAAATAAAGAACTGATCATAAAGAAAGAATATAGCCAACTCACCGTCCTTGATTCGCAATAAAAACGGACGGTATTTTTCCCTTTCTCTAAAGGCAAAGCCTTATAAGCTAAATTCCCGATGTAAATTTCCTGAGGCTGGCCATTAACCTCTGCCTTCCACGAGGAGTTCCATACATCACAATACTGCATCCAAAGACCAGATTGATTTTTAGTATCCACGTTAATTATGACTTCATTGGGACTAAACACACTAACTTCATAAGGTATTGTAAGACGCTGGTTCTGGGACAGGTCTAGAGGACTTACTTTCACTTGGGATAAAGATTTATTTAGGAATTGGTAAAACAGAATGTCCCCCGCATAGGTTTTATCCCTCATGGCTAAAGAAATAGTCTCTTTAGAAACAGGATATGCTTGAGAGAAGAATTGGATCTTATCTTCAGTAGAACCTGCCAGCTTTAAAAGAAGCGATGATTTAATATCATACTTAAAAACCTTAAATAAATCATCAAAGGGTTTAAGATAGAAATCAGACCTATATTTTGGCTTTACATGTTCGCTCAAGGTAAAATTACTGGCGGTGTCACAAATCGTCCCTTGCAAAGAATTGACCAGTTCTTCTCTGGGATTAATAATGATCTTCTCTGGTAACCGGCGTTTCACAAAAGGAATCTTTTGAAAATTTAGAAGCGCATATTGAGCTTGTGTCATTTTAAAAGTACGCAATTGGATTTGTTGATACGCATACCAATATACATCCAAGCAGTGAAAAATCATAAAGACCAACAAAAAAGAAAAAGCATACCGAGGGAATTTGACAAAAGGCCTAACGAAGAAAATAACTGCCCCAAAAAATGAAAGCACCGCCATGTAACGCAAGGTATTAGACACAAAAGAAAGCGAAAAACAATCTAGTATCTTCACTCCGCCGATTTGATGCAAAATAAAATCCGCTATTTGAGGATTTATAACCATGGCACATAAAAACAGGCCATTGCATGAAAGTAAAAAAACGGCTAATAAACTTTTATACAATATTGCCTTGGAATCTTGATTCTTTTCATGAAAAAACAACTGTTCAAAACCAAATCCCGCGATAAAACACATATACAACTTAATCAAAGGGGCCACATAACTAATGTGTCGGTAAAACTTCATGAGTGGCCATAGATAATAGCCGGCAACACTCACAGGTGTGGCCAATGAAAAGAACAAAAAGAAGATTGCTCCCAACACAAACGGATATTTATTATTGTTCTTACCTAATAAAGCGCCCAGGACCACCAACGGAAGGCTTAACAGTCCCATATAAAGCGTATAATCCAACTGAGGCGACATCCCAAGCAAGAGTTCCCACCATTTATTTAAATCAGCGCCTCGTCCGTAATATAAGAAAGCATTCAACGAAGAAATCCCCCCAGCTTCCCTGCCGCTGGAATGCCAAAAAATCAAAGGATCATGGCCAAGAAAATAAATTGCCGCTAACACAAACCCGACAAGCAAGGTCAGGATAATCCAGCCAAGGTCTTTGACCGTAATTTTAAATCCTTTAAAGAGTGTCATCCCCCCAGAGAAATAATAAGTGAAGAAATACAAAAACACAGCTAAGGATATGATAGGAATAAAGTAATACACATTAATGCTGACTGTACAAAATAAAAACACCGTGAGAAACAACCATTTCCAATCCCAAGAATCAAAGAATCGATGCAGCAAATAAATAATTAAAGGCAAGATGTAAAACATGACCAACGTAAACGAATTCTGAGAGAAGGTCACCGTGGTTGCCATCACGGTGCTGGCCACAAAGAATACCGTCGCAGGGTTTTGGAAATATCTTTTGGCCAAGAGCCAAACACCGACTAAAAGCACAAATTTATCAAAAAGCAAACCCGCGTAATAAAGGACCAAAAAATTAAGGTCCTTAATCCAATGAGAAAACACCATCACGATGTTGGTAAATATATCGATACGACTGTAAAGAAAATACCACCAGGTAGGGGTCCCGTGGGCCATGTAGGGCGTCCACAAAGGGATTTGATGGTTAGACACCTTGCTATTGATAAAAAACCATTGCTGGGCAAGCAATTCAAAACCGTCGTGGCCAATGACCATACGCCGGTCGAGGACGAGGAAGGCACTTAAAACTAACTCAAAAACTACAATGATCAGAAACAATACCAGCAAAAGAATTTTGCGGGCATTCATTAATTGTTCCTCTGCTTGACGGCACGACTAATTTCCCGTTTGACTTCCGCCTTTTTAATGTCCTGGCGTTTGTCATAAAGCTTCTTGCCTTCCCCAACCGCGATTTCAATTTTGACAAATCCACGTTTATTAAAATAAAGCTTGGTTGGAATCAAGGTAAGACCTTTACGGGTCATAAGCCCTGTTAGACGCTCAATTTCTCTTTTATGCACAAGAAGTTTACGGGCCCGAACAGCGTCCACGTTGTTATAACTTGCCTGGGCATAAGGAACAATGTGAAGATTATACAAGTAAAGCTCTCCCTTATCGATATGGGCGTAACTATCCGTAAAGGAAGCCTGCGCATTACGCAAGGATTTTACCTCGGGACCAATGAGCATAAGCCCGCATTCGAATTTATCGAGCAGGTTATAATTATGATAGGCTTTTTTATTGGTAGCGATGATTGTCATAGAGTTATCTGCTGTCCATCCTGCTTCGCCCAAATGCTTTCGCGTTGGGCTACGCAGGGTTAATTCACACTATGAGTTACATCGCCTACGGCTTTATGTAACTCATGTGTTCATTAATATAATCCCAGAAATAAAGGAATCGTCAAGCCGCAGAGCAAATGAGTTAAAAAAATAGTTTGGTTAATCAAATCCTGCCTAGGGTTATCATAATGACGCGCCAGAATAGATAATGTCACAGACGTGGGCATAGAGGCCTGCACCACCAAAATAAATCCCCACAGGCTATGCACATGAAACAAATATAAAAATAAAAGTGCTAGGGTCGGCAAAAGGAACAATTTAATAACAATCGCCGAGGATACTTCTTTCCATTGAAAGTGATGAAAACGCGTCAAGGCCAGATTCCCGCCGATGGTGAGCATCGCAATGGCCAAGGCGCTGTCTCCCATAATTTTGACCGGCTTCATCACAAGCTCAGGGAAAAACCCTTTAAATCCTAAAAGCACCACACTAAATGCTAAAAACATACTCAACAACGGCGCCCAAGGTATGCTCTTTAAATGGCTCCGTATTGATTTCTTACCGGAGGCCATTAACCATACCCCTATCGACCACAAACAAATATCAAACCCGATAATAGTCAAAATCACATAGGCATAAAACTCGTGGGCCTTCTGACCTAATGGCAGCACAGCCACCAACAATACAGGAATATACCCAGCGTTATGAAAGCCACAAACAGCCATCCATTCTTGAGGATTTTTCTTGCGAAATAAAATTGCCAGTAGTCCAGTGACCAAGAGTCCCGTCATCACCAAGCTTGTATTAATTAAAGGATACGACCACCAATACGATTGGGAAGAAGGATTAAAATTGCTGACAATCTGGTTAAAAATAAAGAAAGGAAAGACAATATTAATGCTCAGCCACGAGAGCATTTTTAATCCAGCCTCGTCCACAATCTTTTGGCGCACCAAAACAAACCCCACAGCCCCCATAAAAAATATTTGGGAGATAGCAATAAAAGCAGTTTGAAAGGAAATGGTTAGCATGGAAACTACTTGGAAGACGGCTTGATAAGTTTATTTTTTCTTGAAAGCCAAATAAATTCACTCATCTGCTGAAGCAACTGCCATCGATGAGTATAGGTCGTATTCTTGACATGATGTTCCAGATGCTCGTACACAGAAATATCGCTCATTTTAAATTTTATTTTTTGTTTCATCGTTGCATCCTTTGAATGGCCTCTAATTGAACAATATCAATGAGGTCCTGTGGGCGGCCAGCGGCTTTTTTTAATTTCTTCAAATGATCGATACTAATCAAAGGCACCTGAATTGTATCAATATCGGCATAGACACGATTCTTATAAATTTCATTAAATGGAAAAGGCTCATCCACAAACATGTCAATAAGCTTAAAAGGTGGTTTATTCTCTACAAATGAAAAAACGATCATTCCTTTTTCTTTTTTCCACAATTCTCTTTGTTTCTTATCTTTAAATTGTTCTTTAGTGACTGGTACTTTGGGGTTGTAGCCCACTGATTTTAAAGCGCTAAATAATTTCTCTAGATTTTTGTCACGTAAATAGACAATAAGATCCAAATCTTTCGTTGCACGAGGATAACCATGCAGGATAACTGCGGCCCCGCCAACAATCACATATTTAACTTGTGCTTTGTTAAGTGCCTTAAAAACTTCTCCGTAGAAAATTTCCATAAATTAATAATAACACTCTCTTTTCGCTCATGCAAAGCCTAAAGTCGATTAACTGCTTTGTAAATCATTTAAAGCTTAAATTGGCTACCCGTAATCTTATGGGGTCTAGCAGAAGATGGGAATAAAAGCTCTAGACTATTTAAAAATTGGAAATAGTGCAACCAACTCATAGGTTGCAGAGATCTATGCCGTGCTTGGGCAAAGGCTTCTTTACGCTTTAGATCTTTAGCATCTAGCAACATTTCATTCTTTTCTTCGTTACTGAGCATCAGTCCACCTCAAGAAATCTATCTAATTCCGAGAGTTTATCAAACAATCCAAAATATTCCCTCAAAATATCCATATTTAAACTTTCACGATGGTTCTTCAATAACCATTCTATGTCCCCCATATCCTGCATGTACCTTGAGGGATCATTAGCAATAGCTTGCAACTTTAGACCAATGATATCTTCCGGCATAACCACCCGAACCATATATTGAAGAAGCTCGTAAGGCTTAGCTCTTTCAAGCATACTTAAAGCATATTTACGATGCGCAATTATAAAATCAATTCCACCTAAGGGCTTTAATTGACCCCAAAAATTAATAACATCCTTGCTCTCATGCCCAATATCATAACCAAAGGCCGTCAAAATTGATTTAACCTTACCAACATCTTCATGGTGCACTAAGAAATCGATATCTGCCGTAGCTCTAGCAAAGCCCGCTGCGTGCATCGCAAACCCACCAATAATGGCGAATCGCACCTGCTGTTTGCTAAATTGATCAAAAACTATTTTGGAAACCGCCTCAAAATCCATAAAAAATTATAGCATAGCCTCACAAGAATAAATGTGATTATTTTTCAATTGAAAAATTCATATAGAATACGCCTCTTTGACGCGTTTGACGATTTCATCGCCAGACATGCCTTGCTCTACCCATTTTAAGATATTACTCATGTCAACAATGGTCGCAGGGTCAACCGGAGGAGGCAGGCTATATTTTGTTTTAGTTTTCACAGCTTCATCTACAGCCACTAAAATATGAAGAATGTCATTGACCGTTCTGCGAGGTATCTTTAAATCTTCTGAGATTTGTTTAGAGGTAACTGGCTGTTGTTGGATTTTAAGGTGGTTCATGATTCTCTCATAAGCTCCTGGCATACTCTAAACCTCCTTTTTAACGGTATTTTTAGCACAATTGCCAAAATTCGTCATTTTATTGCCAAAATTATAATCAATTGCCAAAAACACACTTTTAATTGCCAAAATATTTCAAGCCATTGCCAAAATTAGTTATTTCATTGCCAAAATTTATTATCAATTGCCAGAATTTAGGTTTTTATTGCCAATTTTAAACGTTTTCAAACCATTCTGTGCTGAATATTACATAAATATATGATAATGAACAATATAGAAAACTATAAATTGAACTTAAAGCTCTACTTAAACCTTATATTGCCAAAATTCACTGTTTTATTGCTAAAATTATTATCCTTTGCCAAAAATTGATTCTTTATTGCCAGAATTTTTTAAGCTGTTGCCAAAATACTGCTATCTATTGCCAAAATTTTTCAAGCTATTGCCAATTTTATCAAAATTATTGCCTGATTTCAACTCGTTTTTCAATTAGATTCAAGAAAACCTCTCAAATCAATCAGTGAAGTAATGTTGAAAATCTTCGGATAAAAGCCTGGAGACTTCTCTAGTTGCTGGATCATGGCAGGATCCATGTTAAACCTAATCCCTCCTTGACCTTCATTCTTGACCTGCATAGCTTTATCGGAGGTAAGGTCAATCCCGCCTCTTTGAGTTGAAGGGGACTGTCCCCTTTCTCTTTGTGCCGCTATCATCGCCTTATTAGATGGAACATATAATTTCTCTCCTGGCTCAAGATCCCTTATTTCAAGCATTGCATTACGGGACATGAGCTCCTTAAGAGATAAACCCAATCGTTCGGCAAGCCCCATTAATGTATCACCTGTTCTGACCTTATAAATTGATGGATACAGTAATTCTTCTCCAGGCACCAGTTTACGAATTTTACGTATTTCATTATAGTCCATTAGTTCTTGACGAGATAGGCCCCATCGTTGGGCAAGGGCCTCTAACGTGTCACCTGATTTTACTGTATATGAGTTCATCGCCCGGCTGGCCGCTGAAGGGGACTGTCCCCTTTCTGTCCCTGTCATCGCCCGATCAGGCAGCTTAAGATTATTTTCCAAATAATCGATATGAAATTTCCCAGCATGAACAAGCGTTGTCACTGGCTTTTCTTTTAAACTCAACCTGACCATTTTTTCCATATGCTCATGACGCTTAGGTCCGCGATAATCAAGATATTTCTCAAACGTATCTATAAGTTCAATGACCTCCTTAGATAATACAGGATTAGATTTAAACGCATCCAATATATCCTGCCTCTGACCTACTGAAGCGGGTTTTCCAGAAAAATCAATTTGTTTCATAAGCTCCTCAAGCTTGCTTTTCTGTTCTATAGTAACCGTCTTGGTCGATAACTCTTTGGCCTTTTGTTCATACTCATTAAGATAAACCCCGGTTTGCTCATTTAATTTTGTGTCATCAATAGGCATTAAATCCACATCATTGATCGCCTTATGCTCATCTAAATGCATTACCATGTACACCACTGGCGCGTAGGCCAATAACATAAAATCATCCGCTTTCTGCTGGGCATCCTCTGCCCCTGCCATTTTTAATATTTTTGCCAATTCTTTTTGTGCTCCGGCATTGATTCGCGCGTTAAGCAGGACCTCCACTGTTTGTTCAAAACAAATCACTTTCACTCCCCGCTCGGTGATTGCCTGTTCAATTCTTTTGATCTGGGATCTGAAATTTTTAACAACAGAAACATTCCATGGGCTAGCCAGCTTTTCTTCAAAATATTCCCTAAAATCTTTTATCTCTTGGGGCGTTGCCGTGTTATTTCTGACAGTTTCTATGATTTTGGCAACCCTTGCGTCCACTTTCCCTGCTTCTAAAGGGTCCCTATGCCCCATACTCTCCAAAAGCACCGGGGTATTTGTTTTGGGATAAATGATTTCTCTAGGTTTAATGTCGACGACATTATTAGTTGACTGAGATAATAAGTCTAAAGGACTTAAAGCAAGCGCTGTGGCCCCAGCTAAAAACCTCGGTAAAAAACTTCTTCTTGATATACCGGGCCTAGCATTCATCGCTGAATTTGGTTCCGTTGTTGAAGGTGTTGAAGGGGACTGTCCCCTTTCCCTTTCTCCAGATTTCAATGGCTTTTTAGCTAATGCATAAATCCAATAATCATTTTTCGCCCCTGGTTTCGTACGTCGAGACCTTTGTTGAATTCTCACTTTCACATCTACAAAACCTGCCTGGGTCAACAACTCCTTTAATTCTTTTTCTTGATAATATGTAAAAAATCTCGCCTTTTCATATGTCGGATTTGATTCAAAATCCCATCCTTCACCTAATTTAGTTGTTAGGGCAAGAACTCCACCAGGTGCCAAGGTTTCTTTAAACTCCTTCAAAACCTTTGGCGCTAATTCTTTTGGAAAATGCAGCAATACCGCGTCCGCCCAAAGAAGAGAGACATTAGGAAACTCTGCTCTTAAAGGAGACATATCCGTAATATCCATATTTAGAAATTTATGTCTGGGGTATCTCTTTTTTGCTATCTCAAGCATGTTGGCAACATTATCTACAGCAACTATCTCTTTTTTTGTTATCTGATTAAAATAGCCAATAGATTTACCTGCTGCAGTACCCGCATCCACTATCACACCATCTACTTGAGCCTCTTGAACAGCTTGATCCATAAAACCTTTAATCTCCGGTGTAGGTTCTGACCAATTTTGGTCAAATTTAAATGCGGCAGCGGAATACGCCTCTTGGTTCAATCTAACTACATCTTGAGGAGTTAATTGAACCCCGGTTGGAGCTGTATATAACATCGCGGAATTCGTTGCAGGGGAAGTTGAAGGGGACTGTCCCCTTTTTCCTAGCTTGCTTTGATAATTCTTATACAGTCGGTCTAATTGATTTAAGTTTATCCTAAAGGCAACATGCCATCTACCTTCTATCGTGCCGGGTTTTAGTTGATCTTTGGGGAGCCTCTGTTCATCCGGAGGGATTTCTCCTCTTGGAAATTCATGCTTATCTCCCTCATCCCGCTCTGCGCCAATCTTCTCATAATAGGCAACTGCATTGGCCGATGAAGCAATTCTTGGGTCCTTCAACTCATCTTTATCTAACTCTTTTCTTGTCCTCCAAGAGGCATACGCCAATTCAGAATGGTTCTGACGAATATAAGCAAATGATTTTAATAACAGCCACGATGCCAGGCCCTGACCCTGAAGTTCAGGCAATACCGCTAGGGTCTCTAAATAAATATGATCCGGCCTATTATCTGTGCGGCTAAAAATTGTTTCTGCCACAGGCAGGCCAGGGTTACCATTGGAGTCCTTTTTATTGTAATCCATAAGCGCATAGCTGCCATAGCCCTCATTAAATTTAATCGGACCGTCTTGACTCGGATGATCCTGCGCTATGCCAATAACATCCCGTTCTTTTGTCCAGGTGACATTGGCCGCAATAGAATTTTGTAACCTAAAGAAGTCGTCTGGTTTTTCTAATAACAAGGCCTTGGTCAGAGGAACCATTTTAAAGACCCGGCCGTTAATTTCCATTTCATCAGGAATTTTCGAAAGCATTTCTTGTGTACTGTGTGGCTCATTATCAGGAGTTTTGACCATCGCTGGATTTGGAACTTCATGAAAGAGCCTTCCTGAAACTCGATCCCCCTCATTCTCTAAATCTGCGCTAGACCATTGCTTTTTCTCCAGTCTCAACAATGCCGCTGTTAATAAGACTCTAAAATGACTTCTGACTATTGCATTTTTACGAGCATAGAACTGTCGTAATTTCTCACTGGCCCCTGGAGCAAAAAGATTTTCAGGCATGTCTGCCAAAGTCAGATCACTTCCCGATTGCGTCTCTTGCAGCGCTAAATCATATAATTCTTTAAACTTAATACCATAAGTGGATTCGTTGGAATATAAAACATTGCTATCAACTTCATAACCCTGCTGTTCTTCCCCAGCAGAATTCATCGCTGGATTCGAAGCATTTCTTTCCCCTAAAACCTCCTTTGCTAAAGGTCGTACTACAAATCTCCACGGAGATATCTCCTCTGCTGTTGGAAAAGCTTCAATAAAAGCACGTTTGGCGTCCAATAACCCTCCGGTTTTTTTTCCTAATAACTCTGCATTTTTATCACCAACTATCACAACAGGTAAACCGGCTTTAATGGCAGCAAAAATCTCTTTATAAACATCAAGAGTTTTTAAAAATTCTAAATTCGTTTGCATTTCTTCATCGTCTTTTACCATGATAATAGCCGCACTTACTTTTAAATTCTTAGTGTTACGAATAATAATTTCATTATTGCGGGTATACCCACTTGAGGGTTTATTCACACTCGTTTTTTGGATTAATTCTTCCGGTGTTAATGTTAGTGGTTTATCCCCTTCTGAAACTCTGTCAAATAAAATATTATCTTCTTCTCCCAAATCCATTTGTTTTGTATGTTGTAAATGTTGTCCGAGAAAAACCTTTAATCCCTCCAAAGTCTTTAAACCCACTGTAACAATATCACTATGCATATGCTTTAAGACAGCTAGCAACTCATTTTCAGGAAAATCTAAAATCAATCCTATTCTACGATTAGCAACGGTCGCTAAATAATCCTGACTAACTAAACTTGCGGAATAATATTCATCTTTGCTTTCCTTAAGGTTCAATAATTTATCTAAGTGAGACATCTTAACCGTATAGAGAAACCTTCGAGGGTCGTGATTATTAATGTTTGTGGTTTTCCATACTGTATTAATCATCGCTGGATTTGGCCCCACCATTGCCCGGTCATATAACGCATTATCCGTTTTAATCCAAGGTCTTAATTTATCCTTTGATGCTTGCCACTGCTCAGCTGTTTTTTCAAACCCTAACGTCGCCAAAATATAATTGATAAAAGAATCATTTAATTGAGGGACTCGCGCATAGGCATTTAATAGCCTGGAATTTTCTTTAAAAAATCCTTCTTCGGCCCTATAAAATTCCTTTAATATTTCATTATTTTCTTGCCCTGTTGTCGTTTGTATAAAAGCTTCGTCCATCTGATGGAATCGCTTAAACATCCTTTGATGCAAGAACAATCCACTGTTAAAAATCAAAACAATCTGATTTAATTCTTCCTGACGCTCTTTTGGGTGAATCAATTCATCTCTATGCAGAGCCCCCCGCACATTTAATTTTCCATTGCGGAATATTTCAAAAGTGACTCCTGGAAAATTGACACTTGTGAATTCAAATGTTCCATTGCCTGAATTAAACTTATCCCTCACATTATTAAGGAATAAAGGCCCCACCATACGACGAAAGTTTTCAACAGATTCAATTAATCGTTCATTAGAAACATCGGATTCGGATTCCTGGAAGAATTGATACTGTCTTTGCCGAAAGAAAACAACATACCTATACTCATTTTGAAAGCTTTGTATAATCTCAGATATTCTTATTTGATCTCTGGGATGACATATGCTTAAAATCTTTTTAAAAAAAGATATGCGTGTTTCATAATATTCTTTTGCCGCATTCAAGCGAGAGGAAGCTCCTTCTCTAAATTCACGAAGCACCGCTGTCGTCACCATATCCAATAACGGAACAGCATAAGTTGACTGATATGGCTCAGCATTACCTTTAAATTTCTCGGGATGTTCTAATGCTTCACGTAAAAATAGCCTGATGAAGCTATCTAGACTATCTGTGTTGTTGGAAGGAAAAAATTTATTTTTTATAAAAAAATTAATCTTTCCGGCCAACCATTCACTTTGATAGTAATGCTTATGAAGTAATTCCGCTAAATATTGTTCTTCATTAACCATCATCGCAGGGTTCGCAGATTTTTGTATTTTCTCCTTTTGTGCCTGCTGAATCTCCATAGCCACAACAGCCAAATCCCCATGGTTTAATTGGGTGGGCATGGCAGGATTTGCTTTTAAAATAGAGCCAACACCAAACAATACTTCTCCACCTGAGAAATATTTCCTCGGCACTATCTCTTGCGTTATAGGGTCTTGTTCTTCCTTGATGTAGTTGTATACGCCTTTTTTGAAGGCTTTGAGGTAGCGTTGGTAGATGGCATTGGTGTCCAATATTTCCGTAGGGGCACCCCTTGTGGGTGCCCTTTCTAGGGCGGGTTTAGAACCCGCTCCTACATCATTAATGGTAATCCCCGCGACCTTGTTTTTGTCCGCATACACCTGAGCTAGGATTGAATCTTTGATTTTCTTCTTGTACCACGTCGCTAGAATCAGCGAATTGTAGACCTGGCGAAGTTGGGCGAAGTTTTTGCCTTCGTTTACCTCGGTGGTTAACTCAGGAATAACTATTTCTCTGACTATCTGACTACCAAGGGCGCTAATACCCTTGGTGTCATTGCGAACCCCCGCAGGGGGTGCCCGTCCTGGAACGTCTGCAAGACGGGCCAGGGAAGCAATCTTATTTGGATTGGTTGTTCTTGTTGAGATTGCTTCGTCGCTCGTTTCACTCGCTCCTCGCAATGACACGCTGTTCTTTTCCAACGATAAATAATCCTCCTCCAACATGACTTTTAATTTTGATTCCACAACGTAAGCAGTTCCCGCCTTCGCGTTCTCATACACAACCGCCTTCTCGGGGATAATCCACACCTTGTTAAACGTATTGACGGGGATATTCGTCGTGCCATACTTCTTTGCCGCTTCTGCGTATATTCGCTTCCAAAATTTCTTCCCCACTTCTTCCTCGGGATAAATCAAACTTGCGGTGATTTGTTTAAGCATGTAATCTTCTGCCAATAGATCTCGGCCCATTTCGGTTAAACCAAAGCTCTTTGGAATGATGAGGTCTTTCTCGTATGGGCTGAGATTCACCCAGAGATCTTTTTCAGGAACGGTTATAGATGCTAAGAAATATTTGATGAGTTTCGTTGATTCTTCTTTTAAACTCCCCCTAACCCCCTCTTTAGTTAAAGAGGGGGAATCCCCTATGTCTAAAATAAAATCGAATCGAAATGGATTATCAGGGTGAACCTTTATGCCTTTAAGCATCGGGGGATTAAACTGCGGACTCAAGTGTGTCATTTCGCCAGGGTTTGGTAGGCGCAAGGAAGCCCCAACGTCTTGCTCTCCTAAAGCCGTGATGGCCTGGGCATATCCAGGTACAATTAAATTATTGGTCAAAAAACAAACCAATAGAATAGGGCAAAGTATTCTGTGCGGCATACTAAAAGATAACATATAGATTAGTAAAAAACCAATTTTTGTCTCTATAATTTGTCTCTATACTTAATAATCGAAGATTGACAGATAAATCTTATGTCGTTATACTTCTTTTTTTACCTCGTATGTTTACTGCTACGTAGCTCAAACGTGAAAACGTTTGAGCGTAGTAGAGCGGAAGTGGCGGAATTGGTATACGCGTACGTCTCAGAAGCGTATGGCGAAAGCCTTGAGGGTTCAAATCCCTCCTTCCGCACCAGTTTCTTTCCATAAACTGGTGCTCTTGCGAGGCTCCTGACGAGCAAGGGAACGATTTTTTCATTATAAAAACAATCTTGCCAAGCTTAACTTTGCATATTAGAATAATCGGCTTTTGATTTAGAAGAAATGTCCAAATCATCCTTAAGGAACGAAATAACTAAGGAGTAAAAATTGTATGAGCGATGAAACTAATGTCAAAAAAATAAACATCATGGATGATGTTGAACTTAAAGAATGGTTGGCGTCCTTAGATTATGTGCTTTCTAATGGACCATCCCAGAGGGTCCAATACCTGCTTCAACAATTGCAAATCCGGGCCCAGGAAAGCGGCGTCACCCTACCTTTTACTTTAAACACTCCCTATATCAATACCATACCAAAAGAAAAGCAACCTCCTTTTCCTGGAAACCGCGAATTGGAACGAAGGATTAAAAGTATTATCCGTTGGAATGCTATGGCTATGGTTGTGCGGGCCAATAAAAACACTGATGGTATAGGTGGACACATATCAACCTATGCTTCCTCAGCTACTCTATATGAAGTGGGTTTTAACCACTTTTTTAAGACAAATCCCTCCACTTTTAGTGGTGATTTAGTGTATTTCCAGGGCCACGCCTCCCCAGGAATCTACGCCCGCGCCTTCGTTGAAGGACGCCTTAATGAACAAAATTTAATCAATTTTCGCAGAGAACTTCAGTCGAGTAGCGGATTATCTTCCTATCCTCATCCTTGGCTTATGCCTAACTTTTGGCAATTCCCAACAGTATCCATGGGTTTAGCCCCTATTATGGGAATCTACCAAGCCCGGTTTAACCGTTATTTGGAAGATCGCGGCCTAAAAGCTAAAGATGATCATAAGGTTTGGGTTTACATGGGAGACGGTGAAAGTGATGAACCTGAATCCTTGGGCGCCTTGACCATGGCTTCCCGTGAAAAACTAGATAATTTAATTTTTGTGATCAATTGCAACCTGCAACGCTTAGACGGCCCTGTGCGCGGTAATGGAAAAATCATTCAAGAACTAGAAGCCCTCTTTCGCGGAGCTGGTTGGAATGTCATCAAGGTTGTTTGGGGTGAAGATTGGGATCAGTTATTAGAAAAAGACTCTGAAGGCCTTCTAGCCCGACGTTTAGGCGAAGTGGTTGACGGTGAATATCAAAAGTATTCCGTCTCCTCCGGCGCCTACGTCAGAGAAAAATTCTTTGGTAGCGACCCAAAACTCTTAGAAATGGTCAAAAACCTTTCTGATGAACAAATCCAGAAAATGCGACGCGGCGGTCATGATCCTGAAAAAGTCTATGCTGCTTACAAAGCTGCGGTTGAGTTTAAAGGCGCTCCGACGGTCATTTTAGCTAAAACCATCAAAGGTTATGGTTTAGGTGAAAGCGGCGAGGGAAAGAATATCACCCATTCCCAAAAGAAACTTAATGAACAGGAACTCAAAGAATTCCGTTCCCGTTTTAATATCCCAATTTCCGACGCGGAAGTGGCTAAGGCTCCTTTTTATCGCCCCTCCGATGATTCTCCGGAGATGCAATATTTGCAAGAACGCCGCAAGGCCTTAGGCGGATATCTGCCATTTCGCAACACCAAAACCACACCGCTTTCGACTCCGTTGGAAGAACTCTTTGAAGAATTCTATAAAGGCACCGAAGGCCGTTCTGTATCAACAACCATGGCCTATGTACGCGTGCTTTCCAAACTCCTTCGTGATGAACACATTGGAAAACTTATCGTTCCCATCATCCCCGATGAAGCCCGAACCTTTGGTATGGAAGGATTGTTCCGCCAGGTAGGTATTTATTCCCACGTCGGACAATTGTATGAACCTGTTGATTCCGAAAGCCTCATGTATTACAAAGAAGCCAAGGACGGACAAATCCTTGAGGAGGGAATCAACGAAGCAGGCGCCATGTCTTCCTTTATCGCCGCTGGTACCGCCTATGCTTCCCATAATATCAACACCATTCCCTTTTATACCTATTATTCCATGTTCGGCCCTCAACGCGTAGGGGATCTCGTCTGGGCTGCCGGCGATTTGCGATGTAAAGGATTTCTCGTTGGAGCAACCTCTGGTCGTACCACCTTAAATGGTGAAGGCTTACAGCATCAAGACGGGCATAGCCATATCCTGCTTTCTTCAGTGCCTAACGTCGTCAGTTATGATCCTGCTTTTGCCTATGAAATTGCTGTCATTATCCGAAACGGTATTTATCGGATGTATGAAAAGCAAGAAAGCATCTTCTATTATTTAAGTATCGGTAATGAAAACTATCCCATGCCTGCACTTCCCTCAGATGTTAAGGAAGGAATCATCAAAGGTATGTATCGTTTCAGTAAATCCGCTAAACAGTCAGATCTTCGGGCGCATTTATTCGGAAGCGGCGCCATCATGAACCAGGTTCTTGAAGCCCAAAAGATTCTCGAGCAAAAATATAATGTCGCCGCCGATGTCTGGTCGGTGACTAGCTACAATGAACTGCGCCGTCAAGCACTTGGCATTGAACGCGACAATCTGCTTCATGGAACTAAGAACGCTAAGCTTCCCTATGTGACCGAATTACTCCAAAATGAACAAGGCGTGTTTATAGCCGCCTCCGATTATATTAAAGCCTTACCGGATGCCATCCGCCAATGGGTACCAGGCGCCTTTACCGTGCTTGGAACCGACGGATTTGGACGCTCAGAAAGCCGTGAAGCCTTACGTGACTTCTTTGAAGTAGACGCTAAGCATATCGTCTGGGCAACCCTTGTGACCTTATTGGATCAAAAGAAGATCACTGATGATGTCCTTATCAAAGCTAAAGCAGAATTAAAAATTAACCCGAACAAATTAAACCCGTTGGTGAGTTAATTATGGAATTAAAATTACCCGAAATTGGTGAAAACATCACTCAAGGAACCATCTCAAAAATCTTGGTCAAGGTCGGAGATACTATTAAAAAAGGCCAAAACATCCTAGAGCTTGAGACGGACAAGGCTGTGGTTGAAATACCTTCTAATATGGACGGAACCATAAGCGAAATACTGGTTAAATCCGGCAGCGTCGTCAAGATTGGTCAGCCTATTTTTAATTTAGCAGGGTCAGCCCCTGCACTAGCTGAAACGTCTATTCCTGTTGCTGATTCAGTCAAAACAACTCCTATTCCTGTCGCTCAAGTAACACCAGAACCATCTTCAGTGACAAAAACATCGACGGTCACCACGTTAAATGATATGACGCTTCCCACTTTAGGGGAAAATTTAGAAAAAGGAACTGTCACCAAGATCCTTGTTAAGGTTGATACAACCATTAAAAAAGGTCAAAACATCCTCGAACTTGAAACAGACAAGGCTGTTTTAGAAGTCCCTTCACCTTCTGAAGGTATTATCAAAGAAATTTTGATTAAAAATGGCGATGTCATCAAGGTGGGTCAGCCTATTTTTAAGATTCTCTCTGGGGCGTCAGCGCCTTTAACTCAAGCCAGCGCTGTAACGCCAACAAAAACTGAAATTGAATCACCCAAACCTGTATCCACCCCAACTCCTATAGCTGAAGCTCCGACGGCCACAATAGGACATTTACCTGTCCGAAAAGATATTTCGGCCGCGCCTTCTGTGAGACTTTTTGCCCGTGAAATTGGTATTGATATTGCTCGTGTACCTGGCTCCGGCCCTGGTGGACGCATTTCCATTGATGATGTTAAGAAATTTTCTAAAGCCTTAAACTTATCTCGGGTACAGGCTCCAACAGGAAGCGTCATTAGCCAACAAGCATTACCCGATTTTACCAAATGGGGAACATTACGTCGCGAAGCGATGAGTAACGTTCGTCGAAAAACAGCCGAACATTTATCATCAGCCTGGAACAGTATCCCTCATGTGACCCAATGCGAAAAGGCGGATATTACTGAACTTGAACGCATACGTAAAGCTTCTTCAACAGCAGAAAAGAAACTTTCTATTACATCGTTTCTTATCAAAATCATCGCCGTAGGACTTAAAAAATTTCCCCAATTTAACTCAACAGTCGACATGAATTCCCATGAGGTCATTTACAAAGAATTCATTAATATCGGCGTTGCCGTTGATACAGACCGCGGGCTGTTAGTTCCTGTATTAAAGAATGTAGACCGCTTAAGCGTTGGCCAAATATCCGACGAATTAACCGCCATTGCCGAACGCGCCCGCAACCGAAAAACGACCATCGAAGAACTTCAAGGCGGCACCTTTACCATTTCAAACCTAGGGGGTATCGGGGGAAGTTTCTTTACACCCATTGTCAACTGGCCTGAAGTCGCTATCCTAGGCGTCTCTCGCGGCGTCATGGAACCTGTATATATCGACGGAGGATTTGTCCCAAAACTGATGCTTCCTTTATCTTTATCTTACGACCATCGCATCATTGATGGTGCTGACGGAGCGCGTTTTATCCGTTGGGTTGCTTCTGCTCTTGAGAATCCATCATCATTAGAAGGAGTTTTAAGTGTCTGAAAATATTAAACTCACTGTTATCGGGGCTGGCCCCGGAGGTTATGCCGCGGCGTTCTTAGCCGCTGATATGGGCATGGATGTCACCATCGTTGAAAAAGAAACTAATCCCGGTGGAATTTGTCTTTATCGGGGCTGTATTCCTTCTAAAGCTTTCTTACACGCGGCTAAGATTATATCTGAAGCCAAACACGCCTCTCATTTCGGCATTGAATATACACCCCCTAAGATTGACTTGACTAAATTGCGTGATTGGAAAAGGGGTATTGTCACCAAGTTAACCGGCGGATTAGGCTCACTGGTAAAGGCCCGTAAAATCAAATATGTCCAAGGCGAAGCTTCCTTTATCAATTCAACGACTCTTAAGGTTAAGAAGACAGACGGCAGTACGCAAGAACTTACTTTTGACAAAGCCATTTTAGCCACTGGCTCAAGACCAACAACCCTGCCCATTGCCCCCAAATCCCCGCATATCTGGGATTCAACAGCGGCGTTGGAAATGGACGTTGTCCCTGAATCTCTTCTTATTATCGGCGGTGGCTATATCGGCATGGAACTCGGTACTGTTTACCATGAATTAGGTTCCAAGGTTTCTGTTGTCGAAATGCTCTCTGCCCTTTTACCTGGAGCGGACCGTGATCTGGCGGATGTTCTTAATAAACGTGTTAAGGGAATGTTCGCGAATATCATGTTAGACACCAAGGTCCTTAAAATGGAAGAAACCGCCAACGGCATTACCGTTACCTTCGCCGATAAAGAAGGTAAAGAATTTAAAAATGAATATAGCAAGGTTCTTATCTCTATTGGCCGCAAACCCAATTCGGAAAACTTAGGATTAGAAAACACCAAGGTCAAAATTCTTCCCCGCGGTTTTGTGGAAGTCAATGACCAGCGTCGTACTAGTGATGAAAACATTTATGCTATCGGAGACATTGCCGGAGATCCTATGCTGGCCCACAAAGCCTCCCACGAAGGCCGTGTGGCGGTTGAGGCCATTGCCGGACACAAAGTAGCTTTTGAACCACAAGCAATTCCTGCCGTTGTATTTACCGACCCTGAAATTGCCTGGTGCGGTTTAACAGAAGGTGATGCTCAAAAGCAAGGACGCGATGTGCGCGTCGTTAAATTCCCCTGGGGAGCATCAGGACGCGCCTTGACCCTTGACCGTCAGGATGGCTTAACCAAGCTCATCATTGATCCTGCAACAGAACGTATTTTAGGCGTTGGAATCGTCGGTGTTGGTGCCGGTGAGATGATCGCCGAAGGCGTGCTGGCCATGGAAATGGGCTCGGTGGCAAGCGACCTTAAGCTTTCCATCCATCCTCATCCAACGATGTCGGAAACGGTCATGGAGTCCGCGGAAGTCTTCTTTGGAACAGCCACCCATATCTACAAAGCCAAGCGCTAATATTTTCAATGGGGATAATAATGCAGAGTATCAAGTATCTTTCTTTGCTTCTGCCATTTAAGAAGTGAAGACGAACACGTATCTGCTCTTTCCTGCATGAGAAAATACCGGAAGTGATAATCCCTGTCATAATGCCAAACCATAAACTTTGTCCAATCCTCCTCGGTCTTGGCTGAATCCGCCTGGTCTTTGGACCAATAATCAAACATCCCCTTGGATTCTTGTTGATACACCCCAAAATATACTTTTGTAAACGACGTTAAAAACAACAACCCAAGCGTAATGGCCACCAAACCCAAAGGCCAACACAACCGTTGTAGTCGATACAGAAAATACGCGCTTAATAAACACATAAAAGGCCAGCTGCCGACAACGCGAAGGGTGTTTGGAATCTCTGAGTTAGTCACCGCGGAGGGAACAATACCTAAAAATATGTTAACGATTAAGAATAATAAAAACCCCATGTGTTCGAACCAGGGATTATGCCTCTTTAAAGGCTTTGTCCAAAATAACAGAGCCCATCCTACACACATAACAAGCGCTGCCATATCCAGCCAGCTTAAAATTCCAAAATGTCCTGTGGAATGTATTAACGACGGATCACCTTTAAAAAGCAAAAAATTAGGTGTCAGATGAAGCTTATAATTCGTTAGGAAAATTCCCAAAAGGTCTTTCAATGAATTTGTTTTACCAATGGCTTTTAAATATCCCGGAGACCAAATGGCGATATCATTAAATCTCTGCTGGATTTCTCCGCTTAAGGTTTTAAGTACCAAAGGAATTAACGGAAGTATCAAACAAATTATGAATACTGCCCATAACGAATAGGACGTTTTATATTTCTTCAAAGAGTAAAGCCAAAGTGTCATAAGCATCAAAGGAACCTGCAGGCGCATGGGAGGATAAAAATACATGGAGACCGCAAATAAAAAGGCCGCTATGACCCAATGCGTATAGGTTTGTCGCCTAAAAAAGAAATAAAGCCCCCAAATAAAGAATGTCGGGGCAAATAGAGATTCAAAAGCCACCCGGGACATGACCCAAACCCAAGGTGATATAGCCCCCAGGAAAGCGGCCCACAGTCCAAATGTAGTTCCCAATAATAATCGACCGAGGAAGAAAAGACCTAACACCCCTAAGAAATTGGCCCATACTGAAAAAGAACGCAGACTTGGGACGGCAAACCCAAATAACTTCCCCCAGAGGACTCCAGGATACATATAGGTGGCGGGCTTAGGAGTACCATAATTGGTCTGGCCAAAAATCGGATAAGGATGACTATGCGCGTCTACCCCTTCGGTCGCCAGACATTGTATGGTCACGGAAGAACACATTTCATCGACGTGATAACCATAAGGAATGCTGTCAATCTTGTACAGACGCAAGATCAAAGCGGCTATAATCGTCAACACCATGAGCATGCCCGCTAAACGCAGACCCCAAATTTCAAGATTTTTTATCATCGGTGCCATCGCTTGATTTGAATCATGTTCCAAAACATACCTATCGAATCTTTCAGAAGATGCACCTTACTACCATCGACATGTGTCCAATTCACTGCCACTTCCTTGATAGAGAAACGCATTTTCTTGGCCAAATACAATACCTCTAAATCAAAACCAAATCCTTTAAGATGCACATTCTTGAATATATCTTGGGCGGCTTTGCTGCGGAACATTTTAAACCCGCATTGGGTGTCTTTAATCCCCTCTAACAATAGATGAGAAACTAAAAAATTAAAAATAGTGCCAATCCATCGACGATAGGCTAAAGCTTCAACTTTCGCATGTCCATCCCTTAAGACCCTAGAGCCCACGACTATGTCATAACCTTCTTCAAAAAAATGTAAATGACGGCCTATTTCCTGCGGTTTTGTTGAACCATCGGCATCTAGAAACAAAACAATATCCCCCTTGGCCTCAAGAAAACCCGCCTTTACCGCTTGACCTTTTCCATAATTACGGTCAAGAGAGATGACTTTAAGAGAAGGAAAATCGTTTTGAAAAGCAAGCGCCTCAATGGCCGTTTGGTCCTTGCTGCCATCATCAACAATTATAAGTTCATAAAGATGGGGGGTCTCTCGGCAGTAATCAATAACAAGCTTCAAAAAATGCGGCAAACGCTTTTGTTCATCCTTGGCCGGAATAATTATCGAGATCATCACACGTCCCGAGCAATAATCTGTTTAATGACTTTACGGATATCTTCAAGCTCAAAAGGCTTCTTTAAACATCCACTCGCCCCTAGGCGCAAGGCTTCATCTTTTTGTTCCTGGATAGAATAACCGCTCATCATGACAATCGGCAGATGCGCAGAAACCTCTTTGATGTCCTTTAAGACCTCAAGCCCATTCTTATCAGGCATGATCATGTCTAAGAAAACAATATCAAAGATTTTCTCTTTGACGATCGCGGCAACCTCGTTAGGATCATGCACCACCGTAATCTGATGCCCGTAATAACCTAGGGTAAAATCAAAGAAGTCCTGAATCACTTTCTTATCATCTACGACGAGTATCCTTAAAGGACTAGTTGTTGTTGAAGTCATGAGCACCCTCCATTGATTAAGCTTTGACTAAACAAGGCATAGAAATAGTAAAAACAGACCCCTCTGGATTGCTATCGACCTTGATCTTACCTCCATGTTCAACAATAAGATCATGACACAAGGCCAACCCAATACCAGACCCATTTTCTTTGGTAGAAAAAAACGGGTCGAAAATGTTCTTTTGTAATTCCAAACCAATGCCCGGCCCGTTATCTTTAAAACAAACGACCACCAAAGACTGCTCTTTGTCCCATCGAGTGGTAATCTCTAATACACGCACCTGACCCGCAGGCTGCTCGCTTAAAGCCTCCATAGCGTTGACTGCCAAATTCATGAAGACTTGTTGTAAATGTAGGGCATCCGCAAATACCTGGGGAGCTTCCTTGTCTAAATGTAAATCCCATCCGACGCGACGTATCCGCAACTCGTCACTTAATAAATTGATGGCTTTGGATAAAACCACATTAACGTCCACCGCGTCTTTTTGAATCTTTCGGTGCCGGACTAATTCCATGAGATTTTCCAACATATCACGTATATACGTCGATTGTTCGTCCATCACCATGACCGGCCTATAAAAAACATCCTCAGGCTTCATTTCTTTTTTCATAAAACGTACAAACCCGTGAATGGCCGTGATGGGCTGGCTTATTTGGTGTAAAATCCCCGCGCTTAACGCCGCCAAAGCTGATTTCTTGCCACTTTCCATTAACCTTATTTGAGCGGCTTTAAGTTCTTTAATGGTTGTTTCAAGGGCCTTTGTCTTTTGAGAATTTTCCGCGTCAAGACGACGGTTCTCAATAAATAACCATAGGATGATAGCTACAAGCAAAACAATAAGAACACAATAGATCATCATAATTTAAACTCAAAACGATCGCCTATGTTAAATCCATGCTTGAGAGCATACCCAGAGGGGATCTCCAAAACATAACGGGCTTTCACAGCAGGGGCATACACTTCACACGGATTCTCAACGCAAGGCTTCACTGAAGGGGCCATATAGACGATATGATCGCTACTATCTAACCAAATCATATCAATCGCTATTTTCATATCCTTCATCCAAAACTGTAAAATATCATCGTTCTTAAAAACAAACAACATCCCGTGATTATCTCCAAGACTTTCTCTACCTTGTAAACCTCGCTGCATATCTTCAAATGTACTGACGACTTCAACATCAACACAGACATTTTTAACACACACACTAGATGATGCCTCTAGCCTGGTTACAGGAGCCATCCCTATTGTAAGAAATAAACATAAAAAAAACATGTATAATCTCATCGATCCTCCCCCGTGAGGTTCAAATAATCTTTAAACTGACTTTTTCCATAGGCTTCTTGGTCGACGCGGGCAATACGCAAGGGAATATATGGATGTGAACGCCAATACGACATGGGTTGAGGCCCTTTTTTATTTTGCTCTTGTAATAACTTAGCGAGCATCACCTTCATTTGACCAGGATCATATCCGGCCAATTTCATATATTTTAGACCTAATCTATCCGCCTGAAACTCATCTTCCCTAGAATTTATGAAAAAGACAGACGAGACTGTTAAATCAATACCGGCCGCGAGAGATCCTTGACGGCCAACAAGAGCCCCTAACTCTAAAATAGTAGTTCCATAAGACGCCTGCAAACGTTTAAGAGCATGCTTGGCGACAATATGTCCAACTTCATGACCTATAACTCCGGCTAGTTGATCATCATTATTAACTTTATCGATCAGACCTTTATAGATATAGACATACCCACCAGGCAAACTAAAAGCATTCATGACATCTTCATCCACGACGCGAATGGTATAGACCAATTCCTTACGGTCACACACGGCGACAATCTTCCTTAAGATCCTCTGAACTCTCTCATTAACATCAACGTCCGTATTAATTTTTACAGACTTCTCTACGGAAAGAGCAACGGAAGCCCCTAAGCTTTTTTCTTTTTCATCTCCATACAAAAGGGTATCTTGCCGATGGAGAGCTGAATTGTATTCAGTCTCGCAACTGATTAAAACCAAAGACCCTAAGCTTAGCACCAACGTCCAAAATAAGCGCCTTACGCTCATAACACTTCAATTCCAAGTTTTTTTAACATCTGGGTCAATTTTGCCAATGGCAAACCCACCACATTAAAATAACAACCTTCAATACGGGGAATGAATAAAGCCCCCTTGCCTTCAATATCAAATCCACCCGCCTTATCCAAGGGTGAAACATGCGCGTGATATTTATCAATCTCGACTGAAGATAAGGCATTCATAAAGACCTTTGTTTTTTCATAATCGACCAAGGTCTTGCCTGATTGGGCATCAATAACAGCGAGTCCGGAATAAACCCAGTGAGGCTTTTCCATGAGTTCTAGTAGATTCTTTTTGGCTTCTTTAAAATCTTTAGGTTTTAAAATCAATCGCTTTTTATGAGAATAAACAACTGTATCACAACCAATGACTAAACCCGACTTCTCACGGCTAGCTACATCTTGAGCTTTAAGCAATGCATTATGTTTAACTAAATGAACTACTCCTTGGGTTAATTGTTCTTTCTCTTGCGCTTGGCTTGGTTTAACAAGAAAAGGCAATCCTAAGATCTTAATCAAGTTACGACGCTGCAAGGAAGCTGAGGCTAGTATAAGCTTGGTCATGACAAAAACTGGTCAATGGTAAAAATAGATTCCATAGGCACGCTATATTGAGCTAATGCTTCACGGGCCCCTTCACAGCGATCAATAATACAAATAGCCTTGGCAATCTTAACATTCATCTTCTGTAAAACCTCTATAGATTCCACAAATGCCTTTCCCGTCGTCGCAACATCATCAATAATGACAACCGTACTACCCTCTTTTAAAACAGGGCCTTCCACCTGTTGTCCTTTACCATGAGCCTTGGGAGTTTTACGTATAATAAACGTAGGAATAGGCTTACCCGACTGAAAACTTAAAGAAGCAACAGCCCCTACCATAGGATCCGCGCCTAAGGTCGGGCCGCCAATGGCGTCAATAGGCTCATCTTTAACCATATCTAACATGATACGCCCCGTCAAATACGCTCCAGGGGCGCTTAACGTCACGAGCCTTGCATCCAAATAAAAATTACTTTCTTTGCCCGAAGAAAGAATGAATTTCCCTCTAAAAAAAGCTTCTTTTTTTAAAATACCTAATAATTTGGATTTGTCCTGCTCAACAGTGTTTGTCATAGGTCATCTTTCTAGTAGCGTTCAAACTGTGGAATATCTAAATTACGGCTGTGAATTTCCATTAAAAGCATAAGACGATACTTCATCGTCGCCTTATAGTTATCTAAATCTTTCCCCGACAAACCAAAATGATTGAAAAAATCCTTCTGGGTTTCAACCTCTACCAAAACATCCATATAGGTATTGGTTAATTGCTCGTCGGTAAACTTTTCTATGTCTCTCTTTTCTAAAATAGTAACTGTAGAAGTGTACGCCGCCCACGAAAGGGATAGAGGTAAAAATAAGAACGATAGGGATAAAATAAGAATTTTGACCATGTTTCCTCCTGAAGCGTTATAAAGAATTTTGAATTGAGGTATTATATGGTATGATAATTTATGCTTCAAGGCTTTTTGCAAGGTATCAAAGAACTGACCTTCCCGGACAATTGCTTTTTATGTCGAACCTATTTAAACAGCCACCATCAAAAACAATTGTGCCCTTCTTGTTTATCTTCCATTTTATGGAATACTCCTCCTTTTTGCCTTAAATGCTCCAGACATATAAAAATTTTCAATGATCAAGGCCTTTGCCCCAATTGCCTAAAGACCAACTATTCATTCGATGTTGCCTTCTGTGCTTGTATCTACGAGGGCCCTCTACCAAATCTTATCCATGCCTTTAAATATTTTGGTAAAACAGCGCTAAGAAAAACCTTAAGCCGTTGGATGATTGAATTCTTAGAAACCTATCAAATCCCCATGGAAAATTTTGATATGGTTCTGCCCATGCCGCTTCACCCGACACGATACCGCGAACGTGGGTTTAACCAAGCCCAACTATTAAGTTCTGCGATTGCTCAACATTTTCAATTGACGCATAAAACTGATGTTCTTTACCGATTTAAATTTACTCCTAGCCAAACGCTATTAGAGGCAAAACAACGCTGGACAAACGTCTATGGTGCTTTTAGAATAAACCATTCTTTAGATATCGCCGACAAAAATATCTTAATCGTCGATGATTTAATGACAACCGCCGCCACGGCCGATGCCGCATCAAATGCGCTAAAAAATGCCGGGGCCGCTTATGTGGGAGTTTTAACCTTAGCAACAACGCCATGAGAATTCTTCGTAACTACATCCTAAAGGAATGTCTTTTACCCTTTACCATCTCGATTAGCGTCCTGACCTCCGTGTTCCTTCTTGGCTATCTGCCTCAATTGGCCAATAAAGTCATCAATAAAGGCGTATCCCTCATCGCAATCAGTAAAATCTTTATCTACTATATCCCTATTCTTTTGGGCTATACCCTACCGATTGCCTGTTTGGTCACTGTCATTCTAACCTTTGGGAGGCTCTCCGCGGAGAATGAAATCTTAGCGATGCGCGCTAGCGGAGTTTATTTACGAAAACTTTTGACCCCTCTTTTTATAGTCGGTGTGACCTTAAGCCTGTTTGTCCATATTCTTAATGACCGGGTTATACCAGTTGCCTATGATGCTCAAACACGCATTTTACAACAGACCGGATCTCAAAACCCAACAGCCCTCTTAGAGCCGGGATCCTTCATCAATGCCTTTGATAAATACATCATTTTTATCTACCGCATTGATAATGACCACCTCTACGGTGTCAGGATTTATCAGCCACAACCCAATCGGCCAACCCGTACCATTATCGCCCAAGAAGGGGAATTTGTTAAAGTCCCCGGACAAGATAAACTTCTGCTTAAACTCATAAACGGAACTTCTGATGAACCGGACTTAAAAAACCCCAATAATTTCTACAAACTCAATTTTCAAAACTCCTTTATAACCATGGATTTGTCCAAGAAACAAACCAAGGTCGACAAAAAGCCCAAAGCCATGACCCTTAAAGAGCTTGAAATAAAAATCAAAGAATTTCAAAAGCTATCTATCGATGCTTCCCCATTAATAACGGAATACAACCGACGTTTAGCCTGGTCTCTTACGCCTTTGTTATTTATCTTCCTAGGATTTCCTTTTGCCGTAATTACCCATAAACGCGCCAAATCCGCCAATATCCTCTTTGCGGTACTTTTTGCCGCGCCCTATTACATATTATCTTTAGTTTGTCAGGGCTTAGCAGCCCAAAATATTATGGAACCTTCCTTTACAATGTGGATTCCGGACATTCTCGGAGGCATTATCGTTTTAATCTCGAATTGGAAACTATGCGTATCATAGACCGCTATATCCTTAAATCTATTATTACCATTTTTATAGGCATGGTGGTGACCTTTGCCTTTTTGTTTATTTTGATCGATGCTTTTGGTAATCTGCAAGATTTCATAGAAAAGAAAGTCCCCTTAGAAATTATCGGCCAATATTATCTGACATTTTTACCCATGATTATCGTCAAGACATCTACCCTCGCCTGTTTGATGGCCACTCTTTTTACCTATAGCAATCTAAGCAGTCACAATGAAATTGTGGCTATTCGTACCAGTGGAATGAATTTCTGGCAAGTGACAAAACCCGCTCTAGTCTTTACCTTAATTGTTTCTGCCTTCGTTTTCTTAGTTAATGAATGTTTCGTTCCCCAATCGTCTTTAATGAACCAAGAAATCCGAGACGCCCAAATTAAAATAACCATTTCCGATAAAAAACACGGAATACCCATCATAAAGAATTTTACTCTTTATGGACTTAAGAACAGGCTCTTCTTTGTGGATACCTTTGATCCCAACACCAATACTTTAAATGGTGTTTCCATTATTGAGCATGACAAAAATCAAAATATGACGGGAAAAATTGTTGCTTTAAAAGGAATATGGACTGGCATCGCATGGAAATTTCTTAATTGTCAAATAACCAGCTATAACTCTAACCTGCCGAACGTGCCAGGACAGGTTAAGGTGTACCCCGAGAAACTGATGGATATTAGAGAAACCCCCAAAGACTTTATTAAACAGCGCCTTGATGTAACCGCTATGAACATTAAACAACTTAGTGAATATGTAAGCCGTTTTTCCGACAGCGGAGCTGTAAAGACCATTAACAATCTAAAAGTTGACCTCTTCCAGAAGATCGCCTTACCTTTATGCAATATCGTTATCATCTTAGCCGGGCTTCCCTTTGTACTATCCAACTCTGGTAAAAGAAAAGCCGCGGCTTTTTCTTCTATCGGGATTGCCTTGATCATAGGGTTTCTGTATTATGTCCTTGATGCCGTTGGTCTTGCCTTAGGTAAAGGTGGTTGCCTGCCCCCCTGGAGCTGTGCTTTTCTTGCACCTTTAGTATTCTTAATAATCGGTATTACTGCAATTAAAACGAAATATTAACGAAGATAACTACGTGGCAGGCGACTTCCGATAGAACAGACGATTTCATAGCTAATCGTTCCCGCCCAATTAGCGACTTCATCACAAGAAATGCTTTGATCTTTTTGATGGCCGATAACGACGGCTTCTTCGCCAACAGATGGTAATTTTGCAGAAAGAGCAAGAGTGGACACATCAACAATGATTTGATTCATGGTCACCCGACCTACAACAGGACAACGCAAGCCATGAATCAAAATAAAAGCTTGATTGGACAAAGAACGCATGTACCCATTGCTGTAACCAATGGGTAAGACCGCGATGGTCGTGTCTTGTTTAGCTTTAAAGGTATGTCCATAGCTAATGCCATGACCCTTTTTAATCGTTTTAACAAAAATAATCTTACTTTTAATACTCATCACAGGATGAAGCTGGACCTTGGTTTTTAAAGCCTCTAAGGGATAAAGGCCATAAAGCATAAGACCTGGACGCGCTAAATTAAATAATTCACTTTTATAATCTCCCAACCCCATACTGTTGCCCGCATGCACGTAGGTAAAGGTTATAAAATGATTTTCCATGGCGAACACAATATCACGAAAACGTCTCATCTGGGCGAACGTAAAGTCACGATCCGTATCCGCCAGCGGAAAATGTGTGTAAATACCCTCAAGTTGTAAGAATTTATATTTATTTTGTATTTCTTGGACAAACCCTAAAGCTTCTTCTTCCGAAACTCCCAAACGCCCCATCCCTGTATCGACTTTAATGTGGATAGGGATTTCTTGGTTTAAATTTTTCCCAACATCATCCAATTTACGGGCTAAATCTAAATTACAAACAGTCGGGGTCAATTGATGGGCCACGATAAACTCAGCATCTTCAGGCAAGGTGCTTTCAAACAACAAAATTTTCTGTTTAAATCCAGCTTCCCGAAGGGCTGCCCCCTCTTGAGGGTTTGAAACCGCAAAGAACCTGCAGCCTCCCTCAGATAAAACCTTAGCCACAGGCACCATTCCATGACCATACGCGTCCGCTTTAATAACCGGCATGATACCCGCGTTATACGCCATATTGGCAGAGGCTAATTTCTTAAGTTGAAGCCAATTATGCTCAAGGGCTTTAAGGTCGATGTCCGCCCAAGTCAATGGTTCTAGAGATGTTATTTGTTCAGAAAGCTTAACGCTGCTGTTCATTGACGGCTCACCTGGCAATCTTCCGGATAAAGATAGATTGGAACGATTCTTTCTGGATCTTCAAATTCTTTATTTCTAAGTTTTCTTAATGCTAGTTTAACTAATTCTTTGGAATGTGGAAACCAAAACTTCTCGTCAGAGAAAATAGCCCCACATTGGGTTAATTTCTTCTGACTATGATCTCGGTAAGCATTTTCAATATGTTCTCTGTATAACCCTAAGCCATCCCCCACAAACAGCGTCTTTCCTTTAACTTTCTTAAGGATTTCATCGATGGTTGTAAGAAGATAATCTGTGGTTCGCGATAAGTTTGAATCATAAATAGCTGTATAAACCTTGCCTCGTCTCGCATCTACAAGTACGCAAATCTCATCCGCTTCTTGATGCCTCACCCCCGAAGCTATAACGTCTAAACTCCCAACACCAATCACCTTTGTATCCGCAGCCAAAGCAAAAGCTTTAACTGTTGATAACCCGACCCTTAAGCTGGTAAAAGACCCCGGGCCTAAACCCACCGCTAAAGCATCAATCTTATCAAGATTCAAATCACAAGAATTTAAAAGTTTATCGATAGCTTTAATCATCGAAGATTCCAGAATTCTTTCTGTTTTAACATTGCGATAACGCAAAACCTTTTCATTTTGAGCAATGGCTAATGAGAAGATTTTTGTTGAAGTTTCAAGGGATAAGATATACATATTTCCCGGGTATTTTCATCCTTATGTTTAAATTCAATCCAATACATGTTTTCTGGCATGTGACTGCCTAAACGTTTGGGCCACTCAATGATTGTTACTCCATCTGCATCTAAGTACTCATCTAAATTAAGAGAATCTAATTCTTGGGGTGTTCCCAAACGGTATAAATCAAAATGATAAATCGGCAACTGGCCTTTGTAAATATTCATGAGCACAAAGGTCGGGCTTGTGACATCATCGGACTTTGCCTTCAACCCTTGGGCTATCCCTTTAACAAACGTTGTCTTGCCTGCTCCCAGCTCTCCCTCGAGTAAAACAATATCACCCGCCTTTAATTGCTTTGTTAATTGAACAGCCAAATTTATAGTGTCCTGTGGACTTTTAGAAATGTGTGAAGCTTTTTGCATGGATTGTCTGTTTCTTATTTTTGGTTATTTGACCAATGGGATAAAAGAACCATCGTTTATGTTTATCCTGCCAATCTAATAATCGCTTTGCCTTTAATGGCGAAAGCGTAAAAAGCAATTCAAAATCCTCACCGTCACTTAACGCTTGCTCTTGCGACGACTGAGGGGCTAAGGGAATCATGTCCATCCACAATTTTGCCCCAACCTGACTGGCTTTTAAAATATGGTTTAAATCTCCCGCCAGCCCATCAGAAATGTCCATCATAGCGGATGGTTTAAAGTTTTGCACGAGAAACCTAGCTTCTTCTACGCATGGAATAAATGTTAAATGCTTTGCGCTTTTCAATGAGCCCCCCAGAGGGCCGCTGACAAAAATCCAATCTAAAGGACGAGCCCCATCGCGGGTCACTAAATATTTCTTCTCAACCTCTCCCAACAAAGCGACATTGATGATCATTTGCTCTGATTTAATCGTATCCCCACCAACAATGCTAACATTAAAATCTTTAGCCAAGCTCTGCATGCCTTTATAGATCTCTTCAATAAAACGAACCGGCGTATCCTTTGGAACTCCGATAGAAACAACCGCGAACGTTGGCAATCCTCCCATGGCGGCGATATCACTGATATTACATCCTAAAGCTTTACGACCAATCAACTCTAGCGGCATCTGACGGGTGAAATGCCCACCTTCAGCCATCATATCGGTCGTAAAAAGCAGATACTTATCTTTAGTGTACGACAATACCGCCGTATCATCTCCAATCCCACGGATAACCTTAGGGCTTACCTGTAAATTCTTTTGAATAAAGCCAATCAAGCCAAATTCACCTAGTGAAGAAACATTTAACATAAAATCTTCTTAATATTATCTGTATAAGGAGATTGGATAATTCCATACTCGGTGACAATACCCGTAATAAGTGAAGACTCTGTGACATCAAAAGCTGGATTATAAACTTGTACACCTGCTGGAGCGCTTTGGCCCCCCATACAATGGGTCACTTCATTTGGATTTCTCTCTTCTATAGGAATTTGTCGTCCTGTTTTAATGTGAAGATCAAACGTCGACTTAGGAGCCACTACATAAAAAGGAATTTTATGGTGCTTAGCCAATACCGCCAACATATAGGTGCCGATTTTATTGGCCGCATCTCCATTCGCGGCAATACGGTCAGCCCCCGTAAAAATAATATCTATCTTGCCCTGCTTCATCAAGGTGGCCGCCATATTATCGCAAATCAAGGTCGTATCAATCTTCTCACGCATCAACTCCCAGCACGTCAATCTTGCTCCTTGTAACAACGGTCTAGTTTCACAGGAATAGACGCTAAAAATCTTTTTCTGTTTCTTGGCTGAATAAAAAACCCCTAAAGCCGTTCCATAATCAACAGTTGCCAAGGCTCCAGCGTTACACACCGTTAGGCAGCGCATACCGTTTTTAATTAACCTGACCCCATGGGCTCCCATCAAGCGGCAAACCTTGCGATCTTCTTCAAATATTTCCATCGCTCGTTTGTGCAACAATTTCTTGAGCATAGCGACGTCTGCTTTAAGATTATGGTCAACGACCGAACGCATTTCACTGAGCATGTTAAACAGATTCACGGCAGTAGGACGGGAAGTTGCCAGATAATCACAGGTGTCATAAAATAATTTAAGGAACTTATCCTTATGAGAACCTTTAAACGTATTGATTCCTAAAAGCACACCAAAAGCCGCGGCGACCCCTATGGCCGGAGCTCCACGCACTTCCAAACGCTTAATGGCCTTCCACATACGCTTGACATCGCAGCAATCAATGAACTCCAACTTCGTCGGTAATTTGGTTTGGTCGATTATCCTAGCTATACCACCAAGTGGTGAGCGATCTCCAAAGGAGCGAGTCGAACCATTAACCCATTTGATTGTTTCAACGGCCATGCAAATCTCCTTGACGATCATCACCATATTCTATCAATGCCTCGTCTATAAACATTTTCTGCATATCTAAATGCCCCGCATAAATAGCATGTGTAACTGTAAAAAGTGGCGAATCTGACCATGGAATTCCAAGGCCAGTCAATTTATAAAAACGCAAATCCTGCCAAACAATCAATGGCTCGGAGCCATCAAAAACATTAAGAACAGTCCCAGCAGTTTTTATCAACACTTGAGAAGATTGAAAGCTGTCTTTCGAGTCAATCTTCATTACTTTTAAAGCACTACAGGGTTTCAAATCACGACAAGGAGTTGAGTATACCAAATAAAAGCCATCTCCATGTTTAAAGAACTTACCCGATGTAATATACTCTCCCAATTTAACCTTTTTCCAGTGAGCGCCATAATCATCCGATTCAGATAAAACGGATTGCCCAGTATGATTATTTCCATCGACGATTTCTTCTATAAAATATAATCTTTTTTCATAAAAAGAAAACGGGATGGTGCCGGACGGCTTGTCAATGTGAAAAATTGAATTCATAACAATCTGAACACCGCTTGATTCTGCAGGCCCTATAACAAGCGGATATCGTACGGATCTCTCCGCGGCATTCTTCTTCAGTGAGAAATTAATTGCGCTGATAACGGATAAAAACAGCAGTGATATAGCAATTGCTGCAATAGTAATTATTGTAGCTGCTTTTCTGCGGCTTAGATACCTCCATGCTATTGTTAATAAAAATATTTTTTTACGCATTACTTTCTCCTTCAAGGTAAATAGTCTGATCCGCTTTAATATCGGAAAACAGCTGGTCATGGCTGGCAAGCATGACACCTGATCCTTTATTTTTCAGAGCTAAAAGAGCTGCCTTAACAGTGTTCGCTGAATCAATATCCAGACTGGCTG
>Ga0118677_10001779_pt1 | contig 44885 bp, 31 predicted proteins | sample AliMusrvi5mmetaG_FD_86154 | JGI IMG/M metagenome (GOLD analysis project Ga0118677, IMG submission 86154) | reverse complement strand
CCTGTTGCTCCTGCATTTCCTGTAGGACCGGTCGCACCATCATTTCCATTAATTCCCGTTGGACCTTGTAATCCGGCTGCACCAGTAGCTCCTGCTATTCCTGTAGGTCCGGTAACCCCTGCAATACCTGTCGGACCAGTAACACCATTTGATCCGGTTGCACCTGGTATTCCTTGTGCACCTGTTTGACCTGTAGGGCCTGCTATTCCGGTTGGACCTGTTGCTCCTGCATTTCCTGTAGGACCGGTCGCACCATCATTTCCATTAATTCCCGTTGGACCTTGTAATCCGGCTGCACCAGTAGCTCCTGCTATTCCTGTAGGTCCGGTAACCCCTGTAATACCTGTCGGACCAGTAACACCATTTGATCCGGTTGCACCTGGTATTCCTTGTGCACCTGTTTGACCCATCGGGCCTGCTATTCCGGTGGGTCCGGTAACCCCTGCGATACCTGTAGTACCAGTAGCACCATTTGATCCTGTTGCTCCTGTTAGTCCTTGTGCACCTGTTTGACCTGTAGGGCCTGCTATTCCGGTTGGACCTGTTGCTCCTGCATTTCCTGTAGGACCAGTCGCACCATCATTTCCATTAATTCCCGTTGGACCTTGTAATCCGGCTGCACCAGTAGCTCCTGCTATTCCTGTCGGTCCGGTAATCCCTGCAATACCTGTAGGACCAATAGCACCATTTGATCCTGTTGCACCTATTAATCCTTGTGCACCTGTCTGACCTGTCGGGCCTGCTATTCCGGTTGGACCTGTTGCTCCTGCATTTCCTGTAGGTCCGGTCGCACCATCATTTCCATTCATTCCTGTTGGACCTTGTAATCCAGCTACACCAGTAGCTCCTGCTATTCCTGTAGGTCCGGTAACCCCTGCAATACCTGAAGGACCAGTAGCACCATTTGATCCGGTTGCTCCTGTTAGTCCTTGTGCACCTGTTTGACCTGTCGGGCCTGCTATTCCGGTTGGACCTGTTGCTCCTGCATTTCCTGTAGGTCCGGTCGCACCATCATTTCCATTAATTCCTGTTGGACCTTGTAGTCCAGCTACACCAGTAGCTCCTGCTATTCCTGTGGGTCCGGTAACCCCTGCAATACCTGAAGGACCAGTAGCACCATTTGATCCGGTTGCACCTGGTATTCCGGTTTGACCAGTTGGTCCGGTAATGCCGGCTAATCCGGCAGCACCGGTAATACCTTGCAATCCTGTCGGACCGATAGAACCGGTTGCTCCAATTGCTCCAGTTGCTCCTGTGTTTCCCTGAATCCCCGCAGGACCTGTTACTCCTGCTATGCCTGTAGGACCTGTAATTCCGGTGACTCCGGTTGGACCTGTCATACCAATTATACCCTGAATTCCAGTTGGACCGGTTGCACCATTTAATCCATTTGCACCGGTATTGCCTTGAATACCTGTCGGCCCTGTTGCGCCTGCAATGCCAGTTGGTCCTGTTGCTCCCTGCAATCCCTGAGGTCCCTGTGGACCATTACTTCCTGTTATTCCCTGAGGCCCTTGCGGTCCAATCGGGCCTATAGGTCCGGTTGGTCCTATATGTCCTGTAGTACCTGTTGTTCCGTTTAACCCATTTGTTCCGGATAGTCCGGTAGGTCCTGTTGGTCCCTGTATTCCTGTTGAACCTGCAGCACCAGTAGGCCCTGTTGGACTGTTTAAAGCATTGCCTGCAACCATTGCATAGGGAACTGACATAAGTTGTAGCGTTCCCATGTCAATATAAGTTGAACCACCGGTGTAGTCCACTTCTACTTTCAAATAATGGCTACCTGTTGCCCAGTTTATAGCAGAAAATGTAGCTGAGGCTCCAAGACCAGTACTTGTTCCCTGACCGATGATAAGTGTAAATAAACCGAATTGGTTGGTTGTTGGATTATGTGTCTCCTGCCATTGGACAGTACCTGTGGATGTACCTGAGATGATACTTATACGAACAGTTATGTTCTGGTTTATCAATAAACCTCCTGAAGCATTCCGTGCCACTGCCTGATAATTTAACCCCTGCGGCACCTGTGAAAACAAGTGATTAGCTGTAGAGAAAAAGAAAACAAATATGCACAACAGCAACCATCTTTTTTTCATTTTTAAGATTTTATTGAATATCAAAAGTATTAATAACTCTTATTAAATTGTGGATTATTGTTTAAGTTCAAAAATAGTGAGATTAGAACCATAATGAGACGACATCCCAGCATCGTATTGTAAATAAAACGTATAAGTGCCTGCTGCAAGACCTGTCAAATATGCACTTATTCCGGTTCCGCAAACTTTATTAACATCATAAGTTCCGCCAAAGTTAAGCGCAACTGCAGTTGCAGAAGTACTATTATATATGCGGGTTGCACAAGCAATGTAAGAGCTATTCGTTAGACCAGCAAAATACCCAATAGCAATTAACGGAGTACTTGCAAGTTCTTTTGTTATAGTAACTGTTTGAACAGTTGTCCAGGTTCCTGCAGGTGTGTATGCATATACAGTATTGCTTCCACCGGAGGTTTGTCCGACAATATTTGAAGCATACATGTTTCCTTCCACATCCAGCGTATAAGCCGGACTTGTTGTGGCAATTCCAACATTGTAGGGTGAGGATGATGATTCATAAATTGGTGCTTGTGTACAGGTGGCGGTAGAACCATTTGATTTCATAATGTAGTTCGCATTTGCGCAACCTACAGGACCTGTTGCACCTGTTGCACCCACCGGGCCAGATGAACCGGTTAATCCTGTTGGTCCAGTAGCCCCTGCAGATCCGGCTGTTCCTGTAGGACCGGTGACACCAGCACTACCTGTGGGTCCGGTTGCTCCATTATTACCAGTCAATCCGGTAGGTCCTGTAGCCCCGGATATTCCTGAGGGACCCGTTACGCCTGCAGGTCCTGTAGCGCCATTAATTCCATTTGCACCAGTTGGCCCCTGCAATCCCGTTGGCCCTGTGACACCTGCAGTTCCGGTTGGTCCGGTAGCGCCTGCATCACCTGTGAGACCCTGTATTCCTGTCGGCCCTGTAACTCCGGCAGTACCAGTCGGCCCTGTAGCGCCATTAATTCCATTTGCACCGGTTGGCCCCTGCGCTCCCGTTGACCCTGTGACACCAGCAGTTCCTGTTGGTCCGGTAGCTCCTGCATCACCTGTGATACCCTGTACTCCCGTAGGACCTGTAACTCCGGCAACACCCGTCGGCCCTGTAGCGCCATTTATTCCATTTGCACCGGTTGGTCCCTGCAATCCCGTCGGCCCTGTGACACCTGCAGTTCCGGTTGGTCCGGTAGCGCCCACATCACCTGTGATACCCTGTACTCCTGTCGGCCCTGTAACTCCGGCAGTACCAGTCGGCCCTGTAGCGCCATTAATTCCATTTGCACCGGTTGGCCCCTGCGCTCCCGTTGACCCTGTAACACCAGCAGTTCCTGTTGGTCCGGTAGCGCCTGCATCACCTGTGAGACCCTGTATTCCTGTTGGACCTGTTATTCCGGCAACACCAGTCGGCCCTGTAGCGCCATTAATTCCATTTGCACCGGTTGGTCCTTGCAATCCCGTCGGCCCTGTGACACCTGCAGTTCCTGTTGGTCCGGTAGTGCCTGCATCACCTGTGATACCCTGTACTCCCATAGGACCTGTAACTCCTGCAATACCCGTCGGTCCTGTAACGCCATTAATTCCATTTGTACCTGTTGGTCCTTGCGACCCGGTTGGTCCTGTGATTCCTGCAATTCCTGTTGGTCCGGTAGCACCTGCATCGCCTGTGATACCCTGTACTCCCGTAGGACCTGTAACTCCGGCAACACCCGTCGGCCCTGTAGCGCCATTAATTCCATTTGTACCTGTTGGTCCTTGCGACCCTGTTGGTCCTGTGATTCCTGCAATTCCTGTTGCCCCGGTGATTCCCTGTATTCCTGTTGGTCCTGTGGCTCCTGTTGCACCATTTAATCCATTGTTTCCTGTAGCACCCTGCAGACCTGTTGCCCCTGCAATTCCTGTAGGACCGGTAACTCCGTTTACTCCGGTAGCGCCAGTGGTTCCCTGTATTCCTGTTGGACCAGTGACGCCTGTGTTACCTTGTATTCCCATTGGGCCGGTTACACCTGTTATTCCTGGTGCTCCTGTAGCTCCCGTCATTCCCGTGGCTCCTACAGCTCCAACATTCCCGGTAGGACCAGTTAATCCTATTGGTCCTTGAGTTCCTGTTGGTCCAAAGGCGCCAGTGATTCCAGTAGCACCGGTGGGTCCGTTAAATCCTGTTGGTCCTGTGATACCCTGTAATCCTGTCAGACCTTGTAATCCTGTTAAACCCGTTGGTCCTGTAATGCCTGTAAAACCTGTCGCTCCGGTTGCACCATTTGCTCCGGTAGCCCCGGTATTACCTTGCATCCCTGTCGGACCTGTTGCTCCAACCAATCCAGTTGGTCCTGTAAATCCTGTGATACCTGTCGGACCGGTAGAACCCTGCAATCCCTGAGGCCCCTGAGGTCCATTATTCCCTGTTATTCCCTGAGGTCCTGAAGGACCAATTGGCCCTATGGGTCCTGTAGGTCCTATGTGACCTGTAGTACCTGTAGCTCCGTTCAAACCATTTGTTCCGGATGGACCGGTCGGACCAGGTTGTCCCTGCAAACCTGTAGGGCCTATTGCGCCGGTAGGCCCGGTAGGACTATTTAAAGCATTTCCTGCTACCATCGCATAGGGAACTGACATCAGCTGCAGCGTGCCCATGTCAATATAATTTGAACTACCGGTGTAGTCCACTTCCACTTTTAGATAATGGTTGCCGACTGCCCAGTTTATAGCAGAAAAAGCAGTAGTGGCTCCCAGGCCTGTACTCGTTCCTTGTCCGATAATGATGGTAAACAAACCAAATTCATTGGTAGTGGGGTTATGGGTTTCCTGCCACTGCACGGTACCGGTAGATGCTCCGGAAATAATGCTGATACGGACAGCAATATTTTGGTTTTTAATTAATCCGCCTGTGGCATTTCGAGCGACTGCCTGGTAATTTAATCCTTGTGGGATCTGTGCAGTAACTTCATTCGTAAAGAATGTAATAAAAAGTACGGTAACAAAGAACAAATAGCGATTTTTCATTGAACTTGTTTTAGTTAATAGTTACTTGATTTGGGACTTGAAAGATTTCAACTTTAACTGATCCAAAGTGAAATTAAATTTTTTGGTCACAGATGATGGTTTTGTTTTAACTACATCCTGGGGTTTCGGAGCTTTTGTGAATCGTTCCTGTGAATATTTAAGTACAAAGCCGTCGGTTCTGGTTTCGTCAGCCCTGTTGGCTGTAGCAAACCATGTAAACTCAACATTTGATGTTCCGCCATTGAGTTCGATAACTTCAAAACCGTTTTGTGTTTTGTTGGTAACATAAACACCTTTGCAATCGCCTTCAAGCTGGATGAAAACCCTGAGAGGATGCGCTGTGCTTACTGAAATATTTTTCGAATAAACCGGATCAAGCTGAATGGTAGCTTTACCATTTACAAGTTTACCTGTCCCATAATCCTGGAATAAATTTTCAGGCGCTTCAGGTGCAGAAAGCATCACTGGTTTATTGTTCATATCTTTTACAATGGTGTTCACTGTTCCATTTCCAACAATCTTCCTGTTGGCAATTCCATCAAACATTCCGACATAAGCATAAGCGCTGATGCCACCTGTTCCGTCAACAAAATATCCGCCGGCATGTGCAGTGTCCGAAGGAAGGTTGCCTATGGATGTTGCCAGTCCATACACACCAATATTGAAACCATTGGCTGCAACTCCCGATCCGTTTGCAAGTGTGGAATAGGATGCAAGATAATTTCCAACAGAAAGCAAACCGGTACCGGCCACCTGGTCTTCAGCCAAAGCAAATGTTCCTGTACCAAAACCTGTAAATGCGCCTCCACTTCCGGTAGGCAGGTAAATAGGCAAAGTATTATTGCCGACACTGATCAAACCTGTTCCCAATGTGTGAGTGTTTATTGCATAAAGACCAAAAGAAGTAAAATACGAAGCCTGTCCGTAAATAGCATAACCTGCGCCAGCCGCCATGTTTGAGTTTATTGCAACCAGTGCATTTCCCGTTCCGCTATTGTATGCATTAACACCAATTCCGCTTGCATCATTTCCGCCATAAACGCCGATGCCGCTATTTGATGATTGCCCGCGAACACCTGCACCGGTGCTGCCTCCGTTATCGCCCCAAACGCCGTCACCTGTGCCATCATTGGTGCCATAAACACCTGTTCCGGATGTTGTACTTTTTCCATAAACGCCAAAGCCGGTGCCTAAGTTTTCACCATAAACACCAATGCCTGTGATGCCGCTATAACCATTAATAGCCGATGTCCCCAGTGTATTTATTGCACCTGTTGCACCGGAAGCATAAACAGAAAAAACATCATTCACATGAGGTGTTGTGCAATTGATGATGATATTTCCGGATCCGAGTACCCGCATACGCTCAAATACAGCGCCGCTGCCTCCTGTCTTGATAAGAAAATCCACGTTGTCCCTTGTTCCAATAAAATTTGTAGTGGCAATGGTGTTTGCATTGCCAGTAAGAGACCAGTCGGATTGCGAGTTTTCCATCATCTGCCAGGCTGTACCATCAAAGTACCAGAAATTTTTTGTATCAATATCATAAACAAGAAGACCTCTTGCGGGCAACAGAATTGCATTGCGTTGTGCACTTGTCAGTCGTGGGGCAAGAAAGCCCATGCTGTCGGCTGAAAGATCCAGTACTGCTGAGGGATCAGGTGTTGTAGTACCGATACCAACATTTTTGGTGTAATTTGGTTGTGAATAACCTTCAGAAAAAAACAGTACCTGAAAGATAAAAAGTAAGAGTGTACAAATTGACCATTTTATGAATTTCATGATAATTGATTTAGGTTTAAAAAACTTACAAAAATAAGTAAAAAACAGTTAAATTAAATGATAATTTTATAGTCCGTTCTTAATAAAAAAAAATTCAATAGTAATGATTTAATAAACAGAGACTATGCATACGGAAATTTCCGGAAAAGGTTTCAATTGCAAGAGATGATAATGTGTAAAGCCAACTTTTAAAATGCAGCAAATATTTTCTTTTTCAAAATTTTGAGGTACTAATATCAGGTATTAATTGATGCCATTATTTGATGTTAAGAAAAAATGGAGCTAATGATTTTTTTATAAAAAAAGGATTTTTCAAAATGAAATTACCTGCTCAGATAGAAACTGAATAATCCAGAATGATATTGAATTTTTCAGAACCAGATATCAATTCAGCAATTGATAAACCAATTCTTTCATCAGTTCCCCATCGCCTATAGTAGCATTGTCAACGCCTTTGCTTTTCATGTCGTATTTGCGGAGCAACGAGATGGCCTGTCTTGTTTTTTTTATGCCGAAATTTTTTGAAGCGGTTAAATATTCAGGATAAAAGAAGGGAAGAATTCCAAGCGCAGTGCATATCCCTGTTCTTGACTTGTCGGGTGCATAATGAAACATCAGTATTTTGGAGAAGTAAGAATAGAGTGCGGGGATGGTTTTCTGTATAGGATTTTCTTTGGTATTGGCTCCAAAATAATTCACGATCTGGTAACATTTGAAAACATCCTTTTTGCCTAGCGACCTTTGCAATTCAAAAACATTAAAATCTTTGCTGATCCCTATGTTTTGCTCAATATGCAATGGAGTGATCTCCGTTCCGGCAGGTACATTGATAGCCAATTTCGAAAGTTCGTTCACAATTTTTCCCAGGTCGGCGCCAAGATATTCAGAAAGCATCACGGCGGCTTCAGGGCGTATAGTATAATTTTTTTTCTTTAAAAAATTGTCTATCCACGAGGGGATCTGGTTGTCATAAAGTTTTTCGGCAGTAAAGAGTACACCATGTTTTTCAATACTCTTGGAATATGTCTTACGTCTGTCAATGGTTTTGTATTTGTAGCACAGGACGAGGATGGTTGATTTCAGCGGATTTTCGTAGTAGGCTTCCATCGGATGCTTTTCTTTTTTATCCTCTTTCACCCTGCCGTCGGGTACAAGATTTTTCAGATCCTGCGCTTCTTTAACTATCACAACCTGGTAATTGGCCATCATAGGAAAACGCTTGGCATAGCTTAATAAAGTGGCAACATCAAGGTCGCGGCCATAAACAACAGACTGGTTAAATTCCTGTTCAACTTCGGTCAATACATGCTTCGAAATATAGTTGGTGATCTCATCAATGAAATAAGTTTCTTCGCCCATGAGAAAATACACAGGGCGATAGATCTTTTTCTGCAAATCGCTAATGATCTCTTCGAATTTCATAATATCCTTTAAAATCGGTTTTAAGTTTTAAGACACTGCCTCCTGCCCCTGCCCCTGCCTCCAATTTCCAATTTCCAATTTCCAATTTCCAATTTCTGACTACTGACTACTGACCAATGACTATTGACTTTCTTTATTCATCAAACTCAAAAAGCAGATGTTTCACCGTAAGTCCATTATTTATAAGCTGGTTCAGCGAATCAATACCTATGCTCAAATGTTCTTCCGTATATTGTTCAGAAACTCTACGGTCACTTTCTTCGGTCTTGATGCCTGAAGATATCATTGGTTGATCCGAAACCAACAACAAAGCACCAGAAGGAATACCATTGGCAAATCCGACAGAAAAAATAGTAGCTGTTTCCATGTCAATTGCCATGGCTCTTATTCTTCTCAGGTAGTCTTTGAATTCCTCATCATGTTCCCATACCCTGCGGTTGGTGGTGTAAACTGTCCCCGTCCAGTAATCACGGTTATGATCGCGGATAGTAGTTGACACGGCCTTTTGGAGATTGAACGCCGGCAGTGCAGGAACTTCAGGAGGAAAATAATCATTCGATGTACCTTCACCTCGTATGGCTGCTATAGGAAGAATCAAATGGCCAAGGTCATTTTTCTTTTTCAATGCACCACATTTTCCCAGAAACAACACGGCTTTTGGTTCAATGGCGCTGAGAAGATCCATGACTGTGGCTGCATTTGCACTACCCATTCCAAAATTTATAATGGTAATATTATTGGCAGTTGCCGAAGGCATGGATTTATCTTCACCCTTTATCTCAACGTTGAAAGTTTGAGCAAATGCACGGATATAGCGGTTAAAATTTGTAAGAAGTATGTACTCGCCAAATTCTTCTAACGCTGTCCCGGTATAACGTGGAAGCCAGTTTTCAACTATTTCTTTTCTTGTTTTCATAAATTATTTCTTTGACAAAATTACTTCTTTTTCCTTAAACCCTGATAATTTTTACCTTTGCGGACGAATGACATTGGTCAAAAGTCATTCGTCAATGGTCATAAATCAGCATTAACTATTCACTCTTGACCAATGACCAATGACTATTGACTATTGACTATTGACCACTGACATAGTGAAGAAACTCAATTTACCGGAATATCCATTTAAGCTTAGAGAACATCAGGGGAAGCAACAGATCTTTGATCCCATGCGGAAGAAGTATGTCGCCCTGACTTCTGAAGAATGGGTGCGTCAGAATTTTGTTGCATGGCTGGTGAATGAAAAAAAATATCCTGCAGGGCTTATCGCCATTGAAAAAGAACTTGTGCTGAACGACATGAAAAAAAGATTTGATATTGTGGTCTTCAACAGTCAATTTGTTCCTTCTTTACTTGTAGAATGTAAAGCTCCTGAAGTGAAGATCACTCAAAAATCATTCGACCAGGTGGCAAGATATAACATGACCTTAAAGGTTAAATACCTTGTTGTGACAAATGGCATGATGCATTATTGCTGCTATATTGACCAACAAAAAGGTGAATTTTCCTTCCTTGATCATGTTCCTGATTTTGATAAATTATTTTGATATTTAAAAATACTATATTACCTTCGTAAAAACTTTCATCATGAAACACAAGCAATATTTTCTGCTGATCCTTTTTATCTTGACTTTTTCATTTTCAAATGCTCAGGTTAGATCATTCACTTTACCACCTCATGTTGCCGATAACGATTATATACCGGGACAGGTTATTATCAAAATCAAGCCTGCTTTCCGGTCACATTGCAGTGAAAATATCATTGATATTCCAAAATTAAGTGTGGCCTTAAATGCTATCAATGCAACTCAGGTTGTAAAGATGTTTAAGGGTAAAAAACCACCTGAAAAATTGCTCAATCAATATGGTGAAAAAATGGTTGACCTGTCACTCATCTATGAATTGAAATATTCCGCTACAGTTTCCATAGAGAAAGCAATCAATGGACTTTTAGCAACGGGTACTCTGGAATATGCAGAGCCGCATTATCTGCCACATCCCTTCGGTTATTACATCCCCAACGACTATTATGCCGATTCTACTTTGGGCGCCAACGGACAATGGCATTTAAAAAAAATCAGAGCATACCAGGCATGGGATATTCAAAAGGGAGACACGAATATTGTGATTGGAATTATTGATTCCGGAACAGATACACTTCATCCCGACCTTAACCCGAATGTCAAAAGAAATTATGCTGACCCTGTAAATGGTGTAGATGATGATGGCGATGGTTTTCTGGATAACTACTATGGATGGGATTGGGCCGACAATGATAACAAACCGCAATATGATGCTCTGGGACATGGTGTATTTGTAGCCGGATTAAGTTCAGCAGTTACTGATAATGGTATCGGAGTTGCAGGAACAGGATTCAGATGTAAATTCCTGCCTGTAAAAGTTACCGATAATACCGGCAATTACACAATGGGTTACCAGGGTATTGTTTATGCAGTGGATCATGGATGCAGTATTGTAAATTGTTCATGGGGAGGTTATGGTGGAGCCGGCCAATTTGGACAGGACATTGTAGATTATGCCACGAACAATATGAACGCTCTTGTTGTTGCAGCAAGCGGGAATAATGATAATGATTATCCGGTATATCCTGCAGCTTACAACAATGTTTTGAGTGTTACTGCTACGGACATACATGATCATAAATGGGTTGATACAACCAATGGAACAGGCTCTACATGGGGCAATACAGTGGGTATTTCAGCGCCGGGTGCAAAAGTTTGGTCAACATGGGTCAATCAGGTTTATCAACAAAGTACAGGTACTTCGTTTTCTGCACCAATTGTTGCCGGAGCAGCCGGAATAGTAAAAGCGCAATATCCTACTTTTTCTGCAATGCAGATAGCTGCTAAACTTCAATCCACTGCAGATAATATTGATACTATCCCCTTCAATGCTCCTTATGCCGGATTAATGGGTACCGGAAGATTGAACATGTTCAAAGCAGTTACGAATCAAAACTCACCCTGGATCAAAATGACCTCCGACAGTATCGCCGATCATAACGATGGTGTCTTTATCCCGGGAGATACATTGTTTATATCCGGAGTTTACAAGAATTATCTTGACCCTTCAACAGCCGGTCTGACAGCTGTGATCAGCACTACCAGCCCTTATGTGACCATAAGTAAATCAACAGTAAATCTTGGTCAAATAAACACGCTTGCATCAAGAAACAATTACATCATTCCATTTAAAGCAGAAATTTTATCTGGTGTCCCTGTCAGTACCCAGATAAATTTTAAAATTACTTTTACAGATGCGGCTTTAAACTACACTTCATCTCAATACTTTTCAGTTATCGTGAACAAGGATTATTTAGATATTGATACCAATAAATTGAAAACAACAATGACAAGCAAAGGAAGGATAGGATACAACGATATGCCCGGTTTGACGCAGGGTATAGGCGTCACTTACAATAACAGCGCTTCGTATTTGAGTTGCGGAGGTTTTATGGTTGGAAACAGCAATTACCAGGTTTCTGATGATATCTATGGACAAGTACTTGGCAATTTTGACAATGATTTTGCTACAGTTCAGGTGGTGCATAAAATTATTCCACCCGTTGTTTCGGACTTTGATGCAGAATGTGTTTTCAATGATAACAATGCCGGTGTTAACAAAATGAATCTAACCATCACCAATAACGGATATGCATGGGATACTGCCACAAGAAGCAAATTCGTTATACTGGATTACTCTATAAAAAATAACGGAACCGTTGGGCTGAGTTCGCTGTATGCCGGCTTGTTTATGGATTATGATATCAGTACGGGCGGACTTAAAGACCGCATTGATTTTGATCCTTTAAACAACATGAGTTATACTTACTCTTCACAGGGTGGGCCTTATCTGGGTATCGAACTTCTTTCAGCCAGCCCTCTGCACCATTATGCCATTGATCTGGCAGGAAACAGTAATGGTACCACAACCAGCATAAATCTTTTAAATGGATTCTCCGATTATTATAAGTATTACACGCTGAGAACTCCTATTAACCGGAATATTGCCGGATATTTTAACGGTGGAGATGATGTGGCAGATGTGCTTAGTACCGGACCATTTGTTCTGTTGCCGGGTGACTCGGTGAAGGTTAGTTTTGCATTGATTGGTGGAGATAATCTTGGCGACCTTCAGGCATCTGCGGTTGCTGCCAACAGGATCTATAATCATGTTGGTATTACTGAAAATACAATGGGAAATCTGATTCAGGTTTCGGATGTTTATCCCAACCCATCAAACGGTTCATTCTCGTTCAATGTTCACCTGCCAAATTCATCGGATGTGGTGCTTAACCTCATCAATGCCGAAGGCAAAGAAATCCAGGCAATACATAGTGGAACCATGGGGCAGGGTGATCATCCATTTACGGTGAAGACTGATAATTTTGCAGCAGGTATCTACTATCTGCGGCTTACCTGTGGAAAAACAGTCATCACAAAAGATGTTACCATAATAAAGTAGTTCAGGTAAAATTTGTAGAATCTCCGAACCTTTATTTTTACATAAAAAAGACATTTTATCTTTTTTTAATTTATGATCAAAGATATCCCGGTCGAACTTATCAACTTCGCACTTGTTACACTGTTTGCGCTGATCATAGGGCTTGCACAGCGTCGTCTTCATCCAAACAACATTGAATTTAAACCTTTCGGCACTGACCGTACCTTTACTTTTATTGGCATCCTGGGCTATATTCTTTGCGTTATCAAACCCGGCGATTACTCTTTATTTATGGGTGGCGGACTTGTGCTGAGTGTTTTTCTGGCCATCTATTATTACGTCCGCCTTGTCAATTTTAAATTGTATGGCATCACAACCATCATTGTTGCATTGCTGACCTATTGTCTGGCACCGCTCATCATCACACAGCCCAAATGGTTGTTCATGCTCGTGGTTGTAACGGTTCTTATCTTTACTGAACTGAAAGATTCTTTTGGTGCAATAACGGAGAAATTTAATAAGGACGAATTCATCACACTCGGAAAGTTCCTGATCATTGCCGGCATCATTCTGCCTGCAATTCCTGACACGCCTTTTGTACCTTACCTGAGCATTACACCTTATAAAATATGGCTTGCCGTCGTTGTCATCTCGGGAATTTCTTACCTGAGTTATCTGCTGAAAAAATTTGTGTTTAAAAATTCCGGTGTTATCCTCACGGGTATCCTTGGTGGATTATACAGCAGTACGGCTACCACTCTTATACTTTCGAAAAAAAGCAGGGAGAACACCTGTTCCAATAAATACCATTTTGCCGGAGCAATTATTCTTGCAACAAGTATGATGTATCTGCGTGTACTCATACTGCTATTCATTTTCAATGCCTCACTTTTTTCATTGCTTTTGCCAAGTTTACTCATCCTGTTCATTGTTTCAGCCGCCACTGCATTTATCATTATCAGGTTCAATAAAAACACTGATAAAACCAATGAAGTCGTTGAGGATGATAAGAACCCTCTTGAATTTAAAGTGGCGCTTCTTTTTATGCTGCTCTATGTGATCTTTACTATTCTTACCTGGTATGCCATTTCAAATTTCGGAGAAGAGGGTTTGAAAGTGTTATCATTGATCGTAGGTATCACCGACATTGACCCGTTCCTGATAAATATCTTTCAGGGTAAATACGCAGTTGCCCAGAATATCCTTGCTCTGGCAAGTTTGCAGGCCATCATCAGTAACAATATTGTGAAATCAGTTTACACCGCTTTTTTTGCCGGGAAAAAAATCAAAAGAGCCGTGCTTACAGGTTTTGCAATTATCATTGTGGTGAATATTATCCTGGCGGTTTTCTTTTATTTCAATTAAGAACAACGGAATAATTTTGTTTTTTGCCATTTCCTGACATTACAATGCTGTCTGCATTATTTCATTTTTATTTTACCCGACATTCTATTTACCCAACCATCTATTTTTCCGCAATCAATTTTTAAATTCAAACATTTTTTTACCTTTGGCCACTAAATTTAAACCCCATGAAAAAGATTTTTACATTCATTCTCACACTCTCATTGACACAACTGCTTGTTTTCGGACAAAACAAAGATACAGGCAGTGTCAAAAAATTTGGTATTAACTTCACAGGTTTTGTTCAGGCCGAAGGCGCTTTTGACACAAGGCAAACAGTGAACACACGCGATGCAATGCTTTTGTTTTATCCGGCAAATGCATCATTCGACAAAAATGGAAAAGACATCAATGCCAAGCCTGCGTTTAATGAATATGCCATGTCAGCAAGGCTTAATGGTACTGTTACCGGCCCCAACGCCTTTGGCGCAAAAACAATGGCCTATATTGAAGGTGATTTTACCGGTCCCTCTTCATCTGAAAACGATGCTTTCCGGCTGCGTCACGCCTATATTAAACTCACCTGGGCCAAATCTGAATTGTTGATGGGACAGTACTGGAATCCGTTGAATGTTCCGGAAATGATACCTTATGTGATCTCTCTCAATACAGGCGCCCCGTTTCACCCTTATTCAAGACAGCCGCAGGTTAGATACACAAAGAGTTTCGGAAAATTCAACATTGTTGCAGTGGCATCAACCGACAGGGATTTTGCTAATACCGGTCCCGCCGGAGCTTCATACGAATATATGCGCAACAGCGCCATCCCTGAATTGAATTTACAATTGCAGTATAAAAACGGAGATAAATTTTTGTGTGGGCTGGATGGCAATTATCGCAAACTTGTTCCCCGCCTGAAAACCGACAGCTCATTGGTGGCCGATGAATCCATTGACTGCATGGCTGCAAGTGCGTTTATCAAAATGAAGTTTGATAAATTCACCATAAAACTTCAAGGTGTCGTTGGTCAGAATTTATACGAGTATTCTATGATGGGCGGATATGCCGTTGAAAAAGTTGACACAGCCACAGGAAAACTGACATACACCAACCTTGACCAGGTAACATGCTGGGGAGATTTTTCAACCAATAACAAAAAGTTCAATGCCGGATTGTTTGTGGGCTTTGCAAAGAACCTCGGCTCTCAGCATAATATCTGGGGAGCTTATTATTCAAGGGGAGAAAATATTGACATGGCTTACCGTGTTGCTCCGCGCTTCTTATGGACTTCAGGCAATGTAACACTGGGTTCGGAATTTGAATACACTACGGCTGCCTATGGTACCAAAGGCTGGCTCGATACTGTTACTGATACAAAGACCTATTATAATCTTCGCGTTTTACTTTCCGCACAATATAATTTTTAATAAAGTCAATGGTCAGCCGTCAATGGTCATTAATGATCAAACGCAATGTACTGACTACTGACTACTGACTACTGACTACTGACTATTGACTATTGACTATTGACCACTGACTATTGACCAATGACAACAAAAAATTTATCCATAAAAGACGACTCATTTGGCAATGGCATTGAACAAAAATTATCTGTTAGGATTGCCTCAACAACATTTGAAATTGCTGTTCTTGACACTTCGCGAAGCACCATCGTTGCTTTCGAATCATGGAGGTTTGATAACAATGATGACCCGGGTAATTTTGCTGATTCCCTCGAAAAGATAAGATCAGATTCCTTTTCACTTGGCAGGCACTACAACAAGGCAAATGTCATTATTGACTCTGCTGTTTATACACTGATACCGGCTGAACTCTTCAAGGAAGAAGAGGCGGAGAAATACATTGAATTCAATCATTCCCTGGCCTCGAAGGAAGCGGTTCACTTTGACAGTATTGAAAGCATTGCCGTGAAAAATGTTTACCAGGTTCCTCTAAGTGTTGAAAAGGTTTGCAGGCAATGGTTCACGGATCTCAAATTTCAAAACACCTGCACCATCCTGATCAATTCACGGTTGAAAATAAAGAGCACACCGGAGACAGTGTTTGTGTATTTCAGCGGCAACCGCTTTGATGTGATTGTTGCTGATAATGGCAGGTTGAAATTTTGCAATTCATTTACATTTTCATCGGCACAGGATATTATTTACTATATCCTCAATGTTTACCAAAAACTTGGCATGGACACAAGTGCCACACCCATCATGCTTGCAGGTGAAATAACAAAAGAATCATCCGGCTACGAAACAATATACCGCTACATCAGGAATGTTTCCTTCGCACAAAGACCCGATAACATTCAACTCTGCGAAGCCTTAAAAGAAATGCCCGAACAAATGTACTTCGATCTGTTTTCTAACTTCTAACTTCTATACTCACATGCGAATCATCAGCGGCACACATAAAGGACGACCACTACATCCCCCCGCAAATCTTCCCGTAAGGCCAACAACTGATTTTGCCAAAGAAAGTCTTTTCAATATTCTGAACAACCGTATAGATTTTGATGGTCTTGCTGTGCTCGATCTTTTTGCAGGAACAGGCAGCATTTCTTTTGAATTTGCATCGCGGGGAGCAAGTATTGTTACGGCAGTTGACAATAATTTCCATTGTGTTGATTTTATAAAAAGGACAGCAACCACTATGGGTTTTCAACAAATAAAAGCTGTGAAGGCAAACGTGTTCGGTTTTCTTGGTTTCTGCAAACTCCAATACGATCTCATCTTTGCCGACCCCCCTTATGAAATGGAGAATGTATCCACCATCCCCGACCTTGTGATGGACAAAAAACTTCTGAAAGAAGGCGGCATACTGATCATAGAACATTCCCGCGATTTCGATTTCACAAAACATCCCGCGTTTAAAGAACACAGGAATTATGGGAAGGTGAATTTTAGTTTTTTGGGGTAAGAGGAAAAAAGATTATCCAAAAGGCAGGCAAAAATCAATATTGCGTTTACGCTGTAAGAGGGAAATTATGGTGGGATTGCAAATCCAATTATTAAAACGTGGCTGAGTACAGATCCGCTATGTGGGTATTATACTGCGGTGTCATTAGCTTTGCGTCATTAATTGTCATTGGCGATTTCAATAAATCGCCAAACAAAAAGGGTCTCACCCTCTCAGTGTAAATCAAAAACATGTTAAATAATTCAAAATTAATTAAAAAAATTATAAACAATCAATTTTATTAGTGTTATGAACTTGCCAAACAACCGGGAGGCGGAGAAATTGAGATTATGTGTCGTACAACCAAGGACAGCAAAAGAGGTAAGATCAATCCGGATGCCACAGGATGGGATATTGCTTACGACATTGTGGATCAAAAAATGGAGAACCCTGAACTTCATCCGAAGGTAAAGAAAATGGCTCCGATTTCGCCGGATGAATGTTTCAACAACAGTTTTCATACACGTGCAAAGGATGTGCTGAATGTAGGCGCTGAAAACATTGGTCGTGAACTTTTGTATTTTGTAAGATGGTACAACCACAGGAATCCTGCTTTGTCTGGTTCTTATGGTCCTGCCAAAACGATAATTATTTTGTAATATCGTTTTGAAAAAAGAGATCCGGAACCCCGGGATGCTTGTGTTTCCCGGGGTTTCCGGATTTTTTTATGTGTGGATTTTTTGACTTGGAATTTAGAACTTGGAATTTGGAACTTGGAACTTGGAATTTGGAACTTGGAATTTGGAACTTGGAATTTGGAACTTGGAATTTTCTCTTCCTTACTTACAAAACTTCCCCATTTTCACTCCTGCCTCTTTCACTCCGAGCTTATAGGCCGTTTGCCAATCTGTACAGGCGCTGTCATTATTTTTCAGGTTATAATACGTGCTACCCCTGTTGAAATATGCGTTTCCATCATTGGGACGAAGTTTGATGACCTTCGAAAAATCGGGAAGAGCTTTGTCATAATTCAGCAGTTTCAGATAAGATGCGCCACGCATCAGAAAGGCATCTGTGTAAGTTGAGTCATGTTTGAGCAATGTATCAAATAATACGATGGCTTCTTTATACAAACCTGTTTTGATCTTCACACAGCCTTTTTGATAAATGGCATCATTGTATGCCGGGAACAGAGCAAGCGCTTTGTTATAGTTTTCTTCGGCGCTTTTATAATCGTTCTGTTTAAGCTTGTCGTTGCCGCTGTTCAGGTATTGTTGCGCCATCTGAAAATTCATATCTGTTTTCAGCTTTGTCCTGTTTTTCTTACTCTCATCAGTATTCCCGAGTTTTTCGTTTATTTTGGAAAGATAAAAATGACAGTCGCCGCAATTGGAATCAAGCTGAAGAGATCTGTTAATATCAGCGGATGCATCTGTATAATTTTTCAGTGAATAGTTCATAATGCCTCTCATTTCATATGCAGTTGCCGAGGTTGGCTTTAACCGTATAGCCTGTGTATATAATTTCAATGCACCGGCATAATCATTTTGACCGAATTTTGAGTTGGCAAGTTTCATATAAATGGCCGTAGAATCAAAAACCTGTCCGTGCCCTTCAACAGCCAATAAAATACAAAGCGATAAGAAAAATAATTTCATTTTTTGTTGATTTGAACGGTCACAAATATACTCATAATTATGACGATTTTTTACCTGTAATGATGAATTGAAATGAAAGAGGTATTTTTGTAAAAAAATAAAAAAGTAACGACCATTATCGAACAGTGTCAGCAGTGTTCTGTTTATAAAACTTTAAAAAATCATGTTGAAAATAAGAGAAGCAAACAAAGAAGATCTGGAAACCATCGCTAACTTCCAGCTTGCCATGGCGCGGGAAACAGAAAGCCTGGAACTTGATAAACCCACTGTGATTAATGGTGTGAATAAAATTCTTGATGATCCTTCAACCGGCAAATATATCATTGCTGAAAAAGAAAATACAGTGGTTGCTTCATTGCTGACTCTCTACGAATGGAGCGACTGGCGCAACGGACAGGTGATTTGGATACACTCTGTTTATGTGCTTCCTCAGTACAGAAAAGGAGGTGCCTTTAAAGCGATGTATGCACATTTGAAATCTGTTGTTGAGCAGAACGGACAGTACAAAGGCTTGCGGCTTTTTGTTGACAAAACCAATGCTACTGCAAGAAAAGTTTACGAATCACTTGGCATGAACGGAGAACATTATGCATTGTATGAATGGATGAAATAATAGTCAATGGTCATTAGTCAATTGTCAATCGTCATGAGCTATTGCTATTTCAGCTTTGATAGTCAGTAAAACCGGCAATTTCCTTCTGCTTTGGTAATTGTACTATTATAGAATATCGAAATCTCATGATACTTGATCCAGACAGCCAGGCTATCTTTAATAATTATTAGTGTCCGGAAAAATTATTACAACCGTCTTTAAAACCGCATAAAATATGATGTTCCGAAGATATCGCCCCTATGGGGCTTCCTTTTCGTGACATGTATCATTATTACAAAGATTTCACCCCGAAACTTCGGAGTTTTTCAAACCCGATTACAGCCCTAATCACGTAGTGATTTAATCTTTGTAATAAAAAATTGACAGCGCTATTAAAGTCACTTCGTGACGATATAAAAATTTAATCGGACATTAATGTTTAAAAATAATAAATGCCTTGTAGCTGATAAAATCCGTAATTTTTTTTGTGAATCATTGTTTGAAGTGTCACACCTGTAAATATTTTCAGAGTTCACTTATCTCGTGTAGTTATCCCTCCATAAATTCTTCCTCATCAATACTTATCTTGCAGGAAATATCAAATACTGAATAGAGGGATCGAAACACTTTTATAAATAATTTCCCTGGGTGAATACCATCGTAATCTGAATAGATGTCGCTATCTAAATGATTAAGAATATTCGCTTTGAAATCGCAATTGTTTTGCAGAAAAGTTTTGAAAGTTTCATACCATTTAAAATTAAGAGTAAAATTAATTCCACTGCAAAATAAAACCCTGCCTATGCCAAATGATGTCGTAGCTGAAAAATAATTTTAAACCAGTTTTACCACCCTTTTTCCTGCAATTAATTTCCTAAAATCACCTCCTTCCGAGGTTCAATCACCTTGTAAATTACATCTCGCACCTCCTTCCGAAGGAGGTCGTTGAAGTAAATTACGTCTCGCACCTCCTTCCGAAGTTCAATCACCTTGTAAATTACATCTCGCACCTCCTTCCGAAGGAGGTCATTGAAGTAAATTACGTCTCGCACCTCCTTCCGAAGTTCAATCACCTTGTAAATTACATCTCGCACCTCCTTCCGAAGGAGGTCGTTGAAGTAAATTACGTCTCTTTGGAGCCTGTCTTAAAAGCTCCTAAACTTATATAGTGCTTAATGCTTGCAATTTGCGGCGTTCAAACTTTTCCGGTGTGTTATATGCTATCTGTGTGCTGCAAACGAAAGGACATAAAAAAACCCGTCAGCCTTGTGAACCATTTGACCTCTGTTTTGCTGACGGGTCTTGTTTAAAAAAAGAATTATTTATGCTATTTTCACTGTTACCTCACCCGGATTGCCGGCATCCTTATTTGTGATGATAATTGTTGTGTGGCCGGCTGGCAATTGGAACGATTCCCCCGGTTGAATATCCACTGCATCAAAAGGTTTTAATTTGCCACTTAATTCATCGGGGCAACCACATGTTAATATTGTTTTACCCGAATTTACAACGTGGCTAAGTTTCTGTAACCCGTTCAGTTTAATGGATGCACCTGCTGGAACAGTTACACCGGTAGGTTCAATTCTGTTGCCGGTTTTTTTGTAAACTTTACCCATTTCAGCAACCTGGCCATTCAGAGGTGTATCGGCTTTGGCAGTGATCTTAAAATATTTGTAAATATCATTGCTCATGTTGAGTTCTTCAACACCGGCAAGCATGATGGCATCATTCATGCCTTCGAAAATATCAGAACCATAATTCATGATTTCGCTGAGTTCAGTTCTGATGGAGTCAAGATTATCAAACTTGGTGAGGCTGAAATTTGAAGGCAAAGCGCCGGTATGCTGATGCGCCGTTTCGTTTGCCTTCTCAACAAAAGGAATCCTTTCATTGCCCAGTTTGAAATATTTTTTTCTTTCTAAGGGAGTAAGGTTCACAAGATAACTCCCAACCGCCGTCCGAAGGTTGTCTAAGGCGGTTTTTGCTAAGGCCTTTTTGGCCGCGTCCCATGCGGGAAATGCATAATCAGGCATAGTTTAAATTTTTTTAAGGTTAAACAATGTCACAAAAATAAATCAGTTCTAACATTTCTCAAGACCAAAAAATGGGCTTGAATTTTGAGTCCATTCCGATAGTCTATTTTACCACAAAAACACAATCCCGCATGGGCTGCGGGATTGTGTTTTTGTGGTATTTTTTCTTTTTTACTTTTCGGAGTAGTCTCAGGTTTTGGGCTTGAAAACTATTCTGAACTCTGCCGTGATCAAACCTTCAATGTTTGTTCTGTAAGTTTTCCTTTTACGATCACAAATAATTTTGACACCTTGTCCTGCCAACTCCTTTCTCATGTATTCAATTTCTCTTTTAATGGTTGAGGATCCCACATTCATGGCTATGCCAAAATCCGTAGGTCCGCCGGTGTTTTCCGATGCAATCATTCTACCCATTTGGTCATAACGATTGCATATCTGTTTGAACTTTGATTCAATCTTTTTTTCCTTTTTTTCTTTCATAATTTAATTGTTTTAAAAATTTATTTAAAAATAAAAAGAAATTAAAACCCGGATTTGATAGGAGATAGCGGACTTTTAAAGCAAACTATTCTGTAAACCTCAGCTCCCTGCGTAAATTTTTCAAACCTTTTCCCGCCAATTAAATTATTTAAGTAAATTTGATTTTTCAATTATCAGCACATGTTGTTTAAAAATATTACAGGACAGGAAGAGGTTAAAAAGCGGCTTATCCGCTCAGTGAAAGAAAACAGGGTTAGTCATGCACAACTTTTTCTGGGTCCTGAAGGCAGCGGAAAGCTTGCGCTTTCTCTTGCTTATGCGCAATATATTTGTTGCGAAAACAAACAGGAAGATGATTCGTGTGGTGTATGCCGTTCATGCGTGAAATATGAAAAAGTAGTGCACCCTGATCTGCATTTTCTTTATCCTTTTTCTGCTACAAAGGAAAAGCCCATCAGCGCTTCATACCTTGCTGACTGGCGTTCGTTGCTCATCGAAAATCATTGTTACATTTCGCTTGCCGATTGGTATGAGGCAATTGGGATGGAAACCAAACAGGGGATCATCAACGCCAATGATTGCAATGAAGTGATCAAAACGTTGTCGCTAAAATCCTATGAATCGGAATACAAGATCATGGTCATTTGGATGGTCGAAAAATTGTTTCACTCGGCTGCGCCAAAACTATTGAAAATACTCGAAGAGCCTCCTGATAAAACCCTGTTTTTATTGATCTGCGAAAACCATGAACAGGTTATCAGCACAATTATTTCAAGAACTCAGATCATCAGAGTACCGAGGATAGCTGACAAAGAATTGATGCATGCGCTTGTCAATAAGCGCGGACTTACTCCAAAAAGAGCCAATGAAATTATCAGATTGGCCGAGGGCAATTATATCGAAGCAATGCAACTTGCGTCGGATTCAGCAGATGATTCAAATTTCACTTTGTTGCAAAGCTGGATGAGGTTGTGCTACAAAGATGCTGTTTTTGAACTTACCAAATGGGTGGAACAATTTTCCAAAGCCGGCAGAGAAAAACAAAAAACTTTCCTGCTGAATGCTATCAGGATCTTCAGAGAAAGCATGATGGTGAGCACCGGGAAACCGGAATTGGTAAGGGCTGAAGGTGACGAACTGAAATTTGCAACGGATTTTTCTCCGTTCATTAATTCTCATAATACGGTACAGATCATCAAAGAATTTAACGAGGCCATTTTCCACATTGAGCGGAATGCAAATCCAAAGATTTTATTCATGGATCTTTCTTTGAAAATGACAGAACTGATCAAAATTAAAGGTTAGATAATTGATCAGGGATCACTTATTTTTCGGGCGATTATGAATACTCCGGAAAAACAAACTTTATCAATAATTTGTTTTCAGTTTAATTACCATTCTAATTTTTATCGGTCTATAGTTCAAAATTATTAACTTTGCACCTTAATTTAAAGTAGTGCCGGATAAAACGACCATCAATCAATAGATTCAGCGCTAAATTTGAGAATAAAATGACCGAAAATAATAAATCTGATAACATCATGGGCAGTGGAGGTCACTTGTCCAGAGGATGTATCAGTACTCCTAAAATAATACCACGGAAAAAATCAGTTTTTCGCCACGGATGTAACAAACTGGATGTTTACGACTGGATGCAGGACATTCCATCACCTGATATTTTAAAGAACTACGAATACATTGAAGTAAGATTTAAGAATAGCAGAAAAGACTTTTACAAGCTTCCGGCTGGTCTTGATGTTGAAGTTGGCGACATCATTGCTGTAGAAGCATTGCCCGGACATGATATAGGAATTGTTACTCTGACAGGCAATTTGGTTTGGTACCAGATGAAGAAAAAAAGAGTAAAGATCAATGCTGATGATTTTAAAAAAGTTTACCGTAAAGCAAAATCTACCGATATTGAAAAATGGGTTTCAGCTATTGAAATGGAACAGCCGACCATGTTCAAAGCAAGAAAAATTGCAGTAGAGCTTAAGCTTGATATGAAGATCAGCGATGTGGAATACCAGGGCGACAAAACAAAAACTATTTTTTATTACACCGCTGACGAACGTGTTGATTTTCGTGAAATGATAAAGATCATGGCCGAGGAATTTCAGGTTCGTATTGAAATGCGTCAGATAGGAGTCAGGCAGGAATCAAGCAGGATTGGTGGCATTGGGTCATGCGGAAGAGAATTGTGTTGTTCCACCTGGCTCACACATTTCAAATCTGTTTCGACCAACACTGCACGGGTGCAGCAATTATCACTGAATCCTCAGAAACTCGCAGGTCAGTGCAGCAAACTGAAATGTTGTCTGAATTATGAGTACGATGTTTACCTTGATGCTGTGAAAGATTTTCCCAACAGCGATAAAATACTTCGTACAAAAGCAGGTGATGCACGTCATCAGAAAACCGATATTTTCCGTGGCATCATGTGGTATTCCTACGACTCAGCTCCTGATTCTTTTATTCCTGTTGCTGTGGAAAAGGTTAGGGATATAATTTTGAAAAATGCAAAAAATATAATTCCGGAACAACTTGAGGAATTCAAGATGGAGGATGAAGAAAAGAAAATAGATTTTGAAAATGTCGTCGGGCAGGATGATATTACGAGATTTGACCGTGTGAAAAAATGACGCTTTTAAACAGATCTAAATATTTTTTTGTTTTTATCCTGATAGCATTATCATTGGTTTCATGCGATCGTCTGCGTGTTTATGATAAATTCAAAGACATTCCTGAAGGCAATTGGGATAGAAATGAAAAAGTGAAATTCGATGTTCAGATTGATGACACCACTTCTTACAACAAAGTTTTTATCAATGTCAGGAACAGTGGCGATTTTAAATTCAGCAATCTTTTTATTTTTCTGAATACAATTTATCCGAACGGAAAAATTTCACGTGACACTATTGATTGTATTCTTGCTGATGACCGTGGCAAATGGCTCGGAAAAGGTCTCGGTGATTTGAAAGATTGCAGGTTCTTTTTGAAAAAAGGAGTGCGCTTCCATCAGAAAGGTATTTACACCTTTGAATTCGAACAGGCGATGCGAACCGAACGACTTGAAGGGATTAAAAGTGTCGGGATAAGAATTGAGAAAATGGAATAAAACAGTTATTGGAAATTGGTTTGGCAGTTTGCAATCCAAACCTTAAACAATGAACTTTAAACAATATCTAATTTCTATTATGGCTGCAGCAGGTAAACAGGATTACCACAGATACATCAAAATTTTCTGGATAATATACGGAGGAATTGCCGGACTTGTTCTATTGGTTTTCTTTGCCACTTCTATGGGATGGCTTGGGTTCATGCCCACTTTTGAAGATCTTGAAAATCCAAAAAGTAATTTAGCATCCGAAGTAATTTCAGCCGATCAGGTGGTGCTCGGTAAATATTATCTTGAAAACAGAACTGTTGTTCATTACAGTGAGCTATCTCCAAACCTCGTAAATGCACTCATTGCTACTGAAGATTCACGTTTTGCCGAACATTCGGGCATTGATTTTTTTAGCCTGTTCCGGGTTGCAATCAGAAATGTAATTGGTGGAAATCGCAATGCAGGAGGTGGCAGTACTATTACACAACAATTGGCAAAGAATTTATTTCCACGTCAGGAAAACCCCGGAATATTTTCACTTGTGTTCCGAAAATTAAAGGAATGGATCATTGCTGTAAAGCTGGAACGGAATTATTCCAAACAGGAAATACTAGCAATGTACCTGAATACTGTTGATTTTGGAAGCCAGTCGTTCGGTATCAAATCGGCTGCAAAAACATTTTTCAACAAAACTCCGGGGGAACTAAATATCAATGAATCGGCCATGCTCATAGGGATGCTAAAAGCGCCTTCGTATTTCAGCCCTGTCAGGAACCCCGAAAGAGCTATAAAAAGACGTGAGGTTGTGCTGAAGCAAATGCAAAAATTCAATTACATCAACCAAAAACAATATGATTCATTGAGGGTGAAAAAAATTGACATGTCGCATTATCGTTTGCAGGATCAGAATGCCGGTTTGGCATGTCATTTCAGAGAATATCTGAGGCAAATACTTGTTGACTGGTGTGCATCACATAAAAAGCCTGACGGAACAACTTACAATCTTTATAAAGATGGTCTGAAAATTTACACCACCATCAATTCAAAGATGCAGAAATATGCCGAAGATGCGATGGTAGAATTTCTGGGAAAAGAATTGCAACCGCAATTTTATCAGCATTGGAAAGGTGTGAGAGGTGCACCATTTGACTATACAATGACTGCTGCCGATATCAAGAAATTGTATGATGCTTCAATGAAGAGATCTGACAGGTATATCAAGATGAAAGCAGAGGGACAGACAGAAGAACAGATCACAAAAAGTTTTAATACGCTTACCCACATGATGATCTTTTCATACAAAGGAGAACATGATACCATCATGACTCCGATGGATTCGATCAAATACTACAAGTATTTTTTGCAATCGGGTTTGATGTCAATGGAGCCGCAAACAGGCTATGTCAGGGCTTATGTGGGTGGATTGGATTACCGTTACTTTAAATACGATCATGTTTCAACAGGAAAAAGACAGGTAGGTTCAACATTTAAACCTTTTCTTTATACCCTCGCAATGCAGGAAGGCGAATTCTCACCATGCACAAAAGTCCCTAATATTTCAGTGTCTTTTGATATGCCGGATGGTACCAAATGGACTCCAAAAGCTGATGATAAAAATGAAGGAGATATGGTTACTCTCAAATATGCACTGGCAAATTCGCTTAACTTTATTTCAGCCTACCTGATGAAACGTTACTCTCCATCAGCAGTAATAAAAATTGCAAGGAAGTTGGGTATTAAAAGCGATCTGCCTGCTGTGTATTCCCTTTGTCTTGGATCTTGCGACCTGAATGTCTTTGAAATGACAGGGGCTTATGCCACTTTTGCCAATAAGGGCGTACATACCGACCCCATATTCATGACAAGAATTGAAGATAAAAATGGAACAGTACTCGAATCTTTTCCAACAAAATCGCAGGACGCCGTCAGTGAAGAAACGGCATATCTGATGATCATACTAATGAAAAGTGTTGTTGATTATGGAACCGGGACAAGAATTCGTGGAACCTATAAACTAACCAATCCCATTGCAGGTAAAACAGGAACCACACAAAACAACAGTGATGGCTGGTTCATGGGGATCACTCCAGGTCTTGTTACCGGTGTTTGGGTTGGCTGCGAAGACAGAAGTGTTCATTTCCGAAGCATGGAACTTGGGCAGGGTGCCACAATGGCTTTACCAATCTGGGCAAAATACATGTTGAAGGTGTATGCTGATAAATCTCTGGGCATAAAGAAAGATGATTTTGAAGCACCGATTAAGCCACTTTCTGTTGAATGTGATTGTGCAAAATACGATGCCAAACATAAAGATAAAAATAAGGACATCTTTAAAGATGGATTATGATATGGAAATAGTGAATGAAATTTTCTATACTGTTTTTAATTCAATAATAAATCAAAAATTAATTTCCTGATGAAACAGGATGAAAAATTAAGTGTGGTTGTACCTTGCTTCAATGAGGAAAATAACATTGAGGTGTTATACAATTTGCTTGTTCCTGTTTTGGAATCTGTATCTCCAAATTACGAGATCATCTTTGTTGACGATGGAAGTAAGGATGATACTTTTCAATTGATCAGAAAAATTTCAACAGACAATAATAACGTTTCCGGCATTTCCTTGTCGAGAAATTTCGGACACCAGGTTGCGATCATGGCCGGACTTCAGCAAAGCAAAGGAGATATTGTGGTGATGATGGATGCTGACCTGCAACACCCGCCGGAAGTTATTGTAAAACTTATTGCAGAATCTGATAAAGGATTTGATATCGTAAATACAAAACGCATTGACTCGAATGATTCAGGATTATTCAAAAAAACCTCATCACGCTTTTTCTACCGCTTTATAAATTTCCTTTCAGATGTGAAGATAGAACCAGCTGCTGCTGACTTCCGGCTGATGTCGCGCAAAGCTGTTGATGCTTTTCTTCAGTTTGAAGAAAAGGATAGGTTCACGCGTGGCCTTATCAGTTGGATGGGTTTTAAACAAAGTGTCATAGAATATCATGCTTCATCAAGATTTGCCGGAAAATCAAAATACACTCTAAGGAAAATGATGCGGTTTGGAATGGATGGTATTACTTCATTTTCATCAAAACCTTTGAGAATTTCATTTTATGCCGGACTTGCGGTTTTCTTTTTCGGTTTTGCTTATGCAGTTTATGCGATCATTGAAAATGTAAGCGGGAAAACTATTCCGGGATGGACATCCCTATTGGTGACAGTGCTGATCATTGGCGGCTTTCAGTTGTTAAGCCTGGGAATAATCGGAGAATATATCGCAAGGATCTTTAACCAGACAAAAGCCAGACCTCTTTATTTTATTAAAGATAAAACCGAAGAGTAGTACCAAAAAAGTATCAAATATGGGAAGGGCTAAGCAAAATAATTCTACTTTTGTTGACATGAATTGTTAATGAGTTCACAATATAAAAATCATTTAAATTTACTTTTATGAAAATCTTAGTTTTAAACTGCGGGAGTTCTTCAATCAAGTATCAATTGCTTGATATGGACAATAATGCCGATGTCCTGGCAATTGGATTATTGGAACGACTGGGTATCAATGACAGTGTTTTAAAGCACCAGCCAAAAGGAAAAGAACCTTACAAACTTATACAGGATGTTCCTGACCACACAATCGGTGTTGAACTTATTTTAAAGACACTGCTTCATCCGGAACATGGAGTGATAAAAGATAAAAATGAGATCACGGCTATAGGCCACAGGGTTGTTCACGGAGGAGAAAAATTTAATGGCAGTGTAAAAATAACACAAGAAGTTATTGATAAAATGGAAGAGTGTGTTGACCTTGCACCTCTGCATAATCCTGCAAATTTAAAAGGGATCTATGCTATGCAGAAAATTCTTCCTGAGGTTCCCCAATGCGGAGTTTTTGATACGGCATTTCATGCAACCATGCCTGACTATGTATATCTGTATGCAATTCCCTATGAGATGTACGAAAAACACAAAGTCAGAAGATACGGCTTTCATGGAACAAGCCATCGTTATGTTTCAATGAAAGCATGTGAAATTTTAAAAATTAATTACGAACAACAAAAAATAATAACCTGTCATTTGGGCAATGGCGCTTCTATTGCCGCTATCAAAAACGGTAAGTCATTTGATACATCCATGGGGTTAACTCCTGTTGAAGGTCTGATCATGGGTACCCGTTGCGGAGACCTTGATCTGGGAGCTTTGCTGTACATGATGGAAAAAAGCAACATGGATACTAAAAAAGCCAACAACTATATTAATAAGGTAAGTGGCATGATCGGCATATCCGGTATATCTTCCGACATGAGAGATATTGAGAAGGCTTCCAACGAAGGAAACAAAAGAGCAAAACTTGCATTGCAGATGTATGCTTACAGGGTGAAGAAATATGTAGGGTCTTATGCAGCTGCCATGGGTGGTGTTGATCTTATCATATTCACAGGTGGTGTAGGTGAAAATGACTTTGAAGTAAGAGCCAATGTCTGCAGGGAAATGGAATTTATGGGAATCAATTTTGATTTTGATAAGAACCATGGTCTAAGAGGAAAAAATGAAATTCTCACCAAACCGGATTCAAGAGTAAAAGTTATGACCGTTTCCACAAATGAAGAACTCGTCATTGCTTTGGATACTTTAGAAATTGTAAAGAAAGAATTAAAGCCTGTTCTTTCCTGATAAAAAAAGCCGGACTTTATTAAGTCCGGCTTTTTTATTTTCCTCAATCATTTCCGAAAAACCTATTCCATTTCCGACATCAACTCATCAGTAAGTTCGAGGTTGTGAAACACGTTTGTCACATCATCATCTTCTTCGAACAATTCAATGATCCGCAGTATTTTTTTTGCTGCTTCCTTGTCAAGTTTTGTGTAAGTTTTGGGTATCCTTTGCAATTCGGCACTTTCAGGCTCGATCTTCATTTGTTCAAGTTTTTTCATCATTGTTCCGAAGTCCTCCATTGCAGTTGTGATGGTGAAAAACTCATCTTCAAGAACAACATCCTCTGCCCCGGCATCAATGATCTCCATGATAAAATCGTCTTCAACAAGGTCACCCTGTGGAATGCTGAAAACACCTTTCCTGTCAAAAATGAAACTCAGGGAACCATTGGTCCCAAGGCTTCCGTTATACTTATTAAATATCGAGCGGATGTTTGAAACCGTGCGCTGGATATTGTCGGTTGTTGCCTCAATAAATACTGCAACTCCACCGGGAGCATAGCCCTCGTAAGTCGTTTCTGAAAGTGAAGTAGAATCTTTATCTGCAGCTTTGGAAATTGCCCTTGAAATATTTTCTTTGGGCATGTTTACACCTTTGGCATTCGAGACAGCCAGGCGTAAACGCGGGTTTCCTTCCGGGTCCGGGCCTCCTTCCTTAACTGCTACAATTATTTCTTTAATAATTCTCGAGAAGGCTTTTGAACGCTTGGCATCAATTGCGCCTTTCTTTCTTTTAATGGTTGACCATTTGCTGTGTCCTGACATAAATAAAAGTTTTGATAGCTTTATTTTGGGTCTGTAAAATTAGAAAAAAAACAAAACCAAAAATTATAAATCTTTGAAACAGTAAATTTTTCTCAAAAATGTCATTAATAAGCTTTTATTTTTCCCACTGAAACAGTCAATCAAATTTGGTGATAATTAAAGGAATGATAAGGCGTAGTGTTCTAAATTTCCCCCATTCAATAAAAAAGAATAAATTTGTTGAAATTTGAAAGTAGATGGATGCAGGAGAATTGATTTTCTTTTCTTTTTTTATTATTTTTATTCTTGGAATTTTATTTATTGACCTGGGAATATTTAGCAAGAAGAGCCATGTTTTATCTTTACGCGAGGCATTAGCATGGTGCTTTGTGTGGGTTGTTCTTGCGATGGGGTTCTATATTATAATAAGGACTCATGGTGAATGGATACACGGAATAAAATCCAATGAACAGTTGAATGCGATCATGCTTAAGTATGCACACCCGATAAATCTCACCGGCCATACTTTTCAGGAGAATCTGACAATTTATAACGAGAACCTTTCACTGGAATACATCACCGGATACCTTATTGAATATGCACTTTCAGTTGACAATGTTTTTGTGATGGTTTTGATCTTTCTTTCATTCAATGTTGCAAAAAAATATTACAAACGGGTTTTGTTTTGGGGAATTCTGGGTGCAATTATCATGCGCTTCATTTTTATTTTCGTGAGTTCAGCACTCATCCAAAATATTTTTTGGATCCTTTATGCTTTCGGTGCATTACTTGTATTTACGGGGATCCGCATGTTCATTACGCGCAATAAAGAAGATAAAATAGAAACAGAAAAACATCCTATAGTTAGATTTGCTTCAAAATATTTTTCAGTTAATCCGGAATATGCAGGCAGTAATTTTTGGATCAGAAAAAACGGAAAGTTTCTGCTCACTCCCTTGTTTCTGGTTTTACTAGTCATCGAATTTTCTGATGTGCTGTTTGCTGTTGATTCTGTTCCGGCAATTTTTTCAGTTACAAAAGATCCTTACATCGTTTTCTTCTCAAATATTTTTGCAATAATCGGGTTGCGGTCGTTGTTTTTTTTAGTGATGAAAATGATGAACAGTCTTGTTTATTTAAAGCATGGCCTGTCAATACTGCTTGTTTTTATCGGTGTAAAAATGTTTGTCGGTGATTGGTTGAAAGCGCAAGGATTTACAACTGTCCATTCGCTCTATGTGGTACTATTAATACTTACGGTTAGTATCGCAGCATCTTTATTTTTTAAACCAAAAAAGAAAACCCAGACAAACTAAATTGTTTTTTCTTTTTGTGATAGTGCAAATAAAAAAAAATTGACGAGCAAATTTTTAAGCTCTAATAAACCTGTACAGATTTTGAAAAAACTCCTTGAATTATTTTTTGGGCTGAGAATAATTCTTGCAAAAAAAATCGGATAATTTATTTTTCTCTGAGAGATTTGAAATAAACATCTAGTAATTTTTGAGCTGCAGAATAAGAACTTCTTTTTTGTGACATCAGATCTTTTTCAATAGTGGGCAATAGTTTCGACACTTTTGGATTTCTGTAAAACTCATCTTTTAGTTTTTCGTTTATGGTTTCGTACATTCTGGATTTAGCCTGGCTCCTGCGTTTCAAATCAAAATATCCGTTTTGATTTGTGAAGCTGATGTAATCATTAACCATTTTCCAAACCTCTTCAATTCCATCATTCGCAATTGAGGAACAAGTTTCAACTCTGGGTATCCAACCTGATGCTGCAGGCGGAAAAAGATGAAGTGCATTTTGATAATCTCTTTTTGCATTCTGTGCATTCTGCACATTTTCTTTGTCAGCTTTGTTGATCACAATAGCATCTGCCATTTCCATTATACCTCTTTTTATTCCCTGCAGTTCATCACCGGCACCGGCGAGCATCAGCAACAGAAAAAAATCTACCATGATACTCACTGCAGTTTCTGACTGGCCCACACCAACTGTTTCCACAAGTATTGTATCGAAGCCTGCAGCTTCGCATAAGATTATACTCTCACGTGTTTTTCTTGCAACCCCTCCGATAGTGCCGGCAGACGGGGACGGGCGAATGAATGCTTTCGGATCATTTGACAATTCTTCCATTCTTGTCTTGTCACCAAGAATACTTCCTCTTGAAATTTCACTGCTCGGATCTATTGCAAGCACGGCAATTTTACGACCTATTCCTGTCAGATATTTTCCGAACGATTCTATAAATGTACTTTTACCAACACCGGGAACACCAGTGATACCAATGCGTACAGAGTTTCCCGAGTAATGGATGCAACGTTCAATTATTTTTTGTGCAAGTTTGAAATGTTTCGGAAGAGAACTTTCAATAAGAGTTATCGCACGACTGAGTATAATTCTGTCACCCGAAAGAATTCCTTCAGTAAATTCTTCAAGAGTTATCAACTTTTTTTTTCTCTGAATAAATTTTTTTGCAGCTTCATTATTTACAGGTGAAGGTTGCTGAATCCCTTTATTTACCTTGGATGCGGAAGGTCCGGAATTTTCTTGCGACATTTTTTTTCGAGTTTATTCACTTTTGATTGTTAACAAAATTATCAATAATTATTTAAAAGAGTAAATTATCAGAAATTAATTACAGTATCTTTGTTTCGCAAAACAAAAAAAAATAAATCAATGGCTACAACAAAAAAAGCACCCGTAAAAAAAGCTGCTCCTAAAAAAGCAGCAGTAAAAAAAGTAGTAACAAAAGCCGCTCCTAAGAAGGTTGCCGCAAAACCAGTAGCAAAGAAAGTTGTTGCTAAAAAACCAGCAGCAAAAAAAGCTGTTGCTGCAAAACCGGTAGCAAAGAAAGCTGTTGCTAAAAAACCAGTAGTAGCAAAAAAAGTAGTTGCTAAAAAACCTGCTGTAAAAAAAGCTCCGGCAAAGAAAAAATAATTAGCGGTTTAAAATAAAAACCCCGCCAGCAATGACGGGGTTTTTTATTTTTATTTTCTCCGGTGAATTTTTTAATTGCACTTTTCAGTTGGTAAGAATTTCTAGAATATCTTTTTCCAAAGTTTCTTTCGGCGACTCTGTGATGCGTCCCAACTCCTTTCCATCCTTATAAAAAATGAATGTCGGCACAAGCGTGATGTTCAAATTATCTGTCTCTCCTTTATCAGTTTTTTTTGTTCTGTCAACACAATACAACGTAACTTTTGAATCAGAATAACCAAGCACATCAATGATCTTATAAAAACGCGGGACCTGATCCTGACTGTCGCCACACCATGACCCCATCACTATTGTTGTCAGAATATTTTTATTTGTCATAACTTTTTTCAACTGTGATATGGTTGCTGTATCGGGGGTGTAGGCTGCATATCCGGTTTCAAAATAAGTTTTAAATAAATTTGATTTCAACCCTTTTCTGTTACACAATCCTGTCAGTACTTCCATTTGCGACTTTGCATCTATCTTGGTTTTGTTGGTGTCCTGTGCAAGAGCAGACACTGCAGTAATGCTTATCAGAATTACTATCAACCAGATTTTATTTTTCATCATTTTATTTAAAAATTTATACACCGATCAAGTTTCCTTTTTATTTTTTAAAGATAAACGACACTCTTTGCTCATGAAAAAAAATTAGTCCTTGCGACTGTCAATAAGTATCTGCAGTATGTGAACAGCGGCATCCGGAATAACAGTACCAGGACCGAAGATCCCTATCACACCTGCATCATAAAGATATTTATAATCCTGTGCCGGAATCACACCTCCCGCAATTACCATGATGTCGTCTCTTCCCAGAATTTTTAATTCTTCGATCACTTGTGGAACGAGCGTCTTGTGACCTGCAGCAAGACTAGACACACCCAGTATGTGTACATCATTTTCGACAGCCTGCATTGCGGCTTCTTTTGGTGTCTGGAACAATGGTCCCATATCCACGTCGAAGCCAAGATCAGCAAAACTTGTTGCGATTACTTTTGCTCCGCGGTCGTGGCCATCCTGTCCCATTTTTGCAATCATGATTCGGGGACGACGACCTTCTATTTTTGCAAATTTATTAGCCAGTGTCAGGGCTTTTTTGAAAGTTTTATCATTGGCGATCTCCATAGAATACACTCCTGAAATTGAACGAATGGTTGCTTTATATCTTCCGAAAACTTTTTCACATGCATAGGAAATCTCTCCAAGAGTTGCTCTTTTTCTTGCTGCGTCAACAGCTAATGAAAGCAAGTTCTCTTTTCCGTTTTCGCATGCTTTTGTGATTGCATCGAGAGCCTGCTTTACAGATTTGCTGTCTCTTTCTGCTTTTAGTTTTTTTAATCTTACAATTTGCGATTCGCGAACAGCAGAGTTGTCCACTTCAAGAATATCAATCGGATCTTCTTTCTCCAGCTTATACTTATTTACTCCAACGATAATATCTTTTCCTGAATCAATTTTCGCCTGCTTCTTTGCTGATGCTTCTTCAATACGCATTTTGGGAAGACCTGTTTCAATTGCTTTGGCCATGCCTCCCAACTCCTCAACTTCCTGAATAAGTTTCCATGCATTGTGAGCTATCTCGTTTGTCAAAGATTCCACATAATATGATCCTGCCCATGGATCAATCGCTTTACAAATATTGGTTTCTTCCTGTAGATATATCTGCGTGTTTCTTGCGATTCGTGCTGAGAAATCTGTTGGCAACGCAATGGCTTCATCCATTGCATTGGTGTGAAGAGATTGCGTATGTCCCAGCGCTGCTCCCAACGCTTCCACACATGTGCGTGCAACATTATTGAACGGGTCCTGTTCTGTCAGGCTCCATCCTGATGTCTGGCAGTGCGCACGCAAAGCAAGTGATTTTGGATTCTTAGGATTAAACTGTTTCACGATCTTTGCCCAAAGCATACGTGCTGCGCGCAACTTGGCGATCTCCATGAAATGATCCATTCCTACACCCCAAAAGAATGATAAACGTGGTGCAAACGAATCAATGTCCATGCCTGAATTTACTCCTGTTCTCAGATATTCCAAACCATCGGCAAGGGTGTATGCCAATTCAATTTCAGCCGTGGCTCCTGCTTCCTGCATGTGATATCCGCTTATACTGATGGAATTGAATTTGGGCATATTTTTCGAAGTGTATTCGAAAATATCAGCGATGATCTTCATTGATGGCAGAGGTGGGTAAATGTAAGTGTTCCTTACCATGAATTCTTTCAGAATATCATTTTGAATGGTGCCGTTCAGTTTTTCAAGGCTCACACCCTGCTCTTCGGCTGCCACAATGTAGAATGCAAGTACAGGCAGTACTGCTCCGTTCATTGTCATCGAAACTGACATTTTATCCAAAGGAATCTGATCGAAAAGAATTTTCATATCCAGTATGGAATCTATAGCCACGCCTGCTTTTCCAACATCGCCGACAACTCTTTCGTGGTCCGAATCGTATCCGCGGTGAGTAGCCAGGTCGAAGGCTACTGAAAGTCCCATCTGTCCTGATGCAAGATTTCTTCTATAAAAGGCATTCGATTCTTCGGCAGTCGAAAATCCTGCATATTGCCTGATTGTCCAGGGCTGCATAACATACATTGACGAATATGGACCCTGCAGATAAGGTGGTATTCCTGCTGCATAATGCAGGTGTTCCATCCCTGCAAGGTCTTCATGTTCGTAAATTGTTTTTCTCTGGTCCTCGCCCGCTTTTTCTGGTTCTTTTCTTATAAGAGGCTTTGCGGCTTTGCCTGATCTTATATTGATATTTTTAAAGTCTGGTCTCATTGATTATAAAAAATCTAAAATCTGTTTGAATTAAATAATCCCCAGCAAATGCTGGTACTTTGCTATTGTTTCTAATACATTTGAACGCACATGAATAAAATCATCCACGCCGGTTTTTTTCAATTCATCTATGATGTTCACAGGATTTCCTGCAACAACGATCCTGATACCCGGATCAGATGCTTTCAGATGAAGGCATACAGCAGCAGCGAGCGCCGGATATTCATCATCCGAACTGCATAGAACCACTATTTCGGCTTTTGACTGAAGAGCGCCAATCACTCCTTCTTCGATACTGCAATTTCCATGAGCTTCGGTGATCTTAAATCCGCCCGAAGCAAAGAAATTTGCTGCGAACGCAGCCCTGGCTTTACGCATTACAGGATTACCGTAAGCGAATAAAAATACTGACGGCCTCTTAAATCCATCCCTTTCGTAAGCTTCGGTTGACAAACGCAAAGCTTCAAAAGCCTGCGCACCTCTGTACTGTTTCAGCTTGCCCAGATGTGAAGGATCTGCATGCGGACGTATCTGCCCGAGCATATTTTCATTTTGATTGGGATATTGATTTGTTCCAAGTATGACCTGTTTGCGCATCGCAATATCCATGTCCCTTTTCTGACAAACCTGTTCAATGGCTTCTTTGATAACGCCTGTGGCGGCAGCTTCAATAAATCCACCTTTTTCTTCAATGTCAAGAAAGATTGACCATGCAGCTTCTGCAATCTGGTCGGTGAGGTTTTCAATATAATAAGAGCCTGCTGAAGGATCAACAACTTTATCGAGATAGGCTTCTGACTTCAGTATTAATTGTGTGTTTCGTGCAATTCTTTCTGACAATGCATCCGGTTTTTTAAATGTACAGTCAAATGGATTTACAGAGATGGAATTGCAGGAGCCTATGGCAGCCGACATGGCTTCGGTGGTGCTTCGCAGCATGTTCACATAAGGATCATAAACGGATTTATTCCACATGGATGTCACAGCATGAATTTTCATTTTCATTGAAGCTTCTCGCAGGGGATAAAATTGTCCTGCTATATTTGCCCACAGCAAACGCGCTGCACGCAACTTTGCTATTTCAGGAAAATAATCCGAGCCTATGGCAAAAACAAACTGAATGCGTGGTGCAACATCATCGGTTTTTATTCCTTTTGAAGTTAACTGTACAAGATACTCTGATGCCGAGGCCAGGCTGAAAGCAAGCTCCTGTGTGATGTTGGCGCCTGCATTATGAAAATACCGGCCGTTGATCGTGATTGCTTGAAAACAGGGAAGGTCTTTGCAAATATTCTGTATCAATTCTGCTGCTTCGTTGAACTTTTTATCGTCTTCAGGATTGAACTTTCCATACTGCATGAAATAACTCAAAGGATCGAAATTAAAACTGCCTCTTATGGCAGCAACATCAGTTTCCTGCCGGTGTATCTCGTTTAAGAAAAATTGATATAAATTAGTCCACGATCTTGCCGCAGTGAAGTGCAGTGAAACCTTTGACATATCAATACCACGCAGCAATATTTTCACATCGTCATCGCAAAAAATTTCTGTAGCATCAAAACCAATTGCAGTGGCCCCTTTTGCAATAATATCAAGAGCTATCTTGTTTGCCTCTGCCGGATTTTGTTCATCAATATCCTGCCTTATATCCCAGTCATTGTCTTTGCCAATACTACGCACATAAGGAAATTCCCCCGGCGATGCATTCAGGTATTCCAGCTTTTCGAGGTCTTCAGCCCTGTAGTAGGGTTTAATTTTCAATCCGTCATTTGTTCGCCAGATAAGCTTTTGCTCGTAGCTGGCACCTTTCAGGTCTTTTGCGATCTTTTCTTCCCACTCAGCCGTTGAAACCGGAGGAAACTCAGAAAACAAAGCCGTTTCGTTCAATTCATCATTCATGTTAATATTATTCTAAAAAAATTAATCTGCTATATTGCCTGCCTAAATTCGGCGGCAAAATTACTACAAATTTATAACATGGAGCAGCGAATTAATAAGGATTATTTGCTGCGTCATGCAGCGGTAAATTATAAAGTATTGAGTTATTTTTCCTGTACAATGGTTGAGACAAAACAGATAAGTCTTCTGGATTCAATTTAACCAAACAGTAATGCAACTTTGCGCTTCCGAAATGTATCTTTACGTTTGCATTAAATGTTAAATCACCTGATGAAAAATGGTTTGAACCTTGTTAATACGCCGCTGTGGAAGTGAACAAGGAGTGGGAGTTAGAGATTAGCGGATATATGTGGAGGAGGGGGGCATGGGTTGAAGAGTTTGAAATGTTTGTTGTTTGTTGTTTTCTGAGCAAATTCGCACTCTGTCACCTGAGGAGTGCAAATAAAAAACCCGGAAATTGTTTTGAAGTAAAATTTTTGTTCAGGCAATACTTAGCTTATCAATTTCCTGATCCCTTCAATGATCCTGTTTTCGCTTGCATCTTCGGCTGAAAAGGCATCAAGTTTTATCAACTCTTTTTTCTCTTTCAGCAGGCCTGATTCTGCAAGATAATTTTCCACAGTTGTGGGTTTGTCAAGCGCTGTCCATGCATTTTTGGCAACAGTGATGCCCATGCGGTTAATGTCTTTCAGCATTTTGCGGATAGCAGTAATGGCTTTTTCTCCGTTATCTTCCCAGTCGTCGCCATCGGTGCCATGGAAAATATAGATGTTGTTTTCCTTTGCCAGTTGTTCCTTTTCAATAATGTTGGCAACAAATTCATAAGCTGCAAAAACATTGGTGCCACCTGCCACTGCCGATTTATAATAGGTGTAAAAATCCTTCACTTCTTTGGCTTCGGTATCATGCAGTATAAATCTTACCTGCACGTTGTTTTTATACTGATACATCAGCCAACTGTAGATCAGCATGTGTTGGGTAACGATCACTTCTGTGGGTTTTCCCTGCATGGAGCCTGAATAGTCGCGGACAAAGAAAACAACGCATTGCGATTCATAATCTTTCTCCTTCGACATGATCCTGTAAATTTTATCCTGCGGATTTACCACAAGATTTTCAGTCGAAAAGTCATTGTCTTCACTGACATTTCCAAGGATAATATTTGTTTCAAGGATCTTTTTTATGGTTGCTTTTTTATCCAGCAATTGCCCGAACCCTCGATTTTTGTCAGTGAGGTCGTATTGAAATTTTGTCTGCGATACCTTTTTCCCTTTGGTTTTTAAATTGGGAAGCTGGAATTTCTCAGTGAGTATCTTTCCCAGGTCAAAAGCATCTGCTGAAATATCATGTTCGGCTCCTTCGCCTTGTCCTGCCCCAGTGCCTTCACCCTCGCCTTCGGTGGGTTCAATTTGTTGTTCACCCAGCACATCGCCTTCATCTCCATCGCCTGCCCCGCCGGTTTCATCTTCATCTTCGGTGATTGAATTGTCATGATAGAATTTAGGCTCGGTGGTGGTGGGGACTATCACTATTTTCTCTTTGTCACCTTTGCCGGGTTTGATGAATTTGCCGATTTTTATTCTTTTCGGAAAGCCGTCGGCTTCGCGCTTGTTGTCGCGTTCAATGAGGTCTTCGAGTGTCTGCAATGAAAGAGTAGGGTCGGCAGTTTTTATGGCTGAAATAAAAAGCTGGAAATCGTTTTTGTCGTACAGGCCGGAGATTGCAAGAGGTTCTGTTTTTGCAAACTTTTCCCGCTCCTGTTTCCTGGAATAAAAATCCAGTTCCCGTTCAATAATTTCAAGCTGCCTCTTGCTGAGACCTTGCTTCTTTAGTTGTTTATATAGTTTGAAAATGTTTTCCGCCATTGCTGTTTGATAAAAGTTGGGACACTGATTACACTGATTGTTTAGGATAAAGTATGATCATTTTATCTGTGACTATCCGTCAAATTCGTGTCATCAGTGTTCCATTAATTTTTAATTCGAATCATCATGAGTGCAGAAATATTCAATGGTTTTTTCGGCGCAGGTGTTGCAATAGCCCAGTTTCTTCACCATGGTGTCAATCATTCTGCCATAAAGTTTCTGGTTTTCCTCATTTGTACGGTTTGCCAAAGCACCCACAAGGCTGCCTGCTCCTGAAATGTCGGACTTTAAACGTACATCTGTCACAGCTTTTACAAGATCATTATTGTCCATAAAATTATAGGAAGGATCTTTGATCATTTTCTGACCGTAGATCTTGGTGACAGTGGTTCTGAAACTTTGTTTTTGTTCATCGTTTTTCAGTCCCAGTCTTTCTTCAACACTGTTGATAAATGTCTCATCAATTTTGAGAGGAACAAGTTTGCCGGTTTGCTGATCCTGGTATGTCCAGATTTTGTCAGGTCCGAGGTTTTTGGCATCCACACCGATGATCATGTTCACATAGTTCATCACATCTTTTTCAACAGCATTAGGCTCGTCCATGTAAGCGTTGAAGATGGTTGTCATCACATTTTTCCTGTAGAGTTCTTTGGCAACCCTGATATCATTGAAATATTTTGTCCTGTCATTTGAATCCTGTACGTAGTCAAGAACCACTGTTTCCATGGCTTTGAAAACATCGCCTGCATACATGCATTTTCCTTCCTGTGTTTCCGAACGTTCAAGCAGTACCTGCAATGCACGGCCAAGGTTTCTGTGTCCAAGACCTTTTTGTCCGAAACGTTTGGTGATATCAGGATCGCTGTTCAGGTCGCTGATCACTTCGCTCAGTGTTTTGATACTTTTTTCACCTGCCACTTCGCCTGCCGATAATTTCATCATTTCAACGGGAGTCAGTTTGTCGGAAGCCGGCATTCTTGTAAGCACTACTGACACAGAAACGGCATAATTCAGATTCGGATCAATGTGAAGTTTTTCATTCGTGAATGTTGTTTTATCCCTGTTGCCTATGGCATAAAAAGTAAGTTCCTGCTGCAGTTTGTAATTTGTATTGTGCGACATATAGGTAAGGCGGCATCTGTCAACAATAGGAGCCTGTTCTTTTTCATCCAGGAATCTACCGAATTCCGAATTGTTACTTGTTGCAACAACCAGTGTGTCCAAAGGCCATTTGTAACCTTCCATTTCAATAGTCCTGTTTTGGATAACGCCGAGATATACCTGCACCAGGTCACGTTTGTTTTTGAAAATTTCATCAGCGAAATGTATTCCGCCTCCGGCAACCCTTGCCAGTGCGCCTCTGCGGAGATCGAACCTGTATGGATGATCTGTCTCAGTGATATGAAGCAAACGGGTGATGGATTCTTCGCCAAGCAGGTCAGCAGCGGATGAAGTGATCTTGTCTTTTGCTGCGTATTTGCCTGTGATAGTACCTCTCGATTCACTCACAGGAACGGATGATAATTCAATAAACTCTTTCATTTTTTCCACATCATCATTGCAATAATTTCTGATCTGGTTTAAAATATAGTAAGTACACGATCCCAAGGGACGGTAGTTTTTATAAAGCTCATCAATTTGTCTGTCCTTGAATCCGGATAAACTAAGTGCTTTGATGTTGTCTTCTTTGGCTTCATAAAGATTCATGGCAAGTATCATCGGATCTTCGTAAGTCTGCGATTCAATCTGTGTGATCCTGCCATATCCGCCTATCTTATCAAGATCAACAAAGCGGAAAGTATATCTGCGGTTTTCGGGTTGTGCAATGAAATTCCTGTAGAGAGAACTTAAATGATCAATAAAAAAAGTTTTACCATTGCCGGGTTCGCCAATGAGAATAAAAGCCATTTCTTTTGAAGATCCGCCTTCAGCAGCGTCTTTCACAAACGAAACAAAACTGTTTATCTCGTCATACATTCCGATGATATGCTTTGAGCCGTGACGGAAAACTTTGAAATCATAAGTGTAGCGGCCATTTACCGTAACTTTTTCCATTTTTTGATTTTCACCAAGAATCATACGTGTCAGCGATTGATAAATGTTCTCGAATTTCCTGTTGCCAAGCTGAACATTCTTGATATGGAAATCCAGATTTTTTGTGGTATCCTTTGGCGTGACGGATGTTTTTGCAGTTGCCATAAATTGATTTTTTTAAAAAGGTTTATTTTTAATTTTTTAAAATTCCATAATAATTTCGTAATCACAAGTCCCAAAATACAAATAAATAACTGTTCTGACAATTTTCCGATCTTAAAACCTGTTAATAATGTCAGGAGTTAATTGATTTGCATCCCGTGTTTCTAGCGTTATAAATGGCAAATAAATTAATTCTTAACTTTGCCAACTTTTTGAGGGTTAAAATTAGAGAAAAAATTTATCATGGAACAAAATAAAAAATATAAAAGATTTACAGTGACTTCAGCATTGCCTTATGCCAATGGTCCCGTTCATATTGGTCACCTTGCAGGAGTGTATGTTCCTGCTGATATCTATGTGAGATATCTCCGGTCAAAAGGTGAGGATGTTTTGTTTATTGGCGGCTCTGATGAACATGGTGTGCCGATAACAATCAAAGCAAAACAGGAAGGGGTGACACCACAACAGATAGTTGATAAATATCATGGCATCATCAAGCAATCGTTTAAAGAATTTGGAATTTCTTTTGATATCTATTCCCGTACTTCAAATAAAATTCATCATGAAACGGCTGCTGAATTTTTCACCACACTTTATAATAAAGGTGAATTTATTGTGAAGACAACCGAACAGCTTTATGATGAAGAGAACAAACAATTCCTGGCCGACCGTTATATTACTGGTACATGTCCTTTCTGCAACAATGAAAAGGCTTATGGCGATCAGTGTGAAAAATGCGGAACATCGCTGAATGCAACAGACCTGATAAATCCAAAATCAGTTTTAAGCGGAAATGTGCCTGTGATGAAGGAAACGAAACATTGGTTCCTGCCGCTCGATAAATATGAACCCTGGCTGAAACAGTGGATACTTGAAGAACACAGGGAATGGAAGACCAATGTATACGGACAGTGCAAATCATGGCTCGATCAGGGGTTGCAGCCACGCGCTGTTACCCGCGACCTTGACTGGGGTGTGAAAGTGCCTTTGGAAGAAGCTGCAGGAAAAGTGTTGTACGTTTGGTTTGACGCACCGATCGGTTATATTTCTGCAACCAAAGAATGGGCTGAGGACAAGAATAAAAAGTCAATGGTCAATAGTCAGATGTCAATAGTCAATAGTCAGCAGTCAGTTGGCGACAGCGAACCACAAAGTACAAACCTTGTTGATTGGAAAACTTACTGGAAAGACCCGGAAACAAAGCTTGTTCATTTTATCGGAAAAGACAATATTGTTTTTCACTGCATCGTATTTCCTGCCATGCTTCATGCTGAAGGGAGCTATATACTTCCTGACAATGTACCGGCAAATGAATTCCTGAATCTTGAAAGTGATAAGATCTCAACTTCCCGCAACTGGGCTGTATGGCTTCATGAATATCTGCTAGAATTTCCCAATAAGCAGGATGTGTTGCGCTATGTGCTTTGTTCAAACGCACCGGAAACAAAAGACAATGATTTTACATGGAAAGATTTTCAACTAAAAAACAACAGCGAGCTTGTTGCCATTCTTGGAAATTTCGTGAACCGTGTGATGGTTTTAACTCATAAATATTTCAATGGATTGGTTCCCGAAATAACGACTCTTAATGAGCAGGACAAAGAAGTGATGAAAGCAATTTCTGAATTTCCAAAAAGGATTTCTGACAGCATCGAACTATACAGGTTCCGCGAAGCGCTTGCAGAAATGATGAATCTTGCACGGGCAGGGAACAAATATCTTGCCGAAAGCGAGCCATGGAAAATTTTCAATACTGATCCTGAAAGAGTAAAAACGATACTTAATATTTCTCTTCAGATATGTGCAAACCTTACGATAGTGATGGAACCATTCCTGCCGTTTACTGCAACAAAACTTCTTGGTCTGCTCAATATGGGTGCTTTGATCTGGGCAGATGCAGGGAAATCGGATCTGCTTAAACCAGGCACACAGCTTGGCACTCCTGAGTTTTTATTTACCAAAATTGAAGATGATGTTATCGCTAAACAAGTGCAAAAACTGATGGACACCAAATTAGCCAATGAAGAAAAAGAATTGCATGTGACCCCTGCAAAGCCTGATATTTCTTATGATGATTTTACAAAAATGGATATCAGAACAGGCATCATCATGACTGCAGAAAAAGTTGCCAAGACACAGAAACTTTTAAAACTTACCATTGATACAGGAATTGATAAACGCACCGTGGTTTCAGGCATTGCCGAATTTTATGATCCTGAAAAAATTATCGGGCAAAAGGTGGCAATACTTGTAAATCTTGAACCACGTACCATCAAAGGAATAAAATCACAGGGCATGATACTGATGGCCGAAAATCCAAAAGGAACGCTTGTTTTTGTGATGCCTTCAAAGGATATCGAGGCGGGAAGTTTGATAAAATAAAGTTGTTAATTGAAAATTTTCATCAGGAAAAAGTTCGAAAAAAGCGGGAAGAATTAATAGCATCACTACTTAAAATAACTTTTCCAAAGTGGAAGAAACTTTGGAAAAGTATTGAACCCGTAATAACAAAAAAAGGGCCGCAATCACTTGCGGCCTTTTTTATGCTTGACAACACTATTAATTGTAAGCTACAGTTACGTCAAAAGAACCGGTGTAAAGTCCTGGCTCTTGTCCGGCGCCAACCTGTAAGTCTGCACCAACGTTCAGACCATTCTGTCCATTCACATCCAAAGTAGAAGTAGCACCTAAACTCGATACAAAGTTATCTACTGTCATTGAATAACCACCATTTGCAATAGTGATTGAAGAAGGTAATGAAATTGCAAAAGTTGCAGAAGGATAACCAACGATTGAAAACTGAGCAGCGTTGCTAA
>Ga0118677_10001778_pt1 | contig 44895 bp, 38 predicted proteins | sample AliMusrvi5mmetaG_FD_86154 | JGI IMG/M metagenome (GOLD analysis project Ga0118677, IMG submission 86154) | reverse complement strand
GTTCGGATCGGAGTCTGCAACCCGACTCCGTGAAGCTGGATTCGCTAGTAATCGCGCATCAGCCATGGCGCGGTGAATACGTTCCCGGGCCTTGTACACACCGCCCGTCAAACCATGGGAGTTGGGGGTACCTGAAGTATGTGACCGCAAGGAGCGTCCTAGGGTAAAACCAATGACTGGGGTTAAGTCGTAACAAGGTAGCCGTACCGGAAGGTGTGGCTGGAACACCTCCTTTCTGGAGCCTTGACTCGGTAGAACCTTTATTTTGGAGTGATCAAAAGCAAACGTTCAACGTGGCCAGTTTTCTTCCTTTTTAACAAAATTAAAGCAATTAAGAATTACGGAATTGACAATTAGTGATATGAATTGTAAATTATTGGTTATAGATCATTTATAATTCATCATTTATAGTTTATAATTCATAATTGAAAAAACAGTCCCGTAGCTCAGCTGGTTAGAGCGCTACACTGATAATGTAGAGGTCCCCAGTTCAAGTCTGGGTGGGACTACCAGTATTAATGCTGAATGTTTTAATGGTGAATGGTTAATTTGGGACAACCGATTAAGCATAAACCACTATCACATTAACCATTACTTCGGGGGATTAGCTCAGTTGGCTAGAGCGCTTGATTTGCATTCAAGAGGTCAAGGGTTCGACTCCCTTATTCTCCACTTTTTTTTCACCCGGGTGGCAAGTTTAATATAAAGAGAATAAGAACAAGGGTAAAAAAAAAATAACACGTTCATTACATATTGACAAATAAAGAAATGGGGTTTAAAATGGATTAACCCTGATAAAGGTTTTTAATTAACCATTAACCTTTTAATTAACCATTAACCATTAACCATTTTTTAATTACAAAGGTTTGCCTGGTGGCCGCGAGACTTTATACTGTAAGAAGGTAAAAAAGGATTGCAGAAAGGGAAAAGGTTCGATTCCTTCGAAATCACTTTACCTGAAAGGGTATAAGTTCATTGACATATTGGAAGAAACAGAGTTTTAAAAGAAATGCGTAAAGGAGAAATCCAGGTATTAGCAGTGATGTTAGTACCAAGAGCGAGAGAAAGTAAATAAGGGCGTACGGAGGATGCCTTGGCTCTTTGAGGCGAAGAAGGACGTGATAAGCTGCGTTAAGCTGCGGGGAGGTGCAAATGACCGTTAATCCGCAGATATCCGAATGGGGCAACCCACTCTGGCAACAGAGTATCCGATTATATCGGAGGCGAACCCGGGGAACTGAAACATCTCATTACCCGGAGGAAAAGAAAACAATAGTGATTCCCTTAGTAGTGGCGATCGAACGGGGAACAGCCTAAACCAGTTATGTTTCGGCATAGCTGGGGTTGTAGGGCTGCGATATACGAGATCTGCAGTGAAGTGGAAGTGTTCTGGAAAGACACATCACAGAGGGTGAAAGTCCCGTACACGTAAGCGAGCAGTGAGTTAGCAGTACCCTGAGTAGGGCGGGACACGTGAAATCCTGTCTGAACCAGCCGGGACCATCCGGTAAGGCTAAATACTACAAAGAGACCGATAGTGAACCAGTACTGTGAAGGAAAGGTGAAAAGAACCCCGAACAGGGGAGTGAAATAGTTCCTGAAACCGTACGCTTACAAGCGGTCGGAGCCCTTTAGTGGGGTGACGGCGTGCCTTTTGCATAATGAGCCTACGAGTTACTCCTCACTGGCAAGGTTAAGTGATTCAGTCACGGAGCCGAAGCGAAAGCGAGTCTGAATAGGGCGAATGAGTCAGTGGGGGTAGACGCGAAACCTTGTGATCTACCCATGATCAGGTTGAAGGTCCGGTAACACGGACTGGAGGACCGAACCAGGGAGCGTTGAAAAGCTCTTGGATGAATTGTGGGTAGGGGTGAAAGGCTAATCAAACTGGGAAATAGCTCGTACTCCCCGAAATGCATTTAGGTGCAGCCTCGGTTACGAGTCTTATAGAGGTAGAGCTACTGATTGGATGCGAGGGCTTCACCGCCTATCAACTCCAGACAAACTCCGAATGCTATAAGATGCTCACCGGGAGTGAGGGCGCGGGTGCTAAGGTCCGCGTCCGAGAGGAAAAGAATCCGGACCATCAGCTAAGGTCCCCAAGTGTATGTTAAGTTGAACTAACGAGGTCTGATTGCAGAGACAGCTAGGATGTTGGCTTGGAAGCAGCCATTCATTTAAAGAGTGCGTAACAGCTCACTAGTCGAGCGATCGGGCATGGATAATAATCGGGCATCAAACATACCACCGAAGCTATGGATTATACATTTATTTGTATACTGGTAGGGGAGCATTCCACTCTGCGTCGAAGGTGTGTCGTGAGGCATGCTGGAGCGTGTGGAAAAGCAAATGTAGGCATAAGTAACGATAAAGGGGGAGAGTAACCCCCTCGCCGATAGACTAAGGTTTCCTGATCAACGCTAATCGGATCAGGGTCAGTCGGGACCTAAGGCTAAGCCGAAAGGTGATGTCGATGGCAAACCGGTTAATATTCCGGTACTTTTGAATACTGCGAAGTGGGGACGGAGTGATGAAAGATCCGCGTACTGACGGAATAGTACGTTGAAGGGCGTAAGTTATGAGACAAGTAGGCAAATCCGCTTGTTGAGCTGAAACCCGATAGTACCGAGAGCCTTCGGGCAATCGGATAGTGATCCTAAGGGCTTCCAAGAAAATCCGCTAAGCTATAGGTATTTAAGACCCGTACCACAAACCGACACAGGTAGTCAAGGAGAGAATCCTGAGGCGCTCGAGTGAATCATGGCTAAGGAACTAGGCAAAATCGCCCCGTAACTTCGGGAGAAGGGGCTCCCATCAGTGATGGTGGGACGCAGAAAATTGGTCCAGGCGACTGTTTATCAAAAACACAGGGCTATGCTAAATCGGAAGATGATGTATATGGCCTGACACCTGCCCGGTGCCGGAAGGTTAAGAGGGGATGTTATCGTAAGAGAAGCATTGAATTGAAGCCCCGGTAAACGGCGGCCGTAACTATAACGGTCCTAAGGTAGCGAAATTCCTTGTCGGGTAAGTTCCGACCTGCACGAATGGTGTAACGATCTGGACGCTGTCTCAGCCATGAGCTCGGTGAAATTGTAGTAGCGGTGAAGATGCCGCTTACCCGCAACGGGACGGAAAGACCCCGTGAACCTTTACTGCAACTTCACATTGGTTTTGGGTAAGTGATGTGTAGGATAGGACGGAGGCTATGAAGTGGGTTCGCCAGGATCCGTGGAGCCATCCTTGAAATACGTCCCTTTGCTTGCCTGGGGCCTAATTCCGGTAACGGAAGACATTGTGTGGTGGGTAGTTTGACTGGGGTGGTCGCCTCCAAAAGAGTAACGGAGGCTCCCAAAGGTACCCTCATGGCGATTGGTAACCGCCAGAAGAGTGTAATGGCATAAGGGTGCTTGACTGTGAGACAAACAAGTCGAACAGGGACGAAAGTTGGGCATAGTGATCCGGTGGTTCCGCATGGAAGGGCCATCGCTCAAAGGATAAAAGGTACTCCGGGGATAACAGGCTGATCGCTCCCAAGAGCTCATATCGACGGAGCGGTTTGGCACCTCGATGTCGGCTCGTCACATCCTGGGGCTGGAGAAGGTCCCAAGGGTTCGGCTGTTCGCCGATTAAAGTGGCACGCGAGCTGGGTTCAGAACGTCGTGAGACAGTTCGGTCCCTATCTGTTGTGGGCGTAGGAAACTTGAGAGGACCTGACACTAGTACGAGAGGACCGCGTTGGACATACCTCTGGTGCACCAGTTGTTCCGCCAGGAGCACCGCTGGGTAGCTAAGTATGGCAGAGATAAGCGCTGAAAGCATCTAAGCGCGAAGCTCCCCTCAAGATGAGGTTTCCTTTAAGGGTCGTTAAAGACGATGACGTTGATAGGCTGTAGGTGTAAAGGCAGTAATGTCAAAGCCGAGCAGTACTAATTGCCCGTAACTTTTGAGTGCCTGGAAAGTATTTGATAAGCATCTTTTTTAGAATAGTTTCTTCCTAACATGTTAAATGAATTTATAGTATACGTTCATAAAAGAAAAGCAACTAGCAATTAGCGGCTAGCAACTGGCCAGGTGCCAGAAGCCAACAGCTCAGTTGCCCTTTCTTAAAAGACTTTTGATAGCTGACAAAGCTGATAGCTCAAAGATTTAGGTGGCTATAGCGTCGGGGTTCCACCTCTTCCCATTCCGAACAGAGAAGTTAAGCCCGACAGCGCCGATGGTACTGCGTAAAGTGGGAGAGTAGGCCGCCGCCAACTTAAACCAGGCCCGGATTCTTAATTGAGTCCGGGCCTTTTTAATGGGAAAAAATTACACGAATCGAAGATCAGCGAAGCTAATTAAAGCGGATTACACGGATTAAAGCGGATTACACGGATTTACAAGAGCCCTTCAGGCGGTTGCAATCCCTTGAAGCGGCGTTTCGAAGAGTAATCTCTCACGCAACTGGCTGTTGCCCTTTCTTTAATGACTTTTGATAGCTGACAAAGCTGATAGCTCAAAGATTTAGGTGGCTATAGCGTCGGGGTTCCACCTCTTCCCATTCCGATCCGCCAGCTGGCGGATAAGCCTGACAGCGCCGATGATACTGTCCGCCAGCTGATGGATAAACTAACTCCGGATTCTTAACTTAACTGAGTCCAGGTTTTTTAATTAACCACAAATTTATAAATCGGTATGATAGTAATGCGTAAAGTGGGAGTCAAAAGTTTCTTTACCAGTTTAATTTCGATCAATTTATGTACATTGATTACTCATGAATTAAATCTTCATAGTTAAATCGATCAATGAGACCAACTGTTAAATAAAGTTGGGCAAAAGCATTTTCAGCATCTTTATCACCTAGATATGCAGCTTTTTTAAAATAATAAAGGGCTTTAGCATTATTTCTTTCAACTCCCTTTCCTGAATGGTAGCATCCCCCAAGATTGAATAAAGCAGTAGAATTGCCCTTTTCGGCACTCTTCTTGTACCAATATGCTGCCTGATGATAATCCTGTGCAACTCCTTCATTATAATAGTACAATTCTCCTAATGTGACTTGAGATTCAGCATCTCCTTTTTCTGCCGCCATTTTGTGCCAGAAGAATGCCTTTGAATGATTTAATAAAATACTGTGATAATATGCTCCAAGATTGTGTTGTGCATCTCGATTACCTTGTTTTGCGCTCTTTTCGAACCACTTTATTGCTTCTTCATAATTTTGCACATTATAATATTCACAACCTAGTTTCAATTGTGCTTCTGGATCTTGAATTTCCTCTTTTTCCAAACCAATACTTTTTTTTTCACTCAGATATTCCATGTCTATTTTTTTATCATGCATATGCAAAATAATTTTTTCGACAGAACTGTCCTGGTGGAATATGGTTATTCCATAATTAGCAAATGAAGCCGCAGGATTTCCATTTGCGATGGGATCATACCCATAACCCCTTAGTATAGTTTTATCTTTAGAAGAACTAATTACCTGCATCGGCTTGGGTGCCATTTGTATATTGTCACCCCAGACAGAGTTTCCATCTAAGTTATAAATGGTAACTGTGTAACCTTCATTCCCGTTAATATTAGGCTCCAATTTTATCGCTCTTTTTGCTTCGACATTCGGTTTTGAAACCATTACACTATTCTCATATCTATTATGAGTTCTTGAAACAAAGTAAATGTAAGAATCATCATTTGGGAAAAATTCGGAAAAGAATTTTTGGCTCATATTATGAATTAGATTGGTTATAGTACTTTTTTTAAGCGTGTATACTGGAATATACATTTTGTTTTCAACATCAATGTAACACTGATTAAAATCAGGTTGAACACCTGCTTCCATTTCGAATTTAAGAGGTTCATCAATAAATATAATTTCAGATCCGATGTGTAAATTGTTGAAATTGGTCAGCCCATTAATTTTTAAGAATCTAATACCTTGGCCAAACTTCTGTCTAAATTCGTCAATTGTATATTTTTTCTTTTGACTTACTGATTTTACGTCCTTTGTCTGAAGATACTTATCATAGTACTCATATTTTCTAAAGGAAATAACTTTTGATATCCCATTGACGGATCTAATACATTTAATCCAATTATTTCTTTCATCAAAGGTGTAATCATATATATGGGTTTTCAATTCTCCTTTACTACGAAAAGGTTCTTCTATTACGTTGCCATGTTTGTCAAATCGACAATTACTATTATAATTGAAATTTTCCCAGTCATATTCAAAGTAATCAGTTGAAACATAGCAATTATTCCCGTCATATTCGACCATATTAACGGATTTAAAATTTTGAGTATATTCGAATGTTACCCTTTTTTCAAATTTTTGTAATTTACCATAATAGGATCTTTCTGTAATATATCCTTCCTTATTGTAAATTATTTTGTACGATTTTTCATAATTTACTTCTGATAAAAAATTGTAAGGGGTTAAGTTTTTTGCCTCTTCAAAATAAAAAATAGATTCCAAAATAGATTTTACTGAACCACATAAGCTGTACTTTGAAAGATCATTTAGTATATTCATGTTCATTTAGGATTTTAAGCTTAACATTATCAATGATTTTTAAAGTTCACTGATTATACTTGTTTGTGTTTATTTTTTAATGGTCGCATGGAATAGCCATATAATCATTTTTGGTTTGGAAGAAGTTTCCCACATGGCAATTTCATGCCAAATTTACGTATATTCTACATACTAAACAATAAATAGTAGATTATTTCCGTACAATTTTTAAAGCAGCAGAAATCTCCAAAAAGCATAAACCAAAAACTTTATAAGAGAACAGGCGTGTAGCAGCTCGTGGTGGTTCGATTGTTTGAAATACCCGAAAAGAGATTTATGAACAAAGATGTTTTCGGAAGAATAAGGGTTTCACTTATTTCTTTCCTTTATCGGGATTCTGTTTTGCGTCAAATACATCCGTAATATAAATCTGTTGGTTTGGATTTTATAGATTATTCTTAGCATCCTCATGCGAATAAACATCGCCATTCTCAATGTCTTTATCAGATAGCTCTGCCCTGGTAACCAATTCCTGTTTTGTCAGTTTTTTCAAAGTAGGCTTATGCAATGATGTATTAATAAGATCTTCAACTTGTTTTAAGATCTCATCATCATTGAGTGCAATTACCTGTTCAATGATACTCAGTTTTCTATTTTGAATATTTAGCTGGCTCATAAACGATTTTTTTAAAAGTTATGATTTTTACGAATGATTCAAAATTGTGCAAAAGATTAAACGAATCGAAGATCAGCAAAGCTAATTGGAACGAATTACCCGAATCGAAGATCAGCGAAGCTAATTCATTTAAGCCCTTCAAATGGTTGAAAACCCATCGAAGGCTAAGGGTAATCAATGCTTCAAGGGTAAAAATGTTAATTGTTTTCGTCGGTGTCTTTCGGAACTTTATCTTTAGGTTTGTGGCGCCCCTTGATTTTCCGGACAGCAAACCATCCCTCAAGAAAAGTATCTCCATCTTCGATCATACCTTCCAAGGCATCGTCCAGTTTGTCGAGCATAATGCGGGCTTCGGCACTCACTTCCTTGATCGAGCGTCTGGCGCTCTTCCGGTCGTTCGTGATGATGCCTATTGTTGGCTGCATTTTTTCGAGAACTGAAAGCTCTGTGGTTAGATTATCTAGTTCATCGGCAGTAATACCATAAGCTTCTGTTTTTGCAAGATAATCATTGCCTCGTTTAATAATTGTGCTACATTTGATCAGCGCTTCTTTCTCCGGCAAAAGCTCAAATGTAGATTCAGGAACATCAACATCATTCAATAACACTTTATCGCCGGTTTCTTTCGCATAAAATGAGAGCTTCCGTCCAAGTTTGTACATCTTCCTGAAATAAACAGACAACTGCTGGTTTTTCTGGTCAACATATCCGCCCGGATTATTCTCATCCTGCGCTTTAAAAGCAAGGCTTAACTCTTGCTCGTTTCCTTCGAGCGCTTCTACATTGGCAGCAATCACTGCCAGGTTAGACCACACACTTTCATTTTTGTGTAAATAGGAAATCGATTCTTTCTCCATTTCCCAAAATGTCTTTTCTTTTAGATCCATATGAATTTATTTTAATTGGTTATTTGTAACTATATACCTTAAAAGCAAAAAAATGTTTCATAATTATGCCAATATAATTTTAAAATATTCATTTAATCTCCTTATTTAGAGGAATTAAAAATAACTTTTGGTTGCATTCCAGACAATCTTTAGAAAATACGCCTTTTATTTCGGAAAATGGATTGGTGAATTTTTATGATGATATTGTGCTTATTTGTTTGCAATAGAAAATGATTAATCCGAAAGCATATTTATGCTGCAAACCATTGCCGACAACCAAAAAAGTCGGGCATTTAACCTGCAAAGCGGTGTCGGCAACCAAAAAAGTTGTGTATTCATGTTGCAAAGCTTGTTCTTCAACCAAAAAAGTTGTGCATTCATGTTGCAAAGCATGTTCTTCTTTCAAAAAAGTTGTGCATTCATGTTGCAAAGCATGTTCTTCTTTCAAAAAAGTTGTGCATTCATGTTGCAAAGCATGTTCTTCAACTAAAAAAGTTGTGCATTCTTGTTGCAAAGCATGTTCTTCAACCAAAAAAGTTGTGCATTCATGCTGTAAAGCATGTTCTACAACCAATAAAGTAGGGCATATATGTTTTAAGGCAGTTCCGAACGTTAAAATGGCTGTGATTTTTAACGGAATGAAAGTGCTGATGACCAAAATGAATCATATAATTTGAATGTACATGATAAGAAATCATAAACTCTTAATGATTCCTCCTATTCTTGTTGAATAAGTTTCTCAAGTTCGTTACTTTCGCAAAAATTTCGTGAGGCAGGTTTTTCTGCTCAAATATATATTCACTTAGAATTACAATGTTATGGCACAATTCTTTAATGATGTATCCAGAACATTTAACGAGTACCTCCTTATTCCGGGTCTTACTACAAAAGCGTGTTTCCCCGCGAATGTCTCGTTGAAAGTACCCCTTGTTAAGTTTGCAAAAGGTGAAAAATCGGATATTGAACTCAATATTCCCATGGTTTCGGCGATTATGCAGTCGGTTTCGGATCATAATCTTGCCATCGCCCTTGCCCGTAATGGCGGACTGTCATTTATCTTCGGTTCACAATCCATCGAAAGCCAGGTTGACATGGTTCAGCGGGTCAAAAAATTCAAGGCCGGCTTTGTGGTGAGTGATTCAAATCTTACACCCAATAACAGTCTTGCAGATGTTCTTGAAATGCTGAAAAAGACAGGTCATTCAACGATTGGGATTACTGAAAACGGACTTTCAAACGGCAAATTGCTCGGTTTGGTGACCAGTCGTGATTACAGGGTTTCGAAAGATAGCCTGGAAAAACGTGTTGAAGAATTTATGACACCTTTCTCAAAACTAATCGTTGGGAAATTGGGCATCACGTTGAATATGGCCAACGATATTGTATGGGAGCACAAATTGAATTGCCTTCCGATCATCGACGACAAAGAGCATTTACAGTATTTTGTCTTCCGCAAGGATTACGATGATCACCAGGACAATTTAAACGAACTGTCGGATTCAAATAAGAAACTTTGCGTGGGTGCCGGTATCAATTCCCGCGATTACAAAGAACGTGTACCAGCGCTTTTAAATGCAGGTGCAGATGTGCTCTGTATTGACTCTTCCGATGGTTTTTCGGAGTGGCAGGCCGAAACGATCCAATATATCAAAGCGAATTTCGGAGAACAGACAAAGGTAGGAGCAGGGAATGTGGTCGACACTGCCGGATTTCTTTACCTCGTGCAAGCCGGGGCCGATTTTATCAAAGTAGGTATTGGCGGAGGTTCAATTTGTATCACGCGTGAGCAAAAAGGGATTGGCCGCGGACAGGCAACTGCCATCGTGGAGGTAGCCCAGGCCCGCAAGGAGTATTACGAAGCAACTGGCATCTATATCCCGCTTTGCAGCGATGGTGGTATCGTTCACGATTATCATATGGTATTGGCATTGGCAATGGGAGTTGACTTCTTAATGATGGGAAGGTATTTCGCACGTTTCGATGAGAGTCCGACTAAGAAACTCAAGATTGGTAACAGCTACGTGAAAGAGTACTGGGGCGAAGGATCGAACCGTGCACGCAACTGGCAGCGTTACGATATGGGTGGTAACGAATCACTTAAGTTTGAAGAAGGTGTTGACAGCTATGTGCCGTATGCTGGAAAATTAAAAGATAATCTTGATACGACTTTGGGAAAAATAAAATCGACCATGTGTAGTTGTGGGGTCATTTCGATTCCTGAATTGCAGGAAAAGGCCAAAATTACATTGGTTTCTGCAACAAGTATTATCGAAGGTGGTGCACACGACGTGATCTTAAAAGAGGCGAACAGTTAATTGCTGTTTATTTCAATGGAGATTAGCTATTTTTCGGATCGTAAATAGTTATAAAATAATATAATCAAGCCAGCGAAAAGGGATATAACCGTTTTGCTGGCTTGTTCTTTTATGATTGATGGATCCGGTTTTAGTTGATCCGATCCATTTGAATGTTTGGTTTGAACTTCGCCTTTGATTATATTTATCCGTCATTTTAAAGTGTAACCTTACTCCTGTAAATGAACTAATTAACTAAGCTATTTTGCGATGAGGAATAACCAGCCTAAAATTTTACCGAAGATTATTTTATTCTTTGCCTTGTGGGTGGGATGCTTTCAAGGCTTAACAGCACAAAATATTCCATTTAAGGTGCTCGTTGTTGCTTCGAGTGATCCGGATCATGATGCAATGATTACAGCCGCCAAACCTTTTTTCGAAAAACTTGCAGCCATCAACCATTTTGAAGTTGATTTTACGCGCGATGCAAAAGTGATCACTGAGCAGAATCTTTCAAACTACCAGGTGTTCGTTCAACTGCATTTGGCTCCTTTTGATCTGACTCCGCCACAACAGTTTTCTATCCAGCAATTTATTTCACGTGGAAATGGGTGGATTGGTATTCATGCAGCAGGACTTACGGGCAAATCGTTTATTGATCCAAAAACACCCTACTGGCAGTGGTTCGAAACATTGATGGGTGATGTGGTTTATACGCCGCATCCGGCTTTCCAGGAAGGAAATTTGATCATTGAAGACCATAACCATCCGGTTACTAAAAACTTGCCGGCTTCGTTCAAGGTGCATGACGAATGGTATGAATTCGATAAAAGTCCGCGCCCCAATGTGCACGTGCTGGCAATAGCCGATGAAACTTCGTTCAAACAGGTGAAACCCATGGGAGATCATCCGATTATCTGGACGAATCCGAAATACGACCGGGCATTGTATATCGGCATTGGCCATGATGCATCCGTTTGTTCAGATGCCAATTTCAACATCCTGATGCGAGATGCTATTTTATGGGCTGCATCCAGAATTGAAAATAGGGAACAGCGCAATCTTGACCAATCATTAAACCAGGAGATGACAATTCTTGCCAACCAGGTCGCTTATAACCTGGAGAGCCCAAAAACTGCATTCATCAAAAGCAATGGCGCTTTACCTGGGAAGACGATATTTCAGATCGTGAATGCAATTACTGGCCAGGTTGTTTATACAGGTGAGGCTGGGAAATCGGAGCAAGTGGCTGATTGGCATAAGGATGTTTGGTACACGAAGCTTGATTTTTCATCTTTTCAGCAGTCTGGTTATTACAAAATACACGTTGCCAGCAAAGGAAAAGCGTTTGAATCGTACGATTTCAGGATTGAAGAAGATGCATTGGGAAAGATAGCGATTCCTGCCATTGTCAACTTCTTTTATCATCAGCGAGCCAATTCGCCACAAGAACTTGAGGCTGATAAAAACCTGGTTCTCTATGGAACCAATAAAACTGTCGATCTCCATGGCGGATGGTGCGATGCGTCGGGCGACATCAGCAAATACTTTTCGCACCTGGCATACACCAATTTTATGTCACCCCAGCAAATCCCGATGGTTACCTGGTCGATGATCAATACTACAGAACGGCTTCCAGGTTTGTTGACTCAGATCGGGTCGAAAGAATCGCTGACGAACGAGGCGCTTTACGGAGCCGACTATATTATGCGCTCACTTTCGCCGGAAGGATATTTCTACATGACTGTTTTCAGTTACTTCAATAAAGATCCGAAAGCGCGACGCGTTGTTGGTTTACTGGCCGACAGCAAAACTACTTCCGATTACCAGTGTGCCTGGCGCGAAGGTGGCGGAATGGCGACTGCTGCGCTGGCCCGAATATCGCAGTGGAACAACAACGGTGATTTTACTTCGAAACAATACCTCGAAGCCGCGGAACGGGCGTTTGCCCATTTGCAGCAATTCAGTACCAAATATGCCGACGACGGCAAAGATAATGTGATTGACGATTATTGTGCGCTGATGGCTGCTTCGGAACTTTGGATAGCAACCGGGAAAGATCTTTATCGCGACGAAGCCCGGAAACGTGCATTGAACCTGAACAAACGGCTTTCGCGTGATGGATATTTCGTCGCCAATGATTCGAATCGCCCGTTCTGGCATGCTGCCGATGCGGGATTGCCAATCATATCATTAGCCAGATACCTCGATAAGGAAACGGATCTGAAATATAGGAAGGGAGCACTTGTTACCATCAAAACTGCGATCGATTATAACCTGAAAGTGACGCACGAAGTGGTTAATCCATTCGGATATGCACGCCAAAGCTTTTTGTTTCATGGTAAAGTTCAGAATGGGTTTTTTATACCGCACGAAAATGAAAGTGGCTGGTGGTGGCAAGGCGAAGATGCCCGTTTAGGTTCGCTGGCAGCAGCGATCATTGTGGGCGGACGATTGGTTTACCCCGGAAATGGTCCGTTTGGTGTGAAACCAGCCCTTGCGGAATATGCCAGCGATTTAATTTCGTGGGTGTTGGGAGGTAATCCCTATAATATCTGTATGATGTATGGTTATGGCCAAAATAACGTGCCCCATATGAGTTCGATGTACGGACATGGATCGGGCAGGGGAGGAATTTCGAATGGCATTACCGGGAAAGATGGTAATGGTGACGGTTCGGGCATCGATTTCAAGATGGAGGATAATGGCAACGAGTGGCGCTGGAGTGAACAGTGGATTCCGCATACAGGTTGGTTTTTGCAGGCTGTTACAGCAGTATCATCAAAATAATCTGATCATTAATTGTATTGATATGAATAAGAAAATTATAAGGAAGATCTTGATTTTGGGAATGATTGTCGTTTTAATTTTAATAAATTCAACTGTTTATGCCGGATCACCGAAATTTAAAGCGTTGGTACTTGCAGAACGGGGCGGACAGCATGAAGGATTTGTAGTGGCGGCACTCGAATGGCTCAATGGTTTGGCATCTGAAAAGAATTTCGAAATTACGGTGATTAATCATGCCAATGAGATTGACGAAACGATGCTGGCTAACTACAAGGTTTTTATTCAGTTGAATTATCCGCCTTATAATTGGGGTGAAAAAGCCATGGCGGCTTTTGTGAAATACATCGAAGAAGGTCGCGGAGGTTGGGTTGGCTTCCATCATGCAACCTTACTGGGTGAATTCGATGGATATCCGATATGGAGCTGGTTTTCTGAATTCATGGGCGGAATCCGTTTTGAAAATTACATAGCAGCAACGGCTTCAGCCAAGGTTTATGTTGAAGACCAGAAACATCCTGTGATGAAAGGCGTACCTTCATCATTTATTATTCCTGACGATGAGTGGTACACTTTTAATAAAAATCCGCGTCCCAATGTGCATGTGTTGGCTATTGTCGATGAATCAACCTATCAACCTGCTTCATCCATAAAGATGGGCGATCATCCGGTGATATGGATCAACGAAAAGATGAAAGCCCGAAATGTCTATTTCCTGATGGGGCATCATGCAAACCTGCTTAAGTCAGCAGAGTTTAAAACAATGGTTGAAAATGCGATATTCTGGGCAGCGAAAGAATAATACAATGATTAAAATCTGTCAATTTGAATTCAAGATAGAGGAAAAACTGAGCGTATATGTTTTAATTGGTATTTAAATGCAAAGACTTAAATCCGACAATCTTTCTCCGTTTCTCATCCCATAACCGAAGTTTCAGCGATCGGAGACTTGTGAAAAATGTAATGGGTTTAACTTCCTGAAAAATAAGATTTTCTTTATAGCAGGCTGGGAGTTTATAATTAGGAATTCTTGGACTCAGGTGATGGATATGGTGAAACCCAATATTCCCGGTAAACCATTGCAGGATACCTGGCAGTTTGAGAAAAGAACTTCCCTCAAGGGCAATTGTCTTATAATTCCACTCTTTTCCGCGGGTCCATACCACATTTTCATACTGATGCTGGACATAAAAAAGCCAGACCCCATGAACTGAGGCAATATATAGTATGGGTAATTGTATTATCAGATAGGCTTTCCAGCCGATGGCCCACATACATAGCGCAATTGCCACAATTAATGCAAGGTTGGTAAGCTGTATATAAAGATGCTCCTTACGATTCATATATTTTTCCGGCAAACGGTTCTGAAAAACAAAAACCAGGAATGGGGCGATTCCAAACAGAAACAGCGGATGACGGTAAAAATGGTACATGAACCGTTTCCATTTAGATAGTTTCAGAAATTCCTCGACAGTTAGCGTCTTTACATCGCCGGTGCCACGTTTGTCAAGATTACCGACAGTGGCATGATGCTCTTTGTGGTCATGATGCCATTTATGATATGGGGTAAATGCCAGTAATCCTGTAATAACCCCCACAATTCGATTGAGCTTTTGGGACTTAAAGAATGAACCGTGACCGCAGTCATGGAAAATGATAAAAATCCGCACAAGAAATCCTGCTGCAACAACGGAGAGAAGTAAAGTAAGCCAGTAGGAGATATTGAGACTCCAGACCATTGCCGCCCAAAGAATTATGTAGGGGACTACCGAATTAATTACCTGCCACCAACTCCTGACAGGATCCGAAAAGTTATATTTTGAAACAATCTCCATCCATGATGTAGATGTGTTGTTATTGGTATTGTCGATTGCCATGATTTATAAGTATTATCGTTGCAAAATTGAAGAGCGGGTTTTTGTAAATATTGCAACAGAAAATTCATTAGAGAGGAAAAGGATTACTACATATATAAGGAGTAAGTCGCCAATTTGTTCAAGATATGTGTTAATTGTATTGTAAATGTTTTGAGGTAAAGAGTAAAATGGTTGAAGTATATTTTAATATCTTTGGAATATATTAATCAATGATTATGGCGATTATAACGACAGTCAGAACTTTCGGATTTGAGATTCATTAGTATAATTTTAAGCACTGAATGTTTTGAAAGAATTCTAAATCACTAAATCTAAATGGAACTTAAACGAGGCTTATTGAAAATCAGTAAAAAATCACTGTTCCGGATCATTCTTGGAATCGGGTTTCCAATTATTGCTATTTCATGGATTGTAGCAATAAACGTTGAATACGATGATATTCGTCCGTTCGATTGGCTTTATTTTGGTCTTTTTGTATTTTCAGGAATCATACATATTTTCGAAGGGTTTGGATACTCATTTTCGAAGTTATTCGGAAATGCTTTTATAATGATAGACCAGAATATTATCCGAATCAAAAACGGAGTGCTAGAGAAAGAGCAGCATATTCTCTGGAATGAGATAGCATCAATAGATTACAAACCCACCAATTTTCAAATCACTAAAAAAGACAAAACAACGATAGCTTTAAAACTATCGAATCTTGATTATTCATTGATTCAAGAGATTAAAGAAATCATTCGCCATATTGGAAAAGAGAAAGGTACCTTTGTTTCTTTTTAATGCATCGCCCTAATTCTCGAAACGATAAGAGTAATGCAAATACCGAAGACCCCGATTACGGCGAATGAGTATCTCAATCCGGCAGCGGCGGAAATATAACCAATTAGTGGTGGCCCCATCAGGAAGCCGAGAAAGCTTACACTCGAAACAGTAGCCAATGCGATTCCGGGAGCGATCGTGGCATGTTTTCCGGCGGCACTGTAAACAGATGGAACAATACTTGAAACCCCTAATCCTACCATCATAAATGCGATGGTTGAAGTTATCAGGTAAGGAAAGAAAACAGAAAGAAAAAGTCCGGATGAAATCAGAATTCCGCTCACCTGAAGCAGGTGTTTCCTGCCAAACCTGGCTGCAAGTCTGTCGGCAACAAATCGTCCGGAAGCCATCATGATCATAAATGAGGTATAACCCAGAATCACAAGAGAGGAGGGGGCTTTTACGACATCTTTGAAGTAGACGCCGCTCCAGTCGAACATCGCCCCTTCGCTGGCCATGCTGCAGAAACCAATCACACCCAGTTGCAGCAAAGTGCTGTCGGGTTTCGAAAAGAATCTTTTCTTTGAAGATACCATTTTTGGTCCGGTTTTTCCATGTATCAGCATCTTGTAATTTAATAAGACAATTATGGAAACTATTCCAATGACGATCCAGAAGTGATAATAAGGCGGAACTTTGAGGTTAATCATGAGCAATCCAACCAGTGCCCCTGTAAATCCGGCTACACTCCATCCACCATGGAAGGCAGACATAATTGGCCGATCATATAGTTTTTCGGCAGCGACACCTTGTGTATTAATAGATATATTACACATGTTTCCAAACACGCCAAATAGGAACAGGCCGATTCCAAGTTGCCATCCCTTAGTTGCAAGTCCAAGATTAGTTAGGCAAAGAGCATATAATGGAACCGCAAAAAGCATTACTTTTTGGCTGCCGAAATGGGTAACAAGTTTCCCGGAGAAAGGCATCATTAAAAACTGACCTACCGGTAAAGCGAATAAAATAGTGCCGAATGCTGCGTCACTAAGCATTAGTGCTGTTTTTATATCAGGTATCCTGCTTGCCCATGATGCAAAACAGAGTCCCATGCTGAAATAAAATAGCGAAACAGCAATTCTGATCCGTCTTTTATTGGGTTGGTTTTCGTTTGATTCCTTTGATGTTAGAGAAAGCAGTGTCATTTTATTTGTAGCTTTTAACAGTGTTCAACGATGGTTGAGTAAAAAAAGCCGGAAGGCTTAATGCTTTCCGGCTTGGTTTGTATCTTAAGTCTGTTAAAACCTTTTTTTCCTGTCGCGACGTTTAAACTCACCACCACCTTCAGGTTTCCTGAAACCACGGTCAAATCTGCCGCGTATATCACCTCCTCTATCACCTCTATCGCCACCTCTGTCACCTCCACGGTCGCCACCATCACGACCAGGATTGTTAACTTCAGCATCAAAGAACGATCCGCGGAAATTCATTCCACGACTGTTTTTTAAGAAGGCATTGGCTGCCTGCGAATCGATTTCAACCAAGGCATGTGATTTAAACAACTCTATCTTGCCTATTTCGACATTTCTGCTGCCTGTTGCATCAATCACAAAAGTGATAATATCTTTTGGAATTAATCCTTGTGATAAACCAACATTTAGACGGAATTGTGTTAAACCTTCAGAAGAACTTCTGCGTCCGTCACGACTGTCGCGCCCATCGCGGCTATCACGTCCGTCACGACTGTCTCTTCCTCCTCTTTCATGCGTATCAGGTGCATTCAAATCGGGGGTATTTCCGTAATATTCAATAAAACGGTTAAACTCGAGTGAAACAAAATGTTTGATCAGGTCTTCTTTCGAAAGTGATTCCAATTTGGCATTAACTGCAGGGAGGAAAGGTGCAATCTCTTCTTCATTAATATTAACGGTCTCTAACTTGTCAATCAGGAACATGAGCTGTTTTTCGCAGATCACTTTGCCTGTTGGAACAGGCATGCGAAGGAATTTTTTTCCGATTCCTTTTTCAATCATCCTGATTCTGCCTTGCTCCTTCATGTGAATGATTGAGATCGAGATTCCCGATTTTCCGGCACGACCGGTTCGGCCGCTTCTGTGGGTATAATTCTCGATATCGTCGGGCAGATTATAATTGATAATGTGAGTGAGGTCGTTTACGTCAAGTCCGCGTGCTGCCACATCGGTGGCAATAAGCATCTGAACCCCTTTTGTACGGAATTTTTCCATTACATAGTCACGCTGAGCCTGACTCAAATCTCCATGAAGTGCCTCTGCGCTATAACCATCCTGGATCAGTTGCGAAGCAATTTCATTCGTTTCTGCACGTGTACGGCAAAAAACAATTCCATAAATGTCAGGTACAAAGTCCATAACGCGTTTAAGAGCTGAATATCGGTCTTTTGCATGAACCATATGGTAGATATGCTCAACATTCTCAGCACCACTGCCTTTTTTCCCAACTGCGATTTCAATAGGGTTGGTCATGTAATTTTTCGCGATTGCAGCAATCTCTTTAGGCATTGTTGCAGAGAAAAGAAGAGTATTCTTTTCTTTAGGTGTTTTTTCAAGAATTGCATCAACATCTTCCTGGAAACCCATGTTTAGCATTTCGTCTGCTTCGTCGAGTACAAGGATCTTTACCTGCGAAAGATCTACTTTGTTTTTCCTGATCATGTCGTGCAAACGGCCCGGAGTAGCGGCAATAATATGCACACCTTTGCGCAAAGCTGTGAGCTGAGCGCCGATGTCAGCACCTCCGTAAATTGGAACGATTGAAATATCGGGCAAATACTTTGCATAATCCGAAATTTCTCTGGCGATTTGAACACAAAGTTCACGAGTCGGACTAATTATTAGTGCCTGTGGAACTCTGTTTCTAGGATCAATAATCTGGAGTATTGGAAGGCCAAAAGCAGCGGTTTTCCCGGTGCCTGTTTGGGCAAGTCCAACAATGTCGGTAGGTTTTGTCAGGAATAAGGGGATAAACTGTTCCTGAATTGGCGAAGGTTGTTCGAAGCCCATTTCTTGAATCCCCTTTAGGATTCTGGGGTCGAGACCCATTTCATTAAATTGCATCATTTGTGTTTTGTGGCGGGCGTTATAGCTATCTAATGAACCAATTTACCCGACTTATTATTATCTGAAAAAAATCCAATTCCCAGTATGGGAAAAGTTGCGCAAAGATACGAAATACTTAGAGATTTTTGCATGATATTCTAAATATTTGATTATGGAGTGGTAAAGGCAATCGCAGTCAGGCATTAGGTAACAGATGAAAATCAATTTTCATAGTCTATTCACTAATGTCTGATACATTTTGCCCGATGTCTATTTCTGTCTGAAATAGAGTTGTATAGGAATTCCCTTGAAATTGAAATTACTACGGATCTTATTTTCGAGGTATCTCTTGTAAGGATCCCTGATGTACTGCGGAAGATTGCAAAAGAAGGCAAAACTTGGAATTTTCGTCGGTAGCTGGGTGATATATTTAATTTTGATATATTTTCCCTTGTATGCTGGTGGTGGATAAGCCTCAATAAATTCCAAAAGCAGTTCGTTTAGCTTTGAAGTTGCAATATGTCGGTTTCTGTTTTCGAACACCATCATTGCCTCTTCAAGGATTTTCAGAATCCGTTGTTTAGTAAGAGCAGAGGTGAATACAATCGGAATATCAGTGACAGGAGCGAACTTCTCAAGGATGTCGCGTTCAAAACTCTTCATGGTGTGATTGTCTTTTTCAACCAGGTCCCATTTATTCACAACTACTACAATTCCCTTCTTATTGCGGTGAATCAGGTGAAAAATGCTGACATCCTGACCTTCGACACCGCGTGTTGCATCAAGCACAAGGACACATACATCCGAATCTTCGATGGTACGGACTGATCGCATCACCGAATAGAATTCCACATCTTCGGCAACTTTTGTCTTTTTACGCAATCCTGCTGTATCGACAAGGATAAAATTATGGCCGAATTTATTATAATGCTGTGCAACTGCATCGCGTGTAGTTCCGGCTACTTCGGTAACAATATGGCGGTCTTCGCCAACTAAAGTATTGATAATTGAGGACTTGCCAACATTTGGCCTTCCTACAACTGCAATTCGTGGTATTTTCTCATCCTCAGCCGCTTCGACTACTTTGGGAAGAAGTTCAACGATTTCATCGAGCAAATCACCGGTTCCTAAACCGTTGATTGATGAAACAGAAAAGAGTTTATCGACTCCTAAAGAATAGAATTCGTTGGCATCGAGACTTCTCTGATGATTATCAACTTTATTTACTACGGTTACTACCGGTTTATCGTTTCTGCGGAGCAGATCATAAACCGAAATATCAAGTTCTGTCAATCCGCTTTCGACATCGACAAGAAAAACAATCACATCTGCTTCCTGAATGGCCAGATTTGCCTGGCGACGAATCTCTTCCTCGAATATATCATCCGATCCTGAAACATAACCTCCTGTATCAATTACCGAAAACTCAACTCCGTTCCATACTGATTTTCCGTAATTTCTGTCGCGCGTTACCCCCGGCATATCATCGACAATTGCTGCACGCGATTCTGTCAAACGATTAAAAAAAGTCGATTTCCCAACATTTGGCCTACCGACTATTGCTACTATACTACTCATTATCTGATTTTACTTTTATTGAATTTCGTAACCAAAATTACGAAGCTGGCTCTCTTTATCACGCCAGTCTTTTGCTACCTTAACGAATGTCTCTAAAAAAACTTTTTTCCCAAAAAATTCTTCCATATCCAAACGTGCTTCTGTCCCAACTCTTTTAAGCGCTTTTCCCTGGTGTCCAATGATGATTCCTTTTTGTGTCTCACGAGCAACGTTGATTACTGCACGAATACTCAGTAAATTCGGTTCATCGTTGAATTCTTCTACTTCAATTTCAACAGAATAAGGAATCTCTTTGTCGTAAAACAAAAGGATTTTTTCGCGAATAATCTCCTGAGCGAAAAAACGTTCATTGCGGTCGGTCAGTTCGTCTTTAGGAAAAAACGGAGAACCTTCAGGAAGGTTAGCGAGGATCCGTTTGAAAACATAGTCAAGATTGAATTTCTCTTTGGCTGAAATTGGCATAACTTCGGCTTTTGGAATAAGTTCTCTCCATTTTTCAACCAGCTTGACCAGATTTTCCTGATCGGTAAGGTCTATTTTATTAATCAGTACAAGAACAGGAACTTCTGCTGATTTTATTTTTTCGAGGTAATCAGCATTTTTCGAAAAGTCCTCAACTACATCAGTCACATACAATAAAATATCAGCATCAACCAATGCTGTATTCACAAACCCAAGCATCGATTCCTGAAGTTTGTATGCTGGTTTTAAAATCCCGGGAGTGTCGGAATATACAATTTGGAAATCCTCTCCGTTAACGATCCCTTTGATGCGATGACGTGTAGTCTGCATTTTCGAAGTAATAATCGAAAGTTTTTCGCCTACCATTGCGTTCATCAAAGTAGATTTTCCGACGTTTGGATTCCCGATTATGTTGACAAATCCTGATTTATGTGCCATTATGACCTAATTATTCCTAAATAATTTGCAAAGATAGTAATTTCAGGCGAATAAGAAGCCTGCCTTCCCGAATGGTTCTTCCGGAGGGCAGGCTTAAGAGTATGGTAATACGAATAATATAAGGACTAAGGCAGCCGAAGGCTAGAATAAAAAGGAAGGAGGTTAATGTCTTTCAAAATTAATAGAGATAAAAGGCCGAATAAATTTGTTCTAAAATGGCCCTCAACCACCTGCATTTCACACTCTCCTCATTTTCAATCCTTACTTCTTCACAAGAGTTGTGTCGACTTCCCAATTATCGGTGCGGAATAAATTTACAGGTAATCCCTCTTTGCTGAAGAGGTTTGGAATTGCTGAATTGCTAAACCCAAATCTTACAGCTAAGGGGACTTTGATTGTTTTGTTCCAAACAATTAACTTGTTCCCTTCTATTTTAGCCGTTGCAGGTACAAATTGATGGTCTTCGCCCGCAATGTAAAACTCCGAAATGACTTTATCTTTTGAAATCAGACCATTATCGGCATTTTCGAAATTGATCCTGATTTTGTCTTTCTCATTCATCATCGACTTGTACATTGGGAATTTGTAAATCAATCCGGTTTTGCCATAGTTTTCGGATAAGGCAAGATTGGATAACCGCAAGGCCACATCCATTTTATTGATTGGATGAATATTTGAAAGATCATCTACAAGATCGGAGATTATAACCATTCCGGTTTTAGGAATTGACAGACAACTTGTTTGAGTTTCGCGTAACAGTGCACATACATTGTTATTCCCGTAGCCGGAGAATGGCGCTATCTGAACAAAATAGAATGGAAAATCTTTCTGCCATGCTTTTCGCCACGAGACGATCATTGTATTCATCAACTGCTTGTAAGTTGAATATGTTCCAACATTACTCTCTCCCTGGTACCAGATAGCCCCCGAGATTTCGAAATTTGTAATTGGGTTGATCATCGCATTAAAAGTATAACCAGGTAACGTTGGCCACCAATCAGCGGGTTTCAGTTTTTTGGATGCTGCTTTTAAATCAGGATCATTATCAATGAGTTGTTTGGGTGTCCAAACTTCAGCAGGAGTACCACCCCAGTTGCTGTTGATCAGTCCGACAGGCATATTTAATCCTTGTTGAAGGTTATTACCGAAGAAATATCCAATAGCGCTGAAATGTTTCATCTCTTCCGGACTACAAACTTTCCAGCTTCCTTCACAATTTTCCTGTGGAGTAGCGGATGTTGATTTGGCGATGTAGAAAAACCGGATATTCTGATTGTTGGCATTAGGGGCTTCATTTAATGATTGTTTGAGACCTTGGTCACCGCCATACTCCATATTACTTTGACCGCTACAAAGCCAAATCTCACCGATCATCACATCTTTAAGAACAGTCGATTCATTGATTGTAATTGTGTATGGTCCACCTGCAACTGGCGTTTTTATTTTTTGAAGCCATTTTGCCGAAGATTCTCCAGTTGTCCGGTAAGTAATGGTGTCCCAGTTTGTTTTTATGGTGATTTTTTCGGCAGGATTACACCATCCCCAAAGTTTCACTTCGCTTTTTTGTTGTAGTACCATGTGGCTACCAAGTATGGAAGGCAGTCGAATTGCAGCTGAAGTCAATATTGCATTGAAAGTCAGTAGCAAACAAGCGATGGACGCAATAATTGTTTTTTTCATTAGTATATTGTTTGTTTATTTAAATGTCAAATTGAACTGAAGAACTGAGAAGCTAATAGCCCAATATAAATATTCATTTCGATATGTGATTTTACTATCATTTCTATTTCATGCTTTCGACAGATTTTTCATCTATAATAGATTATAGTTGAATTTAAAATTATTACAATATATAGACCGAATCGACTGCACCAATTTTAGTATTACTTTTTAAGTAATAAGAATAAATTGGTGTCGCATTCTTAAACACAAAATTCATCGAACAATTGCGAGAAAAATGTCACGAAATTCACATTTCATCACATCAACTGCGGTATTCACCGATTACCTAAAATTTACTTTCTCCCTACCAACTTCGGCCTTTGTGTAATGTTTCTGTAAACTTCCTGTAATGTTTCTGTAATATTAGTTACAGAAACATTACAGGTAAGTATCACAAACCTTATTTAACCTTCGAAGAATGTATGGCGAAATTAAATGCGATATTATATCCTGTAAATTATTTAATACTTTGCTATTTCAATACAACGATTTGATTGTAGGATTTTATGACTTCCATAAAACAAACCCCAATCCCCATTCCACAAAGTCGATTTTGAGTTCATGTGCCTTAAGTGTTATCGAAGGTATGATTCTTTTGGCGATTACATAGCGAATACCAAGCCGCTCATACTGAAATGGATCTTTTGGATTTGGATTTCGAATATAAATACCTAACTGTGTGACGATCGAAAATTGATTGAAGGTGAGTTCATGACCTCCGAATATTCCGGCAGCGAGCTTATTTTTAAGTAGATTTTCTTTCTGTGTGTAATAAAGTGCACCTTCATCAAGGAAAAGATCAGCCCCGGTACTCCATCTGCTTTTGTGATTTATTGTACGGTAATACCCCACACTTAGGGAGCCTACAGGAAATCCTGAAGCATATGTAACCTCTTTCTTCCAACCATAAGCTCCGAAAACTAAAATTGAACCACTTTTTTGTAATGGGACAACAGGTTCAGTATTCAATTCTGTGTCTGATTTTGGAAGGGTGTAACGCAATCCGGCTTCAGCCCCGAGCATGTTGATTCCTTTGTTTGGTTTATTTAAATTTCCGTTTGAATAATGATATCCACCGGCAGATAGAAGGAAATCAAAATTTTGACTAATCCTGAATTTTGTATTTAAATTTAAGGAGGCATAGGCTGCACATTTAGATCCAATAGCAAGATTCACCTGATTTTGCGGACTGGATGGATTGAATCCCCAGGCAAATCCAAGATGAACTCCCAGATCAAGTTTAATTTTTGATTTTGGTAACAATGGAAGATTAAAAAAAGAATAAATCGCTGTTGGATCGCCTAATGATTTGCTTGTTAGGTAATTGTGCGATATGCCAATGCCTAATTCCGGATAGTTGTAAACGCGTTGCCACTCTTTTTGCCCGAGTGTTTTCAACCCTATTCTTGCATTAAAAAATGAAACTGAGCCGGCAAGATTCTTTAATTCGGGGTGATGAGGAATTAATCTTCCACCACCACCTGTGAAATCGAAAAATAGATTGTTGCGTTGCGCATTACTTCCAAAATGGATTAAGAGAGTGATTGTCAGTAAGAAGCAAATTTTTTTTTTCATTGAATTAATTTGGAAAGTCAGTCCTCCAATTGAAAATAGAACGAACTTGGATTTAAGATTTCAAATATAAGTCACTTTTACCTATTTTTGTCTTATAGAAATCACAAAGATGTTAATAATGATCAGAAAAACTGTAATTCTATTATTTATTATCACTTCGATGGCGATATGCCCAGGGAAATCATTTGCTGCAAAAATCAATTTATTGATTTCCAATGAGAAGATGAATCCAGAGACAATGATTAAACCAATAGCCCAAACTGGAGACTCATTGAAATGGAGTGTTGATTACCTTAATAAACTGCTATATTCCGGGGGTGAATGGTACCTCACCGATCGTCAATACAAAAAACCAATTCAGGGTGTGTTAAACTATGCTGAAAACGATCCTTTGGATACTGCAATAATTGATGTTAAAAAGTTATTAAGCAAAGAAAAAGTTGGCTACCTGTTTGACAGACGCCCGCAGGACATTCGCAATTTTAAGGAAATTCGCGGCTACCTTACGGATGATGATATAGCAAAAGGTATTGATACAATACGGAAAAAAGTACTTGATAGTTTGAATATAACCAAGATCGTTGTTCCAATGGTGATCTTGGAGAATGAACTTTCGAAAGCACCTTTTGTGCCTGACGGAAATCCTAAAATTCTATGGGGGATGAGGCAAAAAGAACTTCCATCTGAATTTGTGGCAAATATGAATAGTCAGATTTCGGTAATTAAATTTCCATCAGATATGACAAGTTCCGCAATGGATTCTGTCCGCTTTAAACTTTTCGAAACTTATCGACCGGTTTTTAACGATTCGGTTAGGAACTGCTTACGCGAAAAGGCGATTTTCTCTTATCGAACTAAATACATTTCGGATCAAACTGATATGAAGATTTTAGCTTTTAAGAAGTCGGCAGAGGACCATAACTTTAGGATTTTAGCTGCCTATAACGACAAGGTGGTCAGTTCGGTTAATGATTCGCTAATGATTGCCTTACGCTACCTTGCAAGTCATGCAGAGGCAGATTCGTCCGTGGTACGTCTGGTCAATTTAAAAGATGAGAAAACCGAATTTTGGACTGCAAATCGTAGGATGAAACCAATCCGGATGTTCCTTAAGAATGCTCAGAATGATTCGCTTAGTATGGTGCTGATCAATAATGGGAAAGGTGAATTAAAACTTGTAATTGATGATGGTATAAAACTAACAAGGTTTGCAGAAACTCAACACCGGACTATTACCTTTGAGACAAAAGCGCCGGATAAGAAGTTACACAAAGTAAATCTTAATAAAATTGTGTATCCTTCATGGACTCTCATGGGTAATGGATCGGTTGGGTTTACTCAGACATCGTTATCCAATTGGGCGAAGGGGGGAGAAAGTGCAATGACAATGCTGATTATGAGCAAGTATATTGCAAATTACTCAAAGGATAAAGTCAAATGGGAAAACAGTGGAGAATTCCGTTATGGGATCAGCAAGTCCAAAACGAGAGGCTTAGAAAAGAATGACGATAAAATTGAGTTTCAAAGCCGTTATGGCTATTCAGCTTTTAAAAAGTGGTATTATTCTGCCGAAGCCAATTTCCGGACACAGGTTGCAAGGGGATATACTTATCCTGATATGGTGCACCCAATTTCGGCATTTATGGCTCCAGGATACCTGACTATGTCAATAGGTTTGGATTATAAACCAAATAAAAACTTCTCACTTTTTCTTGCTCCGTTTACATCTAAAACTACTTATATTCAAGATACGTCACTTGTAAAGCCTTCCACCTATGGACTTGAACCGGGAACGAAGAAACTTTGGGAACCTGGAATGATTGTCAAAGCAAACTGGCGCCGTGAACTGAGTGATGATATTATCTATGAAACCAAAGGAGAGTTCTTCAATAATTATCGGTATACCTTTCAGAAATTTGCATTTGAATGGGAGCAGGTGCTCACAATGCGCGTAAATCGGTTAATAAATGCGAAGATAATGACACAGTTGGTCTACGATTACAACACCAAATTCCCAATTCTTGATGCTAATGGAGTAGAAATTGGACGAACACCAAAATGGCAATTTATAGAATTGCTTACCGTCGGTTTATCCTATAAGTTCTGAGAATGAACGGTTGTTTAGTAATGATGTATTTAAACAAAATCAAGGTGTTTGGTGTATGCTGCAACTGCTAATAATGAGTTGTTTGTCTCTTTTGCTTTATATTTTCGGACCATTTTCTATCCATGCATTTTGTGATAGTGCTAAAATTATCTATTTTTGAATGGAATGAATTAATACATAAGATGAATTGAGTCGCGACCCACTTCATTTTAACATCAAAAACCAATTTTTAGACGTAAATGAAAGATTTTAAGAAATACTTTAGGTTAGACGCTTCTCCTGCTGATTTATACAATGCACTGACTAATCCCTTGATGATCGAAATCTGGTCGGGCGAACCAGCTGTTATGAGTACCGAGTCTGGAAGTGATTTCTCGTTATGGGATGGTGAGATTGTAGGTCGCAACGTTGAATTTGTTCCTAATCAGAAAATCGTTCAGCATTGGTTTTTTGGCGAAGATTCTGACTCTGTTGTTACGATTAAGCTGCATCCTGATAAGAGTGGAACCAATGTTGAAGTTAACCAAACTAATATTCCTGATGATGCCTACGATAATATGGTTGAAGGATGGGAATCTGATTATTTTGGAAGCCTAAAGGAATTGTTTGATTAAAAGACCTTCGAGCGGTTTTTAACCATCGAAGGTCTTTTAAACTCTTTCTCCGGGTCAATCATTAACTTCCAGTCTCATCGTGTAGTCGTCCATTACAAAACCGGATCCGATATCAGATACAATTGATCCGGTGTTTTCAAAACCCATTTTTTCGTAAGCTTTAATGCTGTTGATATTATTCTTGTTAACATTAAGCGTTATCGCATTGGCGTCAAGCTCTTTTGCTCTTGCAATAATGAAATTTAATCCTTCTTTTCCCAATCCTTTTCCTCGTTTTTCCCTTACAACATAAAACTTGCTAAGAAATAAGTCCTTACCAGATGGTTTGATACTTATATATCCGGATGGTTCTGCACGATGAAAAATTATATAGTACTCCTGATTTTCGATTTCGATTTGTCGCTCAATTGCCTCGGCTGATTGAAAGGCATTTATCATGTAATTTACCTGGTCCTTTCCAATGATTGGTACGTAATATTCGTTCCAGATAGTTGATGCCAGATCAGCAACCAACTGTATGTCTGATAGGGTTTTAACGCTCTTTATGGTTGTTTTATTACTTGTCTGATTATTAAGGTTATTATATATGCCAAAGTTCTCTTCATCGAAACAGCAAAATATAACCTTTTCTATTTCAGGATAATCTGTCAAGTAAGATTGAACAGTTTCAAATGCAATTTTGGCAGCTTCCTGCTTTGGATAGCCATAAACACCAGTGCTGATATTAGGAAAAGCGATCGTTTTGATACCTTTTTCGGATGCGATTCGAAGGCTCTGTCGGTAGCACGAGGCAAGCAATTCTTTTTCGTGGTTTTTCCCACCAGTCCAAACCGGACCTACTGAATGAACAACATATTTCGCAGGTAATCTAAAACCTGGGGTTATTTTTGCATCACCGGTATTGCACCCGTTAAGCAATTCGCATGCTTCAAGCAATTCATGTCCTGCAGCCCGGTGAATGGCCCCGTCAACACCCCCTCCGCCTAAAAGGGATCGATTAGCAGCATTAACAATTGCATCTACGTTTAGTCGCGTTATATCTCCTCTGTTGATTTCAATCTTAGCCATTTTCAGTACCTTTTTTATTCAATAACAAAGGCTGCCTAAATTCTCATTTTAGACAGCCTCTCTGTTAAACTAAAATCTTCCGCTTTATTTCAGAAGTTTTGTGGTAAGATTTGTCATGCTGATTTTTAAAGCATCAAACGGTTTGCCATCCTTTGTCGAATCCTGTTCAACAATCAGGTATTTATTCCCTGCAATACTTCTTGCAGCCAGAATAGCCTTGAAATCAATCTGACCAGCTCCAACAGGGGCGAAGTCCTTTGTTACAGGTTTGTAGAATGGCGCTTCTTTCGTAAACATGTCTTTCATGTGGAATAATTGGAAGCGGCCCGGGTATTTTTTGAACATTTCGACAGGATTCTGGCCTGCTTTGGTAGCCCAGAATAGATCGAGTTCCATCGTAACGAGATCTTTGTCTAATTCAACCATAAAGACATCGTAGTAAGGAATCTTTCCTTCAACGGTATCAAATTCGAAATTATGGTTGTGATATCCGAACTGGATTTTGTGCTCTTTCATAATACCACCTACCTTGTTCCATTCACCCGCCATCTTTTTATAGCTGTCAAGCGTTGTGCGTGCTTCTTCAACTACCCAAGGCTGAATGCAATACTTTACGCCGATTTTAGCATGATCTTCGGCCATTTTTTTTGCATTGTCGAGCGTGATTCCTAAAGCTTCAACTTGTGTGTGACTGCTAATGATCACCATACCCAGGTCATTCACTATTTTCTTAAACTCCGTAGGTTCGTAACCATAGAACTTGCCATTGGAATAGCTTGCGAGTTCAAGGTTTTTGTATCCAAGATCAGAAACCAATTTCAAAGATCCGGGAACATCTTTTGCCATAGCGTCGCGAATCGTGTATAATTGGAGACCAACGCCGAAAGTTTTGAGATCGACAGGGGCCGATTTAAATCCATACTGCGAAAGGACAAGTGCCCCCATAGCACCAGTTGCCGACAATTTTAAGAAATTCCTTCTTGATTGTACTGTTTTCATAATTCCTGATATAAATATTTAATAAAAAATAATTTTTATAGCTGACTAAAATCAAGCACTAAAAATAGTAATAATCTTTCAAAAGCATTACGCGATGACGGGATTTTGATTATAAATCTGTTTTGGTGCTAAAACATTATTTTATAATCTCTTGTATGACCCATTGTTTAATTTTGCTATTGCTGTTTAGAGCAATCTGGCGGAAAACGGCTGGTATCCAGTTTCGCCAGAAGGACGCCCGGGATTTTTGCCATTAAAACCATTACGCATTTTCTCATTCTTTTCCCGATGATATTTATCTGACCCGTGTGAAAGTGCTTTCTTCTGAAAATAGATGGTTGACATTGTAAGAAAACAATGATTCCCTCAGAAATTCTTCATCCCCTATTGCTCATTTGTGCTATTTAATTCACTGCAAAACATATTATCCTGTTCACTTTCATCATTATTGTTAAGAAATTACATAAATTCGATAAGGATTATACCAATTTTGCGAACAACCTATAGGTTCTTACGAACAACCCATAGGTTCTATCGAACAACCTATAGGTTCTATCGAACAACCTATAGGTTCTTACGAACAACCCATAGGTTCTTACGAACAACCCATAGGTTCTATCGAACAACCCATAGGTTCTATCGAACAACCTATAGGTTCTTACGAACAACCCATAGGTTCTATCGAACAACCCATAGGTTCTTACGAACAACCTATAGGTTCTATCGAACAACCTATAGGTTCATACGAACAACCCATAGGTTCTTACGAAGAACTCTTTGGTTCTAACGAAAAACCCTTTGGTTCCTATGAAGAACCTTTAAGTTTTTCAAAAAAACCGTTCCGCCCTTACGAAGAACCGTTCATTACTAATCAAATATCGCTTTAAAGTCTCTTAAGAATTGAAGTTTCTGATCTTCGAATTTGTATTCCTGATCTTCATTCAAAATTAATAAATTAAGTTAGTTAAGACATCAAAACAGAAATTCAACCCATTCAACGGTTCTTTTTCTTTTCGGACTTTCATTTCTGCACTTTCTTTTCCTTTTAGCGCCAATCTTATCTCGATTCGATTAGGAAGCTACTCGAAGACAGTAGTTTATTATTTTTTAACCAGGTATTTTGATAGATACTCAAGCTGAGGTAATTTGGTTTTAGAATGCGATTGCATGGCTTTTTGATATTTCCGAACTTTGGCAACTTCCTTCAGCTCAATTAGCGTGATATCTTTTGGCAGTCTTTTCATAACGTTGTGATAAGCTCCAATAAAAAGAATGCCTGTTTCGTTGGAACCCAGTGTTTCGTCAATAGTAGCGGCAATAAAGTTATCCCTTCTCTTTAAAAACAAAGGTTTTGAGAACTTATATTTAAGCAGCAGAAAGACCTTTTTAATCGTGGTTTTCGATTTTAATACATTTTGAAGTCCATCGTATTCATCTTTTACCATTTTAAAATCTTCAGTCTTCATCAGCACCGCGCCACGGTCGATTAATTTAGAAACGATTTCGGAATTTTTACTTCCAGCTTTGATTCCTTCGCTTAGAAATTTGAGTGCCATTTCCCCATCGACAAACATTCCATCCTGGTATATTTTTATACCTGGTATATATATTTTAATATTGTCAAAATACGATTCAATGGCATTCCAATATCCATTTACAGTGTCAGTATGCTTTTGCCAGGTATCTTCACCGAGCCCCGAAATGCTTTTACGCTTGAGATCGTCTCCCAGTGAACCCATATCGGCAATGGAATGAATAATGGGAACATATATCAGAGTTCTCATAGTGAAAGACTTCTGGCTTTTATTATAAGCTCGGCTGTTTTCCTGTTCAAGGCCGCAATCATTCGGCAATATTGGCAATCCAGTTTTTGATCAATGTATTGCAGACAATGTGCAAGGCGATCGGCTTTATTTGATAATTCTTCAGCATATTTAGCTTTGGAATTAATACTTAGTTCATGGTTGATTTTAAGTTTAACTTCATTCATCGCTTTAATGCTGTCCTGGTGAAGGTTGCAGGGAATTGTTGAATTATCCATTTGTAATTGAATTATTTGTTTTAAAAATGGCGATTACATTAAGTCTCCCAAAGGTCCAAGATTAATGTTTAGGTCTCTGTCGGTAAGGTGAAAATGCTCTTTTAGCTCTTCCATTTTCATCTCAAGCTTCATGAGTGTTTCTCCGAGACGCTCAATCTCCTCGTCAGTCAGCAATCCTCCATCTACTCTTCGCATCGCCTGTTTCTCTACCAGTTTTCTGATCAGTTCGACCAAAGTAAGCACCAGTTTAGCCAATCCTGAATCAGCATTATCGGGGGTAAGTTTTAGCTTTGACTCGTCATTACTTGTTAGTTTCCCGATCTCCTCCGAAAGTTCATCAAGCGATCCGGTGTTATATAAAATTTTATTTTCACTCATCCTGTCGATTATTTTAAAGTGATTTCAACAAAATTATAAGGAGGCCAGGGACCTGTTAGTATAAAATTCAGTGTGGGATATTGGCCTTGTAAATCATCAACTGCATGAATGATTGCGCTTTTATGATCCTTGTCAATTAAGAAAATAGCATCGAGTATCGTTGTTTCTGTCACCATTTTTCTGAATTTATTGACAGAATTGAACATGGATAAGTAGGTGGTAATCTTTGAAATTACCTGATCGACATATGCGAGCATCAATTCCTCCAGTTTGTGTTCTCTCAGCTTTTTATCGACATAGTCTCTGAAAACTGATCGCTTTATTTCCGGAACAGTTTTTACCGGAGCCTGTATATTATCTGACGATTTTTCTATCAGTTCTTCCTTTAATTTTCCGGAATCGCAAAATACCTTTAACCCGAATTCATATTTAGATTCAACTTTATAAAGATTTTGCAAGATTTCTATATAATTTCTTTCGAGCAATTTAGTCACCATCTCTCGTGATTCGATAACAGAACCAAATCGCATAGGAAGCAATGCGAACTGCTGAAATATTTGTTCAACAACCGAAGCATATTTCAGGGTATTTGACCTATCCGCCGTTAACCCGTGTTTTTCAATGTCGCTCACAACTACCGCAATTTCATTACTTGATATGGCAAATAGGTCGGTGTTCGAAATTCCCTTTATGTCATTCAGAAGAGAGTTTAATTTTTCGGTATCCCTTTTTACGAGTAATATGCAATAGATTATTATTCCCATGTCCTTATATCTCCTGAATATAGTTAATTCTTTATTTAGGCATTCCTGATTTTAGTTCAGAAGATGGAAGACTGGAGTTGTTAAATTAATCCTGGTGTATTGAATTTCCGGATCTTAACTGCTCCATAGTTTCAACAGAACTCAGCATCAACTTTACTCCAAGGTAGACGAGATCGATATCTGCTACTGAAATTACAATATCTCCTGTCAGGATAACTCCTTTGTTCAGCACTCTGTCGAGAAGTTCAAGTATCGTAATGTCTTTTGACTGGTCGATTATGTTTGGAGCCATTGCTTTTTTTCTTTAATAGAGATGAAACTGAATGGTGGCCAAGGGCCGGTAGTTTCAATGAAAAAGCCGGAATTCTCGTTTTCCTTTTTTAACAGATCGACTATCTTTTTAAAGTCAGCTACGTTATTCTTATCAACAAGAAAAGTAGCGTTAAGGATCATTGTATCTAATCTATCCGTAAATTCTTTTGGAAGCAGGTTGTTGAGGCTTGTCGATTCGCTTCGGTTTTTAAGATCGTCGTAATATTTTTGTCCAAAATGTTTGCAAATCCGATCCATTTCGTTGACAATCAGGTCAGATTTCTTTCTTTTTAAAAGAAATGCTTTACCTGGTGAACTTGCCATGATCTGTTTTTCGAGTGCCGCTGCATCCTCACTAAATTCGTCAATTTGATCACTTAATTTTTTACGGTCACAATAAATCTTAACCGCCCATTCTTCTTTATCCGCTATTTGATGAAAGTTTTCGGTTATTGATTCGGAATAGTCGGAAATGAATTTTTTCAGACTTTCTTCTGATTGGAAGATGGTTCCGAATTTGAAAGGGATGACAGTCGTATATTCCATGATTTTGCTGATGATCCCAATATGGTTCCTTGCATTTGTTTCAAGCCACTTAATATCTGACATGTTCCTTTTTAAATTATCCTCAGAGAATTCACCTTCGGAAACATATTTGGAGATAATATTATAATCTCCAATTACGAGCGAATGTAATCCTTCGGACTCAATAATGTGGCCTGGTGGACTCTCGTTCGAAAGACAGAATACATATATAAGATCATTGATCATGACTCGGTGTTCTACTTAATTCTAACTAACCAGCTATGTCTGCTCCTTCAAATGAATTAAGTCGTTCGAAGGATGTAATTTCGAGATTTTCATTCATTCTGACTGAATAGAATACCCGCATTTGTTTCGGTGGCAGGTTCATTGATTTTAAAAATGAATCGTTTTCATATACTTCAGCAACAGAATTCCAGTTGTCCTGAACTTTCTCAATTTTAATGATTGTAACATCGTAGCAGGTAATGTTCTCTTTAAGAAACTTAGTCACTTCTTTTTTTACATCGATTATATTGCTCATTGTATTTGTCCTCCAGGTTTAATGGTTGATCATTTGCTTTGTTTGTTCTCCCTGATATCTTCCAGTAATTTCAATAACTCATCTTCCTGTTTGTCGTATTCGTCTATGTCAATTTCATCTAGTTCAAATTTTAACTGCAATGACATCAGTCGTTCTTTAATGGCACCTTCATCCGACATTTCTTTCTCAATTACCTCATTGATTTTTTCTCCGATAAAAATTATGCCTTTTAATGGTGCAAGCAATATGTTGTCGATCAAAAACATGTTAAATTCCTTTCGTATTAATTACGAGATTGACAAAATTATAAGGAGGCAATGTTCCTACATATTTGAATGTCATCAACTTTCCATGTTTTTCATCCAAATCGTTTACCGCTTCGTCAAAAGCTGGTTCGTCGGTATCCTTAATAAGAAAAGCCGCATTCAAAATCATCAGTTCACCATAGTTGTCGTTTATTTTTACATCGTCAGCATATCTCTTCAAAACATCAAGAATTATATTCTTGTAATTTTCAGTTTCCTTTTTAAGTGCTTCGGCAACCATTTCGCCTATTTTCATACGCTGATAATGGGTTTTATCAATAGGTTGGTTGAGCAGTTTTTCTCTTAGTGTTTTAATTTCATTGTATTTCTCAATGATGCTTTCATAAATTGCAGCCTCATAGGCAAGGACTTTGATTCCTAATTCTTTTTTGCCTTCCATTTTAAGAAGCAGGTCATCAAATTTTTTATAATCCTTTTCAAGGATCTTCAGAATTCCTGAGTCATTGTCGTATTCGGAAATGGTTGAAAACCTGACTGGAAGAACTGTATAATGTTTCATCACCTCTTCGAGTACTTTTTCGTGAGTTGTCATGTTTACCCTTCGCGCTTCGTACTGTATGACAGGTGAATTACTGACGACAGCACTTATATCGTTGTAGTTGATATTGTAAACGAGGTCACCACGCTTTCCGATACCTATCGGGCCGAATTCGACATGTCCTTTATGCCGGATGATCCCATATATGTACCTTCCTTCTTTCGTTATTTCCTGCAAGTTGTTCATATAGTTAAATCGCTTTTTGTTCTACAGTTCCCATTTCTCGGGAAATATTTTAAGGTTTATAAAATTAAATATTGGCAGCGGAGCTGTATATACAAAATCGCTCCGATCTTGGTATTTGACACCTATATCTGCCATAATATGATCGAATTCCACCTCTCTTCCGCTGTTCACAAGAAAAGCTGTATTCATAAACATGGCGTCGTGGCTTGTCTTGTTGTGTTTATAATCAAATATCGACTTCCGGAAAGCATCTATGATCTTTCCGGCCTCTTCTGCTTTTTTATCTATCAATGCTTTTTCTACAAGTTTTCCTGCTTCGGTTATGATCAGATTTCTGTTTTCCGGTTCATGCAATGTTTCGATTTCTGTACGTATTTTTTGCAGTTCAATATGTTCCTTTTCAATCTCTTTGTAGATCATTCCTATGTTTTTCCAGGTTCCTCTCACATTGAGTTCTACCTTGTTCTCGAAATTATGGAGTAATTCAATAAATTCACTGTATCGCCTGTTGAGTAAATTGCGTATTTCATCAGGTGTTGCAGCAATAGTACCGAACCGGATGGGAAGAATGCTTCTGAATTCCTTCATCACTTCTTCGATTACCTTTTGATGTGACAACATATTTTCGGGATTGACGACGAAGCGACTAAGCGGATGGTCGCTTACTACCATGCATAAGCCATCGAAACCAATAGTGGAAACTGGATCACCACGACCGCCTACTCCTATCGGACCGAAATTAGCATCGTAATCGGAGGCAATGATGCAATAAATATATTTTCCGTCGCGTTGCATTTTTACTCCTTTATTTTTACAAGGATTAAATTTTCAACCAGTTTATCTTTTGCAAGTGAGATTAAACTTTCCTTTGAAGATTGCTTTGCTGCAGCTGTATAATCAAGTAAGGTGTGGAATGCATTTTGAATCATGTTGAATTTTTCTGTACCTCCACCATCAAAACTACTATCGGGATGAAATAATTTTACTTTTTCCAGATATGCTTTTTTGATTTCAGATTCGGAGGTTTCATCTTTTAGTCCAAGGCCATTTTTTGCCTGTACTATTTGCTCCGGATTTAATGCTTTAACTTCAATGGTATAAAAGCTATAACATGGCAATGGACCAACCAATTTAAAGCTCAATTGATCCTTGAATTCTGCATCAAGCTGATCAATCTTCTGCTCAAATTTTTCTTTTTTATTTTTTTTAATTAGAAAGGCAGAGTTGGTTACCATTTGGTCATTCATCACTTCATGAGTCTTTATATCGAGACTGATTGAGGATAATGAATCCAAAATATTCAGTTCTACCATTCTGTTTTTTTCAATCAGATTTTCATGAATCAACATTCCTATTTTAGCCTGATCAATTTGGGAAATTCTGTCAATGTTTTTGAGTATTTTATTTTTTATTTCCAATATATTTGGGTCTTTAGCGATTTCGTTAAGAACTCCACCAAAATCTGCCCAGGTTACTGCCAGGTCTACTTCTGTCAGATTCTCAATATTTTTCAGAGAATTCTTAATTAATTCATAGCCATTTGAAAGGATGGTAAGTACTTCTGATTTGTCATGCACAATTGTTCGGAATTTCATAGGCAGAATTATATTGAAACCCACTGCCTCAATTGTTTCGATTGTTTTTTGGTGATGGGCCAACAGATAAACCAGCGACTCCCTGTCTGATAAATCGAATTGTGTACTTTCCCAGTTAGAAACCATGGCTGAAAGATCCTGATATGAAATGGAATAAATCCCTGATTTTTCAACAGATTGAATTATTTCATCACCATATAGATTTGGTACAATTCCGTAGATGTATATTCCTTTTTCTAACATATCTCTATTTTTTTAATGCATTTTGTTTTAGTACCAGGCTGATTGCCTCTTCGAAATGTTTCTCAAGAATGACAATCTCGCTAATTGGGTCAGCTGACCTTCCGCTATTCTGATCTATAAGGTTGCGAATTGCAAGCATAGCGGCTTTGCGACAAATGAATTCGATATCGGAACCTGTAAGAGATTCAGTTGCTAAAGCCAATTTATTCAGGTTTACCTTTTTGTCCAATGGTTTATTCCTGGTATGGATGCCGAATATTTTCTCCCTGGTTTTTACATTCGGTAGCGGTAATTCGAATATCAGGTCAAACCTGCCACTCCGAAGCAGCGCAGGGTCAATTAAGTCAATACGGTTAGTTGCGGCAAGTACGATTACACCCTTCAGATCTTCAATTCCATCCATTTCGGTAAGGAACTGGCCAATTACGCGATCGATTACACCCGATCCTGAACTGTCGTTATTGCGTCTTGGCGTAAGGCTGTCTATTTCATCCAAAAATAAGATGCAAGGTGATGCCTGCTTTGCCATTCTGAATAATTCTCTAACCCCCTTTTCCGATTCACCGATGTAACGGCTTAAAATCTGTGGCCCTTTTACAGAGATGAAATTCACCCCACTTTCACTTGCTAAAGCTTTTGCGAGGTATGTTTTTCCAGTCCCCGGTTTGCCATGCAGGATGATTCCTTTCGGAGGCTTTGTATCGGCTTTTTTGAAAAGGTCGGCATAATTTAAAGGCCATTCCACGGTTTCCATTAATGCTTCTTTGATTTCGTCAAGACCGCCAACATCATCCCATTTCACATTAGGAACTTCGACAAAAACCTCCCGGATGGCCGAAGGCTCCACCTCTTTCATCGCATCCAGAAAGTTATCCATGGTCACTTCTAGCGACATCAAGAGTTCGTATGGGATTTCGGCCATCTCAAAATCTATTTGTGGGAGAATTTTCCGCAAGGCTGTCATTGCTGCTTCACGGGCTAAAGCTTCAAGGTCAGCACCAACAAAGCCGTGGGTGATTTCTGCCAGTTTTTCCATATCAACATCCATTGATAAAGGAATTCCCCTTGTATGTATGTGTAATATTTCGAGTCGCCCTTTTTTATCGGGAATTGAAATGGAAATTTCGCGATCAAAACGTCCGGGCCTTCTTAAGGCTGGATCGATTGAATTTGGAATATTTGTTGCACCAATTACAATGACTTTTCCTCTCGATTCTAAGCCATCCATTAATGATAGTAGTTGTGCTACAACGCGTTTTTCAACCTGCTTTTCGCTTCCCATTTCTTCACGTTTCGGAGCAATGGCGTCAATTTCATCAATAAAAATGATGGAAGGGGCATGAGTTTCTGCTTCTTCAAATATTTTACGGATGCGCCCTTCGCTTTCACCGTAAAATTTGCCCATGATTTCCGGACCAGAAATATTAATGAAATAGGCATCAGTTTCATGTGCTACAGCTCTAACAATAAGAGTCTTACCTGTTCCTGGTGGGCCATAAAGGAAAACTCCTTTAGGTGGCTGAATTCCAAGTCGTTCGAAAATCTCGGGGTACTTCAGAGGTAGTTCTATCATCTCCCGGATACGTTGAACCTGGTTTCCAAGCCCGCCAATATCTTCGTACGAAACTTTATTTTTACTCTCGCCTTCCTGCTTCGCCAATTCAAGTTGGAAAGTCGTATTTTGATGTATTAGAACAACCCCTTCAGGAGTGGCGCCTGTTATGGTATAATCGACTGAGCGGGAACCAAACAGTTTAGCTCTTACCTTATCGCCTTTTGTAACAGGTAATCCATTGATTAGTGACCCTATATACTTTGCATCATCTGATTTGTACAAGGAACCGGATTTTGAATCGGGTTTGAGTTTTATTTTTACAGCCTGACGACAGGTGGTTTTATTGATTTTTACCTTTTCATCAATTCCTACAAGTGCATTTTCCCTGGTTATACCATCAATCTGAATGATATGCTTATCTCTGTCTTCGGGATAACATGGCATGATTTTAACAGGTGTTGAACGTTTACCTTCAATAACAATCACTTCTCCACTTTCAAGTCCGATCGATTTCATGTCCTTTGGATCAATTCGGGCAATTGCCCTGCCAACATCCTTTACCAGGGCTTCTTTTACGCGCAGTGAGACTTCATTTTTAATTTCATTCATGACTGATAATTTGACTTTTAACAAGAATTCTCAAATCTGGTTGAATGAGCATTTCCCATTCGTTCAGCAATTTCCAAAAAGATACAACCGCAGTAGTTTTAATGTTTGCAATCCTTTGATCTCGTGTGGAAACATTGGTATCTCAACCCTGTTTAAATTGCCAAAATCGTTGTTAATGATTTCTAAATATGGAAGTTGACCATCCTTTCTTTTTCTGCAAAAGTCGCATCCTTCTGAAACCATTACATTATTCACAACGATTTGCCTTGCATTTATATTTGACTTGGTCAGGTTCGACAGCAACCTGCTAATCTCCGAAATAGCCATTAATTCTGGTATACATACAGGGATAAATTCACATTTTGAATTGTCTTGAAGAATTTTTTCAATCCTTTTTACTGTCTTTTTTAACGTGAATAAAAATTCATCAACATCATCTTGTTTATAGGACCCTGAAAAACTTGTGACCATGTAGCGGTATTTCCATCTCATTTTGGCCGCAACTTTTATCCATGCATCCAATAGTTTTTGTGAGGAGATCAGACGTAAGGCATGTCCCGTAGGAGCTGTATCGACAACATATTTGTCGTATTGACCTTCCTCGATAAAATCAATAATGGTTTTAAAACTCATAATCTCATCAATCCCTGGTATCGATAAGGTCATCAATTCGTCGATATCCTCATTATCTAAACTGGTGGAAGTAGCAAGAAGTTTTTTTAACTCATCCTGATGTTCAGTTTTGAATTTAGTAAGTGCCTCGTCTGCCACAACTTCTATTGCCGACAAGTTCTTTGTTCCATTCACACTAATCAGCTTATAACCAATTTCTTGTTCAAGACAATCCGACACGGAATGTGCAGGATCAGTAGATATTAGCAGTGTTTTAAAGTTTTCCGACAGCGCCAAGGCTGTAGCAATGGCGCAACTGGTTTTTCCAACACCGCCTTTCCCGCCAAAAATGATGAGTTTCAGATTCTCATTTTCTAAACAAGAAAGTGGCATTTCGTTTATTTTTTTATTCTGATTTCAAGTATTCCATTTGTAAATTTGTGACTAAGATTTTCTAAATTTGATTTTACAGGTAACAACAGCTCTTTTCTGTATTTCCTGCTTTTACCTGTTGCCGAAATATCAAGCATGTCTTCCTTTAGTTCGATCTTTAGATCGTTTTCGTCTATTCCCGGCATTTCGGCTATCACAACGATCTCATTATCTTCGTCAAATATATCTGTTATCGGCTCCCGTTCTTCATCCACTTTAGGTCCATCGGGTGTTTTTCTGATATTCCCGAATGTCTCAACTTTTGGACTACCTCCGCCAGCGGTGTTTATGGTAAAGCCATAAACGCCTTTCATCCCTTTTTTGATATGGTCAAAATTTATCTCTCCCTCCTTATTTATTCCACCCTTTTCCTCAAGTTTTCCTGCAAGGTCAACCAACTTTTCGATACCTTTAAACAGACCTCCAAGTCCGAAGATCTCAAAAGCTGCCTCGTCTTTTTTCTCTTTATTTTTATCATTTTCCATTTTGCTAAAGATTTAAGATTCTGTAATTATGATATTCTATTCATGGATTCAAGTTTCTCAAGGCGAGCTTCCAGGGTTTCCTGTTGCTGCATTAGCTCTTTTTCTCTGGCTTTTGTCGATAGATAAGTATCTTCCTGCCACCAATTGATACCCATTTCCATGGCTTTGTCAACTGAAGCTATCAATAACCTGATTTTAATTGTCAATAGGTCAATATCGGCAATCTGAATTTTGATATCACCTGCAATTACAATCCCCTTATCAAGTACTCGTTCGAGAATATCGGCCAGACCGGTCGAATTTATGGAGTGAATAGGTTCGGCCATAATAGATTATTTTTTAATAGTCAATTGACATTGTTTTAAAATCTGATTTTACTTCTTCCGGTTTTTTTGGATTTGGTTCAAACTCATCATGAATATGCATCTGTTCCGCTTTTTGATCATAGTATTCCTGAATCTCTTTCAGTCTGTTTTGAATGAACCCGAGTCGAAGCAAAATCCTTATTTCTTCACTTTTCAATCGGGTTCTTTCCTTTTCAAACATATACAGTTTTATAAAATCCGAATCTTCTTTATTTGGAATACCCGATTTGGCGACATTCTGCATGCTTTTGATGCTCTGAAGTCCTTTTATTGCACTCGAAATTGGCATATTTTTTGATTTATATATTTCAAATGTACATTTCAATTAGTTCATCAACAATTATTTTAACTTTTCCCTGGTTTGTTTTTGAACCGATCCGGCTTGTTTCGGAAGTAAGAATGTCCTGGCAGATTTTTCTGAAAGCACTTTTGGATTCTGCTGGTGTAGTTTTTAAAGTTGCCAATGTTTTTGCAATCATAATGGAACCCCGAATTGTCGGATCGAATTCGGTTTTCCCCGATTCGCGTAGTCCCCTGACTATTTTGACAATTTTTTCTGTATCCTCTAATGATAGATTCGATTTGGCCATTGTAATCTGTAATTCTGTTTCGTAGTCAAAATGATCGAGATCCATTGTAACCATCCTATCGCGCAAGGCGTCCTGAGTCCTGTTTACTCCAGCGTATTCTTCAGGATTAGAAGTGAAGATGGCACGGAATTCTGGATGCACCTTCAAATAGTAGTCCTCCTCTTTGGCTGCTGAGGTGCTTAACATCCTCTCTTGCAAGATTGGAAGTAAGATGTTATTTGCTTCTGGGCGTGAACGTGTAAATTCATCATAAATCAATGTAAACCCATTTTTTACTGCAATTGTTAAACGGTTATTTACCCATTGTTTACTCATGTCCTCTTCGTATTTGTGAACAGAATGAATAAACTTGTCGTCAAGTCGTTTGTATTTATAACCCTGCTCACTGCCGATAAGATCGGAAGTTTTATATTCTGCATCTCCATGAATGATAACGACCGGTCTTCCGATTTTATTTGCCAGATGCATCGCCATCGTAGTCTTTCCTGTTCCTGACGGACCCCTGAAGTGAACAGGAAACCCTGCCTTAATATAGGTAAGGCCTCGGCTTGTAATGTCTTTAATATAATCGGTCTCAACAAAATTCGACATAGGCCTAAGTTCAAGTACTGTATTTATCTCATTGTTATAACTCATCGTTTTAGAATCTTTAATTAAAAACCTGAATTGGGAGTTGATTCAATGTATTTATCCAGATACTTCTGGCATCGTCAATATCTGAGTTTATCAGATTCTTAGAAAGAAGAAAAGCCTCCCTTGCGGTTAAAAATCTCTTTATTGCTTCTGCTCTTTTTTGTAAGCCTTTCTTCAAATTGCTTTCAACGTTTTTCATCATCAGCTGTCAACTACTAATTATTACGATATCCCTTTCCTCCGCAACGGGAACAAGGTAGGCCATCACCTGATTTTCCAGTCCCTTTACATTTATTGCATTTTGTTGTGCTTTCACAGTGAATGATTCCTTTTCCTCCGCATACAATACATGGAACTCTCGCTCCTAGTGGGTTTTTGCCAGTTCCTGCACAAAAAATACATTCTAAAACAGGTTCAATCACCGATACTAGTCCAGTGCCTTCGCAGACCAGACAACTTGATATTGGAGAAAGCAAATCAAATGGATCCTTTCCTGTCCCGCTACAATAGGCACATATGAGTTTTTTTAACATGGTCTAAGTAGAATTAAATGAACTTCTTCGTAATTACTTTTACTGTATTCATTCCCAACAGAAGGTTTATAAATGCGGAGCCGTAGCATTATATATCCTAGGTCTCCGCATTTGAACTGTTATTTTTTGGGGAAGTAAATATTATCCATTTTTTGTACCTTCCCTTCGTCCAATAAGGCTTTTGCAGTAAATCCAAGCTTCATACGTGTTTCGCCAAGCGGTTCTTCCATTTCAGAAACTTTTACCCCCATTGGATGGTTATTGATATAGGCCAATACTTTCTCTTCCAATGTTAAAGGAAGATCATTTTTGGACTTAATTTGTTGATGAACATCTATCGGAATATCATGGGCTGACTCAGGCGTTGTTTCAGTAGGGAATATCGAAACCGGCTGTTCTTCTAAAATCGCAGCTTTCTTTTCCGTTTCAAGGTGGATTTCAGTTTTTACTTCCTTTTTTTTTTCACCTTTACCGGCTATTCCCATGGTTTGTTTTATATGGGATGTTCTTTTTAATTGAGCAATCGCATCTTGCATTTTTATCCACTCTGCTGATCCCATTCCTCTGTCTTGTGAAAAATCGTGGATTAACTTATTTGTAGAATCTCTGATCTCCTTTACTTCTTGGCGTATACCATTAATTGATAACGTAATATCACTCATCAGCTCTTTGTAATCATTTAATCTTTCCTTTTCACCATTATTGAGATTTTTTCTCAACAGTCGTCCCATTTCCCGATTTTCTTTGTTTATTTCTGATAATTTTTTCTGAAATCCATTCAGCAATTCCCGGGTGTATTCAACCCTTTCAGTGAGGTTTATTGTTAATTCAGCTTTTAACTCTGCTGACATATCAAGGTGCTCTTTTTCAAATCGAAGTAGCATGTCGCTTGTGTTTTTAAAGATTGCTAAAACTTCACCGTCGATGAATTCGATTTCGTCGTTGATGTTTTTCATCAGTGCATTAAACTCCTCTATTCTGGTCTTTTCGTTTTGCATCCTGTCAGCCCTTTCTTGAGCAAAGAATTTATTCAACTCGCCGGCCATATGTACCCTGTCGCTATTGAATTCTTTTATCATATTGAACGTGGATGCCTGGATTTCCACTACTTCTTTCTGGATAGATCCTATCGTTCTGTGGATTCCTGTCATTAATTCATTGAAGTTGTGAAGCCGTTCTTTTTCTCCATGGGCAAGTCCTTTTCGGAGGGTATCCGCATTAGTCTTTAAAACAGAGGCCATTTCCTGATGATCCTTGCTGAAACCGTCGAGTGTTTTCTGCACATCGTTTACAAGATCCTCATTTTCTTTAATTCTTTGTTTGAAAGAAGCGAGTAACTCTTCACTCAAATCTTTCATTTCTGATCCTAGTCCCATTTTGATATCTCCTATCTTTTAATAAATATTTGGTACTTGTATTAGTTGATCTCTTCGAATATTTGCTCTTTAATTTTTTTAATTTCCTGTATAAAAATGTGGTCTCCTTTACTAAGTAAGTTTTCGAGGCACTCCATGAGTCGGTTATGCATGTGCTGAAAATCCATAAACGTTTTCATGACCGTTTCCTTTCTTAATTCCTGTTGTTTCGAAATCTGTAAAAGTTGTTCCTTTATAATAATAATTTTCTGGCTGGCATCTGGTGAGTTGATATCTTTGATCTCAAGAAGACAGTTTTTTAACGATTGTGCCGTATCTTTTTGTGATTCAATAAAATTCAGGAATCTTCCCTCTGCCTCTTTTTCCTTTTCATCGATAATACTTAGAATGCCAGACATCATTGTGTTGTAATCTTTTTTACGTAAGGAACCATTTTTGGCGAGGGTTTCGCAAAGCTTGAAATTTAAAATTTCTCGTTTTTTTTTCAGATCATTTAATGAATTATGGACATTATCGAACAGGAAATGAGATGATTCTGTGATATTTTCTGATGATTGAAAAGCCGTTTGGATTTTATGAATCCTGTTTTCATAAGAGGTGATAATGTTTTCAAAAAAACCATCTAAATTTAGTTCTGGTTGGTTATTCATATGCTAAAGGATTGTTTTATTTTTAGGAGGAAGAAAGAAAAATTCTTGGTAAATCATGCTTTCTGGATATTCCGGTGATGCTGACCCCCTCCTCCGGTCATATTGACCCCCATCAAGGATGATGGTTCAGAGAACTCTAATGACTGACAATTTTACCGTTTTTTTCTTAAACTTTCACCTTTTA
>Ga0118677_10001777_pt1 | contig 44904 bp, 36 predicted proteins | sample AliMusrvi5mmetaG_FD_86154 | JGI IMG/M metagenome (GOLD analysis project Ga0118677, IMG submission 86154) | reverse complement strand
CACCTACACACACGATTTGCTTAACCGTAAGATGAACGTGGGCTATTCGGACGGAACGAGCGAACTCTGGGCTTACGACGCATCGGGCAACATGTTTCAGTACACCACCCGTGCGGGGCAAGTACGCAGTGGAACATTCGATGCACTCAATCGCGAAATCCAAGTAGCATGGTCGGATTCAACGCCAGCCATTACTCGGAGCTTCGATGCGGCAGGGCGTGTTCTGACCCTTGTCAACTCAGCCTCTGCGATTAGCTACAGCTACGATGCTGCCAACCAGCTTGCCAGCGAAACCACGGCACTTCCAGGCCAAGCTGCCCAGACGGTGAGCTACACCTATGATGCAGACGGGAACCGCGCCAGCATGACCACCCCGGCGGGGAGTGTCATCAGCTACGCCTACACCGGGCGCAACCAGGTGGCGAGCATCACGGTGGACGGTGTGCCGCCGATGGTGGCTTATGCCTACGATCTGGCAGGCAACCGCATCGGGCGGACGCTGGAGAACAATACGGCCACCAACTACCAATACGACAATGCGAACCGCCTCTTGAGCGTGATCCACACTTCTGGCTCGAACGTCATCACTTCTGATGTTTACACCCTTAACGCCATGGGCAACCGCACCAGCCGCGCGGAGAAGACGGGCACCAATGCCGTGGCAATGGATACCTATGGTTACGACGCCATTGACCAGTTGACCGGTGTGAACTACGCTGCCAGTCGCACCGTGAGCTACATTTACGATCCTGTGGGCAACCGCACCGCCGTGACCGACAACGGAGTGCAGACGGCCTATACCGCCAACACTCTTAACCAATACCTGATGGTGGGCAATGCGGCACCCAGTTATGACAGTAACGGAAATCTGACTTCAATCAACGGCAGAACATTCGGATATGATGCCCAGAACAGGCTTGTTGCAACCTCTGGCACCAATGGGTCGGCCACGCTGACCTATGATGCGCTAAATCGTTGTGTGTCGCGCACGATCAATGGGGTGACGATCTACTTCTATTACGACCATTGGAACTTGATTGAGGAACGGGATGCCAGTGGCAATGCCTGGACCATCACCGCCGGCACCAAGGCGCCTGCCGCCGCCGGCTGTGTCCACACCGATTTCGAGCGCGGTTTCATCGCCGCGGAGGTCATCCACTACGACGACCTTGCCGCCACCGGCACCAAAGCCGCCGCAAGGCATGCCGGCAAAGCCCGCATCGAGGGCAAGGAATACGTCGTCCAGGACGGCGATGTGATCGACTTCAGGTTCAACGTGTAGCTGCCGCGTCTCGCCGCAGGCCGTGATGGCCGCGTCTCGCCGCCAGTTGTGCGGCAGAGCTGGCTCACCTGCGCCGCAGATAGGTCAGGCAGCGCAGGATGGTATCAAGCACCGTGTCCAGGTTTCTGCTCAGATCGGCCGCGAGGAAGCGCAGCACAAAGCAGCCGTTCGCCTGCAACGCCGCGTCCTTGCGCCGGTCCCGCCGCCAGGCATCGGCATCGCCCAAATGTTGGCCGCCATCAATCTCGATCACCAGGCGTGCCTCGGCACACCAAAAGTCCACCTCCATCCGGCCTCGATCATCAAACGCGATCGGCAGATGCGCGTTGAGACGGAACCGTCCCGCCAACTCCGGCAACGACTCTAGCCGCCGATAGAGAAACGCCTCGCTCGCACTTCTCGCCCGCGCCGCGCCCTCGGCCCCCTCCTCCGGCAAGATGGTGGCATTCACAAACAGTTGAGCCAACGGCAAATCCACGCCATCGCGGATCAACCTTCGCACGCTCGCCGCATAGTCCTGTTTCCACCGCGCATCCACCGGCAGCGGCACCTCGGCCGGCCAGCCCGGCAAGGCGCTGGCAGGAAGCAGGATGGTATAACCCACCGCCTCATAGCCGGCGCAGCGTTTGTTGAACATCCGTGCCAGCATAGGCACCTCCAGATCCGCGTAATCATAGACCCGCACGCTGCGCTTGCCATCGTGCAGGCGATGCAAGCGGCCAACGTATTGCGCGATGGTGCCGTGCCAGGACACCGGCATGGTTAGAAACAAAGTGTCCAGCCGCGCATCGTCAAAGCCCTCGCCAAGAAAGCGCCCGGTGGCGATCAACACCCGCCCCTCCTCCGCAGCAATCTCCCGCACCCGTGTCAGCGCCGCGAGCAACGACTTGCGTCCCATCCCGCCCTGTAGCGCGATGACGTGCGGCACCGCCTCGCCAAGCAACCCAACCAGCAACTGCACGTGCTCGGTGCGTTCGGTTAGAACAACCGGCGAGCGGCCCGCCCGCACCGCCGCAATCACTTCGTCGCAAATCATCCGGTTGCGAATGTCCGACCGCAACACCGCCTCACACAGCCGTTGAAACTCGACCCGCTTGTCCCCGGCCGGCTCGCCCTCCGGCAGGAATCCGGTCGATCTAACCCATACCTCATGGCTGAACGGCCGCTCCGCCGCCTGCCGCCGCGCATCCACCTTGTGGCGCACCGGTCCGCACTGCATGAAAATGATCGGATGATGCCCGTCCTTGCGAGTCACCGTGGCGGAGAGCCCTGTGACATATCGCGCCTTGGCCCGCCGCGCCACCAGCTCGAAGCTTCTAGCAGATAGATGATGGCATTCGTCAACCACCAGATGCCCGTAGTCACCCACCAGATCCTGGACCACATCCTTGCGGATCACGCTTTGGATCAATGCCACGTCGATGTTGCCGGTGAGTTTCTTGCGTCCCCCGCCCCAGCGGCCGATGGCCTTGGGCGCGATGCCGAGGAATTGCGACAGGCGCTCCACCCATTGTTCTAACAATTGTTGCCGGTGCACCAGAACCAGCGTGTTGACGCCGCGCCGTGCGATCAGCCAAGCCGCCAGCACGGTTTTGCCAAACGCGGTGGTCGCCGCCAGCACGCCGGTGTCGTGAGCCAGCATGGCGGCGCCGGCCTGCACTTGTTCGTCGCGCAGGGTGCCGCAAAACTCCAGCGCCAGTCCCCTCCCCTGGCAGCGCTCGTCGCGTAGCGCAACCTCGATCCGCAGCGAGGCTAACAAACCCGTCACCTCCTCGAGGCAGCCGCGCGGCAGGGCGAGGTGCAAGGGATGGTCCTCGGCGCAAGCCACGATGCGCGGCTTGTCACGGGTGGACAGGCGCATCGCCTGCGCCCGGTAAAACTCCGGGTTTTGAAATGCCGCCACCCGCAGCAGCGCGTTGCGCAGCGAAGGACCCACGCCGGCTTTCGGAATGTAGAGTTGATCGCCTAACACCAATTCGATTTTTGCGGGCATTTCCCCTGTCGGCAGGGCCTCGCGCTTGCGGGACGGAGGCGCGGTCCACGGCTCGGGATCGTCCTCGTCCAGCGTCGCCAGCTTCACGCCCACAATCCGCCCGCGGGCCTCTGCCGCCGCCACGATTGCCTCGACTCGCCGCAAGGCGATCCGCTCGACGCCGGCCAGCACTGCCCACGGGTCGTCATACGGGTCGAAGCGCTCGTCCACAAACACGCTGTTGCCGGCATCGCGCGCGGCCTTTTGCAGGGGCAGTGCGATCAGATTGCCAAAGCCGCCTTGTGGCAGCGTGTCCTGATTGGGGAAAAACCGGTCATACGAGCGCAAACCGACTTCCGGGCGCCGCTCCATCGTTTCAGTTAGAACATGGGCTCCCAGCTTGCGTGCCAGCGCCGCCGGCACCGCCTCGGCGAAAAACCACCAAAGATGGCCGCCATTGCCGGAACGCGACCTTTCTAACAGCACAGGAAGGTCCATCCTCCGGCACGTCTCCCGCACCGCCTCGGCGTCCTCCCGCCAGTGCTCGCCATCGAAGTCCGCCGCCAGCAACCAACAGCGCTCGTCCAGCAACATCGGATAGAGACCCATCACAAACTCACGCCCCCGTTCATCCGCGCCGGACAAATGCCGGCGCACGACCTCGTCGCTCACCGGCAGAAACCGCTGGCAGGCGCAATCGCCGCAGCGAATCCGCGGCTTCTCGCAAACCCCGCGCACCCACTCGTTGCCACAGGCCGGCTGATAACCGCCACGCCCGGTCTTGGCACTGACAAAGCGCCGGGCATACACCTCCTCCCGGCCGCGGAACAACGACCGGAACAAGCCGATCTTCTCTGCCACCGCCGAGGTCCGGCCCACCCCGTCATGCCGCTCGGCCGCAGCCGCGGCAAACGACGGGCTCGCAGTTGGCAATTCCGGATTCACACGGGCAAATCTACACCCTGCCACCTGCCGGGAAAGACCGAAATGTTCGGATCGCGCCGTGTTAGGCAAGGTCCTCTTTCCGAAAGGTCCGGCTGGGGCGAGGCGACGATGGCTTTGTTAGCCCGGATCGCCAAACCACCGGATGGAAATGCCCGGGCAAATGCGTCGCCAACCGCCAAAATCACCCAAAAATATCCTTGCCATTCGAATTATACCAAGGTATAACGGCTGCACATGGTCGCAATCGATGGTTCCAGAACCGTTTTCTCGCACTCGACTGCCCCGCGGCGATTCGCCGAGGCGGGGTCGGTCGGTGTCGCCCCGCTGCTGAAAGGGGGGCCGCAATGAATGACGAACACGCGGTTTTGGTGTTGGATGATGATCGGTTCATCCGGTCTGGTTTGGAGCGCTTGCTGACGGCTCACGGCTATAGCGTGAGGTTGCATGCGGAACCAGATGGGCTTTTCCGTGACGGCTTGCCCACGATTCCGGCCTGTTTGTTGTTGGACAACCAGCTTGGCGACGGCATGACCGGGGTGCAGGTCCACGAGGAATTGTTGCGCCGGGGCTGGTTCATCCCCACCGTGTTTCTCACCGCCCATTGGAATGTTCAGTTGGTCGTCAGCGCGATGCGCTCCGGGGCTGACGGCTTTCTAACCAAACCCTTTGATCCCGCCGAGTTGGTCAATGCCGTCTCTTTGGCATTGCAACGCTCCCGCGCCAAACAGCTCAAGGACCTGGCCGCAGTGGAGGCCCACGCCAAACTCGCTTCCCTGACCCCGCGCGAGCGGGAGATCGTGCGCTTGGTCGTCGAGGGATTGCTCAACAAGGAAATCGCCGACCACCTCGACCTCGCCTTGATCACGGTGAAGGTCCATCGTGGCCGCGCCATGAGCAAGCTCGGCGCGGGAAATCCCGCGGAGTTGGCCCGCATCACGGAATTGGCCAGCCTCGCCAATCAGCCGCGCCTCACACCTTGAACAAGCCGCCGCGCTTGCCACCGAGCAACGTCGCGCCGAGGATCGCGATTGCCAGGAAAGCCATCGCCCAGACGCCCAGCGCGGCCGCCAACTCGGTGCCGTTGCCCAGCGTGCTCAACAGGGTGTAGATGGCCTTGGTGATCGGGTAATGCTGGGTTTGTTGGGCGAGGATGAGGCTGTCGCTCACCTCTAACATGGCGAAGGCGAAGGCGAGAATGGCGCCTGCGGCAAGGTTGGCGCCGATGAGCGGGAGAGCGATGCGGCGCAGCACGCTGGCGGGGCTCGCTCCCAGCGAACTGGCGGCTTCCTCCAGCGCCGGGTTGCTTTGTTGCAGACCGGCCACGGCGGCACGCACGATGTAGGGAAGCCGGCGGACGGCGTAGGCAATGACGAGCAACAGGAAGGGACTGCCACCGGCACCAACCAGAAAATGAAACAGCTTGCCTTCCTGCGACAGGGCAAGGTAACCGAAAGCCATCACCAGGCCGGGCACTGCCAGGGGCAGCATCACCATGGCATCGAGAAATCCCCGCCAGCGCAGATCGGAGCGCACCTCCACCCAGGCCACCGCCAGCCCGATGGCGAGGGCTAACAATGTGGCGCCGCCGGCATAGAGCAGGCTGTTGCGGATCGAGGGCACCACCAGCCCGTTGCCGAGGGCTTCGACGTAGTGGCGCAGCGTGAGTTCATCCGGAATGACCGTGCCATACCAGCGGCCCGCCACCGAGAGCAACAGCACGCCAAGGTGCGGAATCGTCGCAATCAGAAATACCCCGACAAACAATAACATGCAGGCGGCGGCTTGCCACGGGCCGCCGCGACTGGCGGTGGCACGCCCTTGGGGGCGCGGCGCGGCGCCGAACTTGAGGCGGCCGACCAGCGCTTTTGACAGACCGAACACCGTGATCGCGCCCACCAGCAAAATGGCGGTTAGAGCGTAAGGAATCGGGTTGTTATCAAGGCCTTTGAGGCTATCGAAAATCTGCACCGGCGCCACCCGCGCGTAGTCGAACACCAAGGGCACTCCCAACTCGGTGAAGGCCCAGATGAAAACAATGGCGGCGCCGGCAAAGACCCCGGGCATGGCCAGCGGCAGGGTGATCCGGAAAAACCGCCGCCACGGCGGGCACCCGAGGTTTTCCGCGGCCTGCTCCATCGCCGGATCCAGGTTGGCCAACGCGGCGGCGATGTTCAGATAGAGAATCGGATATAGATGCAGCGCGTTCATCACGATGATGCCGGCAAACCGGCCGTTGGCCAGCCAGTCCCAAGGCAGTTTCGCATCCATCAGCCCAAGGTCTACGAGCAGGGCGTTGAGCGCGCCGTTGACGCCGAGGATCTGCTTGATGCCAACCGCCCCGACAAACGGCGGCAGGATCATCGGTGCCAGCACGAGCGCGCCTAACACCCTCTTGCCGGGAAAATCATAACTCTGCCCGACCAGTGCCAGCGGCATGGCGATGAGCAGCGTGGCAGCGGTGCTGGTGACCCCCAGCACCAGCGCATTCCACAGACCTTCCCGATAGATCGGATTGCGGAAGACCATCGCGACGAAGTCCAGCGTGAAAAACACCGACCCGTCGGCGCGTTTGCCCTCAAACGCCTGCTTGAGCACCATCCATGCCGGAAACAGGAAAAACACCGCCAACAGCACGCTGGTGATCGAGGTCAGGAAAATGGCGGTGCCGCGTTTCATGGGTCGATGCCGTGGCACTGCCGTCCCGGCTGTGAGGGAAAACAGGCGTCCTCGCCTGTTGCTATGTGGCGGCGGTCTGTGACCGTCGCCGGTTTTCCCGGATAATGATAGGTACAAGTCATGCGGATGAGTGTGATGGTCAGGGTCTGCGCCGGTTAGAACTGTGACGGTCACAGACCGCCGCCACTCGCGCCATGGCTTCGGCCTTGCGGTAATTGGCGCGGAACCAGGCGCCGAGTTGGGCGGCACGCGCCTCGGCACGCAGCGGATCGCCGCTGTCCAAGTCGGCATCGCCCTTGCCACAGGTCGCGTATGGGATGATCGACACATCGGCGAACACCTCCAGCGCATCGGCCGGCATCCCCGCCGCGATGATCGCCCGCCAGGCGGATTTCATCTCCTCGTGGGAATCGATGCAGATGACTCTAACAAGGAGGCGCAGGGTGTTGAAGGCGGCACCGGTGAGTTCGCGTTGATACGTGAGGTTGCCGCTGTCGGTGTAGGGATTGAGGGCCGGCATGGTCGAGTTTGCCAGGTTGGCCGGAGTATAGACGTCCTTGCGGATGGGCGTGCGGTGCAAGGCCCGGTGGAGCGGACCGCCGGGGCTGCCGGGTTTGCCGAACCACAGCGTCTGCCCCTGCGGGCTCACGCAGAACCCGGCAAAGGCCTGCGCCACTTGCGGATGCGGCGCGCCGACGAGCACGCCGACCGGGTCCGCGCTGAGAGTGCTGCCACCCGTGGGCGCGATCCACACCACCCGCGGCGCGCCATCGCGGGTGCGCAGGTCCGCGGCGTAGGAACGGCCGTAAAAGTCGATGCACATGCCCGCCGCGGCGTTGCCCTGCCCGACGTCTTGTGGGATCTTCGATGAACTGTCGGTGAAGTAGCGCGCGTTGGCGGCCATCCGCTGGATGAGCCGCAGGCCGTTAGACCAACCGGTCGCCAGCGCGGCGTCGCGCCCCGCGGCTTGGTTTGTTAGAGCACGCTGCATTTGATCCTGGACGAGCAATTCAAAGGAGCGGGCCACCGAACCGCTCTTGGTGGGGTCGGCCAGGGCGATGGATCCGACATAACGGGGATCGCCCAGATCATCCCAAACCTTGGGGGGGGAAAGGTGCAGGCGACGAAGCACCTCCGGGTTATAGCAAATGCCGAACTGCGACAGGCAGGTGCCGACCCAGACGTGATCGGGTGGATAGAAACGCTCGCCGGAAAATGTCGACATGATCGGCGCGCCCGGACCAAACCATTCTGGATGGCTGGTGAAAACCTCCAGCGGGACGAGTCGCCCGTGTTTCGCCTGGCCGGAGAAATCCGGCTCGCCGCCACCAAACAACACATCCACTCCGATGCCCGCGCGACCGGTTTCGCGGGCCGCCTTGAAGCCGGCATCCAACACCATCCGAATCTCGGAGGTGCCCCCCGGCGTGCGCCAATCCAGATAGACACTGCGCCCGGTGCTTACTTTCCAATACCTCGCAAAGGCCTCGCCGACTTCCTCCCGCAGCGTCTCATTGTGCGGACTCAGAATCACCAAGCGATCATCGGCGGCACCCGCGCTGCGGATGCTGGTGGCCTGCCGCAGCACCAGCGGCAGCGCCACGATGCATGCCAGCAGGCCGAGGATGACGAGGGCGCGGGTTCGCATGACACCGTTCTAACATTTGAGTACCAGCACGTCAGCGGGCCGGACGTACAAGCCGAGGCTTGCCTCGCCGGGTTGGCGGATCCGATGGGGATTGAGTTCGACGACCTGCTGGAGACCCGCGGCCGTCTCGATCCGATACTGGATGCGCTCGCCGAGGTAAGTACCATCGACAAGCGTGCCTGCCACCGGGTTGTCGCCGTCCTCCTGATGCAGGCGCCACGCTTCCGGGCGGATGGCAAGCTGGACCGGGTCGCCCGCCGCCGGCTGCCACCCCGGATCGGTTAGGCGACCGCGAAGCGGGCCGACCGCTGTCTGGATCACGGCGGTTTGCTCGCCTGTCTCCAGCACAATTCCGGCGATCAGGTTGGTTTCGCCGATGAAACGGGCGATGCTGGCGCTGTGGGGCGTGCGATAAATCGCCTCGGGCGTGCCAATCTGGGCGATCCGGCCCTGGCTGAGGATGGCCATCCGATCGGCCATGGCTAGGGCCTCCTCCTGATCGTGGGTGACGTAAATGGCGGTGAGGCCGTGGCGTTTGACGATATTGCGGATCTCGAGGCGCATTTCGATGCGAAGTTGGGCGTCGAGATTGGAGAGCGGTTCGTCCAGCAGCAGGCACCTGGGTTGGACCACCAGCGCGCGGGCCAGCGACACGCGTTGTTGCTGACCTCCGGACATTTGGTCGATGGCACGCGGGCCGAAGCCGGGGAGTTGGACCAATTCGAGCGCGGCTTCGACGCGGCGTTTGATTTCCGGTTTCGCGACGCGGCGTTCTTCCAAGCCGAAGGCGATGTTTTGGGCCACGCTCAGATGCGGCCACAACGCGTAACTTTGGAACACCATCGCCGTCTCGCGCCGGTGGGCCGGTACGGCCGTGACGTCGCGCTCGCCGAAGCGAATGGTCCCGCTCTCCGCCATTTCGAGGCCCGCGATGCAGCGCAACAGGGTGCTCTTGCCGCAACCGGAGGGCCCCAGCAGAAAAAACAGTTCGCCGGAATCGATCCTGAGGCTCACTCCGTCAAGGGCGCGGATTTTTCCGAACGATTTGATGAGGGCTTCAGCGCTGATGGTTTCCATGGCGGTGGCTGCCCCATGCTCCCGCAGTGCTGCGCGGATGCAAGCCGGAAGGCTGGGAAATCATTTTTTGCCAAGCACTTGAAGATTTGCTTGCCAAGTCGGTGCTCACGGCGTATCTCAGTCGCCAACCCAACCGAATGCTCGGATGGCGGAATTGGTAGACGCGCTAGACTAAGGATCTAGTAGGGAAACCTGTGGAGGTTCGAGTCCTCTTTCGAGCACTTCCCTTTGGAAATCAACAACTTAGGGAGCTTAAAAAGCTCCCTTTTTTGTGCCCGAAAACCGACTTTCGGCCATTCTTCGGCCACTTTTTCAGGGTGGCCCCCACTGGGGTGTGGAGCGGGATCAAAAAATCGGCGACTCCTCCGAAGGCAACTCGCCGTTCCAATTCCCGTTGGTAAGGAAGCACTCCGTCCGCGATCAGATCGATAACTGTCCAGCGACAATTAAAATATCGGCGCAGTCAGTGACGTGGCAGTTGGCAGCGGAGTTTTTCGAGGTCGGCTGTTGAGGCCGGGATCAAATTGCGTCTGATTGGCACCAGTACTGCGCCACCCCGACGACCCTGTGGATACTCAGCCCCTGTTCAGTCGGAAAGCACCCAAATCTCCTGATCCAGTGTTCCTGCGTCATGGGATTCTCCGGGAACGGGTGGTCCTGCGCGGCATGATCCGTACTCCGAATCCAACGTTTGCCCCCCAATTTGCTCCTAGCTCTCCGTGCTCTCATCGGGTTCGGAGCGCCGCGCTGCGGCCTGCTGTGCCAGCCATTCTTGTTTGGTGGATGGGGTTCCGGCATTCCGAGACCTGATCATAACCATCCACTGACTGATCCGGAAAAACGCACAGCAGTGGTATCAAACGCCAAGACAACCCATTCCCCCCGCCTCGCCCGGGGGCGACGGGAGTGGGCGAAATCCCCGGAGGCGATTTAGGGGATAGCGGGGTCGAGCTGCCGGCAGCTAGTCGCGATCCGGGGCGGAAGTTCCCGATGCGCAAGGCAGGAACCAAGCAGAAGTCACCAAGGTTGCTGCCAGCTTTTGCAAATGGTGTAATCCATCGGTGCCAGCTCGCCGTGGCTGTAGTTGTAGTGCCCAGCCGGGTCGCTCTTGGAGCGGAAGATGCGATCAGAATCCTTGGCTTTCTTGATCCACTTTTGGGCTGTAGCGTACGATTCAAACTCTATGACATTCCGATCATCATCCTTGGCCCAAGTGTCGTATGGTGCCTGCTGGTTGCCAGCAGCATAGTGGTGGGTGATCCAGACCCTGCAACTGTCAGCGTCTCCTTTCTTTGCAACGTCGAGAGTTGGCGCAATTCCAAAGGTTACGAGATACTCCTCGGGGGTGAAGCTGTCATAATTCACATTGTCGTAAAAAAAATCCTTGATGCTATCGGACTCAATGACAACACCATTCAGGTCTCCAACATCGTAAGGCACGAATACCCGCTCACCCAGTTGGTAGATATTCTCACCCCCTTCATTCGCCCATTCCTCAATAAAAATACCGGAACTGGTGCTAAATTCGATTTCTTCGCCATTGGCATCGGTGAACACGGACGGCAATTTATCGCCACTCTCAATTGTAGCGAGAGCGGCAAGGGTTTCGGCACTGACCAGAGGCCTCAGTCGGGCAAGGTCGGAGGGGGCGAAGATGGTGTTAGTAGCCATGGCAGTGATTTTTTTGGTTTTGGATTTTGTCTGTTGTGTTTGGTGTTGAGGTAAATTTGGCGGTTGGGTGTGGTCAGCGCTTCTTGTTCGACTGCGCGAGGACGGAACCCGCCAGCGCTTTCGTCTGAGGACTGTACTTGGCGCTGTCCAGGACGTGGGCCGCGAGGGCCTCCGTGACCGAGCCTGACTGTTTGGTTGCGCCGCGCTGAGCGAGGGCGCTTCCGGCCAAGGCCTTGGCGGTGGCCGAAGCGTTGGGGTTGTGGAGTGTCCGTCCGGCGTTGGAACCTACGGCCTTCGAGGTGGTCTTACTGTTGATCGACATGGTGTTTATTCTTGTTGCATGAGTTCTTCCGGAAGGAAGTTGGACGAACAATGGTTCATTATGCGAAACCCAGCAAGGAAAAAATGAAATTTTTTTGTTTGCCAGAATGAACCGGCGGACGTATGGAAATCCGCATGAGAAACCTCGGCCCTAGAATTCGGGCTTTGCGAACGGAGCGGCAGATTACCCTCCCGCAACTTGCCGACCGGGCGGGTTTGTCAAAGGGACTGCTCTCGAAGCTTGAGAACGATGAGGAAAGCAACCCCTCCATTACCACCCTGTTCAAGATTGCCGAAGCACTGGAAATCACCTTGGCGGACATACTTGAGACCGAGCAGGCGCAGATCAGAAGGATTATCCCGGACCAGAGGCCGGAATGGCTTGAAGGGTTGATCGCTTTCCTGGTTGGGCGTGGGGAGGAGCCGGACACGGCGGTTCTTGATGCGATATACGTTCTCCGCAACCGGAAAGCTTCCGCCCCCACCGATCTCGAATATTGGAAATTTGTGTACCGGAGCATCCAAAATAGCTTCCGCGAGTAACGGTTTCCGATTAGACAGGGCTCATGCCAAGCGGCTCACAACGAATGCCTGCGGCCAAATCTCGGCATCCGTCAGTCGCAGCGCTACTCGCCACCTGCCCAGGAGAGCGAAACCTGAAGAACGTCATACGGGTTCGCGCAAAGGAGAAGGTGCTGGTTGCAAAGGCCCGTGAATGGCAGGGGCCACCCTTTTGTCCGCTGATTTTCTGCAGCCACTTTGGAATTCGCTGCTTCGAGGTCGGTCATCAGATCGGCGGAGACGGGAGAATCCTATTGGGGCGCGATGATCGCCCAAGAATCGAATATGTCTCCGGCAGGACGAAGGAGCGGCAGAGATTCACGATTTTCCACGAGTTTGGGCACACGCTGTTTCCTGATTTTTGCCAGTTCGTGCCGCTCTATCACGGCGGTGGGACAGTGGTATCGCCCGAAGAAAAGGAATTCGAGCATCTCTGCGATGTGGCCGCCGCAGAAATGCTTTTCCCCGAAAGCGAATTCATCGAAGACTTGGGGTCGTTAGGCCGGATCGGGTTCACGGAGATTCGGCATCTCAAGAACCGCTATGAGGCGTCCATTGACGCAACCTGCCACCGATTGGCGGATCTCTGCAATTCGGTTGCGTGTTCCTTTGCATTTCTCACTGACAGACGGGGAGACTATTCGGGACGGGGGCCTCTTTGGGTCCGGTATTCCACCCCAAACAGCCTGTTCAAGGGTTTTGTCGCACCGGGGACCGTCCCACCAATCGGGTCCGTGGCTCTTGAATGTCTGAGAGGGACCGAACCCACGGTGGGACCCGTCAAGGAGACATGGTGGATCCGGGGATCGCCGCGATCCTATTTGGTCGAGGCTGCAAGGTTGCCCGTCGTGGATAACCCAGATTATCCGAAGGTCGTAGTGATTTTTCTGCCCCAGGGTTACAAGGGTGGTCCCGGATTCCAATGAGCATGCGCCCAAGTCACGGAATTTGCCGCAACCGTCCTACACTGAACCGGTCACGGTTTCATGTCGCCTGTCTCCCTAACTGGAGTCCGCGCTCTTGCGGGTTTCACGGCGATTTGAGAAGGCAATGCCGCTGCACGTCGGGCCAGATAGAAAATTATAGGCAGCGCATATCAGGTCCGTTGTTCGACCTCAGCGGCTCCGCCTTGTGCAGAATCCCGACAAAGCCATCGAACCGCGAAGGCGCGAATCCCACCGCGAGCGCACGTTCACCATGTCACTGCGGCGGTCGGTTCACAGGAAAAAGGATGCACCCGGCTTGTAGTTAAGTAAAACTCAAAGTGTTCTGGTGAACGCTTTGAGAAAATCGTTCAAAGTTACTGACCGGCAACTGCCCGTGTTCCGCCTTTGCCTAACTGAATTCTCATGGGCTGCATCCTACTCAGCCAGCAGTCGGAAAAACGCCGCATTGTCTTGGGAACTGAACTGGAACTCCAGTTGGCCGTTCGCGTTGATCGATGCCTGCGGTGCTGTCAGGGGAAATGGATTAAAATGAAGCAGGTCGGTGGACTTTTGCACTCCGATTGTCAGCTTGAACAGTCCGCTTGTCGGGTCCTTGGCTAGCAAGGGTGTGCCGACCTGTAGTGCCTGGACTTGGTCCCGGGTGTAAAGGCCGTTAACATTGGCGCTGGCAAAGTAGGCCGCGACGAGCGCGGGCTGGCTCACCTGCCAGTCAAAACCCAGAGCGGCCAGTTTGTATTCCGCCACGTCATTCATGCCATCACCGTCCGTGTCATCATTGGGTGAAAGTGCAGTGCCGGCCAATTGGATGTCGAACGGGTTGTGGTCAGGATCATTGCTGGAGAGGTGCATGGTAGCCGACTTGGTCCCTCCCGACGACGGCGAGAAGCGAAGGTTCAATGGAGTGCTACCCCCGGCAAGAACTTGGGAGGCGATAGGCGAAACCAGACTGAAATCCGCGGCATTTGTTCCACCAAATGTGACGCCCAGACCGGATAGCACACCTTGGCCGGTGTTCTTGACCGTAAACGTAAAGGTTAGGGGTTCTCCCACAACACAGATGTTGAAATTCCGGCTGTCACCACTGGCCGTAGCGGTTCCCGCAGGTTGTTCCACACCGAGCTGCGAAGCGGCTTCAAACAGGAAATCATCAAACGACACGCCGCCCGAACCGGTGCCGGACATCACCAGGATCACTTTGTCGAATTGCGTTCCTCCGGCACCCGTGTAAACCATCTGCCCGTCGATCGTCTCCGTTAGGACACCCGCAGTGAACTGAAAGGTAAACTGATGCCACCCGATACTTCTGGCAACGCTGGTCCTGCCTCCGTTGCAATAGTAGGCCCCCTGATCCCAATCCTGCACGCCAAGGCTCATGTCTTGTGACAGTGCGGTGTTAATCATATGCACGCTGAAAAAGATGGAGTCTAACTGGTCGCGGACCCATACCGAAATGCTGCCATACTGGGGTTGCGCAAACACATGCGTCAGCGAGTTGTTTTTCTGCTCGCTGTTGGTCGTGCTGAATTGCACCGCCTGGGATCCCGAATGCGCCGGCACCGATGATTGCAGCGTGATCGACCCGTTGCTCTCGTATTTCGTCCAGAATGGATCCAGCGTCGCCCCCTCAAACCCATCCGCGAAAATCGTCGGAGTGGGCAAACAAGGCACTGCCGTTAACGCCACGCAATGGCCATCGGCGGTCGGTCCCGCAGCCAAGGCGGCGAACTTCTCGCCACTGCCAAGCGATGAAGTTGATACCAGCACAGGCACACTGCTGCTAGTCGTGCTGTTATTGCCGAGTTGGCCATCGGCGTTGTATCCCCAAGCCGCCACCGTCCCATCCGAGCACAGGGCAAGGCTGTGGAAGTGTCCCGCAACAATGGAAACCACGGTTTTGCCCGCAAGCACCCCGTTTTGCGTCACCAGCACAGGAACCTTGCTGTTAGTTGAGCTATTGTTGCCGAGCTGCCAGACGTTGTTGTCTCCCCAAGCCGCCACCGTACCGTCCGAGCACAGGGCCAGGCTGTGATACATACCCGCTGACAAAGAAACTACGGTTTTGCCCCCAAGAACCCCGCTTTGCGTAACAAGAACCGGAACGTTGCTCTGGTACGTCGTGCTGTTGTAACCGAGTTCGCCGTCGTAGTTGTATCCCCAAGCCGCCACCGTACCGTCCGAGCACAGGGCAAAATTGTGATCGCCTCCCGCAGCAATGGAAACCACAGCTTTGCCCGCAAGCACACCGCTTTGCGTCACCAACACAGGCACACTGCTGTTCGTGGTGCTGTTGTTGCCAAGCTCACCTTCGTAGTTGTATCCCCAAGCAGCCACCGTTCCATCCGAGCACAGGGCCACACTGTGGTAGATTCCTGCCGCCATGGAAACCACAGTCTTGCCCGCTAGCACCCCGCTTTGCGTCACCAGAACCGGCACACTGCTGTTGGTCGTGCTGCTGTTGCCGAGTTGGCCGTCGACATTGTATCCCCAAGCCGCCACTGTGCCGTCCGAGCAAAGCGCCATACTGTGGTAGTATCCTGCCACGATGGAAACCACGGTTTTGCCCGCAAGCACCCCACTTTGCGACACCAGAACCGGAACATTGCTCTGGGTCGTGCTGTTGTTGCCGAGTTGGCCGAAGTAGTTGTATCCCCAGGCTGCCAATGTGCCGTCAGAACACAGGGCTAGGCTGTGCTCGTATCCCACCGCAACTGAAATCAGGGTTTTGCCCGCAAGCACCCCACTTTGCGTCACCGAGGCAGGAACACTGCTGGAAGTTGTGCTGTTGTTGCCGAGTTGGCCATTGCCATTGGATCCCCAGGCATATATCTTGTTGTTCGCCCACTGGAGCACCAGGTCGTTGCCACTGCCGCCGTAGTAGTTGGCGACAAACTGATAGGTCGTGCCGTTGTAATTGAGGCCCACGGCCTGTCCCTGCGCCAGGTTGCTGAATGTTCCCTGAATGAATGCCGGTCCCGTGTTATTGACCACGGTGAGATTGGTGCCAGTGGCGGGCGCGAAGCCCAGAGACAGGCTCACGTCATTGCCGGTGGCGGTGTAACTGGCAGCCGTCACCGGGGTCGTGGTGGCCGAGGTGAATGTGGCTGGCACGGTGCCGCCGTGGGCGGTCAGGACAAGTGCCAATAGGGTGAAAAGACGAGTGATTGAGGGGTTCATGATTGTTTGTTATTAGGATGCATGGTAAAGAAGCGAATATGTAAACTGAAACCGGCTGCTGGAATCCAGGGCGAAGACCTGGATTTAAGATTCACGACTCAATCACGCGCACTCTGGCAAAACGCGGGGATGTGGTCACACTATCGGTTACCGTCACGCGTTCAAAGCTTGCATCAATGCTCGTTGCGCTTTCGGTGGCTGCGCCATTGACGGCCCAGGAGCCGGAGGAAAGGTTGTTGGAGAATTCGACCGCATAGGTGATGCCTGGCGTGGCGGAGGATTTGCGCCGGATATAGGTCAGTGTGAGTTTGCCGCTGTTCGTGCCCTGTCTGGGAAGTCCGGCCGTGCCCGATACGCCGACGATCTGATCATTCGGAGTGGACAATGCGGAAGCCTGGCCGGTGCCGGTGCCGACCATATTGAAGGCATACTTCAGCAGGTTGCGTACACCGTCATTCGCGGGAAGGGACAGGTCCTGTGAGCCATCGGAAGCCAGACCGTTCGTGCCGCGGAAGTTGGCCAGAAGAGAGGCGTAGGTGACCGCAAAGCTTTGTGTCGCGCTGGCAGCGGACGCATAGACGCCAGTTCCGGGCTGGCTCGCCTTGACGGTGACAGTCCCCACGCCCACGAGGGTGACGTTGCTGCCCGAGACCGTCGCCGGTCCCGAGACCACGGTGTAACTGACAGGCAGTCCGGATGATGCGGTGGCGCCGGGCGAAAACGCCGCGCTTGGATATTGCTTGGCTGCTATCGTCCCGAAGGTGAGCGTCTGGGGTTTGAGCGCGACCGCCTGAAACTCGGTTTCCGTCTGGAAGGCGGCGATTTCATAAATATTGGTCGGATGATTAACTGTCGGGGCGGAGATATAGTTTATGTTTCCCACATAGGTGTAGCTGGCAGTCATCGAGAACTTCAAAATGGTCATCGTCGTAACCGGTGTGGTGGAGGACCCAGCCACGCCCAGTTCCAAATCGATGTTGTTGAAGTTATTGTCATTGTAATTTTCGAAAAACACTCCCTCATGACCTTTGGTGGAGAAGTTGGCCACGGTGACCGGCGTCCATGTGATCGTATTGTCAATCGTGGGATCGAGCGCCAGCTCGCCTATGGCATCCCAGACCGGAGTTCCACCGTTCACTGTCAGGACTTGCGTCGCGGCCGGATAGGCGTCTCCCGTCAAAGCGAGAGCTATGCTTCCGGGGAAGGTATAAGTGCCGTCCGGATAAGCGGAATTGAGCGAGGCCAAGCTGGTCAGCGGACTGCTCAGAAAGCGATATTCGCTGTTGCTACCGTCCGCCTGGTAGCCTAGGGAAAGGGTGGCGGGCCCCATCACCGATCCGGTGGCCGCGCTTTGCACGGTCAGGGAATAGGGTGCCGGATCGGAATAAGGCATGGTATTCAGGCAATCCACCGGGGGGCTGTTGGATGTTTGCAACAGGGTGTGATTCTTGACAAGAAGATACATGGATGGGAGTGAGGAGGCGGTTGCCGTGCCGGTCAGAATATTGAATTGGACCTGCGTCTGATAGGCCGGGGTACCGTTGGTGGTAACTCCCGGAATGGATGAAGCCGTGCCAATATTGCCGAGCTGGATTGAGGCTTGATAGGCCGTGTTGTTCTGCAGGGAATTGCCGGGAATGGTAAAACTGGTTGTGATTGTGATGTTGTCCGAATAGATGCCCGTGTTATTGACTTGGAAATGGCAGCCGGCTGATGACGGATTGTACCAGGCGATGGTAACATCCTTCGTGTAATCGGTTACTTTTAGGGCTCCTCCGGTCCACGTCGCGTTGGTCACGCCGGTGATTTGGGGAATGGCGGGATAGTTGTCGGCACCAAGGGTGAGCTGCCCATTGTAGGTGTTGGGCGTGGAGGTTTGTATCGTCAGGGAATAGGTGCCTGCGGTGTAGGCGGCGTCCAGCAATGCTTTCGTCGTGAAATTTTGCTGCAATTGCAATCCGTTGGACCCGCACTGGTAAGTCGCCGCTCCCGTGCTGCCGGCGGCTGGCGTCAGGGTGGAACTGGATAGGAGGGACCCCATCGTGCCTGTTTGTACGTAACTGGTGAACATGTACGGCATCTCCGGATCGAGGGTGGGGGCCGATGAGCTCGTTTGGTCGTAGGTGATCTGCTTTTGGATGCCAAAGCCTGAAATTTCAATCTCCGGTGAGGCGACGAGGCTCAGGTCATGGTTGGCGGAGGAACCGCTCCCCATCGCGGCAATAGTCGCTGAATTCAGGTTGGGTGTGTTGGGAGACACCGGCACGAGACTATTGGACGTGCCGCCGTTGCCGAGCTGTCCGCTGGAGTTCAATCCCCATGATACCATGGTTCCATACAGACCAAGGGCCACGCTGTGGCTGGCGCCCGCGGACACGGCGACCACGGTTTTGCCGGAGAGAACGCCTGTGGTATCCACCGCCACCGGCACCGTGCTTTGTGTGGTGTTGCCGTTGCCGAGTTGCCCGCTGGAGTTCAATCCCCATGCCGTCGCAGTCCCGTCAGAACAAACGGCCAGGCTGTGGCTGCCACCGGCTGACACGCCGACGACCGTCTTGCCGGAGAGGACTCCCGAGGTGTTCACCGCTACAGGGATCTTGCTTAGAGTGGTGCTGTTGTTGCCGAGTTGCCCGTTTGTGTTCAGCCCCCATGTGACCACGGTTCCATCCGAACAAAGAGCCATGCTGTGACTGCCTCCGGCCGATATGGCAAGGACTATCCGGGTGGCAGGCACTCCCGTGATCGTCACCGCCACCGGCACCGTGCTTTGCGTGGTGCTGTTGTTGCCGAGTTGGCCGTTTGTGTTCAATCCCCAGGCGACCACGGTTCCATCCGAACAAAGGGCCATGCAGTGACTGCTCCCGGCCGATATGGCAAGGACTATCCGGGTGGCAGGCACTCCCGAAATCGTCACCGCCACCGGCACCGTGCTTTGCGTGGTGCTGCCGTTGCCGAGCTGCCCGTTTGTGTTCAGCCCCCATGACGCCACGGTTCCATCCGAACAAAGGGCCAGGCTGTGACTGAGACCCGCTGACACGGCGACCACGGTTTTGCCTAGCAGCGCACCTGACGAGGTGGTTACCGCTACCGGCACCGTGCTTTGCGTGGTGCTGTTGTTGCCGAGTTGGCCGTTTGTGTTCAATCCCCATGCCGCCACAGTCCCGTCCGAGGCCAGACCCAGGCTGTGACTTCCCCCTGCCGCTCCTATGACCGGATACTTGCCCCAGAGAACTCCGGCCGCATTCACGGCCACTGGCACGGAACTGTTCGTCGTGCTGCTGTTGCCTAGCTGTCCGTTCGTGTCGGCACCCCATGCCATGGGACTCATATTGGCCCACAGCAAAACCAGATCGCGGCCTTGGTTGCCGTAATAATTGGCGATGAAATAGTAGTTCTGCCCCCCGTAGCCCATCACCACCATCTGTCCCTGTGCCAGATTGCTGAAAGTCCCCTGAATGAATGCCGGCCCCGTGTTGCGGATCACCGTCAGGCCCGTGCCGTTGGAAGGGGTGAAGTTCAGCGTGAAGTTGATTGTGTTCCCGGTCGCGGTATAAGAAGTACTCGTGCTGATGATGGAATCGTACCAGTTGTTAAACGTCGCATTTACCGTGTCCGCTTCCAGCGCACTGGAAAATCCCCACACCAGCAGGCAGGCGAAACAGATGAGCGACTTCCACCATCCGGCATTTGGGGAAACGTTATTCGGGCATTGCGAGGCCGCTGCTTTTTGGGTGATGTTCATAGGATTGAAGTTCTGTTTTCTTAACCGGATAAATCATAATAGGCGCTTGTCCCCAGGAACGGGAACGGGTGTCCCAGCACGGTATTTCCGGGTCGCGCCTAACGCGGCCGGACAAGCGTGCGACATCGCGTCATGGCGGGTGTCTTGCATGGGCATGACAACATGCGTTTCCGTCTGATGATGCCGTTGTGGAACGGAAACCTGACCCAACAAATATTCCTGATAGAACGAGCCGAAGAAATATTGCCTTAATTACTGAGCTGGCGCTACGCACGCGGGAGCATTAGCTCCGCATATATTGCTATTCAATGCAACGCGAACCTATCGAGTATGGTATTGAACTCGGTGAAAATGATCAGCTGTTCAACTTCGCGCCACTTGCCATTGTCGCGAAGCAAGCGGTCAAGCAAGACAATGGTTTCAGCTAATTTCCTGCCCTATAGCGGATTGATTGGTACCGCCGGAGTTTCAAATGCACGTCCGACACCTTGATTTTGGAGGACTTGATCAATATCCGCAATCTCGTCTTGGTTAAATTCCCGCAAGTTCAGCTGCCACACTCCGATGGCCGGATGCCTCACCCCTCGAATCCTCGTTTTTAGGACAAACCCTTATAGGAGTACGACTGGCCGCCAACATGAAAACTGCAAAGTTCGTGACCGTAAAGCACGGGCATTCATGTTGGGAAACGTGCCCCACACAGGCCTATCTGTTGAGATCAGGACCGCTGCCTCGGGACTTTTGGCTGGTTGGGCAATACAGTCGGGAGGTGTGGTGTGGCATCAAGGCTCCTGCGATGCGATCACATGGTCGTAACGATGAGTTGGATTGGGTCGTCCCGGACTCAGACAACGCCATGCCAGCGGAATTGCCGTAATACACCCCTGGCTTGCCGCGGCTAGCACCTCGCGCACGATTCCCTCCAGGGTCCCCGGCTCCATCTGGACGCGAGCGTTGAGGGTCAACCGGGCTGTGGCACTGGTTCCTGCCAAACCACGAATGCTGAGCGTGTCACCTTTGCCGGTCAGGTTGCCTATAAGAAAACCATCGCCCGATTCGATCATGAGTTTGACGTGACCGACCGATGCGCCCATGTCGTCAAAACGTTGGCCCAACCCCATCAAGAGCCTTTCGGCAAAAAGGTTCCATTCCGTCTGTTCCCCACGCAGCATGAAGGTGGCATTCAGCCACCCAAGGACGGCCTCGCCTTCCGCGTAAATATCGTAATCCACATCGGCAATGCGCCGTCCGGGTTCGGATTGCGTGGTGACCGCATCCAACCACGCATCCAGCCCGTCGCCGGTCTTGGCGCTGATGGTGGTGGTCTCCACACCGGGAAAGGCCTGAGCCAGCCGGGTCTTGAGCGACTCAAGTTCGGAAGGGGTCAGAAGATCCGACTTGCTAATGACAACGAGGTCGGCTTCTTCCATCTGTTTGCGCAGGATGTATGCGGCGCTGGGATGCAATCCAGAGGTGCCGCCATCCAGGATGTCGGCGAGTCGCAAGGGGTCAACCATGACCGACAGCGGGGAGACCACAAGATCACGCCTGAACTGATCCTTCAGGGGTTGCACAATGGTTGCTGACAGGTCCGTGCAACTGCCAACCGGTTCCGCAATCAGCACATCGGCTTCCGCTTCCGCACGGACTTTGGACATGGCGTCAAGCAAGCCTTGGAAATTACAGCAAAAGCAACTGCCGTTGACTTCTGCCACCTTGACGCCACCGCGTGCAAGGAACGCGGTATCGACAAGCTCGGGTGCCTGGTCATTCGTGATCAGGCCGACCCGCAGGCCACGGCTTGCCAGCCTCTGGGCTGCCTCCCAAAGCAAGGTCGTTTTCCCGGCACCAAGGAAGCCGCCCACAAGGATCAATCGTGTTTTCATAGGGTGTCTTGTTTGGTTGAACCGGGTTGGTCGGGTTGGCATTCGCAGCGGTTGGCCGGATGTTTCATCGCCGGTTCCAACACTCGAACGAAAAAGAGCGAGGCCGATACCCCGCCGACCAAAGGAGCAAACACATAAACATGCAGAAACCCACCGACCCGATCTGGAAACGCCGCGTCACCCCATCCCGTTAGCCAGGCCACCAAGCGGGGGCCTAGATCGCGTGCCGGGTTCAGTCCGGCCTGGGTCAATGGCGCGATGAGGCAGATGATCGAAGTCACGGTCAAACCAATGAACACGGGTGCCAAAGCATCATTCGGGCGACCGACATTGCACCCCTCCGTCAGCGCGAAAATCATCAGGACTAACAGGAAAGTTCCAAACGCTTCAACACTGATTGCCAGTGGCAGGGAAACCACGGCCTTGGACCCTGGATTCGGATAGAACTCCCCGAACATCATGGAGGTCTTGATGGATGCCGACGTGCCACGAACGATTCCGTGAGCATTTTCGTATGCGGCAATGGAAGGCGCAAATAGCGCATACAAGGTCAACCCGGCAAGGATGGCCCCGGCAAGCTGGGCACCAAGATACACCGGCAGCCTCCTTGCTGACATGCGTCCGCTGACGACCATCGCCAAACTGACCGCAGGGTTGAGGTGGGCGCATGACAAATGGCGGGTGAGATAAATCGCCAGCATCACCCCGACTCCCCAGGCCATGGCCACCTGCATCAGACCTTGATGCGCATGAAAAAGGACGGAGACCGCGACCGATCCACACCCGAACAGCACCAGCACATACGTGCCCAATGCTTCGCCAATAAATTCCCGATTGGATCTCATCTTGCCGGAAAACCTACGTTATGGGCACCGAATTCATGGAACACCTGCGCAAACGTGCATACGTATAGCCTTGCATGCAAGAGATTTTTCGTCCCGTCCCCACAACGCTACTTCGGAAACTTGTCAAAGCGGAACGTGCAGCAGCCCAATTCGAGAACGTTTCCGTTGGCAGCCAGTTTGTCCTTCAAGTGGGTAACGACTCCATAAAGGCGTTGTTTGCCAGCTTTCTGCATTTCCAGCAGGCCGGCCTCCTTGAGAATGCGCAGATGTTTGGATACGTTGTATTCCGTGAGCCCCAGACGCCCTGCAATCGTGTTGACGTCAAGCTCACGACTCATCAACAGGCGCATGATGCGCAGGCGATTCATTTCACCCAGCGCTTTCAACACCAACATGCAGTCTACGGCTTTCATGAGGCCAAGGCTACCCTACCTACCCACTGTCCGGCAAGTGTCGTGTCCGTTCGGTTGTTGACCATACCGGTTCCTCAAACCCAGGCGGGTGTTTTTCATGCAAGACTTTCGGGAAGGACTCCACCAGACGGTTTGTCTTGCCCGGATACCCGTAAGGTTCGGGTATTCATGTCATGAAAGGTGCTCGAAACAGGCCTTTCCGGGGAAACCTGGTTCAGCAGCCTCAAGGCGATTGGCTGACTATCGCCGGAAATCTCCAGCACACAGGGTTCAGCATGTAAGTTACGCGGTTTCATCCTCGGCACCTTCCCCAGGGATGCCGCGTGAGTCCCAGCCCGCTGACACTTCCGGCGAGTTTTCGAGCCCAACCTCGGTGACCGCTCCTGTCTCCAACCCTCTTCTATCCATCCCAAGCGGTGCGAAGGGATTTGTTACTGTTTCGGCTCCGAACACAATCTGCCCATCTGGTGCGGCGTAAGGGCAAATCTTGTCCATCCATGTGGATTGACGCATTGTTTTGATTGATGTGAACCTCGTGCGGCCCGCGGCACGCGGGGCAATAATTGCAAAAGCTCATGAACACATCCAACAACCATTTCCCCTCGCTCTCTACGACCGCCTCATTTCCCTTCACAAGTTTTTCTAAGAAAGGGCTGCTGTTCCGCGTTCAACTCATGAACTCCATGCAACACCATTCTTTTCCGGCAAGTCGTCGAGGACTCCTGCTGACCTCGCTGATATTCTCTTCACCCCTCCTGCCCGGCGCTGAATCCGCCGACAAGCCTGACGCCATTGCGGCGGGTGAGAACCACCTCACCCCACTCGTCGTAACGGCATCGCGCTTGGAGCAAGAAGCCAGCCATGCTCCTTACACGACGGCAATCATCGACTCTGACTTCATCTGGGATAATGCCCGCCGCACCCTGCCCGAGGCCTTGCAGTACTCCCCTGGAGTCATGGTGCAGGAAACCGCCTACGGCCACGGTTCGCCGATCATCCGCGGTTTCACCGGGCGGCAAAACCTGCTGCTGATGGATGGCGTGCGGATCAACAATTCCACCTTCCGCGGCGGACCTGGCAGATACCAAGGCACGGGGATCGGTGGACGCCGAACCAGAAAAATACCTGACCTATGAAATTGGCGTCCACCAGGAATCCGCGGCATTCACCAGCAACGCCGCGATTTTCTACACCGACATCACGGATGGTCTGACGAGCGTGAAAGACGGCACCCGAAGCATCACCACCAATGCAGCCGAAGGATACGTCTATGGGGCCGAACTCGAGGGGGCCTGGCGCATCAACCCGCAGTGGATGCTCTCTGGCTATGTCGCATGGATGGACGGTCGTACCGAAGCCCCGGAAGTCGTCGGCGGGCCGGTCATCAACAAACCCATGTCCAAGCAAATGCCACTCACCGGATCTGTCGCCCTCCGCTGGACCGATGCTTCCCAAAAATTCTGGATTGAAGGGCGCATTCTCGCTGCAAATAACGAAGATCGCATCACCGCCGCCGACCAAGCCGCGGACTATCAGCGCATTCCCACTAACGGCACTCCCGGCTATATCGTTGCCTCCGTGCATGCCGGATGGGACGTTAACGAGCATCTCGCCCTCAACTGTGGCATTGAGAATCTAACCGACGAGGACTACCGCAATCACGGCTCCGGTCAGAACGACCCGGGTATCAACGGAATTGTCGGTGCCAGAATCAGGTGGTGATGGCGGGGCTGCCCCAATTATTGATCCATGCTTGCCAGTCGCTCTCATTTCATCAAACTAGCCGTTCATGCGAAATCACGTCAATCTCCCATCCCTGGCAGGCATTTCCAGGATTATGCTTGCTGCTGCCCTGGTCATCGTGCTGGCCGCTTGTAACCGGGGCAAAGATCCTGGCACCAAGGGTGCGGCCGCGACGGTGCCGGCGGCAAAATCCGAGGACCATCCGGCACCGCCGCCCTTGCCGGTTCCGGATTCCGTGGCAGTGAAAGAAGCGATTCCTTACGCCGAAGGTCCGGGTGCCGATCCCGCACGGAATCTCCTCGACCTCTATCTACCGAAACAAACGGCGGGATTTCCGACGGTGGTTTTCATTCATGGTGGCGGATACCAGCGGGGCGACCGGACGTTGGGCCACAATCTCGGAGTCGTCCTGGCCAACCACGGTGTGGCGGTGGCGTCAATCAGTTACCGCCTCTTTCCGCAGGCGAAGCACCCCGCTCAGATCTAGGATGTCGCCAAGGCTTTTGCCTGGATCAAGGCTCATATCGCAGATTATGATGGCAACCCGTCACGGGTTCATGTCAGCGGTCACTCCGCGGGTGGGCATCTCGCCGCCTTGCTCGGAACCGACGGATCGTACCTGGCCGCCGAACATCTCAAGCCCGCTGACATAGCCAGCGTGCTGGCGATCAGCGGTGGCTATCGAATCAACCCAATCCGCAAGGACGTTTTCGGCGATGACGCGGCAATGGCGAACGCTTCGCCGTTCGCCCACATCTCCGGCAATCACCCGCCGTTCGTGCTGTTCTATGGCAGTCTGGAAAAATCAGACCGTCATGAACTGTCACGGGAATTCCGCGATGCCTTGCTCGCGGCTCATGGCCAGGCGGCTTGCGTCATGATTCCAGACCGGGATCACCAGGGATTGTTGGATCGCGTCGCCGAGGACGATCCTACAGTTCTGGCTCTCCTGCATGCGGTGAAAAATGACAGCCGTTGACCTTGAATCCATTTCGCCCGCCAAGGGCGGCTAGCTCTTGAGGAAGCTCTTCAACATCCAGATGGTTTTTTGGTGGAGGGTGATTCGCCCGATCATTAGATCCTGACTTTCCGGATCGTTCGTTTCACCTGCCACATCACGCGCTTGCGCGGCGTCTGCCACGAGCTTCTCGTTGGCAGCGATGAGCGCCCCGACATAATCGGTCTGCAGCAGCGGGGCGGCGAATTCCTTCATCTGCGCCGTTTGGGCCAACTTACCGAGGCCACCGATGGCGTAGTCATCCAATGAGCGCACGCGTTCGGCGATCTCGTCGATGGCAACGAAGAGTTCTTCGTATTGCGCTTGAAAGGCGGTGTGCAGGGCGAAGAAACCCGGCCCCTCGACATTCCAGTGCGCCAAATGTGTCAGGGCCATCAGGGCATAGGAATCGGCAAGCACTTGGTTGAGGTGTTCGCTGAGAGAAGGGGTGGGCTTGGTGGCGGAGGATTTCAATGGATTCATACGCGGTAATTTTCCTTGTCGGGACAGGGGTGTCAATATTTTCTCTGGCAATCCGTAGACTGTCAGATCTTACGAGATACAGTTCACAATCCCATGATCTTCCCAAAATTTGTTCGGAGTACGGGACCGGGATCAAACACTACTATAAACCACCGCCAGACTGGGAATCCAATACTAACTTGTTTTCGGGCTAATGGGTGACGCCGGTGACTTCGGTTGCCCCTTGTGGAAGCTCAGGCGGACGAACGCGCAGCCTCGCAGCCGTGTGTGCTTCGAGAAGCGCCTTCAGGTCAGCGATATCCCGCCGGTTCCTGCGGGCTGATAAAACCACAACCATCCTGGCGTATTGGAAGGCTAATGTCTGCCATGAACCGTTCACTCGTTTGCCTTTTCCTCTCGATTTTCACTCTCTCAGCCTCCGTTAGTGCAGCAGAGGCTCCCGCCAAGCACGTCTTTATCATCAGCTTTGATCAAGGGGCGCCGGCCGGCATCGCCAAGGCGGACATGCCGCTGTTCAAGAAGCTGGCTGCACAAGGAGCCCACACCTGGGAAGCCTACACGATTGTTCCGAGCCTGACGTTGCCGTCCCATGCTTCGATGCTTACCGGCGTCGGCATCCAGAAACACCAGATCGACTGGAACGACTATCAGCCCAACAAAGGCAAGGTGAAAGTCCCCACCATCTTCAGTCTGGCGAAGGCAAAGGGATTCACCACCTCCATGTTCGTGGCGAAGGAAAAGTTCCAACACCTCAATCTGCCCGGCAGCGTGGATCTGTTTGTCTATCCGAAAAATGACGAATCATGTGGCAGCGTTGCCCGCGAGTTTGCCAACAGCGTCGCTTCGCTCAAACCCAGCCTGTGCTTCATCCACTTTGGCGACCCCGACGTCAAGGGACACGCATTCGGCATGAATTCGCCGGAAAAGATGCAGGCGTTCGCGGATACCGACAAGGCACTCGGGGTGATCCTCGACGCAGTGGACAAGGCCGGCCTCACCAAAAGCAGCGTGTTCATTCTCACGGCCGACCACGGCGGTCATGATATCAAGGATAAGAATGGGATTGTCCGCGGCACCCATGGCAGTTCGTCGCCGGAGGATGTCACGATTCCGTGGATCGCCTGGGGCAAGGGGGTGAAGCCGGGCTTTGCGATCACCGCACCGGTGGTCCAGTATGATACCGCCGCCACCGCGCTGTGGCTCCTCGGAATCCCCGTGCCGGAAAGCTTCTGGGGCCGTCCCGTAACCAGTGCGTTCGACTACTGATGGCGGGAAAATGGCTTGCGTGCATAGTGCGCCGCCGGTATGTTGAATCCCGCCAAGTGCAACTTGGCAGATAACCTTAAATCACTGAGAATCATGCGTAACTCCATCTTGACTGCCGTGTTTGCCGGAATTTGCTGCTCCGCATGCACCGCTGAGACCACCACGACTTCCCTGTCCGTGCCTTCCGCTGACAAGAAGGCTGGCATCACGCTGCAGCTTCCAGTTGGATCGAAGACCTACGTCTGCAAGGATGGCAGCGTCTCAATCGATGCTCCCAAGGCCAGTGCCCACATCCAGGTTTGGGCTCTCAGCCAGTCCTCGGTGGAGGATGCCGTCAAGCAGGTGGCGGATCTGGTCAAGAGCCAGGTGACCAAGTTTAAGGTCACCGAAAGCAAGACGATCCGCGTGGCCGGTGCCGACGGCAAACAACTCACCGGCACTGGCGATGAAGCCGATGACGGGGATCCTTCCAATGCCGACGTCTATCTCTTCACGGTCGAGGGCAAGGTCTTCATGATTTGCGCCCACGGCGAAGGTGACAGCTCGGTCAAGAGCCGTGCGACCCTCACCGCCATGCTCGCATCGGTCAAAAAAAGCTGATCCCTGCACGCCGGCCTGATGCGGAGGTAGAGTGAATGATCGGACCGCCCAGCGCACTCCTTGGCGTGCTGGTGCGTGCCTTAGTTGTCCATCACCAGGGCAGTCGCTCCTCTCCTTCTTGTTCATTAACCATGAATCACAATTTCTCCGTAGTTTTGGGGAAGTTATTCAGAAGGTTAAACCGACTTCCGTGGGGATGCCGCGGTCCATGAACCAGATGCGCCGCTCCTTGCCAGTATCGGTGTTCCGTGCCATCCTTGGATCGTTTGTTGGTGCGCAGAAACATGAACTGGCATTGAGAATAAGGCGGACGGCGGGAGCGTGTCCATAGGGAGGGTCTCCACCACAGCCGTTTTTGAAGCGCACCCTTGTGAAATCAGGGGTTCCAGAGCCTCAGAGGGCCGGAATTTCATATTTTTGCAATCTAACATCGGAAGTCGGGCTAAAGCGAGGCGGCCGAAGGAGGCGCTGGCTTTTCGGGCACGTAGATGACCTCGCCAGATTTCAGGCGGTAAGCGGTTCCGAGCCGCTCGCCATCTCCGCCTGCGGTTTCCTCGCTGGCATGGTAGCGTTCCAGCGGGGTACCTTGGGTGACCATCTCCTTCATTCCGGGTGGTGATTTTGCTCCGTCGCGGGACGGGCGGTTCTGATAGCTGACTATGGCCAGCAGCAGGGCCACGGCGAACGCGATCCACACATCGAATAGGTTCAGCAGTCCGGAACCGGGATCGTCATCGGCGGCATCTTCCCAAAGTCTGCGTTTGCGTCGGGTTTTCATGGGGATGATTCGTGGAGACGGTGAACAATGTATTCCAGATCGCCGAGATCGCGGTGATACCAATTGCGCCGGATGGTGCTGAGCGTGAAGGAAAGGCAGCCGACCAACACGCCCATTACAGTGGCGGTGAAGGCGACGACGAGGTTGCCGGAAAGGGCGGACATATCTCCGGTGGCCAGCCCGGTAAGCGCGGGACCCAGCGGAATGAGAGTGCCCATCAGGCCGAGCATGGGTGCGGTGCGGGTGATCCAAGTGAGCTTGGAAAGCGCGGTGGCCACATCGCTTTCGAGGTCTTCGAGGCACTTCGAGGTTTCCCGCGGGTCATGGTTTGAACCTCCGATCTCACGCATCAACCGGGCGGGCAAACCCGCGGGGCAGGCGGCAAGGCATTCCCACACAGCCGCTGCCGGGTTACCTTCCTGCAAGCGGCGGCGGGCAGTGCGACAGGCCTGCCGCACCGGTCGCCGCGAGGCGAGTTCGCGCAGCAGGCCGCCGCTCATCAATATGATCCACGCAGCGAGGCATAGCAGAACCACCAGGGTGGGTGCCAACAGGGCATTGGAAATGCGATAAAATGTTTGGTGAAGGACTTCCATCATGGTGAACCGGCCCGTTTGATGAAGCCTGCGATGAGCAATAACAAGAGAATCCCGCATGCCGCGTATTGCCAGCGGAACCACGACTGCGGCGGCGGGGTTGCCATCGGCGGCTTGGCGGCGGCCGGTTTGGAAACCGGTGAGGTCTTGTCCGCTGGCGGGGTTGGCGGCTTGGCTTCAAGTTTCTTGCCGACGACCTTGTCGCCGCCGGGCGATGCCTGGGCGCTTGATGCCGCGGCCTTTTTCATCCCGGCGGCGAGTTCCACCGAACCGATTCCTTCGAGCACGCTCGCCACCTGATCGAGCAGGCGAGTGTTGCCGCCGCCCACGAGTCCGCCGGACTCGCCGTGGCGCACCATCGACTCGCCGTACACTTTGCTCAGTTCCGCCACTTCCTCCTTACTGGCCTGCCAGAGGCCTTTGCGATGCGCCTCCAGCATTGTCGCGGCGATTTCCTGCATGGCGTGGGGCGAGACTTTGTCAAACCACTCGTTCATGCCGAGATGGTAGCTGTCTTTGACATATATCTGATAGATCTCGCGCCAAGTGTCCTGGTTGACCGCTTCGGGCCGGGTGACGGACCAGCCGAAGGTGTTTTTCACCAATTCTGTCATGTGGCCGGCACCGGCATAGTCATGCGCCTTCATGCCTTCGATCCACTTTTTGTTGAGCAGTTCGGCGCGGAGGTTGGCGGCGAGCACTTCCTCGAAGCCGCGGATCGACGCACCGCTCGGATTGCGCACGTCTGCGATGAGCGCCTCGGGCGTTTTGCCGGTGACGGTTTTCACCGCCATGTTCAAGCCGCCGAGGTACTCGTAGGCGTGGTGGTTGGAGAGCTGGCTGGTCATGTTGGATGCCCAGACCCGCAGGATGGTATCGGTCCCTTGCAGGGCTTCCTCGTAGAGCCCGTCGATCTTTTCGCCCCAAACATCTCCCGAATAAACAAAACTCATGTTATCCATGTAAACCGAGGCGATTTCGCTTTCGTGATCCCATACGCCCGAGCGGGGGATCAGATGGAGGATGTTGGTTCCCCCCTGGTTTCCCGGTTTGGTGCCGAAGATGCGCGCTGTGGCGAAGCGGGCAGCGTTGGTGGTGGAGAAACCTTTTTTCCGCAGCGCCAGTTCCATGGCCGCGACATGATCGCGCACCGGATTTTCGGCTTCCTTGGCGGCGGCGGCCAGACGGACAGCCTTGTCAAGAAGAGTCACCCGCGACGGAAAGTTTTCCTTATATTGTCCGCCCATCGCGATGAAGACATCCACCCGCAGACGCTTGAGTTCCTCCGCCGGAATCAATTCGACATCGATCACCAGGTTGTTGCGGTTCCATACCGGCCGCACTCCTAACAGGCAGAGGATCTGTCCTTCCATCACTCCGAAATCGCGCATGGTTTCCATGCCATTGAGATCCATGGCGATTTTTTTCGGGTGGCGGGTGCGCAACAGGTCATCCACCAATTTGCGGGCCACTTCCCACGCGGCACGGTTAGGGATTTCCTCAGGATTGAGCGAGTAGAGGTTCCGTCCGGTGGGTACGGACGCGGGGTTGCGGATGGGATCCGGCCCGGGGCCGGCCGGGAGATAGCCGCCAGCCAGCATGTGCAACAGTCCGGTGATCTCGTCGCCGGCCGCCAGCAGTTTGGTCTTCATTTCGCGGGCGAATGCCAGGTCTTTGGCGAGTTCGGGCGGAACGTCCCCGCCGTCCAGCGATTTTGCTAGAAACTCCGCGGCGGCGGCGCGTGATTTCTGCGGGTGGTCCTCGGTCGAGTGGGAGGCGGCGGCGAATCGTTGCAGAAACGGATCGCCGAGAATGGATACGAGATAGGGAGCCATCTCGTCAGGGTGGGTCGGTTCGCCCAGAACATGGAGACGCAAGGGCGTGCGGGCTTCATAGAGGTGGTGGAGGTGCGCATCGAGCCGATGAATGGCCTCGTCGGGGAAGGGTGCTGCGGGATCGACAGCGCCCGCCTGATCCTGAAGATGCTCCTTGCGGGTTTCATTGCTGATGTTTTTGCGGAATTCCTCTTTCAGCAGTCCGTCTTCCAGAGTGTTGAACTTGTGAATGTCTCCATGGAGGCTCTTGAGCGTGTCGCCCAAGCCGGCATCCATAGCGGGCGGCACCATGTGGTCTACCAAGGCGGCATAGGAGCGGCGGCGGGCGAGTGTCGCCTCGCCGAGATTGTCGGTGATCCAGAGGTCGATGACGGGCAAATGGCTGGCACAAATATCGCTCCAGCAGTCCGCAGACATGCCCGCGTCTTTTCCCGGTAACAGTTCGAGCGAACCGTGGGTGCCCCAGTGAACCACCGCGTCAGCATGGTATAGTTCCTCCAGCCACCAATAGAACGCGAGATAGTTGTGTGGCGGCGGTATGTCCCTGGAATGGAGGAGCTTTTCGTCTTGTGTCTCTCCCCGTTCTGGCTGCGGTGCGAGGATTACGTTGCCAAGTCGGATTTGGGGAATCACCAACTGGGCTTCGCCATTGCGCATCACCGTCATCATGCGTCCGGGCGGCGGCCCGAAACGTTCGATAACGCGGCGGCGGTTTTCCTCGCTGAGTTTGGTCTCAAACCAATGTTGATAGGTTGATAGGGGAATCAGCGCGGGGTCCGCCGTGTCCGCGAGTTTTTCGAGATCGCCTTGCGCCCATGGACCCAGATTGCGGCCGCGCTTCTTCAGCAGGCCGATGAGATCGGCGGCATTGGCGGGCAGATCCTTCACGCTGTATCCGGCTTTCTTCATTTCGGGAAGGAAACGCATCAGGCTTTCCGGTCCGTTGAGGAAGGCACCCGTCGGGCTGCCCCGCATGAGGTCGTCCAGGCCGAGGCCCTTGTTGTAATAAATGATGGCGATTTTTTTGTCGGCGTTGGGCTTGGCCCGCAGGGACGCCCAGCGCGCCGCCCGTGCCGCAAAGGCATCGACGCGGTCTGGAATGGGTTCATGAAGGCGGAACCCCTGGATGTTGGCATGCAGTCCGCCAACCACCACCGGCTCAAGCGTGCCCCACGCTTCCTGCAATGACATGAACATGCCGACATCCCGGAATGAAAGTCCGCGTGGATCTTTGCGCCATTCATCCACGGTATAACCGAGCATCGAGATCGGGCGCAGGTAGGGCACGTCGAGCTTCCTCAGAATGCCATCACTCTGCCACATGCCACCGTGGCGGTCCTCGATCAATACACCGGGTTCTGCGGCGGTGATGAGATCGGCGACGTTCACCTCGCGGTCGCCGAAGACGACCACCACGTTCAATCCATGTTTCTCGAGCGCGGCGATTTGCGCGTCCACCACTTTGAGATCGCGGGTGATCCAGAAGGATTGCTGGATGATCATTGCGGCCACGGGAGCCCCGTCGTGCCAGCGGTTGTGAGCTCGCTTGAAGTCCCGGTACGGACCGATGGTCTCAAAGGAATCCTCACGCGCAAAATCGTAGTAACCGGATTCCGGAATCAAAACCGGCGGCTCGATTTTCCCCTCGCCCCCTAGATGTTTCACCCGGCACCAGACAAGCATCCTCCGGAGGTTCACCGGCCCGTTCGGTCGCCAATAATGGATCAGATCCTCGTCTTTCACTAACATTCCGGCCTTCTCTAGGTCGGCGTGGCTGCCACGAGTGTCCAGCGGGATGACTTTTTGCGCAGGATTCAGGCGTGCGGCGGCCTGCAGTTTGGCGGTCACTGCAAGAGACGATGCGGCATCGATATTGAGGGGCATCACCAGCGAGAACCCGGCCGCCTCCGCATCATTCAATCCGACAAACTCCGCCGAGCGGTGGAAGGCCGCCGTGAATCCCGTGTCAGTGCAGGCCGCCTCCAGCATCGGCATGGAACGGTCCCACACATCCAGAAACAGAATCCTCGGCTCGGCGGCATGTGCGGACCAATGCAAAATCCATAGCAGGAAAAACAACGCGCAACGTCTTATCATGGGTACGTTAGAAGGTGAGCTTGGCCCCAACCACCACGCCGAATCCTGGGGCGACGAGTTCTTGCTGGGCGTATGCCTCACGGTATGAGGTATTGAAGAGATTGTTGAGGTCCAGGGTCAGGTCCAGTCGCCGATCCGCCTGCTCCCAAACCCGCAGGCCACCACGCAGGTGGGTGACTGCAAATCCGGGAATCTCATAGTCGGATCGAAGCGGTGGATTGGTGGCCGATGGGGAGCCATAGCCCGGGTCGGTCGAGAATCCAGCGTCCTGTTCGTCATTAAGCGCATGCCGGGTGAGCCGCCCCGCCATGACCTCCACGAGTTCCACCCACCAGCGGCCGGAAGGAGCGTCATAGCGGACACCCAGCTTGCCATGCAACGGTGGGATGAAACGAAGTGGATCATCCGCCGAGGTATCCTGCCCGTAGGTGTAGGTGGCGTTGCCGAAGACGCTCCAGCCATCAGCGAAAGCATAGGATGCATCGAACTCAACGCCGGCAATATAGGCCGTGCCGCTGTTGGCCTTGTGGGTGGCGATGAACTCGCCTTGTCCGGGAATGGTCACCGTGCCCGAATTGACGCTTGTCACCACGTCATCCAATCGCGAGTAGAAGACGGCGAGCGACGAGTTGAATGACTTCGAATGATAGCGGGGACCCAACTCAAAGTTGATGCTTCTTTCGGGGTCCAGGTCCGGGCTGGGAACCGAGGCGGTTTTCGAAGAAAATACCGGTGTGCCGGCGCTCAGCAGGTCCGAATAAGTAGGCGCACGGAACGCCGAGCCGATGTTAAGTGCAAGATCCAGTTCGCGGGTGATGGAATAGACCGCGCCGGTATTCCAGGTGAACGACTGCCATGACTTGTCAAGATCGAGCGATGAAATATCATATCCGGCGTTGGGAATGACATCGCTTGCAACCGGATTGGAGTTGATATGAGAATTCTCGAAACGTCCTCCAACTGTCAACAAAAGGGGTTCGATCGGCCGATAGGACAAGGTTGCGAACGCATCGAACACATCATAGGTGCCATCCGGCGTATTGCCCGCGGGCTCCGTCAGGGACACCGCCCCGGTCGCTTTGGTCGTGGTCCGCAGGCCGAGAGTGCTGGCCAGGTCTTCGGCCCGGTAATCGGTGCCGTAAACGAGCTTCAATTTGCCGTATTCGACCATGTTCTGCAGGCCGAACCCGAGCACATCCTGATCGGTGTCCGTGCGAGTGACCGCGAAGGTTTTCGTGCTTTCGACGGTTTTGTCGCGCAGCGAGTCATAATGCTGATAGTAGGCGTAGGCCTTTAGTTCATCGCTCCACGTACCCAGATGGGTGAGCGTGTAATCGAGTTTCATGATCCCGCGTTCCTCCACCGGACTGAAGATGCGCGGCACACCACTGGGGTTGAGCTTCGACTGAATATAGCTTTCCACGTCATCCCGCCGGTTGTAGATCCATGACAGGCGCAGGACCTGGTCTTCCGCCGGCCGCCATGCGAAATCGCCATAGCCGCCCAGGGTTTTGAAGCCGGTGTGGTCCAAGGTTCCGACACCGGGTCCGCGATAGTCACCCACGTCCTGCCAAGTCACCCCCGCGGCTACTGCCACCTTGTCATTGCCGGCGTTGTAATCGAAGATTCCGGTCTTTTCACTGTCATTCGTCCCGTAGCGGCTGCTGATGTCCCCGCCGGCCACGAACTTGTCCGAGAATGTGGCACGCTTGGGAAGGAGGTTAATCACACCGCCCATGGCGTCGCTGCCGTATTGCACTGACCCCGACCCGCGGACCACTTCGATGCGGTCGAGAGCCCCCAGCGGGAACTGATTGAAGAAACCGTTAGGTCCGCTGAACAGGGCTCCGTTGTTGATGCGCACGCCGTCCCAGAGGTAAAGCACGCGGTTTCCCATCTGGCCACGGATGATCGGCGTCCCCTGAGCCGCGACATTCACGCCCCAGATCCCGGTTTCCTCTGATAGCGCCTGCACCGGAGTGCGAACCTGTTTGCGAGCGATGGCTTCCTGATCCACAATGGTCACCGACTGCGGCACGTTGCGCACGTCCTCAGTAACCCGTGACGCGGTTTCGGTCACAATCAAGGGTGCCAAGGTGGTGACGCTGGCGATGCCGGTGCTTGCCGATGATGAATCGACCGCATGCGCATCAGCCTTGTCGGTGGGCTCAGCGGCAGGCAGGAGCGGGGAAGAGTAGAGAATCGTGGTCAGCAGGAGTCCGCATGTGCTTGTGGAATGATTGAGGAGGTGCATGGAATTCGCGGATGGAACGCGTCAGCACGGTCATTCCTTAGAAGAACTTGCGAATTAATGTCGTCCCGGCCCTGTTCGGCCCCTTGCTTGGTCACTACGCCCGGCAGTATCGTTCCTATTCGAGGCTGAACTTCGGGCACTGGCTCATGAACTCATGCGGATTTCGATAGATTAGCGCATCCACGGCGTCCGCGCTGTGGCCGCGTCGCCGCATTTCCATGGCAGTGTAGGGAATGGATAGGGGAATGCTTACGCCCCAGTCGCAGGCGCTGTTCATCCATAACCGCTCGCCACCGTAGGTTTCGACGATGTCGATGGCCCTGGCCGGTGAGCACTTGGATCCCGGATAGAGTGTCATGCCGGCCCAGAAACCAGCGTCCAGGACCATCTCGACGGTGTGTTCCTCAACGTGGTCGATGATCACACGTTCCGGCTTGATCCGGGTATTGTTTCTGAGCGCGTCGAGGGTCAGCCGTGTGCCCTTGAGTTTGTCCTCCAAATGTGGCGTATGGACCAAGATGAGTAGATTGTGGCGAGCGGCCAGTTCGATGTGCATTTCCAACACCTCCAGCTCGTTGCGGCTGTTTTTGTTGAGCCCGATCTCACCGATGCCAAGCACGTTGGGCCGGTCGATGAACTCAGGGATGAGTTCAAGCACTTCCTTGGCCAAGCCGACATCCTCGGATTCCTTGGGATTGATACAAAGCCAGCAGAAGTGCGGCAGGCCGAACTTGGCAGCGCGCTTCGGTTCGTAATCGGTGAGCTGGAGAAAATAGTCGTGGAATCCGTCGGCGGAACCGCGGTCAAAGCCTGCCCAAAATGCGGGTTCGCAGACCGCCGCGCAGCCACTAGCGACCATACTGATATAATCGTCGGTGGTGCGGCTGACCATGTGGGCGTGAGGTTCGATGTAGCGCATAAGAATAATGGATTGGATAAGGTTAAGAAACGACGTCGGATTTCTCCGGTCCTGGCCAGGCGCCACAGGCGGCTTTGGTGATTGCTGCGGGAATCGGCTCGTCCGTGGGATCGCTGAAGGCAAGAAGGATCCGTTTTGCAATGTGAGGTTCACCGGTGGAGATTTCAGCCAATGCTGAATGGAATGCCTCCATCCGGAAATCAGCATGACCTTCGGCCCGGGCAACCCGGTCGAAGAATGCTCCGATGTCGATCAGCTTGTGGCGTGCTTCCACAAAATAGAGGTCCAGTATTTCCTGTCGTGTCATGGTGGGTGGATTGGTTTGGATAGGGTTGGTTCAGTAACTGTCTTTGCCGATCTTCACTTTGCCACGGAAGATGTAATAGACGGTGGTGGTGTAGGTTAGGACAATGGGCACGCCGATGGCGGCGATGAGAGTCATGATTTTGAGGGTCTTCTCCGTGGAGGCCGCATTGTAGGCGGTGAGCGAATGTGCCGGATCGGGCACCGAGTAAACCATGTGGGGGAACATTCCGAGTCCAAACAAGGCCATTAGCAACAGCATGGTGGCACAGGAACTCAGGAAAGCAGCACCGTCGCGCCCGCGATGGATTTCCCGGGGGAGGTTGGCGATGGCCAGCACCAGCAGAACTACCACGGCAAACAACGCCGGTTGTTCCCGGAGCACGTGGGTCATGCGAGGCACATAAAGCAAGGTGGCCAGCGTGGTCAGGGCATAACAGACGATGAACGCGATGATGAGCGGGTTGATCCATTCCCGGACCCGGGCCTGTAACGGCCCTTCGGTTTTCATGTGCAGGTAGATCGCACCGTGCATCATGAAAAGTGCCACGGTGGTTGCCCCCATGAGCAGGGCATAAGGATGCAGCAGGCTGAGGAATGTGCCGGCGAACTCGCCACTCGCGTCAAGCGGAATCCCCCACACGATGTTGCCCATGGCGACTCCGATCAGCAGGGCGGCGGTCGTACTGCCGGCGAAAAACCCCCGGTCCCACCAGCGGCGCCACCACAGCCAAGGCTCCTTGCTGCGGAACTCAATGGCCACCGCCCGGAAAATCAGCGCGAACAGCAGCAGCATGAACGCCAGATAGAAGCCTGAAAAGACCGTGGCATAGACTGGCGGAAAAGCCGCGAACAAGGCTCCGCCGCCGGTGACGAGCCAAACCTCGTTGCCATCCCACACCGGGCCAATGGCATTGTAGAGCATGCGACGCTCGTTATCGTCCTTGACCCCGAGCATAAGGGAGCCGACGCCGAGATCGAAGCCATCCAACATGGCATAACCGGCGAACAACACGCCTACCAAAACAAACCAGAGAAGATTGTAGTCCATAACTTGAGAACTTGAGGAATTCAGGCCCGTTGCTGTTTGAGCCAGTTGTCAGGGAGATCGTGGCTTTCTTCCAACGGCTCGGGACCATGTTGGATCTTGCGGTTGAGCAGGAAGAGGAAGAGCACGAACAGCAACAGATAGATCAGACCGAAACCGATCAGCGAGGTCAGCACTTGATGCGCCTTGACCACCACCGACAGACCATCGCTCGTCCGGAGGTAGCCCCAGACAATCCATGGCTGGCGGCCGATTTCCGCCGTGAACCAACCGGCTTGGTTGGCAATCTGCGGGAGCAGCACCGACGGCACGGCCAGCAGCAAGAACCAGCGCGTGAGACAATACCCCGTGTCGTCCAGTTTTCCCCGCCACCATAGCCATGCGCCCCACAGTGACAAGGCAATCAGGGAGAATCCGATAGCAACCATCAGATGAAAGCATTGGAATGTTGCCTGCACCGGCGGGCGCAAATCCGGTGGAATATCATTCAGTCCGGTGATCACATGGTCGCTTCGTCCTGCAACTAACAGGCTTAGGCCCGCCGGAATCTTCGGTCCCGCCGTGTGCCCGTGAAGCATGTCCACCCAGCCGAAGGGATGCAACGGTGCTTGCCCTTCCGTTTGCCAGATGCCCTCCATTGCCGCCAGTTTTGATGGCTGGTTCTTGGCCACTCCGCCCGCGGAGCTATGCCCGGTGACCAGGGATAACAGGGACGCGGCCAGCGCCAGCACCAAGCCAAACTTGAGGGAGGTTGCGGCAAATGCGACATGCCGCCGCCGGATCAGATAGAAGGCGGCCACGCTGATGACCAGAAACGCGCCCGCCAGCCAGGCAGCCACCAGGGTGTGGCTGAGTCGGTCCATTGACGACGGGTTGAACACCACTCCCCAGAAATCATCGATGACCATCCGCGCCCGGCCCAGATCCGCGGCTTCGAAGGCGTGCCCCAATGGCACCGGGTGTCCGCCGATTTCAAGGTGGGACCCCGCCGGCGTTTGCTGCCAGGAATTGGCCACGATGATCCAGACCGCGCTGAAGTGCGCCCCGAGAGCAACCATGCAGGTCGCGAAGAAATGGAGTTTCGGTCCCACCTTGTCCCAGCCGAAGAGCAGAATCGCCAGAAACCCGGATTCCAGGAAAAACGCGAAGATACCTTCCGCCGCCAGGGCGCTGCCGAAAATATCGCCGACGAAGCGCGAATAGGTCGCCCAGTTGGTGCCGAACTCGAATTCCAGCACGATGCCCGTGGCCACCCCTAATCCGAAGATGAGGCCGAAAATCTTGGTCCAGAAGCGGGCCATGTTGTGATAGATCGGATTGCGGGTGCGCAGCCACGTTCCCTCCATCATGACCAGCACGATCCCCAGTCCGATGCTCAGTGGTGGATAGAGATAGTGGAAAGCCGCCGTGAAGGCGAACTGAATGCGCGATAACATTTCAACATTCATGAGGCAGCGACCGTGTGTTCTGGGCATACGCCCAAAACAACGACCCGGCAAGGACAAATAACGACCCGCACGGTCGATCTGATCAAAGGGAGGACGATGAAGCGGGATTTTTGCGGCAGCCGAGCCGTGATTTTGGTCCGGAATCGAGATGGACGACCCCGCCTTCGATTCGTACCGCCATGCCCTTGGTCAGACAGGTGGCCACGGTCTGGCGGGCTCGGGCCAGGATGCGACTGAATGTCTGCCGGGAAATTCCCATGAGGCGGGACGCTTCAAGCTGGGGCATTCCTTCCACGTCGGCCAGGCGCAGGGCCTCGAATTCATCGAGCGAGAGCACGCGTTCTTCCAAGTCGCGCAGCGGGATACCCGCCGGTTTGAAATAAACGACTCCCGGAAGTGTTGCGATGCGGCGGGGACAATGCGGGCGGGCCATGGTCCGAGGCTAGATCAACAGGACCCCCTTCGGCAAGCCGGATGCATGTCGGCCTACGCGACGCGGAACTGGAGCCTCCCGAGACATCACCCGCCCCTGCGCAAGGCGGAATCCGCCGCTTCCCCAATTGACCGATGGGCCGATGCCGTGCAGTGACGTTGATCCCGTTTTTCTCCGCCAAAGCACGCCGTGAGGAACGTTGGTTACGTGAGAAGTTTCCCGAATATGGCGCTTACGAACAACGCGTTCGCCGGTTCGTCCCTTGGCTTTCGTAGATCAGGGCCGTTGGCCCTGAAGAGTGCCATGTCATTTTCCGGAATTCCAGGTCCATTCGCTGCCAATTCAAGGCCGAGTTCAGGAAGTCTGCGGTTCCTTGGCAATCGCCCACCGCAGCTTGGCCGGGCAACTCCTTGGATTGAGCCTGCGTTCTTCCGGACCGGCGGTGATGACCCCCTCGCTGATGCGGGCGTACACCCCGCCGCGCAGCCCGGCTTGAAATGCCTTCTTCACTCGCCGGTCCTCGCCGGAGTGGAAGGTTAGAATGACCGCCCGGCCGCCCGGTTTCAAACACCCTGGCAGGACCCGCAAAAAGGCGTCCAAGGCCGTGAACTCCTCGTTCACCGCAATCCTCACCGCCTGAAACACCCGCCGCACGGTGAGTTCCACCGCGTCTGCCTCCAAGTTGGTCACGGCCTTGCGCACCGCGTCTGCCAGCGCCAGCGTGTTGGAAAATTCCCGTCCGGCCAGTGCCGCCGCCAAGTCCTCCGCCTGCGGTTCATCGGCGTGTTCGTGCAGGGCCAGTGCCAACTTGTCCGGCGGGACCATGGCCAACCAAGCCGCCGCGCTCACGCCACGACCGGGATTCATGCGCATGTCGAGCGGGCCGGCCACCTTGAAACTGAACCCCCGCGCCGGATCGTCAAACTGCATCGACGAGCATCCGAGATCCGCCAACACGAAATCCACGCCGTCCAACCCGCGCGCGCCGAGCACTTTGGCCAGCCCCGCATGGTTGGAGCGCACCGCCTCGAATGCCGAATCGTCAAACCCCAGCGCCCGCATCCGCGCCGCCGTCTTCGGTTGTTCCACCGGATCGACATCCAGTCCCAGCAACTTCCCGCCGGGCCGGATTTTCTCCAGAATCCTCGCCGCATGGCCGCCATAACCGAGCGTGGCATCGACCCCGATGTCGCCCGCCCGCAGGTCCAGCGCCGCCAGACATTCCCCAATCAAAACCGGCACATGCGATCCGGCCGGGGTTTTCCCCGAGGCCAGGACCTTGGCGACAGTTTCCGGATGCTTGGTGGGATCCAGTTCCTTGTATTTCTCCCCGAATCTCCGGGGATTCCTGCCGCTGTATCGCGGGCGGCGTTTGGGTCGGTCTTCGGTATCGCTCACAGCTCGGAGTATTTCAAGTTGTTGCCGCAGGTCTTCCCCACCGGATAGCGCTTCTCATTGTGGGCTAGCTTGGCTGCCATCACCTTGCCGAGCTTGAGCCCGAGATTGTCCGCCAACTCAAACATGACTTGATGGCTGGTGGTTCACGCGCGCGGCAGCAGCGTGGCGTGCCGGGGCACGCCATTGAATGACGTGTCAAGGTTCAGCCGCCGCGACATCTCTCCGACCGCCCGGCCCAGGAGATCGACGTCACCGCGGGCGTCGTGGCGGCGCAGGGACGTGTCACGCAAACCGAGGCTCCTCCTGAAGCGCGATCGCCTGTCAGAGCGCCATGTCCTTGAGTCCTTTCAGCGGACGCACCTTGACGACCGTGGTGGCGGGCTTGGCCTTGAACATGACCTCCTCCTTGGTGAAGGGGTTGATGCCCTTGCGCGCCTTGACCGCCGGTTTGCGCACCGTGCTGACCTTGAGCAGACCGGGCAGGACGAACTCGCCGACCGCGTCCTTCCTGACATGCGCTTCGATCACGTCGGTGAGGCAGTCAAGGACTGCGCCAACCTGCTTGCGACTGAGTTCAGTGCTTGTCGCGATCTGATCGATGATCTGGGTCTTGGAGAAACGGTCTTTGACTGGTGTGGTTTTCATTGCCATGCGCGGAACTTCAAGCAACCGGGGCAGCGGTGTCAAGACATGTTCGACAAGCGACAAGAGCGTCAGTTGGCGCCGAGAGGAGACTTGGCGTCACAGATTGTGAATTCAGCAGAGGAGAATCGGAGATCGGCAAAGGCTGGCTCTCGTTCCGCCGCATGGGAGGGGAAGCGCCGTTCATTTTTTGGAGATTTGCTTGCGTTAGCCAGAAAGACATGCCACATTCCGGTCGAACCACTGAACGCCCGCATGGGCTGTAGGTGGTGTTCAATACGCCGGGACCGGGCAACTGGTTCCGGCGTTTTCTTAGGGCGGGTTGGGAATGAAGACGATTCCATAGGGGTCGGCGCGGGAGGCGCGCAGGTTGAAGACGGGGCTCAAGTCCGTGAGCCAACCGTTGAGCAGGCGTGCATCAACTTGGTGTGGCAGTCGCGAAGGCAAGGAGGCCGTGGCGGTGGCCAGACCCACGTGAAGGTAAACAATGCAGGCGACCATGTCGGCCAGTTGTATGAACCACGACTGGCGAGAGTTCTTTGGCAGATTGAGAAGGAATTCCCTTGTGTGGAGTTCGGTCTTGAACGGAAAATGAAAATCGTGCGCCAGCGTGCGCCGGAATGCCGCAAGGATTTCAAAGTCCTCACGCCAATCGACTGCGGGTAAATAGATGCAGGACAAGACAAATAACGGAGACGAGTATTGGGGGTAGCCGTCGTCGCCGGATTCATCGTAATATACCAAATGCATCAGTCTAACGTCCTTTGGATAGGTTGTGTCGGGATCGATTTTAGTTGGAAGTCAGGGGAACCTGCGCGGAAATTCCCAGCGGCTGATATTGCAAAAAATCGCCTGACGGTGCAAGGAGAAAAGCCATGTGAATGCGGGGAGAAAACAGGAGTGCCAAAGGCATGCTGCTTGCACCCCGCATTGGCGGGCGAGTGTGGAGACTCGCGGCCCTTTTCGCCCGGTCCATTGCACACTGCCCGCCGCCTTATTTCAGCGCTCCGGCGATGTCGGCGGCGAGGCGGGAGAGGAGGCGGGATTGGGCGGCGACCATGGCCGGGTAGCCATCGGATTCGAGGGGTTCGCGATCGACGAAGGTGCGGGACGCCTTGAGGTGGCGGTCGGGCAAGGCATAGGCGCGCCAACCGGCTTCGATTACGGCATAGCCGTCATGGCCGCCGTGGAGTTGGCGGATGTCGAGGGTGATCTGATAGTTGAGTTCGCTGTCGTTGTGCCACGGGTAGGTGCGGATGTTGCCGGTATGGAGGCGGCGGCCGAGGTTGGCGGCGGTGACGCGGGCGATGGAGGCGGCGAGGTCGCCGGCCCAGCGGTGGTCTTCGGCCACGGCGAGTTGGTTCGGGGATTCGGCGATGACGAGGTTCGCGCGGTCGATGTACTCGGCGAGGGAAACCGGACCGACGCCGATGCTGGTGCCGCCGCCCGAGGGGGCCGGGCCATCGGCGGTGAGGACATAGAACGACTTGGATCCCGCCGCACAACCGGCGAGCAGGATCAGGGCTAGCAGCAGGAAAAATCGTTGGATCATGGGAAGAGTGGGCTCAATGCCCGGTGGGGCGCGAGGCTTTGGACGGGGCTTTGGGAGTGGGATTGCCCGAAGAATCGCGGCCGAAAAGCAGCGAATTCGGTTTTTCGTCAATGGTGGTGGTCAGCGTTTTCATCGAGCGCAGGGCGGCGCGGAGTTCATCTAGGGTGCGCAACAAATCGCCCTGCACGGCTCCGTCAGGACCCGCGCTGGCCACCGATTTCTGCAATTCCTCGAGGGTTTTGCGCAGGCCGGCCGGCAGTTCGCGGAATTGCGGGTCCTCCAGGGTTTTGCGGGCGGCGGCCACGGTGGTTTCGATTTCCTTGAGGGCGGCGCGGGATTCGGCCAGGGTCGTTTTTGCCTCGCTCGCCGCGGCCGTGAATTCCGTCACCGCCTTGTCGATGGGCAATGCTTGGATCTTATCGAGGATGGCGGAGAGTTTGGCCTCCATTTGGGCGAAGCCCGAGGACACCGTGGGGATGGTGATATACTCACCCGAGATCCCCAATTTCTCGGGCGCGGCGTCCTCGTAATAGTCAAGATCCACAAACAGTGAACCGGTGATCAGGCTGCCCGTCTTGAGCGCCGCCCGCAACCCTTTGGCCACCGCCTCCTTCAGATACTCCGCGTCCGGCTTGGTCATCTCCCGCGCGGTTTCGGGCCACATCAGGTCGGGATCGATTTCTATCAGCACGGGGATGCGCGAGTCACCGGTGGCGGGTGCCAGATCAAACGAGATGCCCGCCACCCGGCCGATCATGATTCCGCGGAACTCGACCGGCGCCCTTTGTGTCAACCCCCGCACCGTCTGGTCAAAGAGCAGGAGGTATTTCAGCCGCGGGTTGAACGCCGAATTGCGGGCCGAATCCTCATCCGGATAGAGTGGGAAAACCCTGCCGTCCTCCGCCACTTTGCCCGGTTCATCCCCGGCCGTCACGCCAAAGGAAACACCGCCGGAAAGCATCGCCTGCAACGACGGCGTGCGCAGTTTGAAACCCTCTGACCCGGCGCTGATATCAAGGCCGGTGGTATTCCAAAACCGGGAGTTCTCCCGCACCAACTGGCTGTATTCCTCGCTGATGAAGACGTCGTAGGTGACTTTCGAGCCATCCCGGTCCAACCGCCGGCCGTCAATCCGTCCGACTTCAAATCCACGGTAATAAATCGGCGACCCGATCGACAGCGATCCCGTTTCCTCGGCCGTGAGAACCAAGCGCTGACCCGGCACGCTGTGGCTGGTTGCCGACGGTGACTCAAGCCCGACAAAATCGACTTGCGGCGAGCCGCTTGTCGGTCCCGGATCGAGTTCGATGTAGGATCCGCTGATCAGGGTGTCCACCCCGGAGAATTCGGTC